>Ga0265293_10000808_pt1 | contig 72019 bp, 65 predicted proteins | sample Munlanlewell138R_FD_192505 | JGI IMG/M metagenome (GOLD analysis project Ga0265293, IMG submission 192505) | Leachate microbial communities from a municipal landfill in Southern Ontario, Canada - Leachate well 138R | ecosystem: Engineered > Solid waste > Landfill > Unclassified | place: Canada... | reverse complement strand
CCCCACTGACCATCGTGTAGTGGGGATTCTTGATCATCCGCTACTGAAGGAATCAAGGCTGGGACGGTGAATCATTGTACAGGGAGGAGATGCCGTGAAGTGCTACTGTGAGCACGATAAAGATGCTAACTGCATAACGCTGGTTCCGATTTTTCACAATCTCACAGCGGAAGAAAAATGGGAAGTGGCCCAAATTACGCGCCAAGTGATTGTGGAAAAGGGTGAAGAGATCTATGCCATGGGTGATGACGTCGATAGCCTCTTTGTTATTCACTCCGGCCGGGTCAAAATCTATCGGTTGAGTAATACAGGAAAAGAGCAGCTGATTCGAGTGCTTCGGGCCGGTGACTTCTTAGGTGAACTAGCATTATTTAACCACGCACCCGTGAATGACTTTGCTGAAGCGCTGGAAGAAAGCAGTATGTGTGTGATTGACGGCGCCGCCCTCAAAGATTTGATGGGGAAGTATCCGAGCATTGCTTTGAAGATCCTGGAAGAACTGAGCCAGCGTTTGGCCAAGACGGAGCAACTTTTAGAAGACATAAGTCTTCATTCCGTGGAACGACGCTTGGCAGGGGTTCTTTTGGACTTGAGCGCAGAAGACAACGAGATCGATTTGGAGATAAGCAAAAGAGATCTGGCTTCACAGATAGGTATGACCAGCGAAACGCTGAGCCGGAAGCTGTCATCCTTTCAGGAGCTGGGGTTTATCGAGCAGATTGGACAGCGAAGGATTCTAATCAAGGACCGCGAAGGTTTGGAGGGAGTACGCGAAAGTGGCTAAAGAACAGGGATTTTGGTACCGGCTTGCTAGTGGTTTTGTCATTGGTTTAGGAATGGTGATCCCTGGGGTAAGTGGCGGTGTACTGGCCATGGTTCTCGGACTCTATGAATCGATTGTAGCGGCCATTGCCAATCCCTTTGCCGAGTGGCGAAAAAACCTCAAACTCTTGGTGCCCCTTGGAATCGGAGCTGCGGTTTGCCTCTTATTTCTTGCCAGAGTGCTGGAGTACTTGTTTGCTCAACACCCCCTTCCTACACTGTACTTTTTCTTTGGGCTGGTGATCGCCAGCATACCATCGATGGTGAAACTCGCCAACGACAAAGGGTTTCGGCTGTCGTATCTAGTGAGCTTCGCGCTGGGTGTTCTACTCTTACTTGGAGTAACAAGTTTGCCTAGGGTACTTGGGGAAGCTACCACCTTGACCACAGGTGTCTTGGGATCGGCCCTAAAGGGTGGCCTACTTGCAGTGGGGCTGGTGATTCCTGGTTTGAGTGCTTCTTTCCTTCTGATTGCTTTTGGGGTTTATGAAGAGCTTCTCAGGGCCTTGGTACAGCTTGATCTGACCGTACTTGTGCCCGTGGGTTTGGGCTTTGTGCCTACGATTGTTCTGGTCTCCAAAGTCGTACACTGGCTGTTCAAATGGAAGCATGGTCACGTTTCCTACGGCATCTTGGGTCTCATGATCGGGTCGCTCTGGGTGGCGTTTCCGGGCTGGCCCCGTACAGGTCTGGAGTGGCTACTCTGTGTAGGTCTGTTTGGTGCGGGAATCTGGATTGCTTCTTTGTTCCTGCAAAAAAAGTAGACTAGGGGGTCATCATGTTGTGGAAGAACAATGCTTTTTTTAGTCTGGAAGGGTGCCCTTGTGGGGAGGGCTTGACCCAGGTGCAATATCCATGGGAACTGTTGGCTCGAGTTGCGGATCTGATCCACGAACGGGTACAGCAAAACCCAGGGAAGTACCGTCAGATTGCGCCGGGTGTCTGGGTGGGAGCCAGGACGCAAGTGGCAGACACTGCTCGTTTCTATGGCCCTGCGATTTTTGGAGACGACTGCGAGATTAGGCCAAATGCCTTTGTGAGAGGTCATGTCTTGGCCGGTGACGGTGTGGTGTTAGGTAATGCCAGTGAGGTGAAGCAAGCTATCCTTTTTTCCAAGGTACAGTTGCCGCACTTCAATTATGTAGGAGACTCTATCTTGGGTTATGGTGCGCACTTGGGTGCTGGAGCTATTGTCTCTAATTTCAAGTCTACAAAAGAACCCGTCAAGGTCCTTTGGAATGGCGAAGTCATAGAGACGGGACTGCGAAAATTCGGTGCCATTTTGGGTGATGGGGTAGAAGTAGGCTGCAACGCCGTTCTAAACCCGGGCACCCTGATCGGTATGGGAACGATCATCTATCCCCTCACATCTGTACGGGGAAGTATTCCTGCCCGGATGATTCTAAAATCAAACGAAGAAATGGTTCCCTATCTCCCTAAGTAGCCAGTCGCTGGCCATAGGACTCCACTGTCATGGCCGGTAAAGTCAGGATGAAGCAAGTCTGCTCAGGAGATGTGGTATAGGTGAGGGTGCCCATGAGTTCACGCGCGATGTCTTGGCAGATCACAAGACCCCAGCCATGGTTCTCCGTACGGTCTTTGCGAGTAGTCATGCCACCTCGAAACATCATCTTGCCATCCCAGGCAGAAATTTCTGGTCCATTATTAGACACGATGAGGGTTCGTTCACCAGTACTGTTTGACGACCACGTTAGCGTTACCTGAGGGTCATCGCGGCCGGATACGGCGTTAAATGCGTTGTCCACAAGGTTTATGATCAGTTTTGGAAGCAATCGTTGTTCCTCGAAGCAGTGGGGTGCTTCTGCCTCTACATTGACAGTGAAAGCGATGTTCCTATGCTCAGCTTCTTTTTGCTTATGCTCCAAGACGGTGAGCCAAGCATCGTGAGGCAGGCTTGCATAGTTGTTGCGATCAGCAAGTTTTGCTGAGCTGTAGTCGATGCAGGTCATAGCTTCGTGAATTTTCCCCATTTGCAGGTATGTGGAGATAAGGGTTAACTCATTAATAAGTTCGTGGCGTTCCTCGCGCAAAACCTTAATAGCCGACTTTTGGATGGCCCGTTGCTTGATTAGGTACTGCAGCGATTTTTCCGTCTGTTCGTCTCTGGCCTTGTACTTATGTAAGGTAAAGAACGTTACAGGCATTGCGAAGACGCAGGCGCCAAGAAACATATGGGTGTAGAGTGAGTGGGAGACTATACTCTTCAGGTAAGAGACGATGGCGATGAGTCCGCAGATCGTAAGCCAACTGTTTGCGTCGAGGTTCCATCTGCGATAGCTTTCACTATCGTTAACAAAGCGATCCCTGATTACAAAGAAAGTGGCCATGAGAACAATCGGGATGTAGGCCCCTAGACTAAGGGGTGTACCGAGTGCTTTCATGGCCACATTTGATCGCGGAAAAGGAAATGTGTGTATGCGTAACACAGGTTGAAATACAAGTTCGCCTATGGCAGCGAAGGCTAACGATGTGAGATAAACGGCCAGGCCGTCTGGGAAGAGGTCGGCATTGAAGACCCACGTGAAAAAAACGGCGAATGTGACCGATGTACAAAGGAACTGCCATCCTGTACTGGGTACGATGTGGGCAAACAAGATGATAGAAGACGCTTGAAGAAGGGAAAAGGAGCTCACTTTCCACCAAGTAGTTTCGCGATCCAACAGGCGCAGAACGACAAATGTCTGGAGGCCTGTAAAAACGAGACAGAACAGCACTTCCGAATACAACATTACGTCAAATTCCTCCCAATGTGCACGCGTTACCAAGAGCATTCGACGCAAATGTACAAACACCTACTCAAAATGGACTCAAAACCACTATTTTTCTTGTTAAATTTACAACTTACCTCCGAACTGGGTGTTTATGGTCCGAAAAACGTAAGTTCATCGCTGGCCCAGTTCTTCATTGAGCAGACGCAAGAACTCCTTTTGTGCTGAGGGATCGGTAAAGTACACCTGGGCTCCATTTGCACTTCCTCCTCCTCGGCCTCCAAGGGGGTGTGCCTTGCCTTTGATCAGTTGTCCAAGATGTAGCTTGTCCTGCAGGTTGTGTGCCAGGATTACACGCTCGCCCGCGCTGACGATCACAACTCCGGTCGCCAAGTCCATAATAGAACGGGCTAACTGTTGTGCCTCTTCGACAGTCGCTTGTGGAGCTTCAACGTAAAACGGACTTTGACTCGTGGCTACGATGCTCTTGGCTTGGTGAGCAGCGAGTTCGCTCTTCAGTTCCGCCACTCGGCGCTCGAGTTCTTGCCTGCGTTCAATTTCCTGGGTTAATCTATCATAGAGTTCTGTTTCGGGAACGGAGAGCAGACTCCCTAAGCTCCCGCAGATGGTTTGCTTGCGTGCATAGTCCCGCAGAGCGCGGTTTCCGCACAGAAAATAGACGCGGACCATTCCCTTGTACTTTTCCCACTTGCTGATTTTCAAGAGACCAATCTGACTCGTCGCCGTTACATGGGTTCCTGAACATGGAGAATAGTCTAATCCCTGGATTTCCACAATGCGCAGATCGCCTGCGATATCCGGAACTTTGCGAAGTGGCACCTTCGAGTATTCGTCAGGGTGTCGCGTATAGGTGAGAACAGGGAGGTTGGAAAAGATAACGTGGTTGGCCCTGTCTTCAACGGCAATCTGCTCCTTAGTCGATAGCGAAGACGCAGAAATATCGATACTACAGTACTCTTCACCCAGGTGGAAACTCTCCGTGCGGTAGCCGTACTCGTCGTGGAAGACAGCTGAGAGAAGGTGCTGCCCACTATGCTGTTGCATATGGTCGAGGCGACGGGCCCAGTCGAGTTGGCAGAATGCGTCGTCTCCCTGCAGAGGCTGCTCTAGAACATGAACGACAACGTCATCTTGTTCAAACACGTCCAAGATTGGCACTCCATTGATCAGACCTCCATCATGGGGCTGCCCTCCACCAGTAGGATAAAAAATGGTCTCTTCCAGTACAACGAAGCTGTGGCCCTTTTCCTGTTTTTGGGATAGTATCTTGGTGCGAAGTTCCTGTAACCATGGATCGGAATAGTAGAGTTTAGCGATTTGAATCACTCACTTTCTGTTAGAACGTCTTGGTTGTAGCTGTCCTTTTGTACAGACCGAGCTTTGTGAAAACATAGGGAGCACCGCAACTAGCCCACAGTCCTATGCATCCATAGCGGACTACATAGTCGAGTCCCGCGGGCAACCAGCTCACAAGCGGCTTCAGTACAATGCGCAAGGCAAAAAGAGCGGCTAGGCCCAGAATGAGTTTAATGGCGTTTTGCACAAGGGTTGCATCTTCGCTGAACCGCACATAAGCTAGCTCTAGTCGATAGCCGAGGAGTGCACCCAGAAGAAAACCCACTGTCATGGGTCCGTCACCGCTCGGGTGGAGCAGGTACAGAGCGGCTGCTGCGATTAAGGATCCTAACACCCAGTTCTTCATGGATATCTTTGCGAGGTCTACGTTCGCTAAGGGAGAGTAGATAAGAAGTAGCACGACACCTATAGTCAGACCCCCAACAATGTCGATTGGCCAATGAACTCCCAAGTAAATTCTGGAGATGCTGACAAGCAGAATCATGACCAGTGCACCGATCCAGGCAAGGGGCCTTTTCAGTTTTAGGGCAAGGAAACCCCAAAAGGCGGTGCTGCCTTGAGCATGACCACTGGGAAACGCATAGCCCTCCTGTTCGACAAGGCGTAGCTCCCGAGGGGGACGTTCGGTCATGAAGATGTGCTTGGCCCCGGAGTTTACGTACGATGAGAAAATGAAGAAAATGGAAAAACGAAACCCGAAGTGTTTATCTATCATCCAATAAATTACGGGAATGGCAAACATATAAAACTCTAACGAACCAAGGGACGTAATAGCAGCAAAAAAGGCGGTTAGGGCAGGACTCGCAAACTCTTGTGCCCAAAGGATCAGGGTTAGATCAGTCACGGCAAACAGCTCCTTCTTTGTCGACTTACGATCAGTATTCTAACCCAGCGAAATTTGTCCTCCCTCGACCAGAACAAAGCAGGAGTTTTCTAGCAATAAGGGGAAGATTAGCCGAGGAGGTGAGTCCATCGTGAAGATTAAGGAACCAGTCAATGCGCTCACGCATTTTGTCATGTTTCTTGCTGGTCTTGCTGGTTTAGGTTTGCTGATTTGGCGTGGATGGGGAACGATATCAGGAGTCACTGTGGCTTTGATCTTTGGTTTAAGTATCATCATGCTGTATGGAGCGAGTACACTCTACCACTGGGTTCGTACAACGCCGAAGAAGGAGCTGATCCTGCGTAAGTTGGACCATATCTCCATTTACATGTTGATTGCGGGAACCTACACGCCCGTTTTGTACTATGGTCTAGAGGATCCGTGGCGTTGGGTTATGTTAGTAGTTGTTTGGGGTCTGGCAGCCATAGGAGCCATTCTTAAGATCTGGCTGGTGGGCTTGCCCCGTGGTGTTACGGCCGCCTTCTACCTGGTTTTAGGTTGGATCGCGATCATACCCTTTGGACAATTGCTCCAGTCGCTGAAAAAACCAGCCCTTGTGCTCATGGTCGCTGGTGGCGTTGCCTACACGATTGGTGCAATCATCTATGCAACAAAGATTTTCAACTTCGTCCCGAAACGGTTTGGGTTTCACGAGATTTTCCACATCTTTGTCGGGATAGGTACTGTACTGCACTTTTTGATGATCTTTCTCTTTGTTCTGTAGATGTAAGGCAACGAGGCAAGAGATGTCGAGAAGGTTGTAGCTTAGAGCGGAGAGAAGCATGGGAAAATATAGAGATGTTGTTTTGGTGTTGTTAATCAACTTCCTCTACCACACGATGAACCAAATGTTTGTGCCTACCTTGCCCGTCTACATTACGGGCTTGGGCGGGGATGAGGTTGTGGTGGGGGCCATTGTAGGTTTGTTGTCACTTGGTGCAATCATCGCCAAGGTCTTTTTTGGGAAACTGGCTACGAGGAGTTCCAATTTGCTGGTATTGCGCATTGGTCTCCTAGTCGCGACCTGCGTTCTGGTCTTGTACCAGCCCTTTTGGGGTTTTGGGTTCTTGGCCCTTGTTCGCTTGATTCAAAGCATTGGACTGGCCGGTTTTATAACGGGAGCGCAGGGAGTGCTTTCCGATAACACGAAGCCACACAATCGCGGCTTTCTTTTTGGCATTTTCTCCTCGATGGTGGGTCTCGGTATGGCTGTGGGCCCTTTGTTAGGAAGCTACTTGGCTGATACATTCAGCTACTCTGTTTTCTTCTGGGGAACGAGTGTGGTCGTGGGAATAGCTATGCTTTTCAGTTTTTTCATGAAGGGAAAACCGTTGGCCAGCGGTCCGGGCATGGGGAGGAAGTATCAGCCGCATTCTCCGTGGAAGAACCCGAAGTTGCTGGTGGTGTCAGGAAGCATGTTCTTAGCCGCCTCGGTGATGGGAGCCACGGCGTCTATTCTGACCCTCCATGCACTCGCTGTGGGTATTGCGATTCCTGGCCTGTTTTTTGTTTTGTTTGCTTCGACGTTTACCCTAAGTGGTGCCACAGCAGGCTTCCTGTCCGATCGATTTGGGCGAAGTACTCTGATCATCCCGGGTTTTTGCTTGTTGATAGCAGGCCTCTTGCTTCTGTCATTCCTTAATGGGCTGGTGATTTTGGTTACATCGGCCATTTTGTGCGGGATCGGTTTTGGTTTCGTGAACACTGTGCTCCTGGCTATGGTGCCAGGATACAGCATGAATCCCGTTGACGCCGCGAATGATCTGGCCTTCTTCAGTAATGCTTTTGATCTTGGAGTGGTTCTAGGGTCCATCGGGCTTTCTTGGTTAGCAGCTCACTCCTACGGCCTTTTCTGGTTGGCCGTGGCCGGGGCGAACGTAATTGGACTACTGTTTTATCTGCGTCACAATCCCGAAAGGGAGAAAAAAAAGAAGGCTCAGCACTAAGTTGAGCCTTCTTTTTTCATCTAATCCAACGCTTTGATATAGGTGTTGGCTTCTTTAACGGCATTGTTTAGAATCGGTTCAGGGTTCGTGTTTCCAAAGAGCGCTTCTTCTACAGCGACACCCAAAATGCGGGACAAGTCTGCATAACTCACGGTGTTTGGTCTGGCTCTTGCGTAATCCGATTGCTCCATGACAACCTGCATATGAGGCTGGTCTTTGAGGTATTGCTGGTACACTTCAGAGTCTCGTACCGATAGTCGCAGAGGAATATAACCCGTGTTCATGCTCCATTTGAGGTTGTTTTCGGCACTGGACATCCAGTTCACAAACTCCCAGGCTGCTTGTTGTTTCGCTGGGGTTGTCTTAAAGATCGCAAGGCTACTACCTCCTACGCCGGTAACCTTGTTCTTGTGGGCAGGCAGTGCTGCGACTCCCAGCTCAAAGTCCACTTTGTTGCGGGTGGCTGCAATAGAGGATGTGCTCGAATACTGCATGGCAATACGGCCAATTTCAAAACCATCCTGCGGTGGAGAGAGTGACAATACCTTGTGTTTGTGGGCTAAGTCCATCCAAAACTGCACCGTATCGACGGCGGTTTGGTCATTGAACACCGCTTCGCTATAATCTTCGCTGTAGAGCTCGCCTCCAGCTTGCCACAAGAAGGTGACGAAGGCGTACATCGAACCCATATTGGCGCGGGTTGTAAAGTTCAGTCCCCATTCATCGGTCCGTCCATCTCCGTCAATGTCCCGAGTCAAAATCTTGGCATATTCCAAGAGCTCATCCCATGTTGTGGGGGGCTTTTCTGGATCGAGACCGACTTCTCTAAACTTATCTTTGTTATAGAGTAGAATTTGGTTGCTCAAGGAGAAGGGAACTGTCCAGGCTTCTCCATGGACGGTCACGGTGTCTTTGGACACTTGGCTATAGTCTTCTAGATACACTTCTGGGTCTACAAAGTTGCGCAAAGGTACCAGTGTACCAGTGGAAACCATGAGGGGAGGCCAAAACTGGTCCACGAGAGCTACATCGGGAGGAACGCTCCCCGCCACAGCTGCAAGCAGTTTATCGCGAGCTACGAATTGGTTCCCGGTATAAAGTATGTCAACCTGAATGTGGGGATGCTGGGCATTGAACTCGTGCACCATTTGCTCATGTAGCTTAGCATTATCACCGCTCAGGTAGTGCCAGTAGTTGAGGGTAATAACCTCGTTGGCCTGTGCATCGACGAGTGGGAACACTAGTCCTGCAACGAGTACGAAAACCATAATTAGTAGTCTTGTCTTTTTGAACATGATCTGACTCCTTCCAATTGAACATCTGAACAATATGGAAAAAAGCAACCTGAAATTCTTCAGGTTGCTTTTGCACATGTCGCAAAAGTTGCAGTCAGAATATGTAGTTCTGCCTGCTCTTCTCCCATCCAGACTATACTGTCGGTTTTGGAATTTCACCAAATCAACAACCAAAGTTGTGGTTGCTCGCGGACTTTCACCGCCGGTGGGGAATTGCACCCCGCCCCGAAGAATTCTTGTATGCTGTTTTCACGATCATTATAGCCTAGCTAGAAATAGTCGTCAAGGGTCATGGACTATTTATACAAGATGAGTGCGATGTATTCGAGTGGCTCCTGCCCGATATTCTTCATCCCATGGCCTTCTCCAGCTGCAGTAAACGTCACGTCGCCAGCAGTAATCACCGACTTGGTTCCATTGTCATCATACTCCGCTGTACCCCGCAGGATGTAAAAGGTTTCCGATTCGTTCTCATGCACATGGTAACCAAGCGAGGATCCCACGTCAATGATTCCATGGCCGAACAGACGACCCTTTTCGTACATCTCCTCTACACCGTTGAGCAGATGACGCGTGGTGACAGTCCCTTCACCGCCAAAACGCTTTTCATACACATCAACCTTAAGTTCGCTACTTCTTCGAATCATCCGAATCCCCCATTCGCATCTTTACTGTACACTCTTCTCACAGTTTCGATGGTTTTCTCAAAAAACCTGCCAACTCTTTGGTTGCATTTCTGTATTACCTGTATTATGATTAATAATACAAATGATACTAAGAAGAGAGGGGTATTATGCGGATTGCTCTGGACATGACGAGCGAAGAACCGATTTACTTACAGCTTCGAAATGAGATCGTCTTGGGGATAGGGTCTGGGCGACTTGCCGCTGGCGATGGCCTGCCCAGTGTACGTCAGTTGGCGGACGATCTAGGGATCAATGCTATGACAGTGAACAAGACGTATGGCCTCCTAAAGGACCAGGGTTTCATAGAAATCGACCGTCGACAGGGGGCGAGAGTGAGAGTGGACTCTACCCAAGAACCTCATTTTCCCACGCTGTGGCAGAAGCAATTGACGCTTCTCATGGCTGAAGGATTAGCCCGAGGCATGACCAGAGATGAGTTTCTAGCGACGTTCGAAGGTGTCTTCGAACAACTGAATCAGGGAGGGAGAATTGGATGAAGTTAATGCTATTTTCGACACTACTGATCGTGGCCATTTCCTTTTTTATTAGTTTTCAGTCAGCAGCGAAATTCAGGAAGAATGTTATCCTAAATGTAACCCTGCCCCAAAAAGCGCAGGACCATCCACAGGTAAGGCAACTGATCACAGGTTTCAAGAGGGCTAACCGTCTCCTGTTTTTGGTGGCCCTCATCGCAGCAACTTTGATCCTTGTCCCCGATGAGGTCAGCTCGTTCTTTCTCTTGACCGCCTTGTGGATTGGTTTGCATCTTCTTGGAGAGAACGTGTTACTAAACTACTATTCGCAAAAACTGAGGGACCTTAAGGTGCTGAATGAGTGGTATGTGGGACCTACAAATGTAGTCAGCATTGACCTCATAGTGTCACGTGAAAAAGGGAAAATGCCTGTTTCGCGACTTTGGTTCTTGCCTCCAGTCGCGGTCTCCCTATACTTATTTGTTTTGGCTTCGGTTCGGGGTGGGTCCTTCGCCTTTGCCATTCTTAATCTGGGTCATGCCATCTTGTTTTACCTTTTATGGTCGGTGTCCTCACGTGAACGGGCCAGCGCTTATAGCGAGAACACAGAGGTGAACTTGGCCGTCACGAAGATTTCCATTGGTGGGTGGACCTTGTGCTGGACCGCACTGGCGAACATTCACAGCCTGCTTCTGCTGTTTTCAGCCTTGGTGCTACAGTATTCTTCCACCCAGGGACTAGGTTTTGCGGTTACTGTCGCAATATTTGTGACACTCGCTGGCATCTTTTTTGCGGGCTCGAGCATTCGGCGCAGACAAAATCAAATCCTAAACAGCGACGGAACAACCGTCATCGTGGATGAGGATCACTATTGGACTGGAGGAGTGTACAACAATCCTCATGATCGGAGAATCCTCGTGGAAAAGCGCGTCGGTTATGGTCAGACGATGAACGTCGGTACGAAAAAGGGCAAGTTCCTGTACTATGGGACGCTGGCCATGGTGACCGTATTGATGGTGGGTTTATCCTTTGTCTTCGTGTCTTTGGATAGCGCTGAGTATACGCTTCGGATAACAGATGGCAAGGTGGTTGTCGGGGCACCCCTTTATGGTTTCACGTTTTCCACTGATGATGTAAGAAGTGTTTCCTTAGTGAATAGTCTGCCTCACCGTTCGAGGACGAATGGAGCCGAGACGAGCCAGTACGCGATCGGCCACTTTCAAATGGTGGGGTATGGAAAGAGTCGGGTATATGTGTATAAAGGCAGCCCTCCTTACATCGTAGTTGAACTGCCTGGCCTTCACATTTTCTTTAATACAAGGGATGCGGCACAAACACAGAAAATCTATCGAGAGTTAAGAAACGCTTCCTAAGGGGAGCCTCAGTTTAAGTTTGTCTCCCAGAACCCCCGCAGATCAAGCTGGGGCAGCCTATGGGCACCCAATTCCACAGCAGAGTTGTAGAAGCGAGGAAACAGCAGGCAGCTGCGGATGCTGTCCAGCACTGCCTTCCGGCCAAGAGTGTCCTCGATGGCCTTAATCATAATATACCCCGCGGTGTAGCCCTGCAGACTGTTGTCAAAAAGTTGCTCGGTTTCAGAGAGATTGCTCAGCGTTCCCTGACGGATTCCATCAATGAAGGAGTTGACCCGGCCGAAAATAGCCGTTATGTTGGTGAGATTGCTCTGCCACTGCCTAACTAAACCCTCCTCCAAGTGTTCCGGGGGAGTAATGTAAAGGTAAGCGGCGCCTTCCGAAAGAAAGGGTTCCAGGATGTTCCCCAACATCCGTAGGCGGCAATCCGTTACACTCGCGAGTGCGGTCGTTACGTGTTTGGAGACCCCGATATGATGAAGCTCATGTGCCAGGACACCGATAAGCAAGTGATGGTCCAGGGCCCCTTCTCTAAATAGTGTGGGGTCACAGACGTCGATACCTATTTCCTTGTCCAAAACGATCCCCGTACCGCGGATGCCGTAAAGGAAATACACTGTGATGTCTTCATCCAGTTGTTCTGGCAAAAACTCGTTGGCCATCACGACGGCTCGCTCCACGAGGGCTTGAAAGTCCACGGACCGTAACTGCGGTTCCAGAGTATCAAGCAACTGCCAACCTCGCTTGGCACTGCGCAGAAAAACATGATCATCTGGTTTCAGGACAGGATTGCTCCCCACTGTTTCAAACAGGTCAACCAAGAAGGCCTCGTCCAAGACGATTCCTCCGTAGCGCTGAAGATGTCTTTTCAGTAGCGACATTCCGGGGGTAGCCAGATACTGGCCAAGGCGCTCCGCGGACACGGCGGAGACGTCCCGCAGCAGTCGCAGCAAATCGATGGCCTGCTCCATAGCCGAAACGTCAACACTAACAGCCATTGGGCTTATCTCCTCCTTGACCCTTACAGCTTCAGCCGGGTATCTACGACTCGTTACATGTCTGATTCGACAGGTTTTCTGCCTTACACAGACAACGGAAAGGTGTCTTAAGACAGTCTGAGGCCCCCAAGAGGGAGCCTAGCCTTCAAGAAATTGATTTGTGTAGAGACGGTAATAATATCCTTGGGCAGCCATGAGTTCATTATGGTTGCCTTTTTCTTGAACTTTCCCGTCCCGGATAACCAAGATGACGTCAGCGGAACGGACGGTGGAGAGACGGTGAGCAATAATGAAACTTGTACGCCCTTGTAGGACCGTCTTGATCGCGTCCTGAATCAACATTTCGGTTTCGGTGTCGATGGAGGACGTAGCCTCATCGAGAACAAAGATCCTTGGATCCGCCAAAATAGCTCTCGCAAAGGAAATGAGCTGTTTCTGCCCAGTGGAAAGGAGCCCTCCACCTTCTCCGACTTCGGTGTCATACCCCTTGGGCAGCTTGGCGATGAAATCATGGGCATTGACAAGCTTTGCTGCGTGCTCTACTTCTTCGTCGGTTGCACTCAATCTCCCGTAACGGATGTTCTCCCGGATGTTGCCCGAAAAAAGGTGCGGACTCTGCAGGACGTAGCCTAGATTCCCCTGCAACCAGGCCAATGGTCTGTCGCGATAGTCGACGCCATCAATGAGCACGCGCCCACTGGTGGGTTCATAGAAACGGCAGGCCAGGTTGACAATGGTACTCTTCCCTGAGCCTGTTTCGCCTACAAGGGCCACCGTTTGTCCTGGTTCTACCTTGAGGTTGAAGTCCACAAGGACAGGCTCGAGGGGGTTATAGGAAAAACTCACGTTCTCAAACTCAACAGCACCTTCCAAATGAGGCCAGTCATCGGCCAGACCTGGACGATCCTTGATTTCGGGTTCGGTGTTCAAGAGTCCCATCACTCGCTCTGCGGAGGCATGGGCCATCTGGAGCTCTGCGAAGATGCGGGCAATTTCACGAACCGGCTCAAAGAACTGAATGGTGTAGGAGACAAAAGCTACCAATACTCCGTACGTAATCGTGCCAGCGATAACACCGTTTCCTCCCACCCAGAGCGTGAGACTGGTGCCGATGCTGCCGAGCATGAGCACAATGGGAAGGTACAGAGCCGAAAACGTAGCTGCTTTAATGCTTGATCCGCGAAGACCCGAGGTGAGTTCCTTAAACTCTGCCAGGTTCTTCTCTTCTCGGCTAAGAATCTTGGTCGTTGTGGCGCCCATGATGCCCTCGCTGAAGGCACCAGTAATTTTCGAGTTCACCCTACGCACGTTGCGATAGGCCCGCAAGATCTGCTTCTGAAAGTAGACGCTGGCGACCGCCAGAATAGGTAACACGCAAACTGTCAAGAGCGCTAAACGCCAGTTCATGGTGAACATCACGATGGAAAAGAACACCATCGCCACTCCACCCCATAACAGGTCAATCAGACTCCAGGACACGATTTCGCCCAACCGGTTGACATCGCTGGTGAGGCGGGCTAGGAGCCAACCTGCAGCGCGTTTGTCATAGAACGAGAAGGAAAGTTTGTGCAAGTGTTCAAAACCTGCCTGGCGAATCGTGTAGGTGATTCCTGATTCGACCCTTCCGGCCATTTTGATAAAGATGTAAATATTGAAACACTGAAACAGCACCAAGAGTCCGAACGTAGCGGCAAAGCTGCCAAGCCCGTCGGTTGTTTGGGGAACCACAAAGCGGTCAATGGCCACCTTCGTCATATAGGGAAAGAGGGCATCGCCCAAGGCCATCGCAATGGTTCCCAGGATAGCATAGATGATGTAGCGTTTGTGGGGCTTTGCTAAGCGTAGGATTTGGCGCCAGAGTTTAAGATCAATCTTTTCCTCATGCACCTCTTCCTGTAAGAGACTTTCCATAAAACCACCTTCTTCATTAGGCCGTTATCTCGGCCTCTAACGTATTCTGTATTTCCCAGATGCGGGCGTAAGGCCCGTCTGCGTTCATCAATTCTTCGTGTGTGCCTCGTTGTACGATTTTTCCATGATCCAGCACCAAGATTAGATCTGCACCGGCAAGACTCGTTACTCGATGGGAGATTAGGAACGTCGTGGCGGTTTGTGACCGTTTTGCCAAGGCATTGCGTATGGCTAGGTCTGTTTCGGTATCCACTGCACTGAGCGAGTCGTCAAAGATGAGGATGGGGCTTTGCGTAATGAGTGCCCTCGCAATGGCAATGCGTTGTCGTTGGCCTCCTGAAACGGAGACACCACGTTCACCAACGAGCGTGTCATATCCCTTGTCGAAGCTGAGAATGACATCATGTACAGCCGCCTCTCGGCAGATGGCATAGAGTTCTTCGTCGGGCACATCGCCGCTGGCCAAGGTGATGTTCTCGCGGATCGTCTTGGCAAACAAAAACGGTTCTTGAGAAACGACAGCTACATTCTTGCGCATCCACCTTTTGTCGATGGTCTTTAGCTCCACGCCGTCAATCGTAATGGAGCCGTCCTCGTAATCGTACAAACGAGCTAAGAGATGTACAAGTGAGCTCTTTCCTGACCCGGTGTGGCCGAGGATCGCTACGGTTTGCCCTGCTTTTACAGAGAAACTCAGGTTCTCCAGAACCAGTTGCCCGGGCTCATAACCGAAGGAGACGTTATCGAAGACGATGTTTCCCTTAATGGGAGGTTGTTCGTTGTTTTCCACGAGCTCTTCTTTCGGTTCGTCAAAGACTTCTTGCAGGCGTTCTGCTGCAACGAGTGCTTTGCCCATGTCTGTGAGGATGCGTCCGAGCTGGCGAACGGGCCAGACCAGCATACCAATGTAGGTGCTAAACAGCACCATGGTACCCATGGTGATTTCACCTTGCGCGGTGAAGTACGTTCCCGCGACCAAGACCAAACCAATTTGGGAAAAGGCCAAGAGGTCACTGCCTGACCAGTAACAGGCCAAGAGCCAGATCAGGTGGTACAGCTTATCGCGGTTTACTTGATTCTTAGAGTCAAAGCGCTCGATTTCATAGTCCTGGTTCGCGAAGGCCCGCACCACACGTATGCCCGTGAGGTTCTCTTGAAGTACCGTGGTGAGCTCAGCCTCAGCCTCGTCGGCTTCTTTAAATGCTTTCTTGACTTTCACAAAGAAGACGATAGCAAAGGCAAAAATGATAGGGACTGCGATCATCGAAATCATGGTCATCCGGCGATCAGCCCGCCACATGACGTTGACGATGAAGAAGACCATGAAGAGTGCGTTGCCCATTTCGACGAGCTGTACACCCAGGAATCTGCGGATCGTCTCAATATCAGAGGTGCATCGCTGCATGATATCACCGCTGTCAGCTTCCTTGTGATACTTGTACGGGAGTTGCTGAATATGATCGTAGATTCGGTCGCGAATGTTCTTGGCGATGTTCTCACTGGCTTGGGCCGAAAGCCTACCCCTGAGAAACATAAAAAGTCCCCGGAATGTGGTGATGACAATCAACACTATACCAGGGACCCAAAAAGCTTGACCGATACTTTCCACGAAGTTGCGTATCAACAGAGGCGCTACTAGTGGTTCATCTCCGATGATATTGTCTATGGTGATACGGATCACCAAGGGAGCGGAGATTGTGGTTAGGCTTGCCAATCCTACCGAGAGGATTGCTCCAAGATATACGAGTCGATTGTTCTTCATATAGTTCCATAGTATACGTAAAGATTTCATGCCAGAAGGCCCCCTTTCGTAGTTGAATTGTGCACTCATTCACTATAGCACCATTTTTTTCTAGAATCAAGGGCTTACATGTTTGTGAAGTGATTTTTCCAAAATATGCTTGTTTTTTCCATATGAATTTGATATGATTATGATATCAAAATCATATTTAAGGAGGAGATCCATATGGAAGAAAGGGTCTTAAAAGCTAAACCAGGCATGCCGATGTTACTCCTATTCATCGTAGTTTACTGTGGATTCATCGGACTACTCATCCTGGGGGGGATTCTACTAGACGCTGGACACACGATTGGCGCTTTACCACTTGTCGTAGGAATTCTTGGTCTTTTCGTGGGTATCATTCCCTTTTTCGGATTAAGGGTAATCAAGCCTCAAGAGGCGTTGGTACTGACCCTGTTTGGAAAGTACACTGGTACGCTGAGAGAACCGGGTTTTTTCTGGGTGCATCCCTTTTCCTCGGCCATTAACCCCGCCGCGAAGACCCGTCTCGGGCAAAGCGGGGACGTAGAGAAAGACTCTGGCAAAGTGGTAATAACGGGCCAGGGAACGTCGGGGCAGATTAACGTGGTAAATAAAAAGGTGTCACTAAAGATTATGACGCTCAACAATTCGAAGCAAAAAGTGAACGATGCTCTTGGTAATCCAATAGAAATCGGTATTGCCGTAATGTGGAGGGTCGTTGACACGGCCAAGGCTGTGTTCAACGTCGACAACTATAAAGAGTACCTGTCCTTACAGTGTGATAGCGCACTTCGCGACATTGTGCGTATCTATCCCTATGACGTAGCCCCAGGAGTAGACACAACGGGCGATGGTCTGCCGGATGATGGAAGCCTTAGAGGTTCGAGCAGCCTGGTGGCTGAGCGGATTCGTCAAACCATACAAAGCAAGGTTGAAGAAGCGGGCCTAGAGATTATTGAAGCGCGTATCACGCATCTAGCCTATGCTCCTGAAATTGCAGCGGTAATGTTGCAGAGGCAGCAGGCCAGTGCCATCATTGATGCACGCAGGATGATTGTCGATGGAGCCGTAGGAATGGTCGAAATGGCTCTGGAGGCTCTCAGTGAAAAAGAAGTAGTGCAGCTGGATGAAGAACGGAAAGCTGCCATGGTTTCGAACCTCCTTGTCATCCTCTGCGGTAATCGAGATGCTCAGCCTATAGTGAATAGTGGAAGTTTGTATTAAGAATGGCCAAAAAGCAAGTTCCACTTCGCTTGTCTTTAAAGCTCTATGAGGAGATTGCCGCTTGGGCAGAGGAGGACTTTCGATCCGTAAATGGGCAAATTGAGTTCTTACTCACAGAATGCGTTCGTCAGAGGAAAAAGACGGGCAAGTATGTTCCAGAGCAAGTAAGAAACGACAAATGATCGCATGGGGTCCCTCTGGGGCCCCATCACATATTTCGGATGAAAACTTTATCATGGCGTGAAGGGGAAACAGACCCTGAACTCTAATACTATTAGTAAAGAGATAGTTAAAAAATATTGCGAAGGGGAGTTCAGATGACATCCTATCAACCAGAACCGTTCAAGATCAAGATGGTCGAACCCATTAGGCTCTTGCCACGGGAAGAACGTCAAAGATGTATTGAGAAGGCGGGGTACAACCCGTTCTTATTGCGTAGCGACGAAGTTTACATCGACCTGCTGACTGATAGTGGTACAGGTGCCATGAGCGATAGGCAGTGGGCTGGTCTCATGCTTGGCGACGAATCCTACGCAGGTAGTCTCAACTACTATCACTTGGAAGAAACTGTGCAAAATCTGACGGGTCATACTTACGTCATGCCCACACACCAGGGGCGGGGAGCCGAGCAAGTGCTATTCCCCCTTTTGATCCAGCGTGATGGACAATATGTCTTAGGAAACATGCATTTTGATACCACCAAAGCCCACATTGAGATAGCCCGGGGTCGAGCGGTGAACTTTATCACCAAGGAAGCTCTGGATACAGCTAAAGAACATCCCTTCAAGGGCAATTTTGACTTGGAAGCCATGGAAAGCTTCATCCAGGAGAAAGGTAAAGACGCCATTGCGGCCATCGTGACAACAGTGACATGCAATAGCGTGGGTGGTCAACCGATTTCTATGGCCAATATCAGGGCAGCCTATGCCATAGGCCAGAAGTACGGCATTCCAGTTGTTATGGATAGCGCCCGTTTCGCTGAGAACGCTTACTTTATCAAACAACGAGAAGAAGGTTACGCAGGCAAGAGCATTCCTGCGATCGTGAAGGAGCAGTTCTCCTACTGCGATGCCTTCACCATGAGTGCAAAAAAAGATGGTTTGGTAAACATCGGCGGAGTGCTTGCCATACGCGACAACCGTGAACTCTTCCAACGCTGCCAGGCGATGGTTGTACCCCTCGAGGGATTCCCAACCTACGGAGGCTTGGCTGGTCGAGATATGGAAGCGTTGGCGATTGGTCTGAAAGAGGTCGTAGATGAAGACTATCTGACCCAGCGGATTTCGCAGGTAGGGCTTTTGGGTAGACTACTGCAGGAGGCGGGGGTTCCCGTTCAATCGCCCATCGGCGGTCATGCGGTCTTCGTTGACGTAGGAAGAATCTTGCCCGACATGCCTAAGACGCAATACCCGGCACACGCCTTTGCTGTGGAACTTTACGTAGAGAGTGGCATTCGCGCCGTTGAGATCGGTTCACTTCTTTACGGACGCGATCCTGAAACGGGTGAAGATGGTCTCTCGGACCTTGAACTTCTGCGCTTAACCATTCCTAGACGGGTGTATACGGACAATCATATGCGTTACATTGCAGACTCCATTGCCAAAGTCTATGCCAAACGTGATGAGATTAAGGGAATGGCCTTTGAGTATGAACCACCGATCTTGCGTCACTTCACCGCGCGTTTTCGCCTAGTCGACTAAAGAGGAGGTACGACATGAAGGATCCACAGTATACATGGGATTTGGAGAGCGTTTTCCCGGGCGGGAGTTCATCACCCGAGTTGCACAAACAGCTCGATACGGTGCGTGCCAAGACTGCTGCACTTAAAAAACAAGTAGAAATGCTCACACCTGAACTCAGTGTGGAGCAACTCAAAACATTGGTCTACGACATGCAGGATGTGCAGATCCACCTAGGACAGTGCAGTGCCTTTGTGGGCTGCCTCACCGCACAAGACGTTCGTGATGATCAGGCCAAGCTACTGCAGGGGGACCTCGGGCAAATTAGTGCGTCGCTCGCAGGAGTCTTCACCGCTATTGATCACATCTTTGTGAGTATCCCTGAGGAACGTTGGAAGGCATTTCTGGAGGATACTGAACTCAAGGAACTAGCCTTTTCTCTCAATGAGAGACGTGATGTAGCCAGAACCAAGATGTCCCCGGAGCTAGAGGCTCTCGTAACGGATTTGGAGATCGACGGATACCATGCCTGGTCGCATTTGTATTACACGATTGTTGGAGAAATGTCCATCGAGATGGAACTCGATGGTAAGCCCCAGACCTTGTCTATGGGGCAAGCGGCTAACCTGTTGTCCAACCCAGACCCGAACGTGCGTAAAGAAGTCTTTCAGAAATACGAGGCTGCTTGGGCTGAAAAGGCAGAACTCTTTGCGAGTACCCTAAACCACCTTGCGGGCTTCCGGATTAACCTTTATAAGAATCGTGGCTGGGACGATGTTCTATCAGAACCCTTACAGAGAAATCGCATGGAGCGGGCTACACTCGACGCGATGTGGGGTGCTGTGCAGGGTGGCAAACCTTACTTAGCGAAGTTCCTCGAGCGTAAGGCAGAACTTTTGGGTTTGGATCAGCTTGCCTGGTATGATCTTGGGGCACCTGTAGGTGATGCTGGCAGGGAGATACCGTTTCCTGAGGCCAAAGCCTTTGTCGTTGACCAATTTAGGAAGTTCAGCCCTGAGATCGCCGACTTCACCCAACGGGCCCTGGACAAACGATGGGTAGAAGCAGAGAATCGTGGGGGAAAACGTCCTGGAGCCTTCTGTACCTCGTTTCCCTTGACTAAAGAATCCCGAGTCTTTATGACTTATTCCGGGACAATAAGTAGCTTAGGTACGCTGGCCCATGAACTTGGGCATGCCTATCACGGGTATGTGTTGAAGGATGCACCCCTTTTCCTCCGCCGGTACGCCATGAACGTGGCCGAAACCGCTTCAACCTTTGGAGAACTTCTGGTTGTAGACGGTGCGATTCAAGCGGCCTCCACGCCTGAAGAGAAGCTGGGGATTCTGGAAGATAAGATCGGACGCAGTGTAGCGTTCTTCATGGACATCCATTCGCGTTTTCTCTTTGAGACTCGTTTCTACGAAGCCAGGAAGAAAGGCTTGGTGAGTTCCAAACGGTTAAGTGAGCTGATGCAAGAAGCACAAACGGAGGCGTTCTTGGGAAGTCTGAAAGAATACCATCCGCACTTCTGGGCATCGAAGCTCCACTTCTACTCGACTCGAGTACCGTTCTACAATTTCCCTTATACCTTTGGGTATCTCTTCAGCGCAGGTGTTTACGCCAGAGCAAGAGCAGAAGGTCAGGGTTTTGCAGAGAACTACGCCAATCTCTTAGCCGATACCGCGAGAATGTCGGTGGAAGACTTGGCGAAGAAGCACTTGGGCGTAGATTTAACAAAACCCGATTTTTGGGACGCTGCAGTTAAGTTAGCGATCGATGACGTCAAAGAGTTTTTACAGTTGACAGAGAAGTAAAACAGGGGCTACGGCCCTTGTTTTTTTGTAACCCTCAAGGATGAGGCATAATGCAGGATTTAACCTGCTGAAAATGAATTAGGCACTAACAGTTGTTGATCCACCTGCACAGAATTGGGGGCGGTACATTGCCTAGAACGCAAAACAATGGAAGAAGCCATCGTCGTTTTGGCTTGATTGGCTATCCCCTGGGGCATAGCTTGTCTCCTTATATCCACGAACGCATTATGGAGGTTGCGGGTATAGATGGAGAATATAGGCTCTATGAGCTCGAACCAGGGTCTCTGCCCAAAGAGCTGCCTAGGCTCTTGGATGCCCTCCATGGGTTGAACTGCACCCTTCCTCACAAAGAGGCCATTGTCAAATATCTGGAGAAACTTGCTCCCTCGGCAGCAGAGTATGGTGCTGTCAACACAGTCTATGGGCGCACGGGGTACAATACAGACGGACGGGCCTTCGCATCATGTGGCGTACCCATGGATGGTCGCAAGGTTCGCATTCTTGGAGCTGGTGGTGTGGCCAGAGTGCTGGCCATCGAAGCAGTCCGAGCGGGTGCCAGGGAAATCGTGGTTCAAGCTAGAAATCTACCCCGTGCAGAGCACTTGGTAGGTGAGGTGCAAAGAAGAGGATTCCGCCACATTTCAGCATTACCCGAACCGAAGGGTGATAGCATGGACTGCAACGTAGTCTTGAATGGAACGCCTGTGGGTATGTGGCCCCATGTGGACGGTCTTCCAGTGACTATGAGGCAACTTGAGGGAGTGCAGGCAGTCTTTGACACCATTTATAACCCTACTGCCACACGTCTGGTGTTGCGGGCAAAGTCAAGGGACATGTGGACCATGGGCGGTCTGCAAATGCTCTTCGCCCAGGCCTTGGCCGCGCAGAAGATCTGGAATCCTGAAGTGGACTTTACAAAGTACAATACTGAACTCGAAGAGTTGCGCCAGGGATTGGCACGAGAAGTACTGCGACGGAGCCCGATCAAACTTGTACTGACCGGATTTATGGGAAGCGGTAAGACCCATGTGGGGAAGGCTCTTGCTGACACCATGTCTCTACCCTTTGTGGATTTGGACGAGAGGATTGCGGGGGACTATGGGCAGAGTATTACCGATATCTTTGCGTCCCAGGGAGAAGGGGCATTTCGCGAGATGGAGAGACGAGTGTTTCTGGACCAGATTAAGCATCCGGAAACCATGGTCATGTCGACAGGTGGAGGCACACTTGTCCAGGAGGGCCTAATGGAAACCCTGCTCGGCTCTGGCGTCTTAGTGATCTATCTGAACGTCCCCTTTGATCTGGCTTTACAACGCATCGCCCTCGATGGCGGAAACCGCAAACGTCCTCTGCTGACAGAGGGACTCGAGAAAGCGAAGAATCTCTATGAAATGCGCCAACCCTTGTATGAAGCAGTGGCGGACCTAGAGGTGCCAGCATCTTTAGGGGTAGATGAGATTGTGAAAAGAATCATGACCGCCTTCGGGTGGTAACGATGGGAGAGACGACACCTATGGCGTCAAGTTGGGGGGAACAACTAAAAATCACCTTGTTTGGAGAGTCGCATGGACCGGCCGTCGGTGTTGTCATCGATGGTGTACCTGCAGGCGAAACTCTTGATCCTAATGAAATTCAACGCGTCATGGCGAGACGATCGCCGGGTCGAAACCGCTGGTCTAGTGCGAGGAGCGAAGAGGATTCTGTTACCATTGTCTCAGGATGGTACCAGGGCCAAACAACAGGCACCCCTCTGTGCATGATGATTGCGAACAAGGACGCGCGATCGAAAGACTATGAGAAGTTTTCAAGCATTCCAAGACCAAGTCATGCGGACTATACGGGCTTGGTGCGTTTTCGAGGGGCCGCGGATCCTAGAGGTGGTGGGCACTTCTCCGGCCGGTTGACCGCGCCGTTGTGTGCTGCTGGCGCCATCTGTAAGCAGATGCTCGAGAGAAGAGGTGTGGAGATTTTTGCCCGAGTAGCTGAGCTGGGGGGCGTTCCAGACGCCGAACTTGATACCGCGAACCCAGACATTGAACGTCTTCGGACCCTTTCGAAAAAGGAGTTCCCTGTGCTAGATGATCTCCAGGGAGAGAAGATGCTCGCTCTGGTGGAAGATGTTCGCACCAAGGGTGATTCTGTGGGGGGCGTAATACAGTGTCTTATTCTAGGATTGCCAGCTGGGTTAGGGGATCCGATTTTTGGCGGAGTCGAGTCGCGTTTAGCTTCACTTCTATATGGTATTCCGGCTGTGAAGGCGGTTTCCTTTGGAGACGGTTTTGCGGTCGCCCGGCGCTTAGGTTCTGAGAACAACGATCCTTTGTACCTAGACGACGATGGCCAGGTGCGTACCGCAACCAATCACGAGGGTGGACTCAATGGAGGAGTAACGAACGGAATGCCTGTCGTGTTTCAGATAGCGATTAAACCTACACCGTCTATCGCGCTTCAGCAGCGTAGCGTAAACATGGAAACCGGGACAGAGGAACTGCTTACTATAGAGGGTCGCCACGATCCCTGCATAGTCCCTCGTGCGGTCGTGGCAGTTGAAGCCGCGGCGGCCATCGCGATGACGGATCTCATGCTGGTGGCTTTTGGAGTACAGGGTTGGGGAGGAAAACACCATGGGCGAGCTTGAGAAACTCCGCCAGGAGTTGACCAGAATTGATCAGGCACTATTGAGACTCTTTTTCGACAGGATGAACACAGTGGATCGGATCGCAGACATAAAGATGCAGACAAAGGAGCCCGTTTTTGTTCCAGAACAAGAGGCGAGGGTTTTGGCTAACGTTGAGAACCAGACACCACCTGAATTGGGTCCCTATGCAACCGCACTGGCACGCACTCTAATGCGCCTCTCCAGAGAGCGTCAGTATGAACATCGCGTCCACGATGATCTAAGTTGGGACTTAGGAAAAGTCATTGTGGGTGCCAAGAAGGTGCTACCTCATGGTGATTTCACGGTCGTGCCAGCAGATGCTGTAGAAAGTGCCTGCAGTCAAATGGCCAGTGGCGTTATCGACACGGCCCTTTTACCCTTTACTCCAGAGTCACTTCACATAATCAAAAAGCACACCTTGTTCATACAGGCGTGCTTAGAAGTCCCAGAAGGGCGTCAAATCGTTGTCGGTTCTCAACTCATAGTTGAGGAAGAAGCTAGATACCTGAGTCTGTTGATCAAAGATGAAACTACCAATGCTCTTTCTTTGGTCATCAACGTTCTCTCTGACTTAGGTCTTGCTGTCAATGCGTTTCAATCTCTTGGCGATGAAGGCTTTCACCTAGAGTTTGCGGCTTCTCCAGCCGATCAACGACCGTTACGAGCTCTCTATCAAATCGAGAGAGAAGTGAGTGAAATGCGCCTCTTGGGCTGGTATACGATCACAGGGAACCAAGTATGAGCTCGGTTAACTCCAGGGGTGGTACTTGGGAGCCGGCCTTAAACGCGCGCATGTTACCTCCTGAAATTTCGTCTATAAGGGCAATGTGCTGGTCTTGGCCAATTCGTCCAAACTCAAACTTTATGTCATATAGGTCCACGTCGCGCTTCGCTAACTCACCCTTGACGATTCCCGCTATTTCTCTGGTGCGTTGGCACAGGATGTGATACTCATCACGAGAGAGAATTCCGAGTGCGACAAGGGCATCTTCGGTGATGGGGGGATCTTCTCTTGCGTCATCTTTCAGGGTGATTTCCACAAACGCGTCTAGGGGATCACCCTGTTTTACGTACTTACCGTAGCGACGGTAGAAACTTCCCACGGCGCGGTAACGGCAGATCACTTCGAGTCCCTCGCCAAAGGGCGTGGCCGGTGCAACCGTCATCGTCTTGTTCTCCAGATCAGCAGCTCTGTAGTGCGTAGGAATTCCCTTTTCGTGCAGCAACTCAAAGAAAAACTTGCTTAGGCGCAGAGCAGCTTCACCAGCACCCTCCAAAGCTAATCCCACTTTGTTGGCTCCAGGGTCAAAAACTCCATCTTCGCCGGTCATATCGTCTTTAAACTTCAAAACGTAGTTTCCATCGTCCAAACGAAAAACGTCCTTGGTTTTACCTCCAAACACAAGTTGCATGGCTTAGCTCCTTTCGGTCTCATTGTACAAAAGTCCACGTACACACGCAACAGCTTTCTTGGCACGTTAACGTTTAGCAAAAAATTTCTTAACGACATTTTGGGAAAAACGGACTCAAGGGGGGCGAAAGCCCGTACATTCGTGAGGTCAAATCGTAATCGCAACGCAAAGCAGCAGTCAGCGGAAACGCGGGGAATACGATGGCTAAAGGAACAAGGAGGATTCGGCGGGCAAAACATGAAGTACATTATAAAGAAGATCGAGAGGGAGTGTTAGATCGTGAAGATTTCTGTGGTGAAGACGACAACACCGAAAGCCAAACCAGATCAGAGCAATTTGGGTTTCGGACAGTTCTTTACAGACCATATGTTCATTATGGACTACACGGAGGGCAAAGGGTGGCATGACCCTCGTATCGTACCATATGGACCGCTCGAGATGGATCCTTCGTGCGCAGTACTGCATTATGGGCAAGCTGTCTTTGAAGGTATGAAGGCCTATAGAAGTCCTGAGGGCAAGGTTCTCTTGTTCCGGCCCGAGCAAAACATGGCCCGTCTTAATCGCAGCAACGCGCGTATGTCCATCCCTCAATTTGACGAAGAGTTTGCACTTAAGGCCATTAAAGAACTTGTCATGGTGGACCAAGATTGGATTCCCACGGCACCGGGTACAGCGCTTTACCTCAGACCCTTTGTCATTGGTTGCGACAATGTCCTAGGAGTGCGCGCTTCCTACAAATACAAGTTCATTGTCATTCTTTCGCCTGTGGGAGCTTATTACAAGGAAGGACTCAACCCAGTAAGCATCTGGGTCGAACCTCATTATGTGCGGGCCGTCCGTGGCGGAACCGGGTATGCCAAGGCCGCCGGAAACTATGCAGGCAGTCTCTTGGCCCAGAAGAACGCCCAAGCTCAAGGCTATTCTCAGGTACTGTGGTTAGACGGACTCGAGCGCAAATATGTCGAAGAAGTCGGAGCTATGAACGTGTTCTTCAACATTGATGGCGAACTGATTACACCAGATCTAGGCGACAGTGTGTTGCCGGGTATTACGAGAAAATCCGTGCTGCAACTGTTGCAGTCCTGGAATATTCCCACGGTTGAGCGCCGCTTAAGTGTCGAGGAGATCTTCCAAGCTCATGCAGATGGACGCTTGAGAGAGGCATTCGGCTGCGGAACCGCCGCTGTCATTAGCCCCATTGGAAAGCTTGGATGGGCAGACAAGAGTATCCAAATCGGTGGAGGAAAGATCGGAGAAATCAGCCAACGACTTTACGACACCATTACAGGAATCCAAACGGGTAAACTTGACGATCCCTTTGGTTGGGTCGTAGAAGTCGAAGGATAGGTTCGAAGTTTACTGGAGCTCATCTCTATTGTTCCAGTTGTTCATTGGTTATAAAACGTTTTCTGAACTCACTGGGAGTAATTCCAGTGAGTTTTTTAAATGTCCGCGTGTAGTAACTCTGGCTCGAAAACCCTACCAAGAGGGCTATATCCACAATCGGAATTGAGCTTTGACGAAGTAGTTCCTTACTTTTTTCGATTCGTACTTCCTGCACATAGTGGGTGAATGCTTGTCCCGTTTCTTCCTTAAAAACAGTGGAGAGATACGACCGGTTGAGACCCAGGTGTTTGGCGATACCCTCCAGGCTAATGTCTTGGTCATAATGCTTCTTCACAATCCTCTGGGCTCGAACAACAGGTAAACAAGGAGGTTTAAAGCCGGGAAGACTGACGCGCGTTGTCTGTAAACGACGAAGCAGGGTAATGATGTGGTTCCATACTTCGGGAGGCCGATAACTGAGATGTGATGCATCATCGATCTGATTTGCATAGGGACCTATGATGAAGACCCCCGCTGGCTCGTTACAGGGATAGATGGGCACGACGTGAAACAGCCCTTGCTCTGTCTTAACCTCACCGCGGTGAGAGGGATAGGTAGAAGAAGTCTCCATGTCGAGGAGCAACGGGCAAGTCCGAACACCGTCCGGGGTTAAGGCGACGATGGGCAGTTGCGTGCTAGCAAAAAACAGATGTAAAACCTTGTCTAGGTTAGCTTGGTGGCAACAACTTTGCATGATTTGACCTCCCGTTTGTTTTGCCCAACGAAAATGACAATGACCTGAAAATTCTGCGAGAAACCTCTTGAAAGCCATGCTACAATGGGTGAGAGTGAAAGTCATTCTCATTGGTTGGTTCTATTGTAACAAGGGGGACGGGTGGTGTCAAACGGCGGGATTATGAAAAAACGCTACTTAGTATTCGCGTTAATCATCTTAGCATTCTTATCTCTTAGTCTAGGTCTACAGGGGCTTGATCAACATATCATGCAGATTATGATGATCAGCCGTATTCCACGGCTCCTGGCCATCATTTTAGTTGGAATGAGCATGTCCATCGCTGGTCTCATTCTGCAACAGATTTCCCGGAACAGATTTGTTTCGCCCACGACGGCAGGAACCATCGATGCAGCCAAGGGTGGTGTACTCTGTACTTTACTCGTTTTTCCTGGGGCAGCGCCCCTTGTAAAGATGACGATTGTCTTTGCTTTTGCCTTAGCGGGCACGTTCTTGTTCATGTTTGTACTCCGAAAAATCAAGTTTAAGAATGTTGTGTTTGTACCCCTACTCGGTATCATGCTTGGCAACATTTTCGGGTCAATCACAACGTTCATAGCCTACCGTTTTGATCTCGTCCAAAACGTGTCAGCCTGGCTGATGGGCAACTTCGCCCTGGTGACGCAAGGACGTTACGAGCTGTTGTACTTCAGTATACCCCTCTTGGCACTCGCCTTTTCCTTTGCCCACATGTTCACTATCGCAGGAATGGGTGAGGAGTTTGCCATTAGCCTGGGCCTCAATTATCGGTTTGTAGTCAATGTTGGGGTGGCCATTGTGGCACTGTTGTCCGCCCTAGTGGTTGTTACGGCGGGGCAGATTCCCTTCCTGGGGCTGATTGTTCCCAATATCATGACCATGTTCTATGGCGATAACATCAAGGGAAGTTTAGGAGCCACAGCCCTCTTTGGAGCGGTTCTATTGTTGACTGCCGACATTTTCGGACGGATCATCATTGCTCCGTATGAGATTCCTATCGGGCTGACAGTGGGAACGTTGGGAAGCATGTTCTTCCTCTACTTTGTGTTTAGGGGGGAACGCACATGAGTGATCGCAGAAAATTGGTGCTCCTGTTCTTCGCAGTCTTAGGATTCGTTGTGCTCTATTTAGGGGTTGGTTTGGACCACGCCATCGTAGCCTATGCACTCCCGAGAAGGCTCAGCAAGGTCTTGGCTATTGTATTAACGGGTGGAGCAATAGGCTTTTCTACTACGGTTTTTCAGACCGTTACCGCCAATCGGATTCTAACCCCCAGTATTATGGGTCTAGACTCCCTGTACCTACTCAACCAAACTCTGGTGCTTTTCTTCTTGGGGTCGACGAGTATTCTTCTTGTGAACAGCCAACTAAACTTCTTCTTTACAGTGATGACTATGGTTTTGTTTTCTGGTCTGCTTTTTAGGTTGTTGTTTCGAGGAGAAAAGCGGGAAGTCTACTTCTTGCTCCTTGTGGGAGTGATTGCAGGCACCTTGTTTCAAAGTGTCTCATCGTTCCTACAGATGGTCCTTGATCCGAATGAGTTCTTGGTAGTACAAAACAGCATGTTTGCCAGTTTTAATAATGTCAAGACAAACCTCCTGCCATGGAGCAGTCTTCTGGTAGGAGGAGGGGTTCTCTACACGCTACGTTACGTACATGTCCTGGACGTCCTGGCCTTGGGGCGTGAGCAGTCACTTAATCTGGGTGTAGACTATGAACATGTCGTCCTTCGTTTGCTCTTGGTAGTGTCTGTTTTAGTGGCCAGTGTTACAGCATTGGTGGGCCCCATAACCTTTCTTGGTCTGCTTGTTGCCAATCTCGCGAGAGAGATGTTACGGAGTTTCAAGCATTTGCACCTATTGCTGGTCTCGTCACTCCTAGGGGTTGTAACTCTTGTAGGAGGTCAGTTCCTGGTAGAACGTGTCCTTAATCTAGCCAGTCCTGTCAGTGTAATAATCAATTTGGTCGGTGGTCTGTACTTTGTATTCTTACTTCTGAGGGGGAGTTATAGATGATTGAAGTCATTGATGTGGTCAAGAGATATGGTGGAGTCAAGGTAGTTGATGAGGTGTCTTTGACGATACCCAAGGGGAAAATTACATCACTGATCGGACCGAATGGTGCAGGAAAGAGCACTCTTTTATCTATGATCAGCCGTCTGGTTCCTCGCGATTCTGGGCAGATACACATCGACGGAACAGAACTTGGGGAATGGGATAAACGGGATCTGGCCAGAAGGATCTCGATCTTAAGGCAGAGTAATCACATTGATCTCAAATTGACCATTCGAGAACTTGTGAGCTTTGGTCGTTTTCCTCATACGCAGGGGAACCTTAGGGACGAAGACTGGGTCATCGTCGATCGTGCCTTGGAGTATCTGCATCTCACAGACATTCAGGACAAGTATCTTCATCAACTCAGCGGGGGTCAGAGGCAGAGGGCGTACTTGGCGATGGTTATCGCTCAGGATACCGATTATGTGTTTTTGGATGAACCTTTGAACAACCTAGATATGCAACATGCAGTAGAAATCATGCAGATACTGCGTTCCCTGGTGCGGGATTTAAGCAAGACAGTTGTCTTGGTGATTCATGATATCAACATTGCTGCTTGTTACTCCGACTACATCGTGGCCATGCAAGATGGCCAGGTGGTCAAGGCCGGCGATAGCGAGGTGATCATGGATCGATCTGTTTTGAGGGATATCTATAAACTGGATTTTCATATAGGCCATGTCAACAACCAGAGAATTTGCGTCTACTACAACTAAGAGGTGTTATCGATGAAAAGAACGAATGTGACACTCGTTATTCTATTGGCAGTATTGCTTCTTACTTCCGCTCCGGCAGGGGCAGCCCCCCTTGTCGTTGAGCATCCCTTAGGCACGGTTTCCCTTGACCGAACACCGGAACGTGTTGTCGTGTTTGATTACGGTGTTCTTGATGCTCTAGATGTTCTCGGTGTTGAGGTAGTGGGTGTTCCAGCCAGCAACCTGCCTCCTTTTTTGAGCAAGTTTAGCGGACCAGACTACGTTAATGTCGGGACTCTCTTTGAGCCTGATTTTGAGGCGATCTATGCCCTGAACCCCGATCTAATCATCATCAGTACACGTCAAGCTTCCCAATACGAAGAACTCAGTCGCATTGGCCCTACGCTGTATGTAGAGATTGACAACGCCACCTGGTGGGGTTCCGTACAGAGCAATCTCCAACTGCTCGGTGAGCTCTTTGATTTGCGCACCGAGGTTGAAGGCATACTCGCTGGTCTTAACGAACGAGTCAGCCGTATTTGTGAGCAGGCAAGCGAAAGTGGTCTCAGAACCCTCATCGTCATGGCCAACGACGGTGCCCTAAGTGTCTATGGAGCAGAATCACGCTTTGGTATTGTTCATCAGGATTTTGGTTTTGCCGCAGCTGACGACGCCATTGATTCGGCAACCCATGGCCAGAATATTTCCTTTGAGTATCTCGTAAAGGTAAACCCGGACGTCATTTTCGTGGTTGACAGAGCGTCCGTTGCGGGCGGTAGCATCGGAGCCGAGCAAGTGATGAGCAATCCCCTCGTGAAAGTCACCAAGGCCAGCCAAACGAACAGAGTCATCTACTTACAGTCACAGGCTTGGTATGTTGTCTCGGGCGGCATCCGTTCGACCGAGATGATGATGGATGATGTGGAGCAACTCTTCCGGTAGGACCTCTTGAACAAACGAAGAGAGACCTTGTCAACGAAAACGTGGGCAGGGTCTCTCTTTTGTGGGGAATATGTCCGACAATGACCTAAAACAACAGCATTAAGACTGCTAGAACGAGTAGGAGGGGAGCCACCCCAAAGACGATGGGAAGGAGTAATTTAAGGAAGGCCCAGCCAAGCTTGAAGAAGAGTACAACTGGTATCAGAAGTAAGGAAAACAACAAGAATGGCCCGACCAGTCCAAGAACCACCAAGGTGACGATGGCGACGATGAAGACTACAGGAATGGCGACTAACGCTTTGAAGGGTCCTGAGTCACCGTTAATTTCGAAGATGACTTCACCATCTTCATTGACTGTTTTTTTGGGTTTCGAGCCACTTTGGTATAAAGCAAGGACGCCGAGCACGATGAGCACCACGGGCCAAAATACGTTCAAGCGTGGAAGAATGCCGAGGTTATTGGCAAGAAAATAACCGCCGAAAAGAATCAAAGCCAGGGCGCCAAGATGTTTGGGTTCCATGGACGTAACCTCCTTTTTCTATAGTATAGCAATGGAGGAAGAGATAGGCAATTCGCCTTAAGTCTGCTTTTGACTCGGTCTGAGGACGGATGTTCTGGCAAGCAGAAAATGTTCAAAAAATGAAAGAAAAGACTGGACGAAAGCGCGGAAATTGCCGATAATATAATCGTTGTGTCACAAGGAAGGATTGTTGTTTACGGATGAGCAAAAAACTGTGGTCCGCTGGGGTTCACGGCAATCTCTTGGCGGGCCTTGACCAAGCTACTCTGCGTCATAGTCAACGTGTGCAGAGTCTTTCCCTCATCATTGGTGACAGTCTGGGGCTGGGTTCGGACGAACTCGATACGTTATCCATGGGTGCTCTACTGCATGATGTGGGCAAGAAAAACATTCCTACGGCTATACTTTTTAAGGAAGCGCCCCTGTCCGTCGAGGATTGGGTGGCGATTCAACAACATCCCATTCATGGTTGGGAGTTTGTCAAGACGAACCTCGAGGATAAGGAAGTTCAGGAGATGGTTCTCCATCACCATTTATGGTTTGATGGGCAGGGAGGCTATCCAGTGAGTCTTAAGGGTGTGAAGCCTGGTTTGCTGACGCAGATCGCAAGTGTGGCCGATGTCGTGGACGCCATGACCCAGGACCGACCCTATCGGCGGGCAATGAGTATCGATGCGGCGCTGCAGTTTCTTGCTGAACAAGCAGGTACCCAGTTTTGCCCAGACGTTGTTGAGGCAGTACGTCTCAATCTGAACAGGATCATCAAGCTCATCGGTGCTTAAGAAATGAGGTGGCTATCTTGAAAGAGTTGAAGGGGATTCTGAGCGAGCACAGCAAGCGCTATCCCCAGGGCAATCTCCAAGACTTGGTCAAACTCATCTACCAAAACGAGTTCGGCAGTGGCCACTTTGTCCCCGATGAAGTGGCCGCTTTAACGCGTCTACAAGATGAAATCAAAGGAATCGCGCACGCATCGGGCGACCTTTTTGAACGGATCGGAAACGGACTCGTGCGTTTGAACCTCAAGACCCTCGGCGACGTCTTGCCGGCCCAGACAGTGAATCGGTTCTTTGTGCTGACGTCTAACAAGAAATGGGGGAGCCTGGAAGGATTTGAGGCGAAGCTACGCATCTTAGAGGAGTTTTCTTCTGGCTCGGATTTGCTGCCCTTTTTGGAGGAGTATAAAGCAGCGGGGTACCCTCCAATGAGTCATAGCCAGAGCTACCGGGATAATTACGATCCTCATTACCGCGTGGTGAGCTGTGCTTTTGCAGATTACTTTCCCGTTTTTGAGCGCATCGAGCATCTTTTACGTCGCCAGGAGAACATCGTTGTTGCCATTGACGGCAGGAGCGGTTCAGGAAAGAGTAGCCTTGGAAGGCTCTTGAAGGATGTCTATGGATGCCCCGTAATTTCCATGGATCATTTTTTCCTCAGACCCGAACAGCGCAGTGCAAGTCGCTTGTCTGAAGCGGGAGGCAATGTGGACTATGAGCGCTTTAATCTGGAGGTAGTTCCGAAACTGAAAGGAGGGGCACCTTTCAACTATCAAGTCTTTAACTGCCAGTTGGGCACCTTCACAGCATCTGCCACCGTAGAACATCATCGCTTGACTGTTGTAGAAGGGTCATACAGTCTTCATCCTACTTTGATCGACGCCTATGACCTGAAGGTTTTCCTTACTATCTCGCCTGAAGTTCAAGAGGAACGTTTGCGGAAACGTAACGGCCCCGATATGGTGGAGCGATTTCTCAAGGAATGGATTCCCTTGGAAGAACGCTACTTTTCGCTGCTGGACATCGCGTCCAAGAGCGATCTGATTATTGACACCACTGAATTAACACATCAAGAATTTTGTTCAAGACCCTCTAGCTCAAGCTAAAGGGTCTTGATGATCAACGTATCACGTGATCTCTTTGGAACGTAATGGATGTCCTCTTCGTCTCTCCAATAGCGAATGTCGCCGTAACTACCGACAGCGGTCAGGCGAACCTCTTCTCCGGGAGTGCCAAGGGCAATCACCAATTCTACTTCGAGATGATCTGGAACCTCCAAGATATCGCGGAGTTGAACCCGATCGATGGCTGCTAAAATACAGGCGCCAAACCCCTGTTCTTGTGCACCCAAGACAATGCTTTGGGCGGCTAAACCCAAATCTATGCCCGGATTGCTACTGAGGTGGGGGTCGCTAAGCATGATGATATATGCGGTGGGCTGTTCGCCCGGGCCAGGGCCTTGCCAGTCTGTCAGGTATCCTGCCCAGGTGAGGCAGGAAAAGACCTGTGGGAGCATCTCCTTATCCTGAACTAGCACATACTTTAGCGGTTGCCTGTTCGCCGTTGCAGGGGTAAGCCGTGCAATGTCAATCAGAGCCTTCAGATGCTCCATAGTAGGTGCCGGTTCTTGCTTGAATCTCCTGTAACTGCGAGTACGCTTCATCAAATCAATGAACATAACAAACCTCCTATTTTAGGACTTGATCGACCGTTACTTCTTGCTCAAGGGATTTTACTTGGACTGGATCAAAGATTCCTGCTCCGAAGTGAGCTGCGTTGGAACACGCCACGGCCAAACCAAAGCGGAAGGCATTGTCAAACGGTGCATCGTCCTCTAGCTTGCTCAAGAGTCCGGCGACCAACGCATCGCCACTGCCAATAGGACTAATGACCTTGATTGGGGGCAGTTCTTGAACCAGGTAGCTGCCTTCTCTGTTGACTGCAAACGCCCCTTTTGCTCCCATGGAGACCACCACGGTGCCTAGTCCCTGCTCAACCAATTCTCTTGCTTTGCCAAGACCTTGAACCGTGGAGTAGCACGGGCCGACCAGTTCTTGAAACTCCTCCCAATTCGGTTTGATGAGATCAGGTTTGGCTTTGATTCCTTCCTTTAACCATGGAGCTCTGGTGTCGAGGGCTACTTTTATCCCTAGGGCTTGTACGCTTCGAATCAGCGGAACATAGATCGAAGCTTGGGTGTCAGGGGGAGGACTACCCGCAAAGACAACCCAGCTGCACTTGGGGGCGAGTTCGACAATCTTCTTCTCCAGCCTTTTCCAGGCATTTCTCGGAATGGACGGTCCGGGCTCTTTGATCTCGCAGTGCACGTCTTGGTTGTGATCAACGATGAGGCAGTTGGATCGAGACTCGGCTCGGATGCGCACAAAGTTGTGCTCTACCTGTAGGTGGTCCAGACCGTCTTCAATCTGTCTTCCAGTGAACCCCCCGACGAACCCGGTCGCTATGGTTGCCACCCCGAGGTTGTGTAGCACCCTGGAGACATTGAGTCCCTTACCAGCTGGAACCGTCGACATACTATGCACCCTGTGGATGCCTTGAAGAGCAAAGCCGGGAACATCGTAGTTCTTGTCGAGTGCGGGATTCACAGTAACCGTTAGAATCATCTTGTCATCCCTCCGCAGTTCCGATCGTTTCTTGCCTATGTCTTCGTGACACCTCACATTTTCCCTTTAGTCAAAGAACATTCTGATCCAAACCTATTGAAGCACATAATTGAGAATTAATGCATAAATGTTTGACAAAAGATATAAAATAGTATACAATTCACTCAAATGGACCTTCGACAAATCCAGGCAAAGGAGGGCAGCATAAACGGACCAGAAGATTACCTGCGTTCAAGGAGGTCACAAGGTAGTGGGAAGCGCTTCTGGTTGGTGTTGAGAAAGATGAACATATGGGAACCAGCCACTTCAAATATTACGATGGATAGACCCTACAGGTGGCGAGAGGTTCTAGACACAGTGGAAAACGAGCAGAGGAGCTTGAGGGAACGGGCTCCTTTGTTGTCTTTGCGCGAGTCTCTGGACTACGTGAGCGTAAACAGATAGTATGATGAATGTAGACTACTTGTTTGGAGATGGGAGATGATCGTATGCAGAGCATTTTGCTGGGAGGCCAGGTTTCCGCCACCCCCATTGCTCTAGGTTGTATGCGTATGGCTGGCCTCGAGTTCAAGAATGCCGAAGAGATTGTGCTCACAGCAATGGAAGCGGGGATCAACCTTTTTGATCATGCTGACATATATGGTAAGGGCCAATCGGAGACGGTTTTTGGTGAGGTGTTACGAAGTAACCCCGGGATCCGAGACAGAATGCTGATTCAAGACAAGTGTAGTATTCGCCAAGGCTATTATGATGCATCGCGTGAACACATCATTTCCTCCGTCGATCAAAGTCTGGGGCGGTTGGGTGTGGAGACCATTGACATCCTCTTGCTCCACAGGCCAGATACACTGATCGAACCTGAGGAGGTCGCTGATGCATTTAATACGTTGCACGCGGCAGGGAAAGTCCGTTATTTTGGAGTAAGTAACTATAATGCCTCCCAAATCGCGTTGCTGCAAAAATTCATAGAACAGAGGCTGCTTGTCAATCAGTTGCAGTTTTCCCTAGCACATACGGCCCTGATTGACAGCGGGATCAATGTAAATATTCACAGCAATCACGCTATAGACTATGTAGGTAACACTCTGGAGTACTGCCGCTACCATGACATTACGATCCAGGCTTGGTCTCCTTTCCAGCATGGAATGTTTAAGGGAGTATTCTTAGAGAGTGAAAAGTATGAGGTGTTGAACCAGAAGATAAGAACGTTGGCGGAAGAAAAAGGCGTTTCTGATTCGGCCATTGCTGTCGCCTGGATCATGCGCCATCCAGCCAAAATGCAGACGATTGTGGGTACCATGAACAGTCAACGCTTGCGTGAAATTTGCGCTGCGTCGACGATTACCCTAACAAGGGAAGAGTGGTATGGCCTCTACACAGCAGCGGGAAATCCCCTGCCATAGAGAGCAGATTTCGTCGTTCACGAGGTGACATATGTCCATTGATGCGGTGACCTACAAGAACTATATCGCGATCCTCCAGGAGGAGCTGATCCCTGCTGTAGGGTGTACGGAACCAGCCTGCCTTGCGCTTGCAGGCGCTAAGCTTCGAGAAGTCTTAGGTGAGCTGCCAGAGCGACTTGTGGTTAAGATGAGCGGCAACCTGATCAAGAATACCAAGGCGGTAACCATTCCGCATTCCAATGGACTAAAGGGAATTCCTGCCGCGGTGTGGCTTGGAGTTCTAGGTGGAGATGCGGGGCGTGGTCTAGCTGTCCTCAGCTCTGTTAATACGGCAGATATTGAGGAGACGAAGAAACGCCTGGGCGATTCCGATCGGTGTCTTGTCGAACTCATGGAAACCCCGGCAAAGCTGCATGTGATCTTGGAGGGAAGGGCAGGATCGAGGCAGGCCTTGGTTGAGATTCTGCATACGCACACGAACTTCGTGCGCATGGAAAGAGACGGCCATGTGACTTTCCATAAAGAAGTGAGCTTACATGACGATGAACTGTTTACGGACCGCTCGCTGCTTAATGTTGCCGACATCTTGCGTTTCGCTGATTCTGTACGACTAGACGATGTGGCTCCTATCCTTGGACCCCAGATCGAGGCTAACACTGCAATTGCCGAGGTGGGGTTAAGAGAAGACTACGGCGCCAGTGTAGGTAAAGTGCTTGCAAAAAACTTCGGCGACTCCGTGGGCAATCTGGCCCGCGCTACTGCAGCGGCTGCATCGGACGCTCGGATGGACGGGTGCCAGTTGCCCGTTGTAATTAACTCCGGAAGCGGTAATCAAGGCATCGCCGCCTCAATTCCGGTCATTATCTACGCCCGTCATTATCAAATCTCCGAAGAAAAGCTTCTACGAGCGCTGTGTGTAAGTAATCTCATTGCCATTCATCAGAAGACAAGCATTGGACGTCTATCGGCTTATTGCGGAGCAGTGAGTGCAGCATGCGGGTCGGGGGCAGCTATCGCCTACATGCTTGGCGGAGATTATGAAACGATCAGTGGAACGATCACCAATACGCTGGCCAATGTCTCGGGCATTCTCTGCGATGGAGCCAAGCCATCCTGTGCTGCGAAGATCGCCTCATCTGTGGATGCAGCCATCATGGGCCTGACCATGTCCTTTGCAGACCTGAGATTTCCCGACGGTGATGGAATTGTTAAGTCAAATGTGGAAGAAACCATCGGTGTTGTTGGGAATATAGCCTCAGAGGGTATGAGAGAGACGGATAAGGTTGTCATCCGACATATGATCCGTTAGTAAACCTCAAAAACTACAAGGCCACCCCGCTTCCGGGGTGGCCTTTTTTGCCTTTATTAGTAGAAAATGACAGCGTTTCAGCCCTTCAATTGTCGGTTTTTACAAAGGAACTTGGTACGCTTTGTGGAAATGAGTTACGAATTAAAAACAGACGTAAAAAAGATTGCTTAGTTAGCAGAAAGATGGAAAAGTACAATCGATTGTGAAAGGAGGTGCGCGCAACAAACTTATGTAGGTTTGCCTAGTGTTAAGAAAAAGAAAGGGGAAAAAGGATGCGTAGATATTTAAGGGTTATTCCACTGATGGTACTAATGGTAACTTTACTGGCAGGTAGTGTAGTAGGTGCTGAAACGATCAAGTTTGGCCTTGTTGCACCCTTTACCGGCTCGGGCTCAATTCTTGGCGACTATATTCGCGAAGCTATGATGCTAGCCGTTGACGAAATCAATGCAGCAGGCGGCATCCAAGGCAGACAGATCGAAGTTGTTGTCTATGATGACGAAGCTTCCCCAGCGACAGCCATCAACGTAGTAAAAAGGGTTATCGAAAACGACAAAGTTGACGTAGTATTCGGACCAAATATGAGCAGTTCCGTATTGGCCGTACACCAAGTTGCAGAGCAAAATGAGACTCTGATGATGGTTGGCGCTACTTCTCCATCACTTGGATATGACAGAACCAACAATCCGTGGCTGTTCCGTCTGCGTGCGGACGACCAAGTCAGAGTAGAAAACCAGGCTGAGTATGCCGTTAACGTCTTGGGCTCCAAGAAGCCTGGCATTATCTACGGAACAACCGACTATTGCACCAGTGCTCGTGACGTCATTATTGAGAAGTTTGCTGAGTATGGCATTAAGCCAGTTGCCGTTGAGCAAATGCGTGAAGGCGACGTTGACGCTACCGGTCAAATCCTCAACATGGTACGTGCGGGTGTTGACTCCATCATGGGTCTAACCCACGAATCTGAAGCAGCCGTTTTTGTACGTCAATTGCGCCAAATGGGCGTCGATGTTCCTGTCGTCGGCTTTACCGCATGGGGTGTACCCGCATTTACTGACTTAGCCCCCGACGCAGCTGTTGGCGTTATTGCTGTACAAAGCTTTACGCCAGAAGACACAAACCCAATTGTTCAAGAATTCGTTGAAAAATACCAAGCACGTTATGGCCGCTTACCGAGCGATCCAGGTCAAGCCTACTATGATGGTGTTTACGCAATTAAAGAAGTCATCGACCGCGTTGGCTTTGACAAACATGCAATGCGCCAAGAACTAGAGAACTTCTCTGGATACGTTGGCCTACAAGGTGAACTCGTAACCGACGAGAAACACAATCTCTCCAGATTCAGTCTAATTTCCGAATTCCAAGGCGACAGCTGGAAAATTATCGACAAGTTCTAAGCAAAACAGGGAGGAGTTCCCCGCGGGGATCTCCTCCTCATTACAGCCTGAAAAGTCATAGAACTACGAGGTGGTAAAATGTTACAGATGGTGTTACAGAACTCTATCTCAGGCATGGCCATGGGACTGCTCTATGGAGTGATTGGCATTGGAGTATGTCTTTTTTGGCAGACAACGGGATTAATCAACTTCGCTCACATTTCTTCTGCAATGTTAGGAGCCTACTTTTTCTACACCTTTTACGTCATGTGGAAGCTACCAATGGTGATCTCCTTTATTTTGGCCATTGGATTAGTCGCCCTATATGGTGTCTTCATTTTGCGAGGGGTCATTTACAAACAAATCATGGGAAGAAAAGGTGGTCGCCTAGAGTTTATTGTCGCCACCATGATGTTGAACATCTTCCTTCTGAATCTTGTTGTTGTTCTGTGGGGTGGCGTTCCTTATCCCTTCCCCAACATTTTTGGTAGCCCCATGAACCCTCTGAGAATTGGCGGTATCGTTGTTCAATACCACTCAGTCTGGGTCTTGGTTTTCACCGGTGCACTCGTCATCGGATTGAACTTCTTCTTCAAGAGGACTCTTACGGGTAAAGCGTTAAGGGCTACGGCTCAAAACAAAGATACGGCTTCTTTGATGGGAATTGGCGTTGAAAAGATGACGGCTCTTTCTTTTGCGCTAAGTACTGGTATAACGGCTATTGCGGGAATCTTGCTCGCACCAATCTATTTTGTCTCTGTAGAGTTGGGCGGAGGAATTATCGGAATCAAAGGTTTTGCCTCTGCAGTAATTGGCGGACTCACCAATCCATTTGGCGCTCTCGTCGGCGGTCTTTTGATCGGTTTGGCAGAAAACTTCTCCGTCTTTTACATTTCTTCTTCCTATCGAGATGTCATTACCTTTGTGTTGCTGGTGTTTTTCCTTATCGCTAGACCGCAAGGGCTTTTCAAGAAAATGTAGGTTTGGGGGGATAGTGTTATGCAAAGGAGAAAAATCGGTTTTTTGATCATAGCCTTACTGATCGTTCTCTATCCACTAGTTGTCAGCGACTCCTACAAGGTTTATATCATGAACCGCAGTTTGATCCATGCCATCATTGCCATGGGCTTGGTTACACAAGTGGGATTTGCTGGACAGATTTCTTTAGGACATGCGGCATTTTACGGAATTGGCGCTTATACCTCGTCTTTAACGGTGTTGAAACTGGGTTTTCCAATAGGGTTAGGCTTTCTGGCCGCCATCCTCTTGTGTGTCTTGTGCAGCGTGTTTCTAAGTGTTCCATCATTTAAGCTCAGTGGATTCTTTCTTTCCCTTACGACCATTGCCTTTGGGCACATCGTTTGGGTGATTATCGTGAACTGGCAGAGTTTGACGAACGGTGCACTAGGCGTTTTCGGCATTCCGAGCTTGAGCCTGTTTGGGACTCGATTTAACAATACGCATTACTTCTATTTGTTGGTGGTCACCATTGGACTCCTTTATTTCTTTATTAGGAGAATTACCAATAGCTTTATTGGCCGAGCCTTTATGGCCATGCGCGATGACGAGTTGGCCGCAGAATGTAGTGGAATCAATACCCGGTATTTCAAACTGCTGGCCTTTGGTATTTCGGCAGGATTTGCCGGATTAGCGGGTGCCTTTTATGCCCATCTTTCAGGTTTTATCAGTCCTGAGAGTTTTCGCTTCGCAGAATCTACGAAGTTCGTTGGTATGGCAGTAACCGGTGGTTTACGGCACCTCTTAGGCGGCATTGTTGGTGCTCCAATTGTTACATTCTTACCAGAGATGTTCCGTTTTCCAGGCTGGGAGACCTACTATATGATGGCTGCAACGTTTGTCATTCTGATGATCGTCGTATTCATGCCTGATGGACTTGCACCCTTGTTGGAAAAAGGGTTCAACAAGATCTTTGGCGAGCGAAGCACTGGTAAAGGTGGTAGTAGTGAATGAACATTTTGGAAACGAAGGGTTTAACGAAATCGTTTGGCGGAGTGACGGCCAACTCAAACTTGGACATCTGCATCAAGAAGGGGTCTGTTACAGGTTTGATCGGGCCTAATGGATCGGGAAAAACGACGTTCATTAACGTAGTCTCGGGTGTTTATCCTGCAACGAGCGGTAAAGTCATTTTTGACGGTAAGGATATTACCAGTCTTGATAAGTACAAGATTGCCCGGGCGGGAATTGCTCGCACCTTTCAAACCATTCGTCTGTTTGAACGCTTAAGCGTGCTCGAAACCGTCCTTGTAGCCCGACATGCAAGTTATGGTGCTTCGATCTGGGATGCAGTGTTGTCTACATCGCGATTGCGCGCAGCTAATGCCAGGGAGGAAGCAAGGGCAAAAGAACTCTTGGAGATCGTTGGTCTGGGCAAGCAACATTACGATGTGCTGGGAAACAGCCTTCCTTATGGTTACCGTCGTAGTCTAGAGATTGCTCGGGCACTGGCTCTTGAACCCTCGCTACTACTTCTGGATGAACCAGCAGCAGGTATGAACCGTGAGGAGTTCAACTTTTTGCAGGAAATCATTCAAAACGTAAAGCAACAGGGTATCACGATCCTTTTGGTGGAACACACCATGGAACTGGTCGAAGCGGTCGTGGATCATTGCGTCGTCCTAAACTACGGCCAGAAGCTGACCGAAGGACCGTTCTGCGATTGCGAATCGGATCCGCGAGTCATTGAAGCGTATTTAGGGAAGGAGGACGCCGAGTGTTAAAGATCAAGAATCTGTCTGTTTCTTACGGTGATATTCCAGCGCTAAAGAAGGTCAGTTTAGAGGTTAAACAAGGAGATGTAGTCTCCGTTCTGGGCGCGAATGGCGCGGGCAAAACCACACTGTTGAAGACCATTTCGGGTCTACTTCGCGGTGACTCCGAAAGCCAAATTGAGTTCATGGGCGAGCCGATTCACCAGCTTCCACCGAATGAAATCGTTAGGCGAGGCATCGTTCATGTGCCTGAAGGCCGGCAAGTCTTCGCCGAACTCAGTGTTCTCGAGAACATTGAAGTTGGCAGTTACTCCAGGGACGATCGCAGCAATCTCAAGCGCGAGATCGCTGAGTGTTTCGAGATGTTTCCCGAGCTGATCGGTAAGGAGAAGCAGTTAGCTGGCACATTAAGTGGAGGAGAACAACAAATGGTGGCTACAGCGAGAGCACTTATCGCCAAGCCGCTCCTGCTAATGGTGGACGAGCCTTCTATGGGTCTTGCTCCTGTTGTCGTGAAACGCATTTTTGGTCTGCTACGCGAGTTTGTTGCTAGGGGCATCACCATTTTGCTGGTTGAGCAAAACGCCTATATGTCCATGGCTGTCAGTAATTATGCTTATATCATTGCCCAGGGTGAAATGGCCCTGCACGGATCCGTGGAGGATTTGAAGAAGGACGAGGGCGTCAAAGATTCCTATTTAGGTGTGAAGAAGAAAGCGAACTAACATCGTAGGAGGGTTATCATGGAATATCGTAGCCGAAACATTGTTTCTGAAGCACCGCAACGTGCCCTTCTCAAGGGCGTTGGTCTTACAGATAAAGAGATGGAACAGCCCATTATTGGAATTGCGAACTCGTGGAGTGAGCTCTCCCCAGGGCACATCCATCTGCGCGAAATCAGCGAGTATGTAAAAAAAGGCATTCGCTATGCAGGTGGAACGCCTTTGGAATTCAACACAATTGCACTCTGTGACGGACTGTCTGGGGCGTTTGTAAAGAACAAGGATGCCCAGCGTTACACTCTGCCCTCCAGAGATATCATTGCTGATTCGGTTGAAGTTTCTATCGAATCGAACCAGCTCGATGCCATGGTTCTTATTGGTACCTGTGACAAGATTGTTCCCGGCATGCTCCTGGCTATGGCCAGGCTTAATATCCCGGCCATCTTCATCCACGGCGGACCAATGTTGGCCGGAAATTATAAAGGAGTCTCCATCTGTGGTGGGTCCACAGAACTCATTGAGGCCGCAGGAGCCTATCACGCGGGCAAGATGTCCAAAGAAGACCTAGACGGTTTTATCGAGAATGCGTGTCCCACACCTGGAGCCTGTGGTTCTATGGTGACGGGTAACAGTATGGGGATCATCATGGAGGCTTTGGGATTAACCTTACCCAAGGGATCAACCATTCCTGCTCAGGATCTCAGGCAGCTCCGCCTAGCCGAAGAGGCGGGTCGCGCCATTGTCGACCTTTTGAAAAAGAACATCCGTCCCCATGACATTATTAATGAAAAGTCCATTGACAATGCCATTCGGGTACTCGCAGCAACCGGCGGGTCCACCAACTGCGTACTGCATCTCGCAGCTTTAGCTCAAGAGATGGAGCTGGACATTGATATTCTAGGCAAGATCGACGCGTTGAGTAGTTCTACCCCGCATCTTGCTCCCATGACACCATCTGGAACGTTTACGGTTCCTGAGCTCAATGAGGCGGGCGGGCTTCCGGCTTTGATGCGTGAAATGCAATCACTGCTAAATCTCGATGTGATGACAGTGACGGGCCAGACCCTCGCTGAGAATATTGCCAATGCAGAGATTCTCGATTCTCGGATTATTCGTTCCATGGACAATCCCTTCCATGCGCAAGGTGGCGTGGCAGTCTTGTATGGCAATCTAGCTCCCGATGGGGCCGTTGTGAAACAGTCGGCCGTCTCGGAAGGTATGATGGTGCATTCAGGCCCCGCCCGCATCTTTGAGTCCGAAGAGGAAGCAGTAGAAGGTATCTATGCTGACCGTGTACAGGCCGGCGATGTCCTGGTTATCCGCAATGAAGGACCCAAGGGCGGACCTGGCATGCGAGAAATGACGACAGCTATTGGTGCCCTCTGGGGTAAGGATCTGGCGAGTTCTGTCGCACTAGTCAGTGACGGTAGGTTCTCCGGTGCCATTCGTGGTCCCGCTGTAGGTTATGTTTCGCCGGAGTCAGTGGAAGGGGGACCCCTCGCTTTGCTCCAGGAGGGAGACATTGTTTCCATTGACATTCCAAACCGCACCATCAATGTAGATCTTACGGATGAAGAGCTAGCGGCCCGGCGTGCCAAGTGGCAGCGACCGCCCTTTAAGATTAGGAAAGGTATTCTTCGCCTCTATGAACTCTTTGCGACCTCAGCAAACAAAGGGGCCGTTCTAAAAATCGATCGGTAGTAAGGAGAGGTGAAAGTCGTGGTACAAACACTAGAACTACCCTACGGAAAGAATTCTTTACGTTTTCTTCTGGAGGCCAAAGCGCAAGTTGCGCAGGCGACCCTCAATACTCTACCCGAGATTGATTTGGCTGGTGAACTGATCGCGGCCCTAGATGACCCCATTCATTCCCAACCTTTGGAGCAGTTGGCCAAAGGGCTGGAGTCGGTGCTCATTCTCTGCGATGACAATACGCGGCCAACGCCGGCTCATCTGATTCTGCCCTCCGTTCTTCAACGACTGGACTTGGCGGGTGTAAAGCGCGAACACATTAAAATCCTGATTGCCGGTGGTTCGCACAGGCCCATGACCGAAGAAGAGATGATCGCGAAGGTAGGCGAAGAAGTCTACCGTTCCGTTCAGGTTCTCAACCATGAGTTTGATAACAAAGACCGGCTCGTGTACCTTGGAGACACCAAGAACGGCACACCGATCTGGATCAACAAGTTGGTTTTTGATGCTGATCTCGTGCTAGGAATCGGAGCCATCGTGCCCCATCGCTACTGTGGTTGGGCCGGTGGGGGAAAAATCGTTCAACCAGGAGTATGCGGTGAAGAGACGACCATTGCCACGCATTTGATGATCACAAAAGATGAGTCTATTACATTAGGCAATCTCGACAACCCTGTGCGAAAAGAGATCGATGACATTGCACTGCGTGCTGGTTTGAAGTTCATTGTCAACGCGATTCTAGATGCTAACCAAAGGGTTGTAGGACTTGTGGCTGGCGATCCTATTCAAGCACACCGCATGGGTGTAGAAATTGCCAAGAAGGTCTACGGTGTTCCCCTTCAACCCGCTGATTTGGTCCTGATCAGCTCGTTTCCTGCCGATCTAAACTTCTGGCAGGCCGGTAAAGCGCTTTATTCTGCTGATCTTGCTGTTAAGCCAGGAGGTACCATTGTGTTGGTTACCCCAGCGATTGAAGGACCGGGAGAACACCCGGAGTTCTTAACACTCATGGCCAAGAGCTATGACGAAATCATCGCTCTTCTCGATAACAACGAAGTCGAAGACCAGATCGGTGCAGCAGGAGCCCTGGCGGTTGCCATCGTGAAGCAACGGGCTAAGGTGATCATTGTCAGCGACGGGATCACCGATGAGCAGGTTGAATCGATGGGCTTTACGCGCTACAATCCCGAGGATATACAGACGGCGATTTCCCACGCTCTTAAGGGTTTGGGAGACAATCCTACTATCAATGTCATTCACGAAGGTGCCGAAATTCTACCACTTATTAACTAAGGACGCTAGAAAGCTGGGATTAAAATGGATGTCAATTTAAAGTACGGTCGGCAAACCATGCAAGGGATACTGCCCCTGGCCAACGTGGAAGAACTCGTTCCCCAAGCGTATGAAAAGGACGTAGGGGACATCTCTGCACTCTTAAAACACAAGCTCAGCCATCCGACCAACGGTATTGGGCTTGATCAGATTCTGCAGCCCGGGGAGAAGGTTGTCGTTGTGGTCAGTGATATCACCCGTACTTGGACGAGAACGAGGGACTACTTGCCTACCATAGTGGAGTACGTCGAAGCTTGTTCCATTGCCCCAAGTGACATCTCTATCTTAATCGCTCGTGGTTGCCATCGTAGTCAAACCGAGGATGAGTTCAAGCAAATTGTCGGCGAGGAGATCTTTGCCAAGTACGAAGTCGTGGAGCATGATGCGGATAACCCGGACGGACTGGTCTATGTGGGTACAACAACACGCAACAATCCAATCTATGTCAACAAACGTGTTGTGGAGGCCGACAGGGTAATTCTGACAGGTGGAATCATCCATCATGCCATGGCAGGCTTTGGGGGAGGACGAAAGAGTATTTTGCCCGGTGTATCGGGGCGGAAGACGGTGGAAAACAACCATCTCAATTGCCTCCATCCTACGGATATTGACATCAACCCAGCTATTGGCTCAAACAGGCTACAGGGCAATCCTCTTCACGAAGACATGACGGAAGCAGCAGCTTTTGTTAACCCGGACTTCTTAGTCAACGTAGTTTTGGATACGAAAAACGAGATTGTGGATTTTTTTACCGGCCATTGGTTCGAGGCTTGGGCTGAAGGTTGTGCGTTGGTCAACGAGATTTATGGAGTTCCCATTGACGAACAGGCCGATCTCACGGTGGCAAGCTGTGGTGGCTTTCCCTATGATATTTCGTTGTACCAGGCTAGTAAGACATTTTATAATGCAGCCCAGGCAACCAAAGTTGGGGGAACGATCATCCTTCTAGCCCAGGCCGAAGACGGTCCCGGATCACCCGATTTCTTTGGGTGGTATGACAATGAAACATCAGAAGAGTTCTTTACTAACTTGAAGGCGGAGTTCACAATTCCCGGATACTTGGCGTATCTAATCTATGTCATTGCCCAAGAGCGGAAGGTATACGTAGTAACAGATTGTGCAGCTGAGCAGGTGGCAAAAATGGGTGTAATCCCCGTTGCGAACCTGCAAGAGGCCATTGATCAGGCGTGCGCTGATTTGGACGGTGACGCCAAGGTGTTTGTTATGCCCGAGGGAGGATATACATTCCCCATGATCAAGGCATAGAAAATAGGAGGTATGAAAGATGACGAAACTTAGAGAGCTCAAGGATATGCCCATGCAGGGTCAGCCTTATTTTGGCGACAAGAAATGGGTTTCGCCCGTGAACTTTGAGGTTGCAGGTCCCGAGACGTCAAAGTCAATTTACATCCACGATGTTACCTTGCGCGACGGCGAGCAGACTTGTGGCTTAAACTGGACAGAAGATGAAAGAGTAGAGATCGGTGTCGCCCTTAATGATCTGGGCGTGAAGAGAATTGAAGTGGGCATGCCCGTCGTTTCAGAGGATATTCGAAGAGCGATTAAGCGCCTTGTAGAAATGAACCTGCAAGCCGACATTGTTACCTTTGCCCGGGCAAAGAAAGAAGACATTGATTATTCGGTGGAGTGCGGAGTGAAATCCATTGTGGTTGAGCACGCAGTCAATCCATACACCTGCCAATATGCCTACGACGTTGATACAGAGCAGCTCATCAAACGGATCGTAGATCACATCAAGTATGCTAAAGATTGCGGGTTGAATACCACATTCATGGGCTGGGACGTTACCAGAGCAAGCCTTGACTACGTAAAGAAGGTCTACTCTGCGGTGGTCGAGCAGGCCCAACCTGAAGCCATTGTCTATACAGACAGTTTTGGCGTGGCATCTCCTATGGCTGTCTATTTGGCCATTTCCGAACTTAAGAAGCTCGGTGTACCGGTGGAGTTCCATGTTCACAACGAGTTTGGCATGGCTATGGGTTCGGTCTTGGCTGCTGTTTATGCTGGTGTTGACGGAATCCACTCCTCCATCAATGGTTTGGGCGAGAGAACGGGTAATGTGGCAACGGAAGAGGTCGCTGCAGCTTTAGAGATTCTTTTGAATGTCAAGTCTGGTGTCGACTTGAAGAAGATAGACAGAGTGACCAAGATGGTGGAGCAAGTCACCGGAATTGTGATTCCACCCAACAAACCTGTAACAGGGAAGAGGCTTTTCTGGTTAGAGTCTGGTGTGGTCGTTCATGCCAAGGAAAAATTGGAAAAGAGCGGGATTCCCTCGGCCATGACACCATATCTGCCCGAGTTGACGGGGCGCGAAGATATCGAGATCGTCTTGGGCGGTTCGAGTGGTAAGGCCAGCGTTCAATACTACCTGGAGAAGCGCGGCGTTGAAGTCACCGATGAGCAGCTCGATACGCTGGTAGATAAGATTAAAGAAAAGGGTCGTGTCAAGCGCGATGTACTCAGCAAAGAAGACTTCGACGCGATTCTTGCTGAGGTCCTGTAATGTCGTCTCGCACCAGTTACCGCGTTTTAGCGATAAATCCAGGGTCAACGTCGACCAAAATTGGTCTGTACGAAGACGAAACGTGCGTTTATACAAAGGATATCAAACACGGTGTTGCAGAGCTGTCCGGGTTTGATCTGGTGATCGATCAGCTAGACTATCGAGAAAGTGTTGTTCGTCAGACACTAGCCGAAGCCGGCATCGAGATCGATTCACTCGATGCCATTGCTGCCCGAGGAGGACGGCTTCGGCCGATTCCGAGCGGTGTGTATGCGGTGAACAATGCGATGCTGCATGATGCCCAGGTTGGCTTTCAGGGTGATCACGCCTCAAATTTGGCCTGCATAATCGGGTGGCGCTTGGTCGCGGGAACAGACATACCTGTGTATGTTGTGGACCCGGTATCCGTGGACGAAATGTGGCCTATGGCCAAAGTATCGGGTATACCTGAGATCCAGCGGACAAGCCTTTCTCATGCCTTGAACATGAAAATGGTGGCTAAAATGGCGGCAGAAAAGCTTGGCAAGTCGTATGCAGGCAGCCGCCTCATAGTTGCTCACTTAGGCGGAGGAGGGTCTGTGAGCGCTCACCTTGGTGGCAAGATGGTGGATCTCTACAACTCAGACAAGGAAGGTCCCATGGCCATTGAACGCTCAGGAGGCATCCCGTCGATTGAACTGATGGAGCTCTGCTTTTCGGGTTTATCCAAACAAGAAGTCCTCAAGAAGCTCGCTGGCCAAGGGGGCATCTACGCTCATTTGCGCACCAAGGACCTCAGGGAAGTGGAGGCCATGATTGACCGCGGCCATGTGGAGGCGACCTTAGTTCTAGACGCTTACTGCTACCAGGTGTCCAAGTACATTTGTGCCATGGCTGCTTGTTTTGAGGGTGTTGTTGACGCTATCTGCATTAGCGGTGGTATTGCCAACTCCCAAGTCGTACTCGAAAAGATCATTTGCCGCGTCAAGTTTATAGCCGATGTGATGGTCTTCCCTGGTGGGGAAGAACTTGATGCGTTGGTCCTTGGTGTCTTGGCGGTCCTCAAAGGACATGAGGACGTCTCGATCTATCCGCACGGAGGAAAGAAGTAGCATGGAGCGTGTTGGAGTCTGAACTTTCTGCTTCAGCACGCTTCTCACTAATGAATGGATGCAGGGAGATGGTAAGGTATGTTCTCTTCGATTCAGAACCATGTTCGGGAAATTACCCCCCGCATGATCGAGTGGCGTCGCTTCTTTCATGAATACCCAGAGTTGGGTTTTGAAGAAGTTAAGGCTGCTGCAAAGATTAGCTCGTTATTGACAGAGTGGGGGTTTGAAGTAACCTCAAACGTAGGTAAGACAGGCGTGATCGGCCTATTAGATAATGGTAGTGATTTTACTTTGGGTCTGCGGTTTGATATGGATGCGTTGCCCATTACGGAGGAAACCGATCTTCCGTTTCAATCCAAGCATTCTGGAGTAATGCATGCTTGTGGCCATGATGGTCATATGAGCGTGGGTTTGGGCGTCGCGTATGTCTTGGCTCAACTCAAAGACAGGATTCCAGGAAACATCAAGATGATCTTTCAGCCGGCAGAGGAGGGTTTGGGGGGAGCCAAGGCCATGATTGCTGATGGGGTCCTGGACAATCCTCGGGTGGATTCCATTTTGGGTCTGCACATTTGGCCTGAACTCGATTCTGGAGTGGTTGGCGTACGCAAAGGCACAATCATGGCGGCAGCGGATCGTTTTAACATCTCTTTGTATGGTTATGGTGGACATGGCGGACAACCTCACTTGGCTGTGGATCCCATTATGATCAGTGCAGAGGTTATTCAAGGTCTGCAAAAAATCGTCAGCCGTGAAGTGGCTCCCACAGAACCAGTGGTGATTTCGCTTGGTTCTGTACATGGAGGGACCGCATTTAACATCATTCCCAATCGAATGGAACTGACAGGAACCATTCGTACAGCCGATGAGACTATACGCGAACACGTTCTAAAGCGCATTGAAGAGAAGGTTCAAGCAATAGTGAAAGGCAATAACGCCAACTGTGATATTGCGTTTGAACGCTGTTTTTATCAGACGTATAATGATGGTTCCCTCGTTGACGCACTTCGCTCCACAGTCTTGGATTTGTGGGGTGCAGAAAAGCTGGTGGATCTCAAGGCACCCACAATGACGGGTGAGGATTTTTCGGAGTACCAGCGCATCATTCCTGGACTCTATTTCTTTGTGGGCACCAGAAATGAGGGCAGGGGACTTACCTATCCGATCCATCACGAGAAGTACAGTATTGATGAAGATGTGTTGGGTTTTGGCGTAGAGGTAATGGTTAACGCAGCGTTGAATGTCTGTAAGGAGGGAAGACGCTAGAGAGGAGAGAGTGCATGCCGATCACGATTAGCGAAGCGTTACAGCTACCACCGTTCGAGGGGGCTCAAGTGCTTACCGGAGAGGTCGGACTCGAGCGTACCATTCGTGCCGTTACCGTCATGGATGCGCCAGATATTGTGAACTGGCTGACTGGCAATGAGTTTGTGATCACGAGCGGATACAGTGTGAAGGATAATCCCCTGTCACTTGAGACTCTGGTTACTGATCTGGCTAGGATTAATGCAGCAGGGCTGGGAATTAAGCTCCGCAGGTTCATTGATGAAATTCCACAGAGCATCGTAGATTTGAGTGTGTCACTCAGTCTGCCCATCATTGTCATTCCATTCGGGGCTCCATGGGTGGACATTATCAACAGTATTCATGAAGAGATCATGCACCGCCAGTCGCAACTCATTTTGCAGGGTGAGAAAATCTATCGGAAGTTTAGCCTGTCCTTGTTGGAGCGAGGTGGCTTTGCTGAAATCTGCCAGGTTCTTTACGACCTCATTGAAAGTCCTGTGATGATCGTCGATTACCAGCGCAATCTTTATTGCCACGGGTGGGGAGACGAGTTGACCCAGGTACAAAAAAGGGTCGAAATGCTCATGAACACGTGGGACTGGAGAATAGACGGACATTACTCTGCTGAAGTGGAAGACTCGAAAGTAACGTGGATCAAGCTTGAAGACACTCCTTATGAGGTTTGTGTCTGTCCTACCATTGTGGAGAACGAAATCAACGGTTATATCGTTGCCCTAGAACGTGAGTCGGCCCACAAGGATCTCTATTATGAGATCGCCATAGAGCAGGCGGCCATCATGTGCGCGCTACGTACGATGATTACGTTTAACACCAAAGAAGTGCACAGACGCTTCAAGAATCGGTTTGCACAGGATTTGCTTTCCTGGAATTTTCGAGACATCGCCTACGCAAGAAAGCAAGCTGCCTACGTTGATTGGGTCTTGCGGGACAGCTACAGTGTTGTGGCTATCTCCATAGACGACCTCGGTTCACACTATGTTGAACGTGGCGCCGATGAGGGCTATGTCCAATCGAAGCTGGAACTTCTTTATAAGACGATCACACAATTTGACAAGACGAGCAATCTTGGACTCATCATTCATGAAAATAGCGATAATTTGTTGGTTCTAAAACCACAGGATGTTTATGACTCTGAAGAACGCGTCAAAGAGCAGTCCATGGACTTTGCCAAGGCTCTGCAAGAAAGGGTCAACGCGTCGTTGGGAGACTTGACGGTATCCATAGGTATATCGCGCTTCAATCGTGATATTACGAAACTTGGTGAGGGACAAAAACAGGCGACCAGTGCGCTAAAGTTTGGTCGCATGCTATCGAAGGGCAACAGCATATGGCACTATGATGATCTGGGAATCTATCGGATCTTGTGCGAATTTGAGAAAGAGGCAGAACTACAGGGGTACTACGATGATACCATTGCCAAACTGGAGGTTTACGACAAAGAACATAAGGCAGAACTCGTGAAGACGTTGAACGCTTACTTTGACAATGATTGCAGCTTACAAAAAGCAGCAGATGAGCTGTTCATTCACTACAACACGATGCGTTATCGCATTGAGCGCATCAACGAGGTGACTGGTCTTGATGTTTTTAATAGTAACGACCGTTTGAACTTACAGGTGGGCTTGAAAATAGGCCAGTTGCTGGAATAGCGCTCGAGATCGGAGGCGGAACATGTATGAGTGAAGTCCTTATCTTGGATCAAACGAAAGATAATGTTGCGGTCGCACTGCAGACAATAGCGAACGGAGAACGCGTTACAGTCCTTAGAAATGGTGATGAGCTCTCCTTTCATGCCCTAGAGGAGATTCCTGCGGGTCACAAACTTGCACTCGTTGCTATCGAGAAGGATCAGACTATTATGAAATATGGATACTCCATTGGTCGCGCCACCCAGAGCATTCAAGCTGGTCAGTTAGTCCATGCCCATAATGTGCGAAGTATACGTGGGAAAGAACTCCTAGAGGAGGGATCTGCACATGATGCGTAACACGTTTATGGGGTACCGTAATGCCGATGGTTCTGCAGGGATCCGTAATCATGTGGTTGTGTTGCCCATGGTCATCTGTGCAAACTCGGTGGTACAGCAGATTGAGAAACGGGTTCCCGAAGTGATAGCCATTCCACATACCCATGGCTGTACCTTGGATCCCAGGAGCAATCAAGAAATGACCGATGTTTTAGGCGGTATAGGCAGTAATCCTAACGTATCGGCCATAATCCTGGTCGCCTTAGGTTGTGAGTCGGTCATTATGGATGATGTGGCGAAGATCATAGCAAGAACGAAGAAGCCCGTGGAAACACTCGTGATCCAGCAACTAGGAGGAACGAAGAAGACCATTGCTAAGGGCGTGCAAATCGCTCGGGCCCTGTTAAGAGACGCGAACAAGCGTGAGCGCCAGCCTATACCCTACTCCGAACTCAACGTGGGCACAGAGTGTGGGGGATCCGATGCCTACTCAGGTTTATCTGCCAACCCAGCCGTGGGAGTGGCCAGTGATATCCATGTCGATCATGGTGGGACAGTAATCTTATCTGAAATTACGGAGTTTCTTGGGGCAGAGATGATTTTGGCGGATCGATGCGCGAGTCCAGAGGTTCGCGACAAGTTACTTGATTTGGTGGCCTGGACTGAACAAAGCCTAGCGAGCCTTGGATCCTCTAGTGTGGCCGATATTACTCCAGGTAATCTAAAGGGAGGCCTTACTACCATCGAAGAAAAGTCCTTAGGCTGCATCAAAAAGGGCGGCAGTCGGGCGGTGCAAGAGGTGGTGGGTTATGGGGAAAGACCAACGAAGCGTGGTTTAGTTGTGATGGATACGCCCGGCCACGATATTGAGTCGATGACCGGAATGGCTGCGGGTGGAGCCCATCTTATTGTGTTTACAACCGGACGCGGAACCCCAACCGGAACGCCGATTTGCCCCGTAATCAAGGTTTCGAGCAATACAACATGTTACCTGAACATGCAGGATAATATCGATCTTGATGCCGGTTTAGTCCTAACCAAAAAAGAGACGTTGGACACTATGGGTCAGATCATCCATGACGAGATGATCCAAGTTGCTTCGGGGAAACGGACCAAAGCCGAGCTCTCAGAAAACCGCGAGTTTGCCCTGCGTCGCTATGGCAGTGATTGTATTATCTATTGATGCTAAAGGAGGAGTCTCTATGCTAAAGGAGTATTTGGGAGAGGTACCCATAGGAGTATCCAATCGCCATGTGCACATTTGCCAAAAGGATCTAGAAGTGTTGTTCGGTCGCTCTGAGCTCACCGTGATGAAGCCACTCTTTCAGCCTGGTCAGTTTGCCGCTGAAGAGAAAGTAACATTGGTGGGCCCGAAACGCTCCATTGAGGGAGTTCGCATCTTAGGACAAATGCGGGACTATACGCAGGTGGAGATTTCGAGGACAGATTCTTATATACTGGCAGTCGAACCAGCCCTGCGTGATTCCGGGGATCTAGAGGGAACACCTGGAATTATCCTGAGAGGACCCAAGGGCGAGATCACACTTGATCGAGGTGTGATTATTGCGCGGCGCCATATCCATATGACCGAGGCCGAAGCAGAGCAATTCGGAGTCAAGGATAAAGACCTCGTGAACGTTGTGGCAGGTGGCGACAGACCCATTGTCTTTTGTGATGTCCTGGTCCGCGTGAACAACGAATATGCCTTAGAGATGCATGTTGATACGGACGAGGCCAATGCTGGATTCGTGGTGAACGGACAACAACTAAAAGTGTATCGTTGATTGTGAGGGAGCGAAGACAATGAACCATTCAGCAACAAAGCGCCTAGTGTTGGCGGGATTCTTCCTAGCCCTGGGGCTCTTGATGCCATTTTTGACACTTCAAATACCGTCTGTGGGCAGTCGCCTGTTACCGATGCATATACCCGTACTGCTTGGTGGCTTCGTGTTAGGAGGCCCCTTGGGATTGGTTATAGGCTTTGTAACACCCCTGTTACGAAGCATCATATTTGGATTGCCACCTCAATTTCCGACGGCATTTATCATGTCCTTTGAACTAGCGACCTATGGTCTCTTGGCCGGTGTGGTGTATCGGTTGCTTTCTAAGGACGTTCTGTCTGTTTATGCCTCGCTCATTATCGCCATGATTGGCGGGCGCGTCGTGTGGGGCGCTGTAAGTTTTTTTGTACACGGTCTTTCCGGGACAGTGTTTAGTTGGAAAATGTTCACGGCTGGTGCTGTGGTCAACGCCCTACCAGGGATCATTCTCCAGATCGTCATTATCCCCGTCATTGTCTTAGCCCTTCGCAGGGCAAAGCACATCGACTGATGAAGCAAAGTAACACCCAGGGGCCTTTCTGGCGCCTGGGTGTTGTTGCGTGCGTTACTTTTCCTTCTTCCGTATCAGAGACAGGCTTCCGAAGCCTGCGATAACAGCAGAGTAGAAGCCTAGATCATACCACCAGCCACTGTTAGCAACCTCGTAGATGCGGATGTTGTCTCGAAAGAGACCCACGATCAAAGACACAGGTGCTATCCAACCATGCCAGACTCCCCACAAGAAGCCTGCAGGTCTTTCAGCACTGTTTCTTCCATCTCCAGGAAGGCAACTTGTCATCAAAAGGGCTACGATCACTAGACACAACAACACAAGAACTCGCTTCAAAGCAGCGCACTCCTCTCATAGACACTAGTCCATGACTTGTCGCGGATCAAAGGCGTCACGAAGTCCGTCGCCGACAAAGTTAATACTCAAGACAATGACAAAAATGGCAATGCCAGGGGGTAGCCACATCCAGGGCATCGTTGCTAGAATGTGCAGCGGACGAGCCCGATTGAGCATGTTACCCCAGGAAGGGGCCGGAGGCGGTACGCCAAGACCGAGAAAGCTCAATCCTGCTTCTGACAAGATGGCTGAGGCAACGCCCAAGGTTGCGGAGACAAGGAGTGGGGAGATCGCGTTGGGTAGTATGTGTCGAAACATAACGCGAGCGGGACCCGCCCCAATGGTCGTTGCGGCTAGGGAGAAGTCGGTATTCTTCAGCTTTAAGAACTCCGCGCGCAGCAAACGGGCCGAGCTTGGCCAGGAGAGGACCCCCAAGATCACCATGGTGTTATAAATCGATGGACCAAAGATCGAGGAGATGGTAATAGCGAGGATCATAAATGGGAAACTGTAGAACACGTCGGCGATCCTCATGATTACTGTATCTACCATGCCTCCAAAGAAACCGGCGATGGCACCCAAGACAACGCCAATGCTCAGCGAAATACCGACGGACACCAACCCTACAGAAAGAGAAATCCGTCCGCCATAGAGGGTGCGGGCAAAGATATCACGCCCCATATCATCCGTTCCAAATAGGTGCGCTTCTGACGGTGGTTGGTTGCGCTTGCGCAGATCCGAACGATTGGGATCGTAGTCAGTCAAAAAAGGTGCACAGACGGACACCACAACAAAAAAGATCAGGACAACGAGACCGAGAACGGCCAGTTTATTGCGGCAAAAACGCTTCCATATCTTCTTCGATTGAGAAATCTGTTTCATCATGCACCCCCTCACTCGTACCGAATCCGCGGATCCGCAAATGCATAAGACACGTCAGCAATGATGCTACCTAAGAATATCAGAACAGCAAACATAAGATTGATCCCCATGATCACAGGGTAGTTGCGTTCGTTTAAAGCCTGAATGGCAAGGGAGCCAAGTCCCGGCCAGGTGAAGATGTTCTCTACAATGACCGCACCCGAGAAGATCGTAGGGAGCATGAAGCCCATCAACGTTAAAATAGGCAAGAGGGCGTTGCGCAGAGCATGTTTGTAGATTACGATGTTTTCTCTTAATCCTTTCGAGCGTGCGGTGCGCAGATAATCTTCGTTGAGTACCTCCAAAAGGCTCGAACGCATGTACCGGGCTACGCTGGCAATACTGCTCAGACCGAGAGTCATAGCCGGAAGGAGCAAGTAGCGCACGTAACCCAGGAAAGTATGTGGCTCCCCAGCCATGAAGAAACCGCCAGCGGGGAGAACATTTAAGGTAAGGGCAAAGACATAAAGCAGTACAAGCCCGAAAAAGAAGCTGGGAATAGAAATCCCTACGAATGCAAAGAACGTGATTACATAGTCAAAAATGGAGTATTGATAACGGGCCGACAGTATTCCAACTGGAATACCAATACCCCAGCCCAGTACGATCGATGACAGAGAAAGAATGATTGTGGCAGGCATCCTCTCCTTAATCAGCGTAGCGACTGGTCTGCGCGCTGAATCGAAGGACAACCCCAAATCTCCTCGCACAATGTCCCCTAACCAACGGACGTACTGAACCAGAAATGGTTGATCGACTCCAAGCTGGGCCTCTCGCTGTGCAATAACGGCCGTATCAAGGTCGGGAACGCCGCGTAGATGGGTTACAGGGCTTCCGGGCGCAATCGTGATAATTAGATAAAGCAAAAATGTAAACCCCAAAAGGACCGGGATCCCTTGGAGAACAATTCTTCGAATAATGTAACGCCACATACAATCACCTTTCAGTAATGAGGTGGAACAGCAGAGTCTGCTGTTCCACTCTCGGGTAGTCTTGCGATTAGTCTTTTAGCCAGACTTTTTCTAGAAGTTGTCGACCAACAAGAGGACCATATGGACCCGGCTCGGTGTCGATTCCTTGAACTCGTTTGTTGATTGCTCCAATGGTTACACCGTAGTTGAGGAACATAGAAGGCAAATCGTAGTTGATGACGCGTTGCCATTCTGCGTAGATTTCCTTCCTTTTCTCCATATCGGTCTCTTGACGTCCCAGTTCAATCAGCCTGTCGGATTCTGGATTGTTGTAACCGGGGTCATTCCACAGGGATGTGGAGTGCCATATTCCATAGGGATCTGGATCAACCGCTAAGCTCCAGCTCATGGTAAAGATGTCAAACTCCCGCGCGTCAACTCTGTCAACTGCTGCACTGAATTCCATGAACATGAGGTTCACTTTGATGCCAATGTCTTCCATGTTTTGCTGGAAGAGCAGGGCCATCTGTTCAGTCAAGCGACTGCCGTCAGGAACGAGGAACTCGAACTCCAGCCTCTCTCCATTCTTTTGGAGGATACCGTCGCTTCCAGGTGTCCAGCCTGCTTCGGCTAGCATCTTAGAGGCCCGTTCAGGATCGTAGTCGTAGGTATCGATTCCTTCATCTGTAAACGCCCATGATGCTGTGGGCATGGGTGCATTGGCCACAATCCCAAAACCTTCGCGAATTACGTCAACATAAAGCTGCCGATCGAAACCATAGGTGATGGCCTGACGCACAGCCACATCGTTAAACCTCTCCTGACGTAAGTTAAACGCGATGTAACTATAACTCAAAGCCTCATAGACATAGATGTCGATGTGATTCATATCGCTCACCTGGAGGTACTGTTCCGGTGAAATCTCAATGAAGTCTATGCGGTTTTGTTGCAGGAAAATGGGAATCGTATCTTGCGAGACTTTTTGATATACAAGAGTATCAATATTGGGTCGGCCAAAGAAATACTCTTCATTCGCCTCAAAGGTCACATGTTGGTCTGTTAAGAACTCGACGAACTTGAAGGGGCCGCTGCCGATGGGATGGAGATTGAAATCGGCCGTTTCTAACTCGCCTACTGGAATGTGTTCGAGCAAGTGGGAGGGCAGGATCCCGTAGCCAAACGACGACAGTAGCGGGGCATGCGGTCTTGTTGTGGAGAACTTAATCGTGTAATCATCAATGACTTCGATGCCGGGTACATCTGTTGCTTTACCTTCCTTATACTCCTGAGCACCTACAAGCATATTAAATGTTCCGTACCTGACCCCTGTGTATTCAGGGTGAAGTATGGTCCTATAGGTATAGGCTACATCTTTGGCGGTAAGTTCCACGCCGTCGTGAAACTTGATCCCTTCGTGTAGGTAGAAGGTGATCTCCAATCCATCCTCGGAGATTTCCCATGCTTTTGCTACCTTCGGTTGGGGTTGGAGATTGGCGTCGATTTGGATTAGTCCGTCATAGACGACGTCAATGACATAGGCGTCATATTGCTCCGTATAAAGAATTGGATTGAACATTCCCCGGGGGTTGATGGTTGTTCCATAACGGAAGGTTCCACCTTGGGTGGGTACTTCTTGGGCCGCGACAAGAACGGACAGACTAAGTACGATCAACAGCACCAAAACCAATTGCTTCCTCAAAATCGCATCCTCCTTATAAAGGTATTTGACAGATTATTCTGTGGAGACTTATAATTTCCTGCCTTTTTATCCCAAATGCTGGGAGTTGTCTCCAAGCAGACTGAAACATTCTCTGGAGATTCCACATAAAAATACACATTCCTTGCGTAATAATTCATTTTACATTAGGTTTACGGAAAGGGCGAATCTGAAACACAATGATAGGAAACCCTGCGCATTTGTTCGAAAACAGGCATGAGATACGCAGTACCTTTTGTTGAAAACCCGCCTGAATAAGGTTGCTTTGGGCCGAAAATAGAGGATGATAGCTTCAAGAGGAGAAGTACTATGCAAATACTTCCATTGTATTGGAGTGGTCTAAGTGAAGCTTAGCATACGATCCAAACTTGTTCTTGTCATTGGGTTGTTATTCATCGTGGGTTCGGTCGTGAACACCATTATTCCTATTGTCTTTTACAACAGGGCTTTGTATAGCCAACTCAACAGCCAGGCAGAGGAGTTGGCACAACTTGTGCGAAGTTCTCATATCAGCAGTGGCCAGGCCACAGATGTGGCTGAAGAGATGCTGGAGGAGCAACTCCTGGGAGCGTCCTATATCCTAGCCTTACTCATGGCTTCTGGAGAACTCGATCAGAGTACAGTAGAGGACATCGCCCGTTCAACCGAGATTGACGAGATCTACATAACTGATGAAAAGGGAGTCACCATCCTTTCGAATAACCCAGGTGCCATCGGCTGGCAGTTCCCTGATGATCCTAGCGCACAGGCCTATCCGTTCCGCGCCCTTCTTAATTCGCGAGACGGCAAGGTTACACAAGGCGTTACGATCCGAGATATCGATGGACAAGCATTCAAGTTCGTTGGCGTTTCACGAATTGACCAAGCGGGGATCGTCCAGGTGGGTGTGAGTGCCCAATCCCTCAGTGAGATCATGGATCGCATTGGCATGCAAGCTACGATCGAACAGATTGTAACGAATGAAGATATTGTCTATGCCTTTGTCGTAGACTCCCAAGGCGTTTACCAGTATCATCCGCAAAGGGAGAACATAGGCAAGAAGCACGAAACTGTGGCCATGGCCGATGTGTATGACTATGAGTTGATTTTGGATGACGAGGGCAATAAACTGTCTGTCGGGTTATCTATGACTGGATTTTTGGCCGCACAGGGCCAGGCTCGAACGTCTACCATTTCAGCAGCCTTGGCTTTGGTCGTCTTAGTCGTAATCGTTGTTTGGGTCTGGTCGGGTACCTTCGTTCGTTCCATTCAAACCCTGATTGATCGCATCGGAACTCTGGCCAGCGGAGACTTTACGGTGGAGATTGAGACAACAAGTCAGGATGAAATCGGCCGCGCTTTCCATGCTCTAGAACGGCTGAAGGTCGATGTGGGTAGAATGTTGACCAATGCGCTGACTACATCGCAGAATCTTGCGTCGGCCAGTGGAGAGTTGGCCGCTTCTACCGAACAGACCAGTGCTTCTATTGAAGAGGTCGCCAGTACCTCCAATGAGTTTGCTGTGACTGTAGAGCGAATCAGTGATAATGCCAATGCTATGGCCGGAGCAGTGCAAGGTATTGCCGATCGAGCCGTTGACGGAGAAAAGGCCATTGAGCAATCCGTAGTGAAAACCACTGAACTTAGGCACAGGATCAGCGAGTTAGCGGAGTCTGTGAATGGTCTTGGCCAGCGATCCCGTGAAGTAGGACAGATCGTCGAACTCATTTCTCAGATTGCCGACCAAACGAATCTTTTGGCGCTAAATGCTGCTATCGAGGCAGCCCGGGCAGGTGAGCACGGGCGAGGTTTCGCGGTGGTCGCCGAAGAGGTCAGGGCCCTGGCAGAACAATCAGCCGAGGCGGCCGGGAATATCTCCCAGCTGATTACGGCGATTCAAAGAGAGGCCGACAACGCCGTTAAGGGCATTTCGGACAGTGCAACACAGGCTGAGACCAACGCCAAAGTCGTAAGCGACAGTGGACGCGTCCTGCAAGAGATCTTGGAGGCTGTGGATGAAGTGATTGATGAGGTAACAAGAGTCTCCAACGGTACCCAGGATTTACGATCCGGCAGTCAACAACTTGCTGCAGCCACGGAAGAGCAATCCGCTACCATGGAAGAGGTTGCCGTTTTGGCTAACAGTCTAAGCGAGATGTCCACAGAATTGCAGGAGTTAGTCGAGCACTTCAAAATCTAACAGACGAAAGAGTCATCAAGAAAAAGATGCTCCCCTAGCTTTTGATGCGGGGGAGCATTTCTGAATGAAAGGGTAGGTGGAATCATGAAAGTACTTCTGACGGGCTTTGATCCCTTCGGTGGCGAGTCCTTGAACCCATCCTGGGAAGTGGTCCGACAACTGGCTCAAGATGATGTGGAAGGCATCACACTGATCACTGTGCAATTGCCTACTGTTTACGGAGCATCTCTCAAAAAAGTCACTACGTCCATTAACCTCTACAAGCCTGATGTTGTGATCGCGCTGGGTCAAGCAGGCGGGAGACCCGACATATCGATTGAAAGAGTTGCATTGAACATCAATGATGCTCCAATTCCAGACAATGAGGGTAACCAACCTATAGACACATCCATTGTGGACGGTGGACCGGCAGCGTACTTTTCGACCCTTCCCATCAAGCGTATGGTGGCGGAGCTACGCAGCGAAGGCATCCCTGCTAGCATTTCGAACTCCGCTGGAACCTTTGTGTGCAATCATGTGATGTATGGTATTCTTCATTATATTGCAGAGCAACGGCTTCCCACTAGAGCAGGCTTCATTCATATACCCTACCTTCCGGTACAGGCAGTACTCCACAAGAACGCTCCGTCCATGGACCGAGAAACATTGATCCGTGGCCTGAAAGTGGCTATAAGAGCGGCTCTCGCCTAAGCTGAGTTCCACATCTCCTTTCCCAACTTTGACGAATACCCCTCGAACGTAGTATAATAAACCCCACAAATTTAACGAACATTGGCTTGGGAAAGGAGATGCTATGAACAAAAAGCAAATAGCTCTAAAAAGGGCGGCCGATTTAAGAAACAGAGTGCAAGATTATCTTGATGTGAAGGATACGATCCCCAGGGGTATGGCACCTGACCAACAAGCCAAATCAAAGGATAAGAAGCAGAGAATCCTAGACCATTTTAAGGCATCCGAGGAGAACTGGAACGACTACAAGTGGCAACTTAAGAATCGGATCTCTGATGTGGACACACTGACCAAACTCACTTCCTTAGACGAAGATGAAGTATTGGCTGTGGAGCAGGTGGGGAAAAAGTTTCGTTGGAGTATTTCGCCTTACTATCTATCGCTTATCGATGATGACGATCGATACGACCCGATTAAACTCCAATCCATACCAACGGTGGCCGAGCTCACAGAGGAAGGGTTGGCTGATCCCATGGCGGAAGAGTTTACAAATCCCGCCGGTGCGATTACCAGACGCTATCCAGACAGGGTGATCATCAACGTCACAAACCAGTGCGCAATGTATTGCAGACATTGCCAGAGACGACGCAACATAGGCTCAGACGATCATCATACGTCTCGAAAAAAGCTCGAGGAGTCTATTGCATATATTAGAGACAATCCAGAGATCAGGGATGTTCTCATTACGGGGGGAGATGCTCTGTTACTGGCCGATGCCTCATTGGATTGGCTCCTCGGAGAGCTTCACTCCATAAAGTCTGTTGAGTTTATCAGGCTGGGCTCACGAGTGTTGGCGACCATGCCCCAGAGAATAACGGACCGTTTAGTCAACATCTTAAAGAAGTATCCACCTCTTTATATCAACACGCAGTTTAACCATCCTAAGGAGTTGACAGAAGACGTCAAAGAGGCCTGTGATAAGTTAGCAACCGCGGGCATTCCCCTGGGGAATCAGGCGGTGTTGCTCAATGGGATCAACAATGACAAGTATGTCATGCGCCTGTTGAACCAGGAACTCTTGAAGTTCAGAATCCGCCCATACTACATTTTTCACGCCAAACGCGTCGTGGGTACCACACACTTCAGAACCTCCGTAGATGATGGAATCGAAATCATGGAGTATCTGCGCGGTTATACGTCTGGTATGGCTATACCAACCTATATTATCAATGCTCCTCAAGGACATGGAAAGACTCCCATCGCACCCCAATACCTTGTATCCAGGGGTAAGGATCATCTTATGATCCGCACTTGGGAAGGAAAGGTGTTCGAATATCCGAATCGCCCTACGCCTGACCTCAAAGAGCTTGTCTGAGGGCTGCTGGACCACTGTTGTTTTTTGAAACAGTGGTCTTTGTACATTCAACTGTATGGAAGGATTTCTACTGCCGTAAGAGAAGTATTTGAAGTGAAAGTACAAGGTCAAGCATATAGACATAAAGGAGGAAAAGTAGAATGAAGAAGTTTATGTTGGTAGTCTTGTCACTGGCTTTAGTAGTGGGCTATGCAGCACCTTCAGTCTTTGCAGCGGAACAGTACAAGATTGGCGTTCTAGCCCCTGCGGTAACCCATGGTTGGGTAGCAGCTGTAGCCTATGAGGCTGAGTCTCGCCTCAAAGAGTTAGGGGATGCGGTGAGTTACAGGATCCAAACCAGCACCAACGCAGAAGAGATGACTGCGCAACTCGACGATTTGATGACTTGGGGCGCACAGGCTATCGTTGCGTTTCCACAGTGGGAAGGTATGGAAGTTCCCATGGAGAGAGCTTTGGACGCTGGGATTGTCATCGTGAACTTCGACATTGTCATTGACTTGGAGGGCATCTATCGAGTATCTGGTGACAACGAAGACATGGGTGTTCAAGGTGCTCATTACATCGTTGACAAGGTTGGAACCGATGCAACCGTCGTTATCCTCGAAGTACCCACGTCTGGGTCTGTGTCTGCCCTCCGGAAGAAGGGCTTCTTGGATACAGTGGCGGAGATCGCACCGAACTTGAACCTGCTGACCTATGCAACCCAGTTCACAAGGGAAGACGGTCTCAAGGATTTCTCTGACATCCTCATCCGTAACCCCAGGATCGATGCCGTTTATTCCATGGATGACGAGACATCTCTTGGTGTACTGCAAGCCATCCGTGAGGCTGGCCGTACAGACATCAAGGTAATAACCGGTGGTGGCGGTATGCAAGAATATTTCGAGCTCATGCCCGAAAACGATGACATCTGGATCCAGTCCGCACTCTACAGTCCGCGGATGGTTCGGGATGCGGTAGATGTAGCGCTTCAGGTTCTAAGAGGTGAGACCGTAGAAGAGGTCAAGATTATTCCAACGACGATCGTTGACAGAACAAACTACCTCCAGTTCCTTGATGCCAATTCTCCATACTAGAGACTAACAATGCGGGAGGTGGCCTCACAGCCACCTCCTTGTGCTTGGATGTGATGCTATGATCGAGATGAAGAATATCAGAAAATCCTTTGGCACCAACACTGTATTGAAGGATGTATCTATCACAATTCATGGGGGAGAGATCTGCGCGCTTATTGGTGAAAACGGTGCAGGAAAATCCACCCTCATGAACATTCTTGGCGGTGTACATCAGATGGATTCTGGCGACATCCTCATTGATGGACAAAGGGTCAGGTTCACTACACCCGCCCAGTCCCTAAATGCGGGCATTGCCTTCATTCACCAGGAGCTGAATTTGATCAATGATCTTCCCATCTTTGAGAATATGTTTATCGGCCGTGAACTCAAAGACCGCTGGGGACGACTTGACTTAGCGCGCATGTATGAAGCAACGGAAGATATCTTCGAACGCATGAACATCGAGATTGATCCCAATACGATGGTACGTGAGTTAGATGCCTCCTACAAGCAAATCGTGGAGATCTGCCGGGCAATCATGATGGATGCTTCGGTCATTATCATGGATGAGCCTACTACTTCCCTCACGGAGCCTGAGATTAAACGAGTCTTTCAGATGATGAGGACCTTGCGCGATCAAGGTGTCGGTATCATTTTTATTTCTCATAAGCTTGGCGAGGTTATCGAAATATGCCAGCGCTATCTTGTTCTCCGCGATGGCATCTTAGTGGCTGAGGGAAAGGTCGCTGACGTTACCACAGATGATCTTGCCCGCTTCATGGTCGGTCATGAGATGAAAATCGATCGGCTGACTCGAGAAAAGCGCATAGGGAAGGAAGTTCTTCGGCTCGAGAACTTCACCCATGCTCATGCCTTTCGAGACATCAACCTGTCGATTCGAGCGGGTGAAATTCTTGGGGTTACAGGACTTCTAGGAGATGGCCGAAGCGAACTGTTCCAAACCGTTTTTGGAGCGGATAGCGCTCTAGCGGGGACCATGTTTCTCGAGGGCGAGCCAGTGAAGGTGACCAGCACAGAACAGGCTCTACAACTAGGAATCGGCTATCTGCCGCGTAATCGCAAGGAGAACGGTATCTTGAAGGATTTGGACGTTTTAGAAAATGCATCCATTGTCACTTGGCCTCTCTTTGCGAAACGAGGAGTTATCGATGCCGAAAGACATCAAGAGGTGTTTCAATCTCACAGGAGAGAGCTTGACATAACACTGCAGAGTGTAAACGATGCCATTCACACTCTCTCGGGCGGCAATCAGCAAAAAGTTGTGCTGGCCAAGTGGCTGGCGGCCAATCCAAAGCTCCTTATCTTGGATAATCCAACCCAGGGCGTTGACGTGGGTGCCAAGGAAGAGATTTATGCGATCATTCTGAAGCTAGCGGAAGAAGGCATGGCTATTGTGGTTCTGTCCAGTGAGGCCCAGGAGGTCATGCGGCTCTGTGACCGGGCACTCGTCATGTACCATGGACAGATTCAGGGAGAGGTTCAAGACGCATCCATGACAGAGCATGAAATCATGCGGTTGGCCACAGGCGGAGTTGTGGAGGCAGTATAGGGGGTGGAAGAAGATGCAGGCAGCAAGAGGAAAAGAGAGGAACTTTATTAGACGATTGATGGCCGCAAGGGCCGCCGACTCCCATGTTGGTATTGCACTGGTTTTGCTCCTTCTTGTCATCGTGCAGACCCTGGTCTTGGGTTTTGATTACGGGTCCTTTGGTCAGTGGTTCAGCGCTTGGTTTCGCAACTGGATCAATATCCTCCGGAACAACGCTGGCGTGGGTATTGTAGCGTTAGGAATGACATTTGTGATCATTACCGGTGGAATTGACCTGGCCGTGGGATCTATGCTCGTTGCCACAGGTGCCGTCATTATGACTCTAATTGATACAGGTGCATCTGGGATTTTGGGTGTCCTGGGTATCACGGGAGTTTGGGCTTATGTCATAGCGATTATCGTGGCCCTTATTATGGGTTACATACTAGGTACCGGTAGCGGACTCTTGATTACGAGAGGGCGCATTGCTCCCTTTATTGCCACGCTCGGGGCCATGAAGATCCTGCGCAGTGTTACACAGCACTTTATGCAGGGTTACAACCCCAGGGTGCCAAGGGATTTCCTAAAGATCAGTAATATGCAGGTCGGTGGTCTGATGTTCATGCCCATCGTGTACTGGGCGGTTATCGCTATCATCTTGCATTACATCTCAAAACGCACGACCTTTGGGCGTCAGGTAATTGCTGTAGGGTCGAATGAGCGAGCGGCACAGTTGTCAGGCGTTAATGTCAACAGAGTGAAGACTCGGGTGTATTCGCTCATGGGGATCTTAGTATCGATCGCTGCGATTGTTCAAGTTTCGCGTATTGGATCCATGGACTACGCTAACGCCGGCAGTGGCATGGAGATGGATGCCATAGCGGCGGCGGTTGTTGGTGGTACGAGTATGGCTGGGGGAAGGGGAACGATTCTCGGTACGTTCCTTGGCATGTTAATCATTGCTGTGATGAACAACCTGCTCAATCTTTTCGGCGTACCACCCTTCCTACGCGAGGCCTTCAAAGGGTTGATCGTTGTTCTCGCTGTATTGTTACAGAGGAAGCAGAAGACCTAAAGAATGGAGGGCGTATATGCTTACGATTGGAATTATCGGCTGTGGAAAAATTGCACAAGTCAGGCACATACCAGAATACTTGGCGCACGACGAAGCTCAGGTTGTGGCCTTCTATGATAAGACCCCCGAGCGGGCGCAAGCCATGGCTGCTAAGTATGGTGGGCAGGCGTACGACTCCTTACAGGCACTTCTCGAGAACGACGCCATAGATGCAGTCAGCGTTTGTGTTGCTAACCACATGCATGCCGAAGTGACGATGGCGGCCCTTAGGGCCGGTAAACATGTCTTGTGTGAGAAGCCCATGGCCACCACGTTTGCAGATTGTCAGGCAATGGTAAACCTCGCTGAGAGCACTGGAAAGAAGTTGGTGATCGGTCATAATCAGCTCTTGACGCCAGCCCATCGACGCGCCAAGGAGCTCATTGAGCAAGGGTTGATTGGTGAGATTTTGACATTTCGCTCAACGTTTGGGCATGGGGGTCCTGAGACGTGGAGCATCGATCCAGGGCCTGGTACATGGTTTTTTAACAAGGAAGCCGCGGTGCTCGGAGCCATGGCCGACTTGGGGGTTCACAAGACGTACTTGCTTCGTTATCTCATAGGTCAAAAATTCGTAGAAGCGACTGCCAAGTTCGCTACACTGCACAAACGAGATACCTCCAATGAACTGATTAAAGTGGAGGACAACGCCCTTTGTATCTACCGAATGGAGAATGGAGTCATGGGTACCATGACGGCCAGCTGGACGTACTATGGGGCGGAAGACAATAGTACAGTTCTCTATGGAACAAAGGGTATCATGAGAATTTACGATGATCCAAGATACTCCATGGTTATCACGCTCAACAGCGGTGAGAGCATCTATTTTAACCTGGAGAGCATACAAACCAACGAAAGCCAGACCAAGTCAGGCGTGATTGATGCTTTCATAGAGACGATTTTGGAGGACAAGGAAACAGAGCTCTCAGGAAGAAACGCCTTAGACTCCATGGAAGCAGTCTTTGCCGCCTTCGAGTCAGCAGAGCAAAACCGGAGTGTCCGCATAGGAAAGTAGCTCCCTAATGGAAACAAAAAGCTGGAGGATTCGTCATAAAGACGGATACGCTCCAGCTTTTGTTTTCTGTTCAGGTACTTAGCTCAAGCGGTGGATAAAGAGTCCGCTGAGCAGTTTGGGCTCAAACCAGGTCGATTTGGGCGGCATCACTTGATTGCTGTCCGCTACACTCAAGATTTCGTCAATGGAAGTGGGATACATGGAGAAGGCCACTTTCATATCTCTCTTGACTCGGCGTTCTAGTTCCTGAACACCGCGTATTCCGCCTACAAACTCAATTCTCTCATCACGTCTTGGATCCTGGATGTTGAGAATAGGTTGTAAGAGGTGGTCTTGGAGAACGGCTACATCCAAATCTTTGATGATATCATCGGTGTCAACAACTCCTGGTTTAGGAGATATTTTGTACCATGTGTCTCCAATATACACTCCGAACACATGTCTTTGCTCAGGTTCGAAGGGTGATACTGGGGCTTTCTCGACGGTGAAGCTCTGCTCAACTTTGGCGAAGAACTCCGCTTCCGAATGACCGTTCAAATCTACTACCAAACGGTTATAGGGCCAAATCTTCAGATCGGAAGCGGGGAAGATCACCGATAAGAAGTAATTAAACTCGGCCTTGGGATCGGGATTCTGTTCGCGCATTTCCATACCCACGCGGTGGGCGGCCGCCGAACGATGATGTCCGTCAGCAATATAAAGGTAATCGATTTCCCCAAAGAGGTCTACTAGACTTTGAATGGTCTCGGGGCAATCCACTACCCAGCAAATGTGATCAACATTATGGGCTGAGAACTCATAAACTGGTTTGTGATCGTCAATCCATTCGTTGATGATGCGTACAATCTTTGCATTGTCACGATAGGTTTGGAAGATAGGTCCGGTCTGAGCCTGTAAGGCCTTGATGTGATCGATGCGATCTTGCTCTTTGTCAGGTCGAGTAAACTCATGTTTCTTGATGATGTTATTGTTGTAGTCATCAATGGAGGTGCAAGCCACCAAACCCGTCTGAGCCCTGCCATCCATAATTTGACGATAAATGTACAAACAGTCCTTCTGGTCTTGAATAAAGTGTCCCTTACTTACCATATCATCAAAGATCTCGCGGGCCTTCGCGTATACTTTGGGTTGATGTGGATCAGGAAGGTCGGGGAAGTTGATTTCCCCTCTATCGATGCGCAAAAACGAGTAGTCGTTTCCTCTTACCATTTCTTGCGCTTCCTTGGAGTTCATAACATCATAAGGTAAGGCTGCAACTTTGTCAGCCAGATTGGGATTGGGTCTTACAGCCTTGAACGGTTTGATAATAGCCATACTGTGATCCTCCTCCTGGAAATTTACTTGAAGTTGACGCTGTTTTCCACCGGTTGGCCGTTGGCGAACCGAAGGACTTCTTCTGCCACCACATAGGCAACCTTAAGCTGCGCTTCTTTCGTGGATGCAGCAATGTGTGGAGTTCCTACAACTTGGTCCATCTTGACCAGATCGTAGTCTTCCAACGGTTCCTGGGAGTAGACATCCATGGCCGCGCCAGCTACATGGCCGGTTTCCAGGAAATGCTTGAGAGCAACTTCATCAATAAGGGAGCCTCGGGCTGCATTGATGATCATCACTCCGGGCTTGGTCATCGCCAATGTCTCGGCATTTAAGAGGTGTTTCGTCTCGGGTGTTGCCGGTGCATGTAATGTAATGATGTCCGCTGTACGGAAAATCTCGGAGCGTTCACAGCAGATCACTCCATGGCGCTGGGCCTCTTCCTCTGTAAGGAGTGGATCGTTGGTGAGTACCTTCATTTCGAAGGCTCGGGCGCGCTTGGCCACTTCTTTGCCGATGCGACCGAAACCAATGATTCCTAACGTCTTTCCGTATAGCTCGGTACCTTGGAAGGCAGAACGGTTCCATTCTCCATTGCGGATCGATTCGTTAGCTCGGCAGACCTTGCGTGTCAAAGCGAGCATGAGCGCGAAGGTAAGCTCAGCGGTGGCGATGGTGTTTCCCGCGGGGGCGTTTACCACGTTGATTTCCCTCTTTGTAGCAGCAGAAACATCAATATTGTCGACACCAACTCCAGCTCGACCAATGATCTTGAGATTGGGCATTTTGCTCATGACTTCGTCGGTCACTTTTGTCGCACTGCGCACTAGCAAGGCATCATACGTTTCAAGGTCATCGACTTCACTGATGTTCTTCTCGACAATCTCAATCTGATCACTGTTGAGAAGTGGCGATAACCCCTCCTTGGCAATTTTGTCCGAGACTAATACGCGAAACATTAGCATTCTCCTTTTCTTCATACGGTATTTTCTAATTCTTTAACCATTATATCACAAAAGAAAGATGTACAAAGTGTTAATCAGATAGGCAAATGTTAAGTTCATGTAAAGCCAAGGCGAGAGTTGTTTCTTATTTTCATACAATGTGGTAGTATGAAGGCAAATGTCAATTGTCACAAGGAGGCAGTCGAAGAATGAAGAGAGCTTTCAATTTCAACGCGGGTCCAGCTGCATTGCCGTTGGATGTCTTAAAGGAGGCCCAGGCTGAGCTTTTGGACTTTAATGGTACAGGCATGTCTGTTATGGAGCTGAGCCACAGGAGTAAAGATTATGAGGCTGTCCACAATAACGCGCAGGAGCAGCTACGCAAACTCCTCAGTATCCCCGAGAACTATGAGGTGCTGTTCGTCCAAGGTGGCGCAAGCCAGCAATTCAGTATGGTTCCCATGAACCTGTTACCCGCGGGCCAGACAGCGAACTACATTCTGACCGGCGTTTGGTCAGAAAAAGCTTTGGAAGAGGCTGAGAAGGAAGGCCAGACCAGGGTCGGGGCCTCTAGCGCGGATAAGAAGCATAGCTATGTTCCGGCTTTATCCGACCTTGATATTCGACCTGATGATGCCTATGCACACATCACTTCAAACAACACCATCTATGGTACCCAGTTTAAGCAGTTTCCTGATACCAAAGAGGTACCTTTGATTGTTGATATGTCCAGTGACATTTTGTCAAAACCTCTCAACATGAACCAGTTTGGGGTAATTTATGCGGGAGCCCAAAAGAACCTCGGACCATCGGGCGTTACTGTAGTGATTATCCGCAAAGACCTACTGAAGCGCAGTCCAGAGAATATGCCGACCATGCTGAACTATAACACCCATGCCTCCAAGAACTCTATGTACAATACTCCGCCGACCTTCGGCATTTATCTGCTTGGTAAGGTCTTAGGCTGGGTGGAACGAAATGGTGGAGTGAAAGCGATTGAGAAGATCAACGAACTCAAGGCTGGCATGATTTATGATGCAATCGACCAGAGTGATGGTTTTTACAAAGGTCATGCCCAAAGGGCGAGCCGTTCGTTGATGAACATTACCTTCAATCTCGCCTCCGAAGAGCTGGAGAAGAAGTTCCTGGCCGAAGCCAAAGAGGCAGGTTTTGTGGGATTGGCCGGACACCGCTCTATCGGCGGTTGCCGCGCATCTGTGTACAATGCTGCTCCTGTTGAGTCCTGTGAGGCTTTGCGCGAGTTCATGATTGCCTTCAAGGCAAAGAACTAAAGGTAGTCTTGATCCCATTTAGATTATGGGCCGTTCCGCACGTTATGGTGGAACGGCCTTTTTCGAGATGAGGATTGCCCTTGAATAGTGGTACGATAAATGGTAATATTTAAGTGTTAAATATAAAATCTATAAGAAAAATAAGCGTAAAACGGATTAAGAACCTACGGGTTCTTGAGGCGAGGCGTAGATGCGAGTAAACCGATGACAAGACAAGGAGGTGACCAGGCAGGGTTATTACGCCTGATAGCCTTTCCCCCGAGTGAAGCGGGTCTTTACGGGGAGTATAAATTGTTCCAAAAAACGAGGAGGTAGTTTATGTCAAAGATTAATGTAATCATTATCGGTGCGGCCGGCAGGGACTTCCACAACTTCAACACGTATTACAGAGACAATGAGAAGTACAATGTGGTAGCTTTTACTGCGACCCAGATCCCTGACATTCATGGACGTCAATATCCGCCCGAACTAGCAGGTAAACTCTATCCAAATGGTATTCCCATTTATGAGCAAGCTGAACTGGAAAACTTGATCAAGAAACATAATGTCGATGATTGTGTGTTCGCATTCAGCGACATCCACTATGTTGATCTCATGAACCTCAGTTCTATCGTTAATGCGGCTGGGGCCACCTTCACGCTCTTAGGACCAAAACATACAATGATCAAGAGCAAGAAGCCCGTTGTAGCAGTCTGCGCTACCCGGACAGGGACCGGCAAGAGCCAAACGTCAAGAACCGTCGCCGAGTATCTGATGAAGCAAGGGCTCAAGGTTGTTGCTATCCGTCACCCCATGCCTTATGGCGACTTGGCTGCCCAAAAGGTTCAACGCTACTCAACGATTGATGATCTTGCCAAGCACAAGTGCACAATCGAGGAAATGGAAGAGTACGAACCCCATATCGAAAGGGGTAATGTAATCTATTCTGGCGTCGATTATCAAGCGATTCTCAATGAAGCTGAAAACGATCCTGAAGGCTGTGACGTAATTTTGTGGGATGGTGGCAATAATGACTTCCCGTTCTACCAGCCAGACTTAATGATTACCGTCGCTGACCCTCACCGGGCCGGCAATGACTCCACCT
>Ga0265293_10000807_pt1 | contig 72075 bp, 68 predicted proteins | sample Munlanlewell138R_FD_192505 | JGI IMG/M metagenome (GOLD analysis project Ga0265293, IMG submission 192505) | Leachate microbial communities from a municipal landfill in Southern Ontario, Canada - Leachate well 138R | ecosystem: Engineered > Solid waste > Landfill > Unclassified | place: Canada... | reverse complement strand
TGCGCATAGTGGCGCGTTTCGGTTTCGTACTCGACGTGCGAAGTGTTGATGGTGATGCCGCGCGCTTTTTCTTCGGGCGCCGCATCGATCTGCGCGTAGTCACGAGCCTCGCCGCCGAACTGCTTGGACAGAACGGTGGTGATCGCTGCCGTGAGCGTGGTCTTGCCGTGGTCGACGTGGCCGATGGTGCCGACGTTCACGTGCGGTTTGGTACGCTCAAACTTACCTTTTGCCATGATAGTTTTCCTTCAGGGAATGGTGCTTCTGCGGAAATAGAATGAAGGCCGGGGAAACACCCCGGCCCGGGGTCTCGATAAAACGAATTACTTGGTGCGGGCGCTGATGATGGCTTCCGCCACGTTCTTGGGCGCTTCGGCGTACTGCTTGAACTCCATGGTGTAGGTCGCGCGACCTTGGGTCATGGAGCGCAGCTGCGTGGCGTAGCCGAACATTTCGGACAGGGGCACCTCGGCCTTGATGGCCTTGCCGCCACCGACCATGTCTTCCATGCCCTGGACCATGCCGCGCCGCGAGGACAGATCGCCCATCACGGTGCCGGCGTAGTCTTCGGGGGTTTCGACCTCCACGGCCATCATCGGCTCGAGCAGAACCGGGCTGGCCTTGCGCATGCCGTCTTTGAAGGCCATCGAAGCGGCCATCTTGAACGCGTTTTCGTTCGAGTCGACGTCGTGGTACGAACCGAAGAACAGGGTGACCTTGACATCGACCACCGGATAGCCCGCCAGCACGCCCGCCGGCAGGGTGTCGCGAATTCCCTTCTCGACCGCCGGGATGTATTCGCGCGGCACCACGCCGCCCTTGATGGCGTCGACGAACTCGAAGCCTTCGCCACCCGGCTCGAGCGGCTCGAGCTTGAGCACGACGTGACCGTACTGACCACGGCCGCCCGATTGCTTGACGAACTTGCCTTCGACTTCGTCGCAAGTCTTGCGGATGGTCTCGCGGTAAGCCACTTGCGGCTTGCCGACGTTGGCATCGACGTTGAACTCGCGCTTCATGCGATCGACGAGGATCTCGAGGTGCAGCTCGCCCATGCCCGAGATGATGGTCTGGCCGGATTCTTCGTCGGTACGCACGCGGAACGAGGGGTCTTCCTGAGCCAGGCGCGACAGGGCGATGCCCATGCGCTCTTGGTCGGGCTTGGACTTGGGCTCCACGGCCTGCGAGATCACGGGCTCGGGGAATTCCATGCGCTCGAGCGTGATGTGCGAATCGATGTCGCAAAGGGTTTCGCCGGTGGTGACGTCTTTCAGACCCACCACGGCGGCGATGTCGCCCGCCAGAACTTCCTTGATTTCTTCGCGGTTGTTGGCGTGCATCTGCAGAATACGGCCGATCCGCTCTTTTTTGCTCTTGATCGGGTTGTAAACCGTGTCGCCGGAATTCAGGACGCCGGAATACACACGCACGAAGGTGAGCTGGCCGACGAACGGGTCGGTCATCAGCTTGAACGCCAAGGCGGAGAACTTCTCTTTGTCGTCGGCCTTGCGCTCGACCACGTTGCCGTTGTCGTCTTCCCCTTGCACCGGCGGAATGTCGACCGGCGACGGCAGGAACTCGATCACGGCGTCGAGCATGCGCTGCACGCCCTTGTTCTTGAAGGCGGTGCCGCACAGCATGGGCTGGATCTCGCCGGCGATGGTGCGCGTGCGGATGGCCTTGACGATCTCGTCGTCGGTGAGCTCGCCCTCTTCGAGGTATTTGTCCATCAGCTCTTCCGAGGACTCGGCCGCGGTTTCGACCAGGTTCTCGCGCCACTTGCGCGCATCGGCTTCGAGCTCGGCGGGAATGTCTTCGTACTCGAACTTCGTGCCCTGGCTGGCCTCGTCCCAGATGATGGCCTTCATCTTGATGAGATCGACCACACCCTTGAAGTTGTCTTCGGCGCCGATGGGGATCACGATGGGAACCGGGTTGGCACGCAGGCGAGTCTTCAGTTGGTCGTAGACCTTGAAGAAGTTGGCGCCGGTGCGGTCCATCTTGTTGACGAAGGCCAGACGCGGCACGCCATACTTGTTGGCCTGGCGCCAGACGGTTTCGGACTGCGGCTGCACGCCGCCCACGGCGCAATACACCATGCACGCACCATCCAGCACGCGCATCGACCGTTCCACCTCGATGGTGAAGTCGACGTGCCCCGGGGTATCGATGACGTTGATGCGGTGCTCGGGGAAGTTGCCGGCCATGCCGCGCCAGAACGCGGTGGTGGCGGCGGACGTGATCGTGATGCCGCGCTCTTGCTCCTGCTCCATCCAGTCCATGGTGGCAGCGCCATCATGCACTTCGCCGAGCTTGTGGTTGACGCCGGTGTAGAAAAGGATGCGCTCGGAGGTGGTGGTCTTCCCTGCGTCGATGTGGGCAGAGATACCGATGTTGCGATAGCGCTCGATCGGGGTTTTGCGGGCCATGATTAACGGTTCCTTGAAACTTGCGACTGCGGGTGGGGTCGCCACGCACACCGGCCGAAGCCGGCGTGCCCTTTGACTCTGGCCAGGGTATTACCAGCGGAAATGGCTGAAGGCCTTGTTGGCCTCGGCCATCTTGTGCGTGTCTTCACGCTTCTTCATGGCGCCGCCGCGGCCTTCGGCGGCGTCCATCAGTTCTCCGGCCAAGCGCAGATCCATGGACTTCTCGCCGCGCTTCTTGGCGGCTTCGCGCAACCAACGCATGGCCAAGGCCAGGCGACGCACCGGACGGACCTCGACGGGCACCTGGTAGTTGGCGCCACCCACACGGCGGCTCTTGACTTCGACCAACGGCTTGATGTTGTTGATGGCGGCGATGAAGACCTCGATCGGCTCTTTGCCGGTTTTGGTCTGGACTTGGTCGAGGGCACCATAAACAATGCGCTCGGCTACTGCTTTTTTGCCCGACAGCATGATGACGTTCATGAACTTGGCCAGTTCGACGTTACCGAACTTGGGATCGGGCAGAATTTCGCGTTTGGGGACTTCGCGACGACGGGGCATGATATTTTCCTGTGTGTCGGTTCAGTTGCACATGCCAGCCCGGCGGGCGGCACGGCCACGGCAACCCATTTGGCACGAAGCCAGAATTGCCACTTACGTCTCGAGGACTGCGGCCCAGCGGCCCGCCCCGAGTGCACCAGACGCCCTGCTTGCGCAAGACACCGGCAACGATACAACGAATTTGTGAAACTTTTTGGCTGGCGGCTTGGGCACCTGCCGATACGGCAAACCTGAGGATCAGGCCTTTTTGGGGCGCTTGGCGCCGTACTTGGAACGGGCCTGCTTCCGGTCTTTGACGCCCTGCAGATCGAGGGAGCCGCGAACGATGTGATAGCGCACACCCGGCAGATCCTTGACCCGGCCGCCGCGCACCAGAACCACCGAGTGCTCCTGGAGGTTGTGGCCTTCGCCGCCGATGTAGGAAATGACTTCGTAGCCATTGGTGAGACGCACCTTGGCCACTTTACGAAGCGCCGAGTTGGGCTTCTTGGGCGTGGTGGTGTACACGCGGGTGCAGACGCCGCGGCGCTGCGGGCAGTTTTCGAGCGCGGGGCTCTTGCTCTTGAGCTGAGCGACTTCGCGCGGTTTACGCACGAGTTGACTAATAGTGGGCATGCTTTGAGGTCCTTGTGGCGCGAGCCCCGGCTGGCGGGGCCCCTTGGCGTTTATCGGCATCGCTGCCGACGAAGCGAACTCGGTTGCCGGCATCCCGGGCATAGGGGCTGCGAACAACCGAGCCGCGAGCAACCCGCCTGGCGCATCGGCACCACGCGGCACGCTCGCCACAAGCCTTAAAGAGCGTACCGCGCGCCCGTGCAGCAGGCGCAGTCACCAATAATTATAAAAGCCTCTGATTCTACCTTTTGGCGCAGCCGTGAGTCAACCAGGAAAACCTGGAACGTGGGCTGTGCGCCACGCCCCGGCGAACTCCGGGTTCAGCGCCGGCTCAGCCACTCTGCCGCACGCGTTCGATCAGGTCGTCCGTGACGTCGAGCGATTGCTGATACCCATTGGCCAGGGCCGGCGACGTGAGGTAGCGGCCGCCGACCGCCATGGCGGGCACGCTCTGGATGTTGTATGCCTGGATCAATTGCTGGGCCCGCTTGACCTTGGCGGCAACACCGAAGGATTTGTACATCGACTCGAACTCGGCACGATCCAGCCCTTGCTTGGCCGCCCAATCGAACACCCGTTCGGGGGAATTGAGCGGATTGCGCTCGGTTTGCACGGCATTGAAAACCGCCACCTGCAGATCGCGCCGGTCGAGGGCTTCGAGGCTGTAATAGAGGTATTGCCAGGGCGCCATGCTCGCATTGAACGCCACCGGCACGTGCCTCACCAGAACGTCGTCGGCCAGCTTGGGTTCCCATTTGAGCAGCAGCGGCTCCATGGCGCGGCAATGCGGGCAGCCGTACTGGAAAAAGGCCAGCACTTCGACCTTGCCGGGCGCGTCGGTGGCCTGCGGCGGATCGATAACCGCGAACGGCTGGCCGCCACCCTGGGCACGCGCCACCAGCGCCACCGCGGACAGCAGCAGCACGAACAGCAATTGCCAGGCGAACTGGCGATTAAAGACACGGGAGTTCATGAAACGACCTCGAACGGAAAGAAGGGGATCAACACGGCGACCGATAACGCACCGCCCATTATGCCAAGCCGCGGCGGGCCGCCGGCCCGCCATCAGTTGCGCACGACGGTGGATTCGACCTGATTGGCGGTCAGACGTTCACGCGCCTGGTTCATGGCCTCGACATTGGCATACGGCCCGACCTGAACCCGATTGACCAGTACGCCATTGACCATTGCCTGGTGCACCCGGGCCTCGAAGCCCAGCAGCGCCAGGCGCGCCTTCAAGGCTTCGGCTTCTTCGAGAACGCGATACGCCCCGACCTGCAGGATATAGCGCCCCGCGGGCGCGGTCGGGATGGGCGCCGGCGCGGACGCGCCGCGATTGCCCAGGCTGGCCACCAAGGCGCCCAGTGCGTCGGCCTCTTGTGGCGCGGACGGCGAGGCAGCGCCCGGACGGCCGGCGGCGCCGGCGCCCGGCGGTTGCCCCGCGCCCGCCGGTGGCGACGTTGGCACGGTGGGAGCCGGTACGAGGATCGACGGCGGCGGCGCGATACCCGCCGACGACAGCCCCAGATTGGGATCGGGACGCTGCCCCAGCGTGGGAATGGGATCGGGCCCGCGCGAGGCACGGTCGACGAATGGCACCGGCGCCCCGGATATATAGACAGCGACCGCCGCGGCCACCAGGAGGCCGAGCACGACGCCGGCCATCACCCCGAACAGCGCGCCCCCGCGGCGCTCTGTCCGGTTTCGCGAGGATTGCTTGCTTCGAGCCATGGACGGATTCCGTAATGATCAATCGCGCTCGAGGCGCTCGGGTGCGGTGACGCCCAGCAGGCCCAGGCCGTTGGCAATCACCTGGCGGGTAGCTGCCAGCAATGCCAGGCGGGCCAGGCGCAAACCGGGATCGTCGACCAAGACTCTTTCGGCATTGTAGTAAGCATGGAAGTCGGCCGCGCAGTCCTTCAGCCAATACGCGACATGGTGCGGCGCGAGCTCGGCCACCGCCGACCGGATCATTGCCGGAAAACCCGCCAGGCGCTGCAACAATGCGAATTCGGTGGGTGCCACCAATGGCGAGGTGTCGGCCTGCCGCAGGCTCTCGGGATCGCCACCCCATTGCTGGAGAATGGAGCAGATCCGCGCATGGGCGTACTGGATGTAATACACCGGGTTCTCGTCGCTCTGCTTGAGGGCGAGATCGATGTCGAAGACAAACTCGGTATCGGCGCGGCGCTGGATCAGGAAGAAGCGCACGGCATCGCGCCCCACCCAATCGATCAGGTCGCGCAAGGTGACATAACTGCCGGCCCGCTTGGAAATCTTGACTTCTTCGCCGCCCCGCACGACCTTGACCATTTTATGCAAGACGTAGTCGGGATAGCCCTTGGGAATACCCATCTCCAGGGCCTGCAGGCCGGAGCGCACCCGGGCGATGGTGCCATGGTGATCGCTGCCCTGGATGTTGATGGCGCGATGAAAACCGCGTTCCCATTTGGTAACGTGATAGGCGACATCGGGCACGAAGTAGGTATAACCCCCCTCCGACTTGCGCATCACGCGGTCTTTGTCGTCGCCTTCGCCAAGCTCCGTGGTGCGCAACCAGAGCGCGCCGCCCTCTTCGTAGGTATGGCCGCTGGCGACCAGCCGGGCCACGACCTCTTCGACCCGGCCCGTGGTGTACAGCGCGCTTTCGAGGGCGTAGTTGTCGAAGCGCAGATCGAAGGCTTGGAGGTCGAGATCCTGCTCGCGGCGCAAATAGGCCACGGCAAACGACCGGATCGATTCGAGGTCGTCGGGATTGGCGCTGCCCCGCACCGGGTCGCCATCGCTCGCCTGCACCGTGGCGCCCGCCATGAAATCCGTCGCGATCTCGGCGATGTAATCGCCCTTGTAGCCGTCGGCCGGAAAATCCGGGTGATCGGGCGCAATGCCCCGCGCCCGCGCCTGCACGCTGAGCGCGAGGTTCTGGATCTGATTGCCGGCGTCGTTGTAGTAGAACTCGCGCGTGACCGCATAGCCTCCCGCCTGGAACAGGCGGCAGATGGCATCGCCCAGGGCTGCCTGCCGGGCGTGGCCGACGTGCAGCGGCCCCGTGGGATTGGCTGACACGAACTCCACCAACACCTGTTCGCCATGGGCGGGAGCCTGGCCAAACTGTGCCCCCTCGCGGGCGATCTCGGCCACCACGGCCTGCTTGGCCGCCGGCGTGAGACGAAAGTTGATGAAGCCCGGCCCCGCCACTTCGGCGGCCTCAAGCAGGAGCGCGGCTCGCGGCAGCGGCAGGAGTTCGGCGACGATGGCCTCGGCCAAGGCTCGCGGATTACGCTTGACGATACGCGCCAGCGGCATGGCCACATTGCATGCCACATCGCCATGAGCCGCCACCTTGGGACGTTCGAGCTGGATGTCGGCCTGCGCCTCCGGCACGACGGCCCGCACGGCGCGGCCGATCAAGTCGATCAATTCGGTCTGTTGCTGGAGAAGCATGGTGGCGAGTACGGATGAAAATGGAGAGCTCGGACTCATGAGGCCCGAGCTTCGTCGCTGGGCCCGGAAGGCAGCGGTTCCAGTGTGGGACTGGTTTCGCTGAATCCGGTTCCGGAGAGCGAAGTTGGCGCTCAAGTGCGTGGTTAACCGTATATCTTAGCAGGCCGAGGCGCGGATCCGATGCCTGGCGCTATCGGGGCAGGCCCGCCAGCCAGCTCTCGTACGCCGCGAGATCGACCCGTGCCACCGCCGGATCGGGGTCTCCGAGCCACCGCTCGGTACGTTGCACCAGCGTCTCGGCGGTAAGCCGTTGCCCTGCGCCATAACGAGGGTGCTCCCCCTGCGCCGGCAGCCAGGCGGCGCCCGAGGCGTGGCGCACGGCCCGGTCGGACGCCGGCACACCCGGCAGGGGCCCACCGGCTGAATCGCGCTGCCAACCGGCCAGCCGCTGTACGGGCGTTCGGAAATCGTGCATCCGCGACCAGGCGCCGGCGGCCAGCGGATCGCCGTTACGGTCGAGCCATAGGCCGACCGCCTCGGCCTGCTCCGCCATCCAGCGCAGGCTGACGTCGGACAAGGCGGCTTCGTCGGGCGCCAGGTCGGTAGGCAACAGCAACCCGCCGCCGATGTCGCCATGCGCTCCGATGAAGGGCTGCTCCGCCCACCCTTCGGGCCAGGCCTGCCCGATCTGGTCGATGGACAGCAGGGGGAAGAAACTGCGCCGTTCGTGCAGCGCCACGGCGTGCGCCACCCCGCGCCAGGCGGAATCGACGGTGAAGTCGAAGACATCGTTGCGCGCCCCGAGCACGCCGAACTGCGCCACCGTATCGAATAGACCGAGAAAGCGGGTATCGACGCAGGCCGTGACGGTACCCAGCTCATGGTCCCAGTCCCAGAAGCGGCCTTGGCGCACTTTGCCGAGGATGAGGTTGGCGAAATGCCGGGCGAGGGCCGCTCCCCGCGAATAACCGAGCAGATCGAGCGCCACCGGATCCGGCGCGGCCTCGAAGGCGCTGAGATGCCGCAGCAACCGATCCCACTGGGTTTGCAGGATGCGATCGGCGGACCATCCCACCGCGGCATCGAGATCGATCATGGGCCATCCGCCGGGCCCGGCTTCGTAGTAGGCGGATTGCAGGCCGGCGGCGATGGCGGCCTGGTCGCGGTACCAAAGGCTCAATCGATAGACGTTGGCGCCGCTGGCCGCCGATTGCAGCGTGCCATCGAAGGCAAACAGCACCAGGCCGGTGGGATCGAGCCAGCGGCGCGGCTGGTGGCCGGCATAGCCGTAGGCGGTGTCGGAGCCCATGCCGGGTGCCAGGATACCTGGCGGTCCGGCCGGGTCGGGCTCCAGATAATGACCCCATTCCGGATGATAGGTGCGCTGGTAATTGTCGTGCCAGCCCGTGAGAGGGTCGGCCCACTGCCCCGGCAGGCGCAGGGCCGGATCCAACGCCCCACGGTTCCGGATCCGGCGGCCCCACGCGTCGACGTCGGCACTCCAGCGCAGCCGTCCGGCATCATCGGTAGCCGCCAGGGGGATTCCCATGGCATCGGCATGCAGCGTGAACAGATCCGGCCCCGAGGCTGGGACGCCTCGGCCATCCGGCTGGCGACGGCCATGCACCCAGCCACCGGGCAGTACCTTGCGCCCGCGATCCACGGGGCTGGCATCTTGCGCGGCCAGAGCCATGGCGCCGCGGCCGGTATCGGCAGCCCCGTATTCGATCCAGGCCACGGGCAACTCGTCGGCCAGCACCAGCCGGCGCAGCACGCCCCACGCGCCGCGCCGCCAACCCCATTCCGCCACCCGCTGGTGGCCGACGTACAGCATCTGACGCATGTCTTGACCATCGTCGCGACCGATGAGTTCGCCAAACGCGTTGCGAAAATAGCGAACCCGGGGCCCGCCGGGCTGTTCGGCTTCAGCCAGACGGCGATCCGCCCCATAGCGCAGCCGCCAACCGTCCGCCTCCAGTGGCAAGCCGGAGGGATCGCGGCGCGCTACCAGGCCCCCGGCGCTTTGACCACGGGCCAAAGCGTCAGCCCCGTCCACCTCGCGGGTGGCGGAGAAGCTCCGGCCGGGAGGCCGGAGTTCTTCACCCCGCGTTTGCCGTGCGCGCGCCTCGCCCGAGGCTTCCCAGGCCCGCCACTCGGTGCCCCCGGGCGTGGCCACCACCGCCAGCCGGCCGGCGGCGTCGTAGCCGAATCCGCGATGCATCGCCGCGCCTCCCGCCACCCGGATCGATTCGTGACTCGGCCTTCCGTCGGCATCGTAGGTTCGCCGGTGCGCCAATAGCGGCCGCCCATGATGGCTTTGCCACAGAAAGACCAGACGGCCTTCCTGGAACACGCTGCCCACTCGGCTACCGTTGGCCAGGAGCAGGCCGGTGGCCGTCTGCTGGTACAGCACGCGAGCCGGTCCCGCCGGCGGCAGCCAAGTGATGCGCCGCAGCCTTCCTTCGGTGTCGCGCAGATACTCCAGTTGGCCGCCCTCCGGCAGTTCGTGGCTCAGGATGCGGCCGGCGGCGTCGAGCCGGAAGGATTCTTCGTAGTGCCAGGCCGGGGCGCCGCTCAGGGCGGGCCGCTCGATCCGCCGCCGCGCCAATCCCGCCTCATCCGCCGGAAAGATCCAATCTTGGTTTTCGTGGGAGTGCTCGATGCGCAGGCGTCCCGGCGCCGGGATGATGTTCACGCGATCTTCGCTCCCCTGCCCCGAACGCCTCAGCCATTGCCGCAGCAGCCCGTGAGCGTCGAAGTGGAATGTCCAGACATCTTTATTGGCAAAATGCCACGCTTCGGCCGACGCGTCGTGTGCCACGGGTTCGCGCACGAACCGGCCGGTCACGGCGCTACTCCAGCGCCAGACGCCGCCGAGATCATCGCGCCATATCCGTAGCCCGGGCCATCCGTTCCCACCCGCCATCGCGCCCCGGGCTTTGCCGCCAAGCCCCACGGCAACCGGCGGCCCGCGCCGCGTCAGTTGCCAGCCGGTGCCCGCCTCGGCGCCCTGCGGCGGCGCCGGCGCGGGAGCGGTGCGCTCCCAGCTCCATTCGCGCCGCACCGGCAAGGCCGGAGTGGAGGCATCCGGCGGCCGCCAACCGGTTTCGACCACCCGCCAGGGCAGGCCGGGCCGATGGGCGGCGAAGTCGGCTGGCCCGCTCCAATCGAACTCCAGGTACCGGCGGCGCCCCGCCACCACGCTGGGTAGGGAGAGCCGCCGGGGCTTGCCGATCCCCCGGAGCCCGGCGTCGGCCGCCGGAGGCGGGCGGAGATCGTGCGGCCTCCAGGTATGCGTTGCCGGGCCGGCGGTGATGGCGACCTGCCAGGCTTCGGCACTCGCCGGATAATGCAAGGCCACGTGCCGGCCCGACCGCCGGCCGCCCGCGAACACCGCCACGACGCGCCCCTGCTCGTCGTAGCTCCAGGCCCAGCGCGGCAGCAACCCCTGCATTGGGTCCCACCACCAGGTAGCCGTTATCCGCGCGCCGGCCAGATCGGGCTCGCCGCCCGCTTGCCCGCCCTGGTGCCCAGCCTCGTAGGCATACAGACGGGCGCGACCCGACGGATAAGCCACCCCGCGCAGTTGGCGGGCGGCGGTATGCCAGTATTGCAAACGGCCATCGGGCAGCTCGATTTCCGCCAGCCGATCGTTGCGGTAATGCAAGAGCATTTCGCGACCGTGCGGATCGCGCACCCGCAACAATCTGCCGAAGTCATGGCGGCCGGGCACTGCGCCGTAGTGCAGGGATAGCGCCGCACCGCCGGCGGTCCGGATCTCCACCAGCCTGCCCTGGGCGTTGAACCGCAACTGGCGCCCGGTAGGCCATTGCCATAGATAGCCGCCATCGAGCTGCGGCCGGAGCTCGCCGGCGTCGGCCCCCACCGCCCGGCAAGATTCGCCCGGCGCGCCGGGCGGCGCAAAAACGAGACGGGAGCCATCGGCCTGGACGATCTGCCAGCCGCGCCCAACGGGATAGAGCCGGGTGTCGTACGACAACCGCCAGCCGCGCCCCAACCCGGTGTCGCGGAGATCGGCGGAATGATAATGGCGCACGACCTCGAGCCCCAACTCGCCGGCGTAGGCATGCCAATCGACTTCACGCTGGTATTTATGGCCGTTGGTCAAGCTGACCGGATTGCCCAGGCCGCTGGGCGTGCCGTCGCCCAAGGGCAGGGTGGCCGGCCCGCCCTGGGGGCATGGCGCGCCCAGGGCGGGAGGGCCACAGCTCCAGTCGGCCGCGGACGGCTCCATGGCATCAGCGGATGCGAGCAGCAGGACCAAGGCGACCACCACCGCTCCTGCCGCCCTGATGCGCGCCGCCCACGCCGCCGACACCCACACCCGGCTCCGCTCGGCGCCAACCCTGCGCCGCGCCCGCCGCCGCAAGCCCTTGCGCGCCTCGTTTCGACCCATAGGCCCGCCGCCCTCTCGGCCCATTTTCCACTCCAGACATTCAAAGCGTCAGTTTGGCTTGCCGCAAGCCCAGGCATCGTGAAGCGCGCCTCCAGGTATCCAGTTTCAGCCGCGCAATGCGAGAATGAGCCCTTCATCATTGCAGGAGAGCCTCATGCTTTATACGTTTCGGTCCAAGGCCGCGGCCGAGATCCTCATGCTTGGCAACCATGCCCGACCACTGCTCGAGGCCGCCGGCAAAAGTCCGGGGGTCGCCAGCGCAGTCCGCGGGGTCTTCACCGCGGACCAACTGGGCGACGCCATCGCCCGACTGGAGGCGCGCATCGCCGCCACGCCGCCCGCCAGCTTCAACGAAGACGATCCCGACGAAGCCGCCAAGGCGCGGCAGCACGTCGACCTCGACCAGCGCGCGTTTCCGCTGCTGGAGATGCTGCGCAAGGCGCAGGCCCGCCAGGTCGATGTCATGTGGGAGCGCACGGAGTAAAGGCGGCGCGCCGGGCCGCCGACGAGCGGCCCGCCGCGGGCGGGATGAAGCGCACGTGCGCGACGGCCACGGCGGGCGGATGACCCACCCAGAAATGAGAATCATTGCTATCATGAGCCTCTTTTGACCACCAGCCCGCTCTCGTCCGGGTTCCCTCATGTCCCGCCCCCGCCCTTTCGATAAAGGCTGGCTCGCCCATTATCGCGAACTGATCGGTACCTGGGCGCGAGGCAACCCGCTTGCCCACGATGCCAGCGATGCCGCCCAGGATTCCATGGCGCATCTGCTCGCCAACGATCCGGCCGCGGTGCTCGATCGCAAAGCCTATCTTTTTCGTTGCGCCCGTAACCGCCTGGTGAGCGAGATCCGCCGGCAGGCCCGCGGCAACTTCCTGTCGCTCGACACGCTGGCGGAAGAAGAACATCCCAGCACCGGCGATCCCGAGGCCACGCTGCGGGCGGACCAGTTGGCCCGGGCGCTGAAGGCGGCACTCGCCGAGCTGCCTTTGAAATCCCAGCAGGTCTTCCTCTGGAATAAGATCGAGGGTTACACCCAGGAAGAAATCGCTCAGAGGCTGGGGCTCACATCGAGCATGGTGGAGAAACACATGAAGCGTGCCTTGAACCACCTGCGCGACCGGCTGCAACAGCATGCCTCCCCTTGATCCGGATCGAGTTCCCGTCGACCCTCCCTGCCGCCCTGCAACGCTCCAACATCAAGCCCGCACCGGATCTTCGCCATGATCGATCCCGACACCGCCAACGCCGCCCAGACGATACGGGAACAGGCCGTGGATTGGTTCTCCAGGAAGCGACTTGGTCCGTTCGGGCCGGCGGAACAGCGCGCCCTCGAAGCCTGGCTGGCCGCCGCCCCCGAACATCGGCGGCAGTTCGAAGCGCTCCAGGAAATCTGGCAATTGACCGACCATTTGTCGCTCGAGGATGCCCGGGCCATCCTGCGGCGCGACGAAGGCGCCGTGCCGGCCCGTAACCTCCGGCGCCGCCTCTTGATCGGCGCCGGGGCCGGTTGCGCTCTCCTGGCCGCCGGTCTGGCCGGACGGCAAGCCTGGCAAGCGCCCCCGCAGTTTTCAGGCCGATTCAGCACCGCCCGCGGCGAGCGTCGCCGCATCACCTTGCCCGATGGCAGCGTGCTGGATCTGAATACCGCCAGCGAAGCCACGATCGCCTATTACGAGAATGGTCGGGTTGCCACGCTGCAAACGGGCGAAGCCTTGTTTTCGGTGCATGCCGACGCCGCGCGCCCCTTTACCGTGGTGGCGGGAGAAGCCTGTGTGCGGGTGATGGGTACCCGATTCAATGTGCGCCACGACCCGGATAGCGTGCAGGTCGCCGTCACCGATGGCGCCGTCAAGCTTTCCGCCGGCCCATGGTGGCGTCGCGGCCGAGAAGTCGTGTCGGCGGGGCAAGTCGCCGTGGCCACAAAAGCCGAAGGGGTGGTGCCGCCCTACCCCGATCACGTCGAGTCCATCGCCGCCTGGCAACGCGGCCGGCTGATGTTCCGCGATACGCCTCTAAGCCAAGTGGCCAGCGAGCTCAATCGCTACCTGCCCCAACCGGTGCGCCTAGCCGACGCCGGCCTGGCCCGGCTGCGTATCTCGGGCACGCTGAGCATCGACGCTCCCGAAGCCGCGCTCGACCTTCTGCCCCTCATTGCGCCCATCGTCGTGATCCGCGGCCTGGATGGCCGAGCAACGCTGGCGCCACGCTAATCCGCCGTTCAGCAACATCTCGTTTCAAAATGATTTTGAGAATCATTCCGGAAAATTTCCTTCCCGGACGTCTTTCTTTTTGAAGGACGGAAGGACCGTCGGACCCAGCCGGGCCGCGCGGCGCCTCCCGGAAACCGGGCGCTGGTGCGTCCAACCGATCTCATTTTCATAAGGTATTCATGGTGGGCGATAACGTGATCGACAATATCTCACATCCATCAGACGCACGACGCGCGCGGATGACTCTCCAGGCTCTCGCCCTGGCAATGGCGATGGCCTTCAGCGTCGTACCCGGCCTTGCCGGCGCGCAGGACGCGGCCATCCGCATCGATCTGCCGGCCCAATCCTTGGACAACGCCTTGCTGCAATTGGGCGAGCAGGCCTCGCTGCAAATCCTCTACCTTCCCGAAACGGTACGTGGCGTCCGCGCCCCGGCGCTGTCGGGCGAGCTCACGGCGGATCAGGCGCTGCAGCGGTTGCTGGCCGGCACCGGCATCCAGTTCCGGCGTGATGGCAGCCGGGTCTCGCTTTCGCGAGCCGCGGCCAGTGATAACGCCACCCAGCTCGCGCCCGTGGTGGTACAAGGCCTGGGCGACGCCCGTACCGACGGCAGCGGCGCCTATACCGCCACCGGCCCCAGCTCGCTATCGTCGGGCTTGGATTTGTCCCTGCGCGAAACGCCGCAGTCGGTCAGCGTGATCACCGAGCAGCGGATGAAAGACCAGAACCTGACGCAGTTGACCGACGTGGCCGCACAGACGCCGGGGTTGGTGGTAACGCAAAGCGGTAACGTCGGCTCCGATAGTTCGCCGATCTATTCGCGGGGCTTCTCGATCGACACCTACATGGTCGATGGCGTCAAGATGGTGTCCCCCTATTCCAGCATTTTCCAGAGCCAGGACATGAGCCTGTACGATCGCGTCGAAATCGTGCGCGGCGCCTCGGGGATGATGAACGGCGTGGGCACGCCGGGCGGCGCGATCAATATGGTGCGCAAAAAGCCGTTTCGCGACTTTCGCGCCTCGGCCACACTCGAAGCCGGCTCCTGGCGCTACAAGCGCGGCCTGGCGGACCTCTCCACGCCGCTCAACGAATCGGGCTCGGTACGTGGCCGCATGGTGGTGGCCCTGCAGGATTCCGACTCCTATATCGATCGCTTCAACGACAAGCGCAAGGTGTTCTATGGCGTGGTCGAGGCCGATCTGGGCGCGCGCACACTGCTGCGCGGCGGGATCAGCCACCAGCGCCACGACCTGAGCGGTCATTCGCGTGGCGGTCTGCCGGCCTATGCCACCGACGGCGAACGGCTGTACTGGTCGCGCTCGGATTCCGCGGCGGCCGATTGGGCTTACTCGCACCGCCGCGTGACGTCGATGTTCGCCGAACTGGAACACCAACTGCTCAACGACTGGCAGTTGAAGCTCAGCGCCGCCCATACGATCACCGACTCGGATGAGCTGGTCGGGTATGCCGGAGGCACGCCCGATCGCCTCACCGGCGCGGGCGCCCAGATCTGGGCCACCCGGTGGGTCTATAAGCCCAAACAGGATGCGCTGAACCTCACCGCCAACGGCTCGTTCACCCTGTTCGGCCGCGAGCACGAAGCCGCCTTCGGCGCCAACTGGTCGCGCACCCGTTACGACAGCCCCTCGTACACCAATTGGACACACGCCGGCTGGGACCCGATGATCCCCGATATTTACACCTGGGACGGCAGCTATCCCGCGCCGCCCGACAACCCCTCGGTGGGCAAGCACGGCATCGACGAACGCAACAACGGCCTGTATGGCTCACTGCGCCTGCGCCCCACCGACGCCCTGGCGGTGATCGTGGGCACGCGCTGGGTCGACTGGCGTCGCGACCAGCTTTCGTATCGCTACGATACCGGCGTCAACAGCGGCATCCTGCGCGCCGAACGCAAGTTCGTGCCCTACGCGGCCATTACTTACGATTTGTCAGATCATTGGACGGCCTATACCAGCTACACCACGATCTTCGCGCCGCAAAACTTCAAGACCATTACCGGCGACTACATCGACCCCTTGAGCGGCGAAAGCTACGAAGCCGGCCTCAAGGCCGCCTTCTTCAACAACCAGCTCAATTTCAACACAGCCGTTTATCAGATCCGCGAGAACAACAAAGCGATCGCGATTCCCGACACCTACGCGCCCGACGGCTCGCAAGCCTACGAGGCAAAATCGGGCACGCGCACCCGGGGCTTCGAGGTGGAATTGTCGGGCCAGCTGCAGCCGGGCTGGGAAATCGCCGCCAGCTTCGCCCATAACAGCACCAAAGACCGCGAAGGCAAGCGCATCGTCACCAACGTGCCGCAGTCGATGGCCAAGCTCTTTACCACCTATCGGCTGAACAAGGTGCTCAACGGCCTGACCGTGGGCGGCGGCGTGCGCTGGCAAAGCAAGATCTTCACGGAAAACCTGGGCCCCGCCAAAGCCACCTTCACCCAGCCCGCCTACGCCGTGGTGGATCTGCTCGCGCGCTATGACTTCAACGATTCGCTCTCGGCCTCGTTGAATATCTATAACCTGTTCGACAAGGCGTACTACACAACCACCGGCAATAGCTACTACGGTCCGCCGCGGGCTTTTCTGTTGTCGGTCACTGGCCGGTTCTGAAAACCGCCCGGCATAACGGGGGCCCGCCCACCCACGGCGGGCCGCCATGCCCTAGGGCGACCCCGCAAGGCGAATGGCCACCCCGACGTTTTTGCCTGCACATTCGGTACGGTCGTGACGCCGGCTAGTCTGGTTTAGGCCGGCCGCGCACCCTCGTAGGCATCCTGCAACAACGCCCGGATCTCTCCCCGCTGCTCCGCCCCGATGGGCCGCGGATTCCAGTAGGGATTGCTCACCGCGATCTCGGCGGCGCGGTCCAGGTCGGCCTCGCGCATGCCGAGCTCACGCAGCGCCACGGGCGCGCCGTTGTCGCGCGCCAGGTCGAAGACGGCCGCCGCCGCGCTGCGGCCCGCCGCGCCCAGCGCCTCGGCCATGCGCGCCATGGCATCGGGCGCCGCCGAGGCATTGAAGGCCAGTGCCTGAGGCAGCACCACCGTGTGCACGTCGGCATGCGGCAGATCGAAGCTGCCGCCCAGTGTGTGGCACAACTTGTGGTGCAGGGCCATGCCCACATTGCCCAGCACGCTGCCGCATAGCCAGGCGCCGTACAAAGCCGCGCCGCGAGCCTCGAGATCGTCGCCGCGCGCGCGGATCGCCGGCAGCGCATGCGCCAGGGCGCGAATGCCCTCGGCGGCCATGAGATCCATCACCGGATTGCCATCGCGGGCATACAGGCCCTCGGCGGCATGCGCGATGGCATTGATGCCGCTGGTCACGCTCAGCCCCACCGGCAGGCCCACCGTCAGCTCCGGGTCGTAGATCACCGTGCGCGGCAGCACCCGCGCGTCGCGACCGGTCTTCTTCAGGCCCGCCTCGGTGATGCCGAAGATCGGCGTCATCTCACTGCCGGCATAGGTGGTGGGGATCGCCAGGATGGGCAGACCCGACTCCAGCGCGATGGCCTTGCCCAGGCCAGTGGTTGAGCCGCCGCCGATGGCCACTGCACAATCGGCGCCCAGCCGGCGGGCCTCTTCACGCGCCTCTCGGGCCGTCTCGATCGGCACGTGCATCACGGCGCGGGCAAACACGCCCGCGGCGCGCCCGCCCAGTCGCTCGGCAACCGCTTCGGCCTGCGCGCGCTGCCCGGGCGTGGAGAGCACCAGCGCGCGCCGCGCGCCCAGCCGTTCGATCTCGCGCTCGAGGTGGGCCAGCGAACCGGCGCCAAACACCACCCGCGAAGGCTGGCCTTGATAAATGAAGTCCTTCATCTGACTCACTCCGCTTTGGCCGTGCCGCCCTGGGGATGGAGCACGAAATCGTACTCCACCAGATAAGTGCCATCCTCCTGGGGCAGCCAGTCGGCGATCAGCGACTGGCGCACGCCAAAGACGGCGTCGGCCTCCAGGTAGGGATCGTCACGGCGAAACACGTGGGTGATCAGCGTTTCGTAGCCCGGCGCCTGGATCATGAAGTGCAGGTGCGCCGGCCGCCAGGGATGGCGGCCCGTTGCCGTGAGCAGATCGCCCACCGGGCCATCGTGCGGAATGGCGTAGGGCACGGCCAGGATGGAACGGAAATGGAAGCGTCCCTGCGCATCGGTATGCAGGATACCTCTGGCCTGCGCCTGCTCCAGCCCGGGCTTCTGCACGTCGTAGAGCCCCGCCTCGTCGGACTGCCAGACGTCGAGCATCGCATTGGCCACCGGTTCGCCATCGATGCCGCGCACCGTGCCGCGCACCAGGCAGGCGATGCCCTGGGCGCCGTTGGCGATGTCGGCGCCCAGTTCGTAGTGCGGCGCGCCTTCCACATGAAAGGGCCCGAACACCGTGGCCTCGGTACAGCCCGCCGGCTTGTCGTGGTTCTGCGCCACCGTGAGCATCGAGAGACCCAGCACGTCCGAGAGCAGGATGAACTCCTGGCGTTTGTCGTCGGTGATGTGCCCACAGCGGGTGAGGAACTCGATGCCCTGGAACCATTCCGCCTCGGTGAGATGCACCTCGCGCGCAAACGCGTGCAGGTGCTTCACCAGGCTGTCCAGGATCTCGCGCAGGCGAGGGTCGGCCATGCCCGCCTGGCGCGCCAGCACGGCTTCGGTAATGGTGTGGTGGTCGAGATTGATCATCGTGCTCTCCTGGTTAACGATGGTCTATCGGCATCGTATCCGCGCGGCCGATCGACTGCGCCAGTACGGCCAGCGCGCCATCGGCATCCGCACCGCGCCAGGCAACGATCTGATCCGGCCGGATCAGGGCCAGTGGCGCTTCATACAAGGCTGGAAGGGAAGGGTCGGGCAAGCGTACCACCTGCAGGTCCAGGCCGAGTTCGCCCGCCGCCCGCTCGAACGGCTCCGTGGCGGGTGGCGCCTCGCCCAGGGCTAGCAGCGTCCACTCGCGATGGAACAAATCGAACAACGATCGCCCATCTTCGAGCCAGGCATGCGGCGGACGCCCGCCGGGGCTTGCGGTTGGCACGTACACATTGGCCTGGTCGGGCGGCAACGGGGCGCCGTCGGCAACGATGATGGGCGAGCCATCGTAGCGGCCTCCGAATGTGACTCCCGGAATATTGAACTCCAGCCGCGCGTGCCGGTTCAAGTGCTCCGCCGCCTGCTCGCGCGCCGCCTGGCCACACGGCGAATCCTCATCCAGCTCCGGCAAGGCCGCGAACAGGCCCACGGAGTCGGCAAAATGGCGCGCGTAGCCCGTGTTGCGCTCGGCCAGCGGCTTGCGCTCGGCCTCATAGCTATCGAGCAGGCCGAGCGGCGCCACGCCGCGCACCACGCTGGCCAGCTTCCAGGCCAGATTGACGGCGTCTTCGACGGCCGTGTTGTAGCCCAGCCCTCCCGTGGGAGTGAACAAATGCGCGGCATCGCCCGCGATGAAGACGCGGCCGTGCTGGAAGCGCCGCGCCACCAGGGCATGTCCGGCCAACCACGTCCCCATGGACAGGATCTCGATGGGCACTTCGCGACCCACCGCTTCGCAGAATACGCGGCGTGCGTCTGCTTCCGTCCAGTTGTCGGCGTCCTCGCCCGGGTGCAGCGCGGCATGGAAAGCGTACTCCGACTTGCCATCCACCGATGCCATGAAAGCCCGGCGCTGATGATTGACGGCCACATACATCCAGGCCCTGGGATGTTGCAGAACAGAGAGGAAGTGGGGCGCGCGCAGGTAGACGGCGAACATCTTGCCACCCATGAACTGCCGCCGGATGCCGGTTTCTCCGCCCCATTCGATGTCGAGTTCGCGGCGCACGAAGCTGCGGGCCCCGTCCGCCCCCACCAGGAAGGCGGCGCGCACCGCAACCGCCTCGCCGCCCTCGGTAGGCCGCACGACGGCGCTTACGCCGTTTTCGTCCTGGGTGAACTGCTCCAGCGTCCAGCCATAGCGCACGTCGGCCGCCGGCCAGGATTGCGCATGGCGGCGCATGGCGGCCTCGACAAACTTCTGCGACACCCGGTGCGGCAACTCCGCCGCGCTCCATGACCCCCCCAGACTCCGGATCTTGACCGTGGCCTCGGCCGCCGTAGGCAGTTCGATGCGCGCCAGCTCGTGCTCCGCATAACGCGTAAAGTAGGCGATGTCCGTGGGGTGGTCGGCAGGCAGTCCCAAGGCGCGGATCTCGTGCGCGAACCCCAGCCGGCGAAAATGTTCCATGGTTCGCGCCTGCGTGGCGTTGGCCTGCGGATTGAACGCAGTATCGGGTTTGGCATCGACCAGGAGGCAGCGGATGCCGCGACGGCCCAGTTCATTGGCCAGCATCAGGCCGCAAGGCCCGCCGCCAGCGATCAGAACATCCGTTTGCATCACGCCAGCCCCCCGGCCGGCGCTGCTCCGTGGCGTTTGCGCGGCTGCCGCGTGGCCGACCCTGGCGGTTTGGTTCTCCTCAGACATCCGCTATCCTTATTGGGTTAAGTGGATTTACTTAGGCTACCAAAGCATATTCATGAACGCAAGCCAAAACTCCCCGCTGGCGGCCACCCTCGATGCGCCGCCCTACGGCTGGCGTACGCACAACCCCGGCCGGGCGCTCAGCAACGCGCTACACCGGTTCGAAGAACGGGTCATGGAACTGATGAGCGCCGCGGGCCACTCGCATACGCGGCGCTCGCATGTGAACCTCACGCGCCATCTCGATCTCGACGGTACCCGCATCACAGAATTGGCGCGCCGTGCCGCGATGACCAATGCCGCGATGACGGAACTCATCGACCAATGTGTGCTGCTCGGCCTGGTGGAGCGGGTGGCCGACCCTTCCGATAGGCGCGTGCGTATCGTACGTTTCACGCCGGGCGGCCTCGCGTGGCTGGACGCCTTCGGCGAGGCGGTGTCGCTGGCCCAGCAGGAGATGGCCGATGCCATTGGCGGGAATAACCTGATCCGCCTGCTCGACGATCTCGGCCGCTACGCGGGCCAGCCGGCGACGGACACCGACTAAAGCAGGTCGCGGCGATTCAAGGCTGCGCCACCTCCATCGACTCCTCGGTAAGGCATTGTATGAACAAACGGGCCGCGGGAGTCAGCGAGGCCGGGTTGCGCACCACCAAAGAGACGCGCAAAGAAGGCAGGCACTCCTGGACCGGAATGCCCACCAATCCGCCGAACACGAGGGGATCCTCATGCAGCGCGCTCGAATAGAGCGTAAGCGTATCCGAGCCTCGCAGGATGGATAACGAAAACTGCAGCGACTGGCAAAGTATCAGGTCTTGCGGCGGTGGGGCGCCCAGTCGCCGCAGCAATCTGGCCATCAATTGTGGCCCGTAGCCAGGCATCACCCAGGCACAAGAACGCAGGTCGAGAAGCGAACGGGCGCCCGCCAGCGGATGACCCTCCCTCGCCGTTACCACCATGGGCGAAGTGAACAGCACCTGACGCTGCAGCCCATCGTCGGACTCGACATCGTCCAACTCACTGATGACCGCAAGGTCATAAACACCACTTTGCCATGGCTTCTGCCAACCGATGACAGTGATTTCGTGCAGTTCAAGATGAACACCGGGGCGCAGGCGCCGAAAGCGATTCAGGGTCGGCACCATCAAACGCATTGCCGCTCCCGAACTGAAGGCCACGCATAGGCTGCCGCCCATCCCCTCCCGCAGTTGTTCCAGCTCATCTTCGGTTCGGCGCATTTCCGAGAGCAGCAATTGCGCCCGGCGATACAAGGCCACGCCCAGCTCGGTGAGGACGATACCCTTGCTGCCCCGATGCAGCAGTTCGGCTCCGGCACTGCGCTCCAGTTCGCGCATCACATAGGTCACGGCCGGCTGCGTGAAACCAAGCTGGCGCGCCGCCGCGCGGATGCTGCCGCAATCGGCAACCACCTGGAAAACAGCCAGATGGTTCAGGTTCAACTTCGGCCGCTGGCCAGAATCTTGTGGCTCTCCGTTCATGGACCCTCCCGGGCCTTGCCCGCATCTGTGACACCGCATGACCAGGGTGAATAAATAATTTTATCGATACCCCTAGATTTTTGTCTTTTGTTTTTCTGCCTCGCTTCCTACACTCGGCCGCGCAGCTCTGCCTTCAACCCCGTCTGGACCCGAGGATACGCCATGCCTTTCATTGCCCCCCTTTCCTGGCTGAAACGCGGCGCCTACACCGTGGCGCTCGCCACCGGCCTGGCCGCCAGCACCGCCTGCTTTGCCCAGTCGTCCTCCGCCCCGGTGCGCATTCTGGTCGGCTTCGCGCCCGGCGGCGGCGTCGACGCCGTTGCTCGTCATTTGGCCGATGCCCTGGGTCGGGAACTGAACCAACCCTTTATCGTAGAAAACCGTGCCGGTGCGGGCGGCAAGATCGCGGCCATAGCGCTAACGCAAGCGGCGCCCGACGGCCAGACGCTGTTCCTCTCCAACGATCATACGGTGGTCATCATCCCTCTCACCACCAAAGACCCCGGCTTCGATCCCGCCGCGGATCTTGCGCCGATCGGCAATGTCGCGCAGATCGCCATGGGCTTTGCCGTCCACCCGTCCACCCGGGCGACCAATCTGCAGGAGTTCGCCGCCTGGGCGCGCCAGAATGCGCAACAGGCGAATGTCGGCGTACCCGCGCCGGCCAGCGTGCCCGAGTTTGCCGTGAACCTGATCGCCGACAAACTCGATATCGAGGCCAACCCGATCGCTTATCGGGGCGGCGCTCCTATGGCCCTAGACCTTCTCGCCGGCCAGATCCATGCCGGCATCACGGCCCCGAGCGAACTTCTACAGCATGAGCAAGCGGGCGGCATCCGCATCATCGCCGTCTCCGGAACCGAACGCTCGCCGCTACTGCCCAATGTCCCCACCTTCATCGAGGAAGGCATCGAGGGACTGGAGCTGTCCAACTTCCTGTCTCTGTTCGCGCCGGCCGGTACGCCCGAGGATGTCATTCAGCGCTACAACACCGCCTTGAGCCGCGTGCTGCAGGATCCCGGCCTGCGCGACAAACTCGCCGCCCTGGGGATGGAGCCCGACTACACCGGTCCCGACGGCGTGCGGAGCAATATCCGGCAGGCTTCGGAGACCTGGTCCTCCATCATCGAAAAAATCGGATTCCAGCCGCAATGAGCCCCGCTTTCGCCGCGCCCCGCCCCCAGGCGGACTTCAGCCCCAGCTATGCGCAGGCCCGCGCCAACTTCCTGCGCGTTGCCAGCCAGGCTACCGCCACGCTGGAGCATCATGTCCTGCCCGGCCACCTGGGCCGCGAGGGAGAGGAGCTGGCGCTGGACGCCGCCCTGCTGCCCAGCGAACAGCCTGGCGGTCCCCTGGTCGTGGTGTCTTCCGGAATCCATGGCGTCGAGGGGATCTGCGGCTCGGGTTGCCAAGTCGCGATGCTCAACGACGCCGATCTCCTGGCCAAGGCTTCGCGCCAGGGGGTCGATCTGCTGTTTCTGCATGCGCTCAATCCCCACGGCTTCTCCTATTGGCGCCGCGCCAACGAGGACAACGTCGACCTTAACCGCAACTTCCTCGATTTCGCGGCGCCACCGCGCGACGCCAACCTGGCGTATGCCGACCTGCATGACCTTCTGCTGCCGGCCACTTGGCCGCCCGCTCACGAGGTCACCCAGGCCCTCCAGGCCTATATTGCGCAGCATGGCGCGGCGGCGTATCGGCAAGCCGTTACCGCTGGCCAGCGCAACCACCCGGATGGCATGTTCTATGCGGGCAACCGACCCACCTGGAGCAACCGGGTGGTACGCGATCTTTTGCGCCGCCATGCCGCCGCACGGCCTGCTCTGGCCTGGGTCGACCTGCACACCGGTCTCGGCCCCTGGGGGCACGGCGAAAAAATCCACGCCGGCCCGCCCAACGCGACGGCCCTGGCCGCCGGTCGCGCCACCTGGGGCGCCGACGTCGTGGCGGCGTGGGAGGGCGGCTCGGCTTCGGAGCAAGTACTCGGCTTCCTGACCTTGAGCGCGCAGGAGGAATGTCCCGACACCGAGTTGCTCAGCATCGCCCTGGAGTTCGGCACCGTACCCTATGAGAATTTCCTCGATGCGGTGCGCGGTGATCACTGGTTGCATGGCCATCCCGAGGCCCCCCCCGACCTGGCCGACCGCATCCGTCAGGACATGGTGGCAGCGTTCTACCAGGATGACGACACCTGGCGCGGCATGGTGGCGGCCCAAAGCCGGGTGGCGGTCCTGCAAGCCTGCCTGTCGCTCGGCGCCCGAAACCGCGGCGCCCAGGGCTGAAAACGGGCGGCGTACGTTCCCGTAAGGCGCGATGGCGCTTGCTCCGGGCCAGGCCGCCAAGCGTCGGCCCCGAAATGGAAGCTACCCCGCCACCGCCGGCTGGCGCACCGGCACCGCCGGCTGCTCCATGGTGCCTTGCACCACCTCCGCAACCAGATCCGCGGTGGCGGCGGACAATGTCCAGCCCAAATGGCCATGCCCGGTGTTGTAGAACACCCCCGGCGCCCGGCCACGCCCCACTCGCGGCATCATGTCGGGCATCATGGGGCGCAAGCCGGCCCAGGGCACCACGTTGTGCGTGTTGACGCCCGGGAAGCAATGCTGCACCCATTCCACCAGCGGCCGGATGCGGTCGGCGCGGATGTCGCGATTGAAGCCGTTGAATTCGGCCGTGCCCGCCACGCGGAAGCGATCGGGCCCCAGCCGGCTGCTGACCAATTTGGTTTCGTCGTCGAGCAGGCTGACGTTGGGCGCGGCCAGCCGGCTGGCTTCGTCTTCGAGGTTGACCGTGATGGAGTAGCCCTTTACGGGGTAGACATTCACCCGATCGCCAAGGCTGGCCGCCAGTGCGCGGCTGGCCGTACCGGCGCAGATCACGACCCCATCGAAGGATGAGCGCGCCAGGCCATCGCCCGCCCCGACGGCCACGGTAATCCGCCCGCCGTCGCGGCGCACTTCCCGGACGTCTTGATCGTAGCGGCAAGCGACGCCCAATCTGGCGGCGGCCGCCGCCAGACCCATGGTGAAGCGATGGATGTCGCCGGTGGAATCGCTCTCGGTGTAGTAACCACCGTAGTAATCGCCCGCCAGCGTCGGCTCGATCTGGCGCATTTCGGATGGCGTGACGGCACGCCGCTCGAGCCCGCCACGAGCCAGCAACTGCGACACCCGCGCGGCGTGGTCGAAGCCGGCCTTGTCGCGATAGATGTGCAGGATCCCTTCGCGCTTCAGGTCGAAATCGATGCCCTCGGCTTCGGCCCAGGAAAACAAATGCTGCCGTGCCACGATGGCCAGGCGCGCGGTTTCCACGGTGTTGCGTTCATATTGCGGCAGCTTGGCGATGAATTCCGCGAACCACGACAGCTTGTGCCAGCTGGGCTTGGGGTTGACCAGCAGCGGCGCGTCGCTCTTGAGCATCCACTTGATGCCTTTGAGCAGGGTCGAGGGGTGGTTCCATACCTCGGCGTTGGAGGCCGACAGTTGCCCGCCATTGGCGAACGAGGTTTCCATGGCGGCGTAGCGATGCCGCTCGAACAAGGTGACGTCGAATCCGCGCCGGACGAGCGCGTAGGCCGTGGTAACACCCGTGATGCCACCACCGATGACTGCGAGGGATTTCATGAATAGGCTCCAACCGTCGGGGAAAGTAGCCCGCACACGGCTGTGTGACGGACACCCCCTCTGTTTGGAACCTGAGAGATTCACGAGGCGTGGAGGACGCCTCGCTTGCTCCTTCGGTGCGCTGGGCCGACGATGCCGCCCAGTTCTCTTCAGAGTGCGTTCGCTCGTGGTCCGGTCCATTGGCCTGAGAGATTCCGGGGCGGTTGCTCCTTCGGCGCCGGCCAGCGCAAACTGGCACGAACTCTCCCGATCCCACGCCGGCACTTTGCCGGACGCAATGTAGACGCTACGCTGTCTAGCGTATCGCCACAACGGCAATCATAACAACATCTCCCATATTTCGGTGATTCCGGGCACAAAAAGAGTCTGCTACCATCGCTGAGCTGGTTTTTTTGGCACGTCTTCTTCATCCCCACAAGCGAGGCACCCATGCGTGGCATCACCGCTCTGCTCGGTATCGTCCTGTTGTTCTTGGCCGGCTGCTCTTCCAAAGACGCCGACAACGTCATTCGGGTTGCCGTGACCCCGGCTTCGCCGCCCAATTTGTATGAAGAAAACGGCCGTACCGTCGGGCTCGACCTCGAACTCTTCGAAGGCTATTGCAAGGCTCGCGGCTGCACTTTGCAGATCACCGCCTACGATTGGCAAGGCATGCTGGGCGCGGTGGTCAGCAAACAGGTCGATGTCGCTTTTTCAGGGATTTCGATCACCGATGCCCGCAAGGAAGTGATGGATTTCTCCCAGCCCTATATGGAGAACACCTGGAACTTGGTCAGCCTGAACAGCCGCAACATCGAGCTGGACGACCTTTCCGAACTCAAGCAATACAGCATCGGCTATCCGCGCGGCATGGCCTACAGCGACTTCATTCGCAACGATCTGCAGCCCAAGGGCATCTACAACCTCGACCAGGTCAAGCTCTATCCCTCGTACAACGAAGTGCTGGCCGATCTGCAGAACGGCAACCTAGACCTCGCCTTTCTCGACGGCACGGTGGCCTCGGTGTACCGCAAAACGCTGCCCGTGCGCGACAGCTACGTGTTCACCGGCTTCGATCGTTTCGGCTTCGCCTTTCCCAAAGGCAGCAAGCTGCGCGAAGACGTCGACGAATACCTTAGCAACGAACTCAAGCCCGAAGACCGCCAGGCCCTGATCGACAAATGGCTCGATTGAACTAGCGCCTGAGATGAAACTGCCCCCACGCTCACTGCGTTCGCTGCCCCCCAAGGGCGCTTCAGCCTCCTTCGGGCGACCGAGCGGAAAGATAAAACTGCCCCCACGCTCACTGCGTTCGCTGCCCCCCGAGGGGGCTTCAGCCTCCTTCGGGCGGCCGCGCGGAGGCTGAAAAAACGACCACTGGACGATGGATTTCCTGCAGATCCTGGCGCTGCTGTTCAAGGGCACCGGCTATACGCTGATGGTCACTGTGGCCTGCAGCGCCACCGGTATGGTCGTGGGGCTGGCGATCGCCATGCTCTACCGCCTGGACTGGCGGCCACTCCAACCGTTGCTGCGCACCTTTACCTACGTCTTCCGCGGCCTGCCGGTGCTGGTGCTGCTGTTCATCGTGTTCTTCGGTCTGCCCAATCTGGGCCTGCGCGTGCCGCCCCTGGTGTCGATGATGCTCAGCCTGGGCGTGATCGCCGGCGCCTACCTGGGCGAAGTGTTCCGCGGCGCCTTCGATTCGGTCGATCGCAATGAGGTCCTGGCCGCCGAGGCCATGGGTATGAGCCGGCTGCAGGTGCTGCTGCACATCGAACTGCCGCAGATGCTGCGCTTTGCCGTGCCCGGCATGATCAACGAGTTCACCACCGTGCTCAAATATTCGCCCTTCGCCTATACGGTGGGCATCCCCGACGTCATGAAAGAAGCCATGGCGCTCTCGGCCGCCACGCTGCGCGGCGTAGAGATCTACCTGGGCGTCGGGCTGCTGTACTTCGCCATCTACAAGATCCTGGTCTCCGCGGTCTGGGCGCTCGAAAAGCGCTACCGCGTTCCCGGGCTGACCGGACACTGAAGAACCATGCCCCTGCTGACGGTGCGCAACCTGATCATGACCTACGAGGGCCGCAACGCCCTCGACGGCGTCGACTTCGATCTGGCGGAGGGCGAACTCAAGGTCGTGATGGGGCCATCGGGATCGGGCAAGTCCACCCTCTTGCGCTGCCTGAACCGGCTCGCCACGCCCACCTCCGGACAAGTCATTTTCCAGGGTGAAGACATCCTCCGCCCCGATACCGACGTTCGGGCGCTGCGCCAGCGCATCGGCTTCGTCTTCCAGCATTTCGCCCTGTACCGCCACCTCACCGCGCTGCAAAACGTCACCCTCGGGCTGCGCAAGCTGCGCGGCATGTCCGCCGCCGAAGCCGATGAACGCGCCCGGCAGGAGTTACGCCGCATGAACATGGTCGAGCATGAGCGCAAGTACCCCAGCCAGTTGTCTGGTGGCCAAAAGCAGCGCGTGGCGATCGCCCGCGCGCTGGCCATGGATCCCGCCGTGCTGTTCTTCGACGAGCCCACCTCGGCCCTGGATCCCCTGATGGCGCGTGAAGTCGTCAACATCCTGCAGCAATTGCGCCGCGACGGCGTGTCGATGCTCTGCGTCACCCACGACCTCTATCTGGCGCGGGCCGTGGGCGGGCGGCTGCTGTTCCTGGACCAGGGCCGCATCCTCCTCGAAGGCAACGCCGAGGACCTCTTTGGCGAGCATGCCGACCCGCGCGTGCGCGCCTTCTTCCGCCAGGAGCGCGAGGAACGCGCCCCGACCGAGGCCGCGCCGTGAGCAGCATGCTCGCCTTCCTGCAACGGATGGCCGATTACTGGCCGCAAGTGCTGTCCGGGCTCGGCAACACCGTGCTGCTGGCGGTGATCGTCACCATCACCGGCCTGCTGGGCGGCATTCTGGTGTTCTATCTCAGCCTCAGCGCCAACCGTGTCTGCCGCCGGCTCACCGAAGCCTACATTTCGTTTTTCATCGGCACGCCGCTGATCGTCCTGCTGTTCCTGATGTACTACGGCCTGCCGCAATGGGGCGTGCAGATGTCGCCGCTTACCGTGTCCATCATCGGCTTTACCATGAACGTCTCGGCCTATAACGCCCGCTATCTGGCCACGGCCTATCGCGGCCTGGATCCCGACGAACTCCAGGCCGCGCGCGCCCAGGGCTTCAGCGATGGCCAGGTGTTCCGGCTGATCACCCTGCCGCAGGTGATGCGCCTGTCGGTGCCGGCGCTGTCCAACCAGGCCATCCTCAACGTCAAGGATAGTTCGGTGGCCTTCCTGATCCAGTACACGGAGTTCTTCGCGCAGATGCAGGATCTCGCGGTGCGCAGCTTCCGCTTCTTCGATGCCTATCTGGTGGCGGGCGCCGTCTACCTGTTGCTGGTGTCGCTGGTGGTACTTGCGGCGCGCCACCTGGAACGGCGCTACGTGCTGCCCGGCACCCGGCGCCGGGAGCCCTGATTAAACGTCAATTTAGTCCAGTGAGATCCTGTTTTCTTCCACGACCGGTTTCCACAGCTTCAGCTCGTTCTGAAGATAGTCGGCGAACGCAGCAGGCCCCAAGCTGGTGATATCCATGCCCTGCGCTTGGTAATAGGCCTTCACCGTGTCGGATTCCAAAGCTTTGGCAATGGCTTCATAGATTCTCCCTGCGACATCGGCTGGAACACCGGCAGGGGCGGCAACGCCGAACCAACCGACGGGAGCAAAATCAAGACCTTGTTCCTGCAACGTGGCCAGCTCTGGCAACAAGGCATTGCGGCGCGGCCCGATCACGGCTACTGGTTCAATGCGGCCGGCGCTGATCAGAGGAGCGACCGCCAGCGGAGGCAAGGAAGCGAGTTGAATGTCATCCGCTACCATGGACGTCAGGATCTGTGGTGAACCCCCGTAAGGGACGTGTGGAATGGCAGCGTCGGCTTTGGAAACCAGGTACGCCATGGATAAGTGGCCCAAGGTGCCATTTCCCGCCGAGGCGTAGGCGAAGTCATCCTCACGGGCTTTCATTTCCTGAAGCAGATCGGTGATGTTCTGGGATTTGACCCCGCGGCTCTTAACAAGAACCGTGGGCGTTTCGGCCACGAGCGCGATAGGGGAAAGATCATTCAGGGGGTCGTAGGTCATCGACGAGTACAGCAGCGTGTTGGTTACCAGCGGCCCCGCGGCGCTGAGCAGCAGTGTGTAGCCATCGGGCGTTGCCTTGGCGACGGCGGCTGCACCAATCATGCCCGCGCCCCCCGGCCGATTCTCGATGATCGCCGGCTGGCCGGTGGTCGTGGAAACCTGCTCGAAGATCACCCGAGCCAACGCGTCCGGCGTGGAGCCGGGGCCATAGGGCACGACGATTTTGATCGGTCGTTCCGGCCACGCGGCTTGCGCCATTGTGGAGAAGGCCACAGGCACAAACCTTTGTCGCAAGTGGCCATGCGCTTCTTGTCGTTGTTCGACGCAAGTTGGGAGGAACTGGTGGCTACGCGCGAGCGCTAGATTTCCCATGTCAGGAGTCCGGCCCTGGCAAGCGCTCGCAAGACGGCATGTCGCCGCCCTCGTCTCTCTCGTCGCCGCCCAGCATCGGCGGCAGCAGGAGTTCGGCACAATGCTGCTCGGCGGTGAGGCGCAAGGCCCGCACGATCTGCTGGCAGGCCCTGGCGGCGCACTCGGGCAAGGCAACACCGTTGAGCCAATGCCCGGTCAGGGCGGCGCTGAACAGATCGCCGGTGCCCTTGGGCGTGACGTCCAGGCGCGCATGGGTGATAACGTATGCCTCCGCGCGAGTCACAAACACCACCTGCATCCGCCCACCGGGCCAGGCTTCGGGTGCGGCGCTGGTCACCGCGACCCACTGGGTTCCACCCACCAGGAGCGTGCGCGCGGCAGCCACCGTCTCCGCCATATTGGTGACGGTTCGGCCCGTCAGGTGCTCCAGCTCAAAGCCATTGGGCGTCAGGCCATGAGCGCGGGGCAAGAGATGGCGCCGGTAAGCGTCGATCATGCCGGGATCGACGTAAATGCCATGATCGTGGTCGCCAATCACCGGATCGATGACGATCCGGACGTCGGGGCGTTCGGCAAGCATCGCCTCGCACCAGCCCGCCAGCGCCTCGGCTTGGGCGGGGTTGCCCAGATATCCGACCACCACCGCCCGCAAGGCCCCCAAAGCGCCGCGCGCCGATAAATCTTGCAAATAGCCCTCGAACCACTCCAGCGGCATGGCGCCACCGTGCATCGTTGGATAGTGCGGTGTATTGCTCAGCACCACGGTGGGCACCGCGGCCACCGACAGGCCCAGCGCCCCCAGGGTGGGCACGGCAACGTTATTGCCCACCCGGCCGTAAACCACTTGCGACTGCACCGAGACCACATCGAAGGTCAAGGGCCGGGGTAAAAGCTGCTCAACTGCGGTTTGCGATGACACGGAAGACGACATGGCCGGACAGGCTCCGAAATCGATGGAGACGGTTTCTCCACCCATCACGTTATTGTAGGGACACCCGCGGCCACGCGGCGCATGGCCGCGCCAGAGTCTTCCTTTACCGGGCCTACGATCCCGGTGCGTACCTATCCCGGGCCGGAAGGGCCGGCACCTCCCGCTCCGTTTGACGACGGGCCACCACGTGCAGCCCTTCACGGGCCCGCGATAGCACCTCGCCGTCGTATTGGGCGGCATACACGACATACGCCGAATGGGAGAACTCGGGCGCCCCCCGGACCCGGAACAACACGCCATCACGAATCAAATCCGTGATGCTGCCCGCGCGAAAGTATCCCGTGCCGCCCACCTGCAGGAGATAGGAAAGCGCCAGCGGCCCCAGCGAAATCGCCACCGGCGGATTGGGGCGATCCGGAAAGGCCGCCTCGCGGTTGGCGGCGAATGCCGCGCCCCAATCCACGTCCACATACTCGCTCCAGCGCAACATGCCATCCGCGGCGGTGGTGACCATCACCAGCTTTTCTTCCAACAGAAGCTCGCACACCAGGCCCGGTCGCTGCGGCGGGCTGTAGAGCAGCGCCATGTCGAGAGAGCCGTCCTGCACGCCATCAAGCAGACGCTGCGGCGTCTCCACTTCGGTCCTCAGGGCCACCTCGGGGCACACGTGATGCATCCAGGCCAGCCAATCGGCCAGCAGCGGATGCCAGATACTGAATTCCGCTCCGAGGCTCAGCCCCGCTTCCCGGCCCGGCGGCAGCGCCACATGCTGGCGCGCCCGCTCCCAGCCCTGCACCAGACTGACGGCATAGCGCACGAAGCGCTCGCCCGCCGGCGTGAGGCGCGCCCCCGCCTTATTACGCACGAACAGCAGCCTGCCGAATTGCTGTTCCAAGGTGCGGATGCGGGCGCTGACCGCGGTCTGGGTCAGATGCAGGCGTTCGGCGGCCGCGATGAAGCTGCCGGCATCGACCACGGCCAAGAAGGTGCGGGCAAGCTCGATATCCACGATTTCATAACAATTATTTTGGTCTCAATTCAAATAATAATTCGTTTGCCAACCATGAAACCCAGGCCAAAAATAAGGCTCATGCCGAGGCCGCCCCCGCGGGCCTTGCGAACGCCGCCTGACCGGCGCCCCCTACCACCGCTTCATGAGGCCCGCCATGCCGCTACCCTCCGTCGACGAGCTCTCCGACGATCTGCTACACACACCGCTCTGCGATCTGCTCGGCTGCCGTTATCCCTTGATTCTGGCCGGCATGGGCGGCGTGGCCCGGGCGGAGCTGGTCACGGCGGTCACGCTGGCGGGCGCGTTCGGCTTCCTGGGCATGGTGCGCGAGCCGCCGGAGCTCATCCAGGAAGAAGTGGCCAAAGTCCGGCAAGGCACCTCCGCGGCCTTTGGCGTGAACCTGATTCCAGCCGCCACCGAGCCCGGACTCCTGACGCGGCAGGTCGAGCTCTGCATCGCCTTGGCGGTGCCGGTGGTGGGCCTGTTCTGGAACGTCTCGCCCTCGGTGATCGGCGCATTGCGCGCGGCCGGCATCAAAGTCGTCCATCAGGTGGGTTCCGTGGCCGAGGCCTTGCAGGCCCAGGAAGCGGGCGCCCACGCTTTGATCGTCCAGGGCACCGAAGCCGGCGGCCACGTTCGCAGTCGCCAAGGCCTTGACGAGCTGCTGCCGAAAGTCCTGGCCGTGGCCGGCATTCCGGTGGCAGCCGCCGGTGGCATCGCCGCGGGCGCGGATGTTGCCCGGCTGCTGACGCAGGGCGCCCAGGCGGCGGTCTTGGGCACCGCGCTCTTGGCCACCCGCGAGTCTTTCGCGCACGATTTCCACAAATTGCGCGTCGTCCAGGCCCGGGCCACCGACACAATTCTCACCGAGGCTTTTCACGTCAACTGGCCGCCAAACGCACCGGTCCGGGTGCTCAAGAACAGCGTCACCAGCGGCCAGCGCGGCGATCCGTTCCGCAGTCCGGCCACCGTTATCGGCCATGAGCTCGAGCGCCCCATCTATCTATTCAGCACCGACTCCCCGCTCCGGACGATGACCGGCGATTACGAGGCCATGGCGCTGTATGCGGGTTGCGGTGTCGAGCATATCCGCGAGATCGTGCCCGCCGGCCAACGCGTGGCCAGCATCGTGGCCGAGGCAGTCGCGGCTCGCGGTAAGGCGCGCCGAGCCGCGGTGGGAGTGGCTTCGCCGGTGTGCTACGCCGACGAAACGGGTGACGATCAAACAACGGAAGCGCTTCGGCCGCAGATCCTGGCCCGGCTCGACGAACTGCTGGAAGCGGAGCGGGCCGGCGCCCGCCTCACCTTGCGTACCGCCGCCGAGCTCCAGGATGACTCGCTGCGCGAGCTGGTCGACCTCGTCCATCACGACGAAGTCAAGTGGTGCGCCATGCTGGCTCGCCAGATCCGCAAACTGCATGGCACACCCAGCACGCGCACCGGCGCCTTCTACGACAAGGCCATCGGCATCGGCGATCTCCCCGAACGCCTGGCCTTCCTCAACCGTGGCCAGGGCTGGGTGGTACGGAAACTGCGCGAGCTGATGCCGATGGTGGCCGATCCCGAGATCGTGCACGAGCTGGGCGAAATGCTCGACGCCCACCGGACGAACATCGACAAGGTGAATGACAGGCTGGCGCACGGCGGCGACGGGCCGTCGTAAGGCCCCGGGCTTTTCGGCCGGCGCCGGGCTCCGCACTGGCGGTATTCGTTACACGCTGCCTTCATGTTGTCCGGTAACTAATGTATCGTAGAGCGGTTCGTTCTTCATCCACCGCTGGTCTTCCCCGCACCTGCATCATCTCAGAGGTACGTCATGTCAACTCCGAAAGACAGCGCCGCCACCGGCTCGACCATGGGATCCGGAGCTCCGGCTCCCAGCGATCGCAACTCGCTTACCTTGGGCGCCAACGGCCCCATCCTGCTCCACGATGTTCATTTTCTCGAGCAGATGGCGCACTTCAATCGCGAGAAAGTGCCCGAGCGGCAGCCGCACGCCAAAGGATCCGGCGCTTTCGGGGTTTTCGAAACCACCGCCGATGTCTCGGCCTACACCAAGGCCGCACTGTTCCAAAAGGGCTGTTCCACCGAAATGCTCGCGCGCTTCTCCACCGTGGCCGGCGAGGCGGGCAGCCCCGATACCTGGCGCGACGTGCGCGGCTTCTCGCTCAAGTTCTACACCAGCGAAGGCAACTACGATCTGGTCGGCAACAACACGCCGATCTTCTTCGTGCGCGATCCCATGAAGTTCCCGCACTTCATCCGCAGCCAAAAGCGCCTGCCGGATTCGGGCCTGCGCGACAACCACATGCAGTGGGACTTCTGGACCAACAATCCCGAAACCGCCCACCAGGTCACCTACCTCATGGGCGAACGCGGCCTGCCGCGCACCTGGCGCCACATGAACGGCTACGGCTCGCACACCTATATGTGGATCAACGCCAAGGGCGAGCGGTTCTGGGTCAAGTACCACTTCCATACCCAGCAGGGCATGGAGTTCTTCAGCAACGCCCAGGCCCAAGAAAAAGCCGGCCTCGACGCCGACTATCATCGCCGCGACCTGTTCGATGCCATTGCCCGCGGTGATCATCCCAGTTGGATCATGTCGGTCCAGGTAATGCCCTACACCGACGCCAAAACGTATCGCTTCAATCCCTTCGATCTCACCAAAACCTGGTCGCACAAAGACTATCCCCTGATCGAAGTGGGCAAAATGACGCTCAATCGCAATCCGGAGAACTTCTTCGCCGAGATCGAGCAGGCGGCGTTCTCGCCGGGCAATACCGTGCCCGGCATCGGGCTTTCTCCCGACAAAATGCTGCTGGGGCGCGCCTTTGCCTACGCCGACGCGCAGCGCAACCGCATCGGCACCAACTTCCACCAGTTGCCGGTCAACAAGCCCAAGGTACCCGTCAACACGTATATGTTCGACGGCCAGATGGCCTATGAGCACAGCGGCAACAAGCCCGTGTATGCGCCCAACTCCCACGACCGCAGCTGGGCCGACGAAACCGGCAAGATGGAAGACGGCTGGGAAACCGACGGCGACATGGTGCGCAGCGCCTACAACCTGCATGCCGAAGACGACGACTTCGGCCAACCCGGCGCGTTGGTGCGCGAGGTGTTCAACGACGCCCAACGCGCCCAGCTCATCGAAACGGTAGCCGGCGCCCTGCTCGGCGGCGTGCGCAGCCCGGTGCTCGAACGCGCCTTCGAGTACTGGAAGAGCGTCGACGCCGATGTCGGCCGGCGCATCGAAGAGAAGGTTCGCAGCGGCAAGGCGCCCGAGCCCGCGGCGGGAATGAGCGAGGCCTAAGCTGGCTCCCGGGCCGGCGCCATGTGGTGCCGGCCTTTTACCTTCCGCACCAACCGTTTTCCTCCCCCATCGCCAGGAGACGTAACCATGGCAAAAGTTCTGGTGCTTTACTACTCATCCTACGGACACATCGAAACCATGGCGTACGCCGTGGCGGAAGGCGCGCGCGAAGCGGGTGCCGAAGCGGTGGTCAAGCGCGTGCCCGAGCTGGTCCCGGAAGAAATCTGCAGAAAGTCCGGCTACAAGATGGATCAGCCGGCCCCGATTGCCACCGTGCAGGAACTGCCCGAGTACGACGCCATCATTTTTGGCACGGGAACCCGCTATGGCAACATGACGGCGCAGATGAAAAACTTCATCGACCAGACCGGCTCGCTCTGGGCCAGCGGCGCACTGGTGGGCAAGGTCGGTTCGGTCTTTGCGTCCAGCGCCACCCAGCACGGTGGTCAGGAATCCACCATCCTCACCTTCCATCCCGTATTGCTGCACCTCGGCTTCGTGGTGGTTGGCCTGCCCTATGCCTTCCAGGGCCAGATGGGAGTGGATGAAGTGATGGGCAACTCGCCCTATGGCGCCTCCACCATCGCAGCCGGCGACGGCTCGCGCCAACCCAGCCAGGTCGAGCTGGAGGGCGCCCGCTACCAGGGCCGCCACGTGGCGCAAATCGCCACCAAGCTCGCGGCGTAAGCGGCACGCGGTGCTCGGGCCTTGCGCCGGAGCACCGCTACCCTCTGCCACCCGGCAAGCGTCGCCTCAAGGCGCGAAGCCTGTGCTTGCGGCAGAATCATGCCATCGATGCGGGGCCATCCTCGATCGAGTACCCAGCCTCGCGCCAAGCCTCGAGGCCGCCCACTAAAGGCCTGACCCGACCATAGCCCTTTCGCCTCAGCCGGCGCGAGACCGCCGCCGCCGAAGCTTCGTTGGGACAATCACAATAAACGATCACTTCGTCCGCCTGGAGTTCCGTCATGGCGCCCCCCTTGGCCGTCACGGGAATCGCGCCCGGAATCCGGCCTCGCGCCTGCAAGCGTGCGGACCGCGCGTCGAGAATGGGCGGGTGGGCTCCGGATTGCAACAACGCGTGCAGCTCGTCCACCGTGATGCGATCCGTTGCCGCGGCCTTGGCGAAGCGCTGGCGCTGCCACCACTTATTGGCCAAGAACACCGCAAGCGCCGCCACCAGCAGCATCACGCCCCAGCGGCCCAGGCTTACCAGCACGCTCAACAGCTCATCGACCGCCGTGCTGAACAGCGAGCCAAGGAATATCGCGGAGCCGGCCCACAGCGCTGCGCCGATGACATCGAAGCACAGGAAGCTGCGCGTGCGCGTCCCCAGCGCTCCCGCCAAGACGCTCGCGATGGAGGCAAAACCCGGGATGAACTTCGCCACCATCAAAGACGGCGGCCCCCAACGCAGGTAGATCGATTCGGTTTGCTTCACGCAGGAATCCGGCGACAACGAAACCCGGCACAAGGTCGAGAGCATCTTCCCGCCATAACGGCGGCCAGCCAGGTACCAGCCATAATCCGCCAGCAACGCCGCGCAGACGGCGATGGCCAACAAGGCCAGCGTCGAATAGCCCGCGCTTGCCGACAGGGCGCCGGTGAGCACCAAGACCGGATAGGCAGGAATGGGCGCCCCGGCCTGTTCGACCAGCACATTGAGGAAGACGGCGATCAAACCGTATTCCTCGATCAGTTGCAGTACCGACTGCATCATAGGCACCCCTCCTCTAAAGAAATTCTGGCCGCGATCGGCGCACGGAAGTTTGCCGGCCCCCTCCGCAATCCCAATCGGCGATATCCGCCATGCTTGGCATGGCCGAGACCTGTGAAGAACCCCGACCTTTCGGCCTGGGCTTCTCCGCCACCATTAGGGGGAGCCTTCGGCTCCAGCAGATTGGGCCTCGCTGACCTCGCCGTGAACGACGAGGCTTGCGCTGGAGCCCGTGGTCATTCCACGCCGCGACCTACCGACGCCAAGAAGAACCGCGCGGGAGAGATGATGGGAACGGCTGGGAGCTGGCGCGGGTACGGCCAGATACAGTACCCGCCGCCGGAAAAACCTTGAGCGGCCGGCCTCTCGAAGGCCGGCCGCTCAAAGGATTACGGATATTCTATTGAATATATAAGTGGGTATAAACCCAATATATCGGATAACATTATACCATAAATGGGAAAATAAGGAAAGCCGGGTGCCAGCCATCAGTTTGCATGCCAATGATCTGATTCTCTTCGCCCACGTTGTCAGCGCAGGCAGCTTCACCCGGGCATCGGAGCAAACCGGCCTGCCTACTTCCACGCTTTCGCGCCGGCTCTCCGATCTCGAAAAATCCCTGGGTGAACGCCTGATGCAGCGCAGCACACGGCGCTTGGTGCTGACGGAATTCGGCGACAGCATTCTTGAACATGCCAAGCGCCTGGTGGACGAAACCGAAGCCGCCGCCGCGCTGGCTTCGCATCGGCAGATCACGCCGCGCGGTACGCTGCGCGTGTCGCTGCCTCCCGACTTCCAGGAATTGTCACTGGTGCACTGCCTGAGCGTGTTCTCCAAGCAGTACCCCGATGTTCACCTGGAGCTGGACCTTTCGGCACGGAGGGTAGACTTGATCGCCGAACGTTTCGACGTGGCCGTGCGAGTCGCCACCGAACTGCCCGACGACCGTACGCTGGTGGCCCGCCACATCACCACGCTGCAGAATGGCCTGTATGCCAGCGCTACCTATCTCGAGCAGCACGGGGTTCCCCGCGAACCCTCCGACCTGCTGCGGCACACCGGCCTGGTACTCGTCACCAGCGGCGGAGAGCGCCAATCCTGGCGGCTCTCCCGCGCCACCGAACGGTGGGAAGGACTGCCGCGCCACACCCTTGCCGCCAATTCGATGGGGCTGCACCAGGCGCTGGCGGCCCAAGGCCTGGGTATCGCCGCCATCTCCGCCCGCTTTGCCGCGACCCTGACGCAGCAAGGCGCCATCCAGCGCATCCTGCCCGATTGGAGCCTGCCGGTGACGACGGTCTGGTGCGTGACTCCCGGCCGGCGCCTGCTGCCGCAGCGCACGCTGGTGTTCATCGAAACCCTGAGGGCAACCCTGGCCGAGACCCCGCTCGCCGATCCCATGCCAGCCCCCTGAGGCTCGTTCACAACGACACGGCTTTCAGGCGGTTTTACGTCTCGGTGCGCGCCGCGCGCACGGCAGTTGCGTCCGACGGCAACATCAAGACCAGCGCCGCCGTGGCGGCCGCGATGACCGTCATGGCCAGGAACAACGAGGTGAAGCTCGAGGCTTTGACCACCGGGCCGAGCAGCCACACCGCCAGCGAACTCACCCCGAAAGACACCGCCAGCCGCATACCCGCCACACGAGAACGCACGCTGTCGTCTACGTACTTCACGATCATGGCATCGGTAAAGGGAATGCAGCCGAAAATGAACACCATCACGCCGAGCAGGGCGGCGAAGAGCCACCAGCCGCTGGCCACCGCCGACAGCGCCAGCCACGGGATCTGCGCCAGCACCATGACGAAATACAGACGCTTGAGCGGGATTCTGTCGATCCAATGCCCCACTACCACCTGTGTCAGTGATGCCAAGGTATAGATCACGGCCAACAGCAGGCCGATCATCGCGGGATTCTGGATCAGGCCGTCGAAGCGTTCGACCATGAACTGTGTGTTGCCGTTGGTGGTGAAGTTGAAAAGCAAGGCGCTCGTGATCGCCGCCGCCGTCATGACGAACAAGGCGCGCGCCAGGTCGGTGGGCGACAGCACCACTTGAGGCGGTTTGCGGGTGCGGCCCGGTGCCGGCCCCTGCGGGCCGCAGCGCATGGCAAACAGCACGCCGCACGCCAGCGACGCCAGCCCGGGAACGACAAAAGCCGCGCGCCACCCCCACCATTGAACCAGAAGGCCCGTGAGCAACGCCGCGCCCGCCACGCCAAGGTTGCCGGCCAGGCCGTTGATGCCGATGACCACGCCCGGCCGGCTGGTCCGCTGCACCAGCATGGGAATACCGACCGGGTGGTAGATCGCGGCGAAGAGGCCGATCAGCGCCAGGCCCCCGGCCAATTGCCAAGGCCCCTGCGCCAAGGCCGTGAGCAGCGCCGCCGCCCCCAGGCCGAAGAAAAAGATCAGCATCATGGGCCGCCGCCCCCACAGATCGCCGAGACGTCCGGCTGGCACGGCGCCCAGGCCGAACAGCAGGAAGGCTCCCACGCTGTACGGCATCAGGTCTTCCCAGTTGGAAAATCCGAACTCGGCGGCGATGGCGCCCACGGCGGTGGCGAAGATCAAGAGGAACAAATGATCGAGGGCGTGGGCGATGTTGAGCAGCAACGCCACATCGCGGGGATGGTCGGGGATTCCGGCATCTTGGCCGAGGCCGGCCGCCGGAACGAGGGCAGGCTGGACGGCGCCGGGTCCGCCAGGATCGCCGGAGGAGGACCGCCGCATGGCGATAGAGTCGCCGGCCAAGGCGAGGGGCAGGGTCGGCATTGCGTTCTTTGTCTTCATGCCGTTAGTCTGGCAAAGTTGGCGCTAACCGTCTTTCGATATTTTCTGCCATATCATCGCAAAATGGACATGCTGGTCGTACACGGCGGCCCGCCCACGGGCAGCCCCTTTCCCTTGCCGGCGGCCGATGAAGGACCGCTGCTGGTGGCGAAGCGCGAGGCCTTTCCTGCCGGCACCCACATCGCTCCCCACCGCCATCCGCGCGGTCAGTTTCTGTTCGCCACCGCCGGCACCATGTTCGTGCGGACCGCCGGCCACGCCTGGCTGGTGCCGCCCAGCCGCGCCCTGTGGATCCCGGCGGGGCTGGAACATGCGATCGATGCGCATGGCGAATTGCAAATGCGCTCGCTTTATCTGAATGCCGCCAGCGCCGAAAGCCTGCCCCGGCGCTGCGTCGCGCTCGACGTGACGCCGTTGCTGCGCGAACTGATCCTGCGCATCACCTCGGACGATCTGGCTGGCCATGAGCAAGCCGCCGATCTGATCGGACGCCTGACGGTGCTTGAAATCAGCCGGCTGCCCATCTGCGCGCTCGAGTTGCCCTTGCCCTCCAGCCCTGATCTGCTCGAAATGTGCGACAAGCTGATGCAACAACCGGCACGTCGCGGCGATGAAGGGCCGGCGGTGGCCAGCGCCCGGACACTGTACCGCCGGTTCCAGGCCGAAACCGGTCTCAGCTTCGTGCAGTGGCGCAAACAGGCCTGCCTGCTTCACGCGGTTCGCCGGCTCAGCGCGGGTGACGCGGTAACGCGCGTCGCCCTGGATCTCGGCTATGACAGCCCCAGTGCCTTCTCGACGATGTTCCGCCGCACCTTGGGCGTGACGCCACGCGCGTTTCTACCGGGATCCGGGGCCGAACCGAAGGAGGAGCCGGAGTCCGGCGCAAGGCCGCAGCCGTAACGCGGCCCTGGCCGCCCGCGCGCCCTCTCCTGCTCGCCATGGCGTCATGGTAACGTCGGCGCAAGCGCCAGGGTTCCACCGCTGGCGCCGGCTTCCCGCGGCACCTCGCTCCGCGTGCGTGCCGCGCCCTGCGCTGAAAGGAGTGTTCCCATGAAGTATTCGTTTTCCGGCAAAACCGTGCTGGTTACCGGTGCCGCCTCGGGCATCGGCGAAGCCACCGCCCGCCTGCTGGCCGCCAATGGCTTGAATGTCGTCGTCTCCGACGTCCAGGCCGATGCGGCGGCTCGCGTCGCCGAGGCCATCGTCGCCGCCGGCGGCAGCGCCGTGCCCAATGTGACCGACGTCGCCCGGGCGGCTCAAGTCGAGGCGGCGGTCGAGCTCGCGGTGAAAACCTTCGGAGCCCTGCACTTCGCCTTCAATAATGCCGGCATCGGCGGCGCCCTGCTCCCGGCGGGCGAACTCCCCGAGGCCGATTGGCAGCGGGTGATCGATATCAACCTCAGCGGCGTCGCGCACGGCCTGCGCTATCAGATTCCCGCCATTCTGGACGCCGGCGGCGGCGCCATCGTCAACATGTCGTCCATTCTGGGTGTGGTGGGCGACGCCCACGCCACCGCCTATGTCGCCGCCAAGCACGGCGTCACGGGGCTCACGCGCTCGGCGGCGCTGGCCTATTCCGCCCGGGGCATCCGCATCAACTCCATTCATCCCGGCTATGTGGAAACCCCGATCCTCGATGGCCTGGACGCCGATACCCGCGCGGGACTGGTCAGCCGCCACCCCATCGGCCGCCTGGGCCGACCCGACGAAATCGCCCATGCCGTCGCCTTCCTGCTCTCCGATGCCGCCAGCTTCGTGACCGGTAGCGCCTTGCTCGCCGACGGCGGCTACACCGCGGCCTGACCAGAACAACCGTAGCACCCGGGAGGCACAGCACCATGAATCCACAGCCCGATCCGCGGTCGCGTTGGCGCGCCGGCCATGGCCCCATCAGCCACGCGCCCACTACCGTGGAGCGCATCGAAGCGATGGTCGCCCGCCTGGCGGCCGATAATCGCCTGGGCGGCCTCGACGACGCCTACGCCCTGCTGGCGGCGGCCGATCGACTGGCCTGCATGGCGATGAACGTGGTGGCCCACATGACCTACGCCCTGCGCATCAACCTCGCGGGCGAACCTCTGACAGCCAACGACTTCAAACCCACACCCGAAGGCCACACCGGCGGCTCGCTGAACATGGTGCCGGCCTTCGTCGGATATTTGCTGGCCAACGCGCTTACCGGCCATACCCGCGGCTGGCTGATGGGCCAGGGCCACTGCGTGGCGGCGATCGAGGCCGTCAACGCACTCACGGGCGATCTCTCGCCGGCCCAGCGCGGCCGCTACGATCGCAGCGAGGCCGGCCTGTCGCAACTGATCCGCGATTTTTATTCCTATGCCATCGACAGCTTCGGCCATCCGGCCGTTCCGGTGGGCAGCCACGCCGGCCCCAACACGGCGGGCGCGATATCCGAAGGCGGCTATCTCGGCTTCGCCGAGTTGCAGTACATCCATATGCCGCTGCCGGGCGAGCGCCTGGTCGCCTTCCTCAGCGATGGCGCCTTCGAAGAACAGCGGGGCTCCGACTGGGCCACGCGCTGGTGGCGCACCAACGACAGCGGTTTCGCGGTGCCGGTGATGATTCTCAATGGCCGCCGGATCGAGCAGCGCACGCAGATCGTGCAGGAAGGCGGCGCCCCCTGGCTGGCCGAAGACCTGCGCCACAACGGCTTCGATCCGGTGATCATCGACGGCCGCGACCCCGCCGCTTTCGCCTGGGCCATCATCCATGCCGAGGAGGCCTTGCAGCGGTTCGCCAGTCATCCCCAGCGCCGATATCCGGCGCCCCTGCCTTATGTGATCGCCGAAACCGAAAAGGGCTTCGGCTTTCCGGGAGCGGGTACCAATGCCGCCCACAACCTGCCGCTGGCGGGCAACCCCCGGCGGGACGCTCCCGCGCGCGAGGCCTTCAATGCCGGCGCCCGCGCGCTGTTCGTCGCCCCCGCCGAACTGGACGCCGCGCTCGCGACCCTCGCCAACCATGCCCGGACCCAGCGGCGTCCCGAAAGCGCGCATCCCATGGCCCATCGCCATCCCGCCACCCCTGTGCTGCCCGAGCCAGCCTGGGAGCCGACAGGAGACGAGGGCAGCGCCATGGCTGCCCTCGACGGCTGGTTCGTCGCGCTGGCCCGGGCCAATCCCGCCCTGCGCATCCGTGTCGGCAACCCCGACGAACTGGCCAGCAACAAGATGGGAGACACGCTGGCGCTGCTCAAGCATCGAGTCAACGAGCCCGAGGCCGGCGTGCCCGAGGCCCTGGACGGCGCGGTGATCACCGCGCTCAATGAAGAAGCCGTGGCGGGCGCGGCGCTGGGCAACAAAGGCGGGCTGAATCTGATCGTCAGCTACGAAGCCTTCGCCATGAAAATGCTGGGTCTTTTACGCCAGGAAGTCATCTTTGCCCGGCGCCAGACCGAGATCGGCCAGCCGCCCGGCTGGCTGTCGGTGCCCTTGATCGTCACCTCGCACACATGGGAGAACGCCAAAAACGAACAATCGCACCAGGATCCCTCCATCGGCGAGGCCTTGCTGGGCGAAATGTCGGACACCGCGCGCGTGCTGTTCCCGGTGGACGGCAACACCGCGATGGCCGCGCTGCGCGACGTCTATGCGGGACGCGGGCAAGTGGCTTGCGTGGTGGTATCCAAACGCGACGTCGCACACCGTTTCGACGCCGCGGCGGCGCAGGCGTTGATCGAACAAGGCGCGGCACTCGTCGCCGGCGATCCCGCCCGGGCCGAAGTGCAATTCGTCGCCATCGGCGCCTATCAGTTGGAGGAAGCCCTCAAGGCGCATGACCACCTGGCACGGCTGGGTCGCGCGTCGTGCGTCAGCGTGGTGATCGAGCCCGGCCGGCTGCGCCTGCCGCGCGATGCCTGGGAAGCCCGCTTCGTGGATCGCGACGACACCCTGCACGCCCTGTTTCCGCCGGGCCTGCCACGAGTCCTGCTCAGCCATACCCGGCCCGAGCCCATGCTCGGCATCCTGCGCCGCCTCGACGACGGGCCGGCCAAGACCCGCGCCCTGGGCTATATCAGCCGCGGCGGCACGCTCGACGTTCCCGGCATGTTGTTCGCCAACCGCTGCACCTGGGCCCACGCGGTAGAAGCGGCGGCCGCCGTCGCTTCCTGGCGGCGGGACGACGTTCTCGACGCCGTCTTCCGGCGCGCCCTGGATGGCATCGGCAATCCGGCCGACATCGCCAGCGGCGCCTGACGCGGATTCCCAGTCCTCAAAGAAGAAACCTCATGCTCACCTTCACCAGCCTCGGCGGCGCTGGCACGGTCACCGGCTCCAAACACCTCCTGACCTTTAACGACACCCGCATTCTGGTCGACTGCGGACTCTTCCAGGGTCTGAAGAATCTGCGCGAACTCAACTGGCAGCGGCTGTCCGTGCCCCCGCGCGATATCGATGCGGTCGTCCTGACTCACGGCCACCTGGACCATTGCGGTTATCTGCCGCGCTTGATGCTCGACGGCTTTGCGGGCCCCGTCTTCGCCACTCCCGCCACCCGCGACGTGGCCGAACTGATCCTCCTCGACAGCGCCTGGCTGCAGGAGAAAGACGCGGAGTTCGCCAACCGCAAAGGGTTCTCCAAGCACCAGCCAGCCTTGCCCTTGTACCGGGTAAAAGACGCGGAGCGCACACTGTCGCGGTTCCAGGCCACGCCGTTGCATCGTGAAGCCGCCTTGCCCGGCGGCGCCAGGCTCTTGCTGCGCCGCGCCGGCCATATCCTGGGCGCGACCACGGTCCAGATCGACATCGGCGGCAAGCGCATCGTGTTTTCGGGTGATCTCGGCCGCTACGACGACCCGATCCTGCACGACCCCGAGCCTGTTCCAGAGGCCGACTACATCGTCGTCGAATCGACCTACGGCGATCGAGTCCATGATCGCTCCGACCCTGTCGAAGCCCTGGGTGAAATCATCGAGCGCACCGTGCAGCGCGGCGGCACGGTGGTGATCCCGGCTTTCGCCGTTGGCCGGGCGCAGTCGTTGATCCATGATCTCTGGCTGCTGCGCCAGCGTGGCGGCCTGCGCAATATTCCGGTCTATCTCGACAGTCCCATGGCCACCAGCGCCACCGAACTGCTGCATCGCCACGCCGCCGAACACAAGCTGGCCGCCCGCGACTACGAAGCCGCCTGCAATGCCGTTACCTATGTGCGCGACGTGGAGGAGTCGAAGGCTTTGTCGGCCAGCCGCTTTCCTAAAGTGATTCTTTCGGCCAGCGGCATGGCCACCGGCGGGCGGGTGCTGCACCATATCGCCGCTTTCGGGCCCGGCCACCAGAATACCCTGCTCTTTTCGGGCTTCCAGGCGGCGGGCACGCGCGGGCGCAAGCTGCTCGATGGCGCCCGCGAAACCAAGGCCTATGGCCAATGGGTACCGATCAATGCCGAGATCGCCGAGTTGCCCATGCTGTCGGCCCACGCCGATAGCAACGAGCTGCTGCGCTGGCTTTCGGGCTTCCAGCACGCGCCGCGGCGCGTGTTCATCGTCCACGGCGAGCCCACGGCCTCCGAAGCCCTGCGCGAACGCATCGGGCGCGAGCTCGGCTGGCCGGCTTCGGTGCCCTTGCAGAACCAGGAGTTCGAACTGTGAACGATAGGCCGCGGCCACCGCCGCCCCTGCGCGCCACCCGCTTGCGCCTGCACACCCAGCATCAGCCCATCGCCCTGATGCGCACCGATTGCCACGTTGGCCATGCCGAAGGGCTGGCCCCGCGCTCCCAGGTGCTGATCACGTCGGGCGGGCGCGAAGTGCAAGCCCTGCTCTATCAGATCGATGGCGAGCTGCTCGCGCCCGGCCAGGTCGCGCTGTCGGAAGCCGCCTGGCAGGCCTTGGCCCTTCGCGAGGGCGACAACGTCATGGTTCGGCACTCGCCGATGCTGCCCTCGCTGGCCGGGGTCCGCCGGCGGATCCACGGCCAGCGCCTGAGCGCGCAGGACCTCGACGCCATCGTTCGCGACGTCGTCGACGGACGATACACCGACGTCCACCTGGCGGCCTTCCTCACGGCCACCGCCGCCTTGCCGCTGGATGCCGACGAGACCTTCCATCTCACGCGCGCGATGGTCGACGTCGGCCAGCGCTTGCAGTGGCCGGTGCCGGTGGTGGTCGACAAACACTGTGTCGGCGGCTTGCCGGGCAATCGCACCTCGCCGTTGGTGGTGGCCATCGCCGCCGCCAACGGGCTGGTCATGCCCAAAACTTCGTCACGCGCGATCACGTCGCCGGCCGGCACGGCCGACACCATGGAAACGCTGACCCGGGTGGAGCTCGATACCGCCGAGCTGCGCCGGGTGGTGGAGGCCGAAGGCGGCTGCCTGGTCTGGGGCGGTGCGATGTCCCTGAGCCCGGCCGACGACTACTTCGTGCGCATCGAGCGCGAACTGGACATCGACACCGAAGGCCAACTGGTTGCCTCGGTGCTGTCCAAGAAGGTAGCCGCCGGAGCCACCCACGTCGTGATCGACATTCCGATCGGGCCCACCGCCAAGGTACGCAGCCGCGAAGCGGCCCAACAGCTCGCGGACCGCTTGTCCGAGACCGCGGCGCATTTCGGTCTGGCCCTGCGCTGCCTATTCACCGATGGCAAGCAACCGGTGGGCCGCGGCATCGGTCCCGCGCTGGAGGCCTACGATGTGCTGGCGGTGCTGCAAGGCGCTCCCGACGCGCCGCCCGATCTGCGAGAGCGCGCAGTGCTGATTGCCGGCGCGGTTCTGGAACTCGGTGGCGCCGCGGCGGCGGGCGATGGGCCGCGGCTGGCGAGCGACACGCTGGCCGACGGCCGCGCCTGGGAGCGCTTTCAACGCATTTGTACCGCACAGGGTGGTCTGCGCACTCCGCCACGGGCAAGCCATGTGGAGCCGCTGGCCGCCGCTCGCCACGGCCGCGTGACCCGCATCGATAATCGCAAGCTTTCACGGCTGGCGAAGCTCGCCGGCGCCCCCGAAAGCCCGGCCGCCGGCGTGTCGCTGCACATACGCCTGGGCGACACGGTGGTTCCCGGCCAGCCTTTGCTGCTCCTGCATGCGCAGTCGCCGGGCGAGCTTGCCTATGCGCTGGACTATGCGCGGGCGGCGGGCGACATCGTGTGGATCGAGTGATCGCCCGCGGACGGCCGCAGCGCTTACTCGGCGGGAACGCCCGCCACCGACTCCCGGTGCTTGGCCACCGCCGGCGCTTCCTGGGCCGGATCCAGCACGCGGTCGCCTCGCTCGTCGCGCACGCGGGTGACCAGTCCGATCCGGTTCATCAATTCGATGAACGGCTTGGGATCGAGCTCTTCGACGTTGACCATCTGGCCGACGTCCCATACGCCATCGGCGATCAGCATCGCCGCAGCCACCGCGGGTACGCCCGCCGTGTAGGAGATCGCCTGGCTGCCGACTTCTGCATAGCTCTGCTTGTGGTCGCAGATGTTGTAGATGAGTACTTCACGCGGCTCGCCGTTTTTCGTGCCCTTGACCAGATCGCCGATGCAGGTTTTGCCGCTGTAGCCCGGCGCGAGTGAAGCGGGGTCGGGCAGAACGGCCTTGACGACCTTGAGCGGCACGACTTCCAGGCCTTCGGCGGTACGCACCGGCTTCTCGGAGAGCAGGCCGAGGTTCTTGAGCACCGTGAACACATTGATGTAGTGATCGCCGAAACCCATCCAGAAGCGGATGTTGGGCACACCCAGGTTCTTGGACATGGAATGCAGTTCGTCGTGGCCGGTGAGATACGTCGTGCTTTTGCCCACCATGGGCATGTCCCAGTCTTTGCGGTGCTCGAACATTTCGTTGGCCTTCCACTTGCCGTTCTCCCACGACCAGACCGTTTCGGTGAACTCGCGGAAGTTGATCTCGGGATCGAAGTTGGTAGCGAAGTATCGACCGTGGCTGCCCGCATTGATATCGATGATATCGATGGACTCGACCTCGTCGAAATAGGTATCCAGCGCGAAACGTCCATAGGCGTTGACCACGCCGGGATCGAAACCCACGCCCAGGATCGTGGTAACGCCGGCCTCGCGGCAAGCCTCACGACGCTTCCATTCGTAGTTGGCGTACCACGGCGGCGTTTCGCAAACTTTGTTGGGATCTTCGTGGATGGCGGTATCCAGGTAGGCCGCGCCGGTTTCGATGCACGCCGTCATCACCGACATGTTCAGGAACGGCGAGCCGAGGTTGAGGACGATCTGGCTGCCCGTCTCGCGGATCAGCGCCTTGGTGGCCTCGACATCCATGGCGTCGAGTTGGTGGGCCTTGAGCTGGCCCGGGCCGCGCTGGTTGCCTTTTTCCTTGATGGACTCGATGATCGCCTGGCATTTGGCCAGCGTGCGCGAAGCGATGTGGATGTCGCCCAGCAGGATGTTGTTTTGGGCGCACTTGTGCGCCGCGACATGCGCCACACCACCCGCACCGATAATCAGAACGTTGCGTTTCATTGGATAACCCCCCAAGTTTTGTGTATGAGCAGTACTGCCCTCAGGACAGACTGTTGACGTAATCGTCAAAGGAAAATTCGCGCACGACGCGCACGGACCCATCGGCTTCCTTCAGGGCAATCGAAGGCATGTTGACGCCGTTGAACCAGTTTTTCTTGACCATCGTGTAGCCTGCGGCGTCGCCTATCGAAATCCGATCGCCGACTTGCAGGGGAGAGGCAAAACGGCCTTCACCGAAGATGTCGCCCGCCAGGCAGGTTTTGCCGCAGACCATGTAGGCATGATCGCCCGCATCGGCGCCCAGGGGCGCTGTCTCGCGGTAGATCAGGAGATCCAGCATATGGGCTTCGGTGGAGGCATCGACCACCGCCAGATGCTTGCCGTTGAACCCTACATCCAGGACGCTGACCTCGAGCGTCGCGCTATGGCGCACCGCCGCCTCGCCCGGCTCCAGGTAAACCTGCACGTCGTATTTTTGGGCGAATTCACGCAGGCGCTTGCAAAAGGCATCCACGGGATAGCCCTTGGCGGTAAAACTGATGCCCCCACCCAGGCTGACCCACTTCAGGCGCCGCAAAATCTCGCCGTAGCGTTCCTCGACCTGGCCGAGCAACACATCGAAGCGCTCCAGATCGTCGTTTTCGCAGTTGTTGTGGATCATCACGCCGTCGAGGCGGTCGAGGACGGCGAGGATGCGTTCCGGATCGCTCTCTCCCAGACGACTGAAGGCGCGGGCGGGATCGGCAAGGTCGAAGCCCGCGCAACTGACGCCGGGATTCAGCCGCAGGCCGATCGGCTTGCCCTGGGCAAACCGGGCATAGCGCTCGAGCTGATTGACCGAGTTGAAAATGATCTTGTCGCAATGCGCGACGACGTCTTCGATTTCGTGGTCGGCATAGGCCACGCTGTAGGCATGGGTTTCGCCGCCGAACTTCTGGTAGCCCAGCTTCACTTCGTACAGCGACGACGACGTGGTGCCGTCCATGTATTCGCGCATCATGTCGAACACCGACCAAGTGGCAAAACACTTGAGCGCCAGCAAGAGCTTGGCGCCCGACTGCTTGCGGACGTAGTCGATGATCTCCAGGTTGCGCTGCAGCGCCGGCTTATCGATCAGGTAATACGGTGTCGGTATGGTGTGCATCGTGGATCAGGGGCCCGCCTGGCTGTTGGAACTGGCGGATTTTTTATGTGTGTCCTTGGTGTAAGGGTTGGTTTTTTTGCCTAGCCGCTCGACCATCAGGGCCGGGCGGTCGGGGAAGGTGACGAGAATTCGCAAAGTGCCGCCGATGCCCTCTACGTAATGCTGCAACGTGGACACCAGCATGTCGTCGCGCTTTTCGATTCGGGATATCGTGCCCTGCCCCACGCCCATGGTTTCGGCCAGGTCGTCCTGGGTATGGTGCGTGGCCTTGCGCAACTCTTTGAGCGTGGCAACCTTGACGGCGGAGATCTCGGGCGGAACGACGGGATTGCTGTCGACTAATGTGGGATGAGCGGTGGTAGGTACTGTTTTCGTCTTCCTGGGCTTCTTGGGCATGGGAATCGTTTGCTGAGTGACGACCTGGAGTGGCGCAATGCCTGGGCATGACCCTTCCGGCCGAAAACACCTTGCTTGGCATCGCCTAAAAAAGGATGAGCCAGGCATGGAGCCCGCGCAACTGGGCTCCATGCCTGGCGAATCCGGCAGGTTTTAGCAACCGCGAGACGGACGAAGCTTTTGCCAGGACCTGTGGCCGCCTGCGACGGCCATCAATATATGCCTCCAATGATATATGCTTTCAAGGGAATATGCAACCGGAGGCATAATAACCAGGAAGCGACAACGCCTCGCCAGCGGCCACAAACCGGTCTTCCAGGCTATCGCGAGCCCGGCGCGGTGGCCGGGGCCTCTCCACTCCGCCCCCTATCCGTTCCGGCGCTCACTGCGCCAGCGGCGTCACCATGTCTCCGCCCTTCTTCTGCCCAGCCAAGTACTCATGCTGGAACAGATACATTCGGGTGGCATCGCGGTACTCGCCATGGATGAAGAACTCGTGCACCAGCTGGGCCTCGACTTTGAAGCCCAGCTTCGTGTAGATGTGGATGGCCTTTTTATTTTCCTTGTCCACGATGAGATACAGCTTGTAGAGGTTGAGCACGCTGAAGCCGTAATCCATCGCCAGCTTGGCCGCTCGCGCCGCCAGGCCTTTGCCCTGGTGCTCGGGGATGATGATGATCTGGAACTCGGCCCGCCGGTGGATGTGGTCGATCTCGACCAGCTCCACCAGCCCGACCTTCTCTCCATTGGACTCCACCACGAAGCGGCGCTCGCCCTGATCGTGGATATGCGCATCGTAGAGCGAGGTAAGTTCGACGAAGGTTTCATAAGGCTCTTCAAACCAGTAGCGCATCACGCTGGCGTTGTTGTCCAGCTGGTGCACGAAGCGGAGATCCTCCCGTTCCAGCGGTCGGAGTTTGACGAGACATTTTGACGACATGGTTTATCCCTGGACTCAAATAATGCAAGGGGCTTCATACCTTGAGCGGCAAGCCGGACGATAAAGCCTCCAGGCTTGCCGCTCGCGTGGCGGGCGGCCAAACGCCCGCGAACGCACTGCGCTTGTCCGGGGATGATCCGCTGCCTTTCTACATCCCGCAAGTCCACTTACAATCCGCAAGCCGCGAGCCATGCCACCGCGGCAGCCTTTTCAATGAGAATCCATAATCATGTCAATCCAGAGACGACGTCCCCTGCGGAACCTTGCCCTCGGCGGCCTCTTCACAGCCCTGCTGATGGCCGCCTGCGGCGGCGATGACGGCGACTTGCCCGAACCGCCTCCCGCTCGGAAAAGCGCCACCAGCCTCACGCCGCAAGAGCGGCAGGAGTTTGTGCAAACCTTGCACAAAATGAAGCAACTACCGTCGCAATACCACTCCAGCCTCAATGCCTACGATTACTTCGTAGATCTGCATGTGCTGGCGTTCGACGACCATCACAGCGGCGCCCATATGGCGCCCGGCTTCCTGCCCTGGCACCGCGAGTTCCTGCGCCGCTTCGAAGAGGAAATGCGCCGTGCCTCGGGCAACCCGAAGATGACCTTGCCCTATTGGGACTGGACCGAGCCGGGATCGATCGAACGGATCTTCAGAGACGATTTCATGGGTGGCGACGGCGATCCGAACGAGAACTTCTTCGTCAAGGCCGGCCCCTTTCGCAAAGGCCAGTGGACCATGGCCGAAAACTACGACGATACCGACGACGAATGGGACGACGAGATCGATCCCGACATGCAGCTCGACCCCGCCGGCCTGCAACGCAAGTTCGATTGGGCGGAAGAGCTTGGCGCGATGCCAACGTTGGCCGAAGTTGCAGACCTGCTCGCAACACCCCGTCTGTACGATGTGGCGCCCTACGACACGACGGCCGATCCTCGCCTGAGCATGCGCAACTACCTCGAAGGCTTCCGCGGCCCAGGCCAACACAGCGCCATGCACAATGTGGTGCACCTGTGGGTGGGAGGCCAGATGCAAACGGCGTCGTCGCCCAACGACCCCGTATTCTTCCTGCACCATACCAATATCGATCGCCTCTGGCATCAATGGCAGCAGAAGTACGGCAACAGCACCTATCCCACCATGGCGCAATCCATGCATGGCATACACGAAAAGCTGTTCATGTTCGGCGACCTTACCGCCGAGCAAACCTTTGATCTCGAACCGCACTCGAACGTGGTGTACGAGTAAGGTCCACAGTTGAGAGGCCCGTGCCCCACGGGCTACGCCCCGCTGTCAACCCAGCCGTCCCGCAGGATCACTTTCAGCACGATCTCTCCTTGATCATCATGGCGCCGCGCTGGCTGGGGCCGCCGGAGCGAAGCGGCGCAAGATCGTGCTCTTGAGGCTCGCCATCGTCAACTCGCCCATATGCGAGTGCACCAAGGCCCCGTCTGCATCGAAGAACAAGGTGGTGGGCAGGCCGCTCGACCGCAACTCGCGCATGGCGCTGGAAGCAGGATCGAGCAGCACATCCCGCAGCACCAGCCCTTCGCTCGTCAGAAAGCGCCGCGCCTGCGCCGCGCTTTCTCCCTGATTGATCATGACGAAAGCAATGTGCGGAAACTCCTCTTGGGCTTGCTCGAACACCGGCATTTCGCGCCGGCACGGCGGACACCAGCTGGCCCACAGATTGAGCACGATGGGACGCCCCGCATACGTCTGTAATGCCAAGGGCCGCCCATCGAGCGCCATGAGCTGCAGGTCTGGCAACGGCGCGGCGGACTGCCGCAGGTGTTCGAGCACGCCTTGCGCGGCTACCCAGGCCATGCCGCCCACGACGAGGCCGGTGAGGACCGGACCGCGCAGCAGCGGTGCCGGACGGCTGCGCCACCCCACATACGCCAGGGCCGCCAGTAGGCCGACCCGCCACGAAAACCCTCCATCGCCGATCGCGATCATGGCTCTGGGGGCAGCCGAGTATTCCTCCCACCATTGGGCAATGTAGCCCAGGCGAGCCGCCACCAGGCCCCACATCACGGCGTCGAGGACCATCGCGCCCGCCCTCTTGTGCGCACCATCGGGCAGGCCCCGCGCGGCCACCCGCGCCGCCAGCCAGGCCAGGAGGATGGCGGCAAAGATGATCACGGCCTGAATCGAAAAAGGACCAACACCCATCATGACGTATCGTTCGCCTTAGCGCGCCCCGTGAAACATTAGCCGCCGGCGGCATCGCGCGTCGTTCTGCGCATCGCCAGCGCAAGCGCCACCACCGACAGCGCCAGCGGCGCAAAAGACACCCAGAGCACGGTATCCCATCCGTACGCCGCCAGCAGCCCTCCGGACGAGAACGAGCCAATGGCCATCAACCCGAAAACAATGAAGTCGTTGAGCGATTGCACCCGCGTTTTCTCCTCGGGCCGGTGGCACTCCAACACCAGGGCGGAGGCGCCCAGAAAACCAAAGTTCCATCCCACGCCCAACAGGATGAGCGCCCACCAGAAATGCATGACGTCGATGCCCGCCAGCCCCACGGCGGCGGACAACCCGGTGAGCGCCAGCCCCGCCGTCGCCACGCGGCCGGCACCGAAGCGCGCGATCAGGCTGCCCGTAAAGAAGCTTGGCGCATACATGGCGATGACGTGCCACTGCAAACCCAGATTGGCCGACTGCTGCGAATGGCCACACATATACATGGCCAGAGGCGCCGCCGTCATCAGAAAGTTCATCAGCATATAGGAGACCGCGCCGCAGATCACGGCGGCGATAAAGCGCGGCTGCCTGGCGATGACGGCAAGCGGCCGGCCTCCCGCCATCTCTCGCTCGGTTGGCATGGGCAGCTGTACGCCCAGGAGGATGAGAGCCGACAGCGCGGCAACGGCGGCCTGCACCAGAAAGGTGGCGGCAAACAGATACGGCGGCCATAAATCCATGGTCCACGTCACCAATTGCGGCCCCACGATGCCGGCGGCAACACCGCCGGCCATGACCAGCGAGAGCGCGCGGGCCCTTCGCCTAGGCTCGACACCATCGGCCGCCGCAAAGCGGAACGACAACACCACCGCCGCATATACGCCGCCAAAGAACGTGGCCAGGCAAAATAGCCAGAACGACCCGATCATGACCGCGAGCATGGCCAGCAAGCCGGTCAGCACGCCAGCCCCGGTGCCGGACAGGAAGGCCGTACGCCGGCCGTAGCGCCTGGCGACCACGCCAACGGGAAGCGTGCAAGCCGCCATCCCCACCACGAAGATGGAGATCGGCAACGTCGCCAGCATCGGCGTCGGCGCCAAGGTGTTGCCGACGATGGATCCGGTAGCGTAAACCACCACCGAGTTCGCGCCCGCCAGCGCCTGGGCGATCGCAAGCCGTGCGATGTTGCCTTGCTGCACGTGCTCCGGCAAAAGCGAAGCAGCGTCGGTCATGGAGGCTGTGTTGTGGTTACCCATAAGAAACAAATTTTTTTGATTACGCACGTGGCACCAAGCTGACTTTTCGTTGCCGCGTTTGCTCTCGTGAGAGCGAATTCGCGCTTCAAGCTTGACATGACTGGCACTCGAGGACGTGAACCCCGCCCGGATTCTGGCCGATAATATTGCTCCGCACAAATGAGATAAAGTTTCCCGCTCGCAAAGAAAATCTTTATCACCATGAGCAATCCGGCGCACCTGAATGCTTTGCGCGCCTTCGAAGCCAGCGCCCGCCATCAAAGCTTCCCGGCAGCGGCGGCGTGCTGACCGTCACGGTCAGTCCCGCGTTTGCCGCCAAGCGGCTGCTGCCGCGTTTCGAACGCTTCCAGGCCGCCTGTCCCGATACCGACGTCCGCCTGGGAGATGTGGTGCAAAAAAGCAGGCCTCGCGGGCGTCGCCACCTCGCGCGGCCTGAAGATCAACAACTCGGCCGCCGTCTTGCAAGCGGTGATCGAAGGCCGGGGCGTGGCCCTGGCGCGCAGCGTGATGGCTGGCGACGACTTGGCGGCCGGGCGGGTGGTACGGCTGTTTCCCGAGATCCCATTGGTATCCGCGCTGGCTTATTACGTTGTCTACCGGCCCGAATGCGCTCACCTGCCCAGGCTGGTGGCGTTTCGTGATTGGTTATTGCAGGAAGCCGCGCCGGATGCCAGCGTCTGAATCCGGCGCTCCCGCGACACCACTTGTTGCACTACGATAGTCGGCAGCCACCCAGAAAGCCAGAATACTTGTGGCGGTCCGCCGTTTCCTTGAGAGGCCATCTTGCTCAGCTGGTTCGAACGTCTGCTCAACCCCTTCCCGCCCGAAGAGGCGCCCCTGCCGCCCACGGGCCTGATCCGCTTCCTGTGGGCGTGCACCCGCGGCTCGCGCCGCTATCTGGCAGTGATGGCGGTGTTGAGCGCCGGAGTGTCGATCTACGAAGCCTGGCTGTTCGCCTTCCTGGGCCAGATCGTCGACCTGCTCTCGACCTGGCAGGCGGGCGACCCGGCGGCGTTGCAGGAGCGCCAGGTGTTATGGACGATCGGCATCGTCCTGCTCGTCAGCATCGTCCTGGTGGCCTTGCGCACCATGGTCCAGCACCAGGCGCTGGCCATCAATCTGCCGCTGCGCTTGCGGTGGGACTTCCACCGCCTCATGCTGCGGCAGAGCATGTCGTTCTTTTCCAACGAGTTCGCCGGCCGCGTTACCACCAAGGTCATGCAAACGGCACTGGCCGTGCGCGAGGTGGTGCTGACCTTCATCGAAATCGTGCTGGGCATCGGGGTGTATTTCGTCACCATTATTGCGCTGGCCGGCGGCTTCGACCAACGCCTAATGCTTCCGTTCCTGGCCTGGATCACCCTGTTCGGCGCGGCCATGCTGTATTTCGTACCTCGCCTGGGCAAGGCGGGGCAGGCGCAGGCCCATGCGCGTTCCTCCATGACCGGGCGCGTGACCGACGCCTATACCAACATCACCACCGTCAAGCTGTTCTCCCACACTCGCCGCGAGGCCCACTTCGCCCGCGCCGCCATGGAAGACTTCAAGACCACGGGCTTTCGCCAGATGCGCCTGGTCAGCCAGTTCGAGATCGTCAATCAGATTCTGGTCGTGGGTTTGATCGCCGCAGCCGGCGGCTACGCCTTGTGGCTTTGGGAGGCGGGCGAGATCGGCACCGGCGCCGTGGCCGCGGTCACGGCCATGGCCTTGCGCGTCAATGGCATGTCGCACTGGATCATGTGGCAAATGGCGTCGCTGTTCGAAAGCATCGGCACGGTGCAAGACGGCATTGCCACCCTCACCCGTCCCGCCAAAGTGCAGGACGCGCCCAATGCGCCGGCGCTGGAAGTCACGCGCGGCGAAGTGGAGTTCGACAATATTTTCTTCAACTATGGCGGCGAACGCCAGGTGCTCGACGGGCTGAGCCTGACCGTGCGTCCCGGTGAAAAAATTGGCCTGGTCGGGCGCTCGGGCGCGGGAAAGTCCACGCTGATCAACCTCCTTCTGCGCTTCTACGATCTGGACAGCGGCAAGATACGCATCGACGGGCAAGACATTGCCCACGTCACGCAAGACAGTCTGCGCGGCGCCATCGGCATGGTGACCCAGGACACCTCGCTCCTGCACCGGTCGATCCGCGATAACATCAGCTATGGTCGGCCCGACGCCACCGAGGACGAGATCCGCACGGCGGCGGCCCACGCCCAGGCCGATGGCTTCATCCGCCAATTGAGCGATCCGCAAGGCCGCAGCGGCTACGACACCCTGGTGGGAGAACGCGGCGTCAAGCTCTCCGGCGGCCAGCGCCAGCGCATCGCCATCGCGCGCGTGCTGCTCAAGAACGCTCCCATCCTGCTGCTGGACGAAGCCACCAGCGCCCTGGATTCCGAGGTGGAAATCGCTATCCAGGAAAGCCTGGATGAAATGATGGAAGGCAAAACCGTGATCGCCATCGCCCACCGCCTCTCCACCATCGCCGCCATGGACCGCCTGATCGTCATGGACGACGGACGCATCATCGAAGAGGGCAGCCATGCCGAGCTGCTGGCAAAAAATGGAACCTATGCGCGGCTGTGGCGGCATCAAAGCGGCGGATTCCTGGGAGAGGAAACGGGTGACCCGGATCGCTAGGCGATGACAGCGAGGCCGACTGACCGATCCCCCCGACGACCGAATACCATGACGTGCCGCCAGATCCCGATCCGCGGCAAAGCGTCCAGGAGCCCCTCCCCAAGCATGAAAATTCCCAGCAGAATCCAACCCCTGGTTACCGATGGCCTTGTCGACGCCGTTATCCGCCAGTTGATGAGCGGCAAAGAGGCAACGGTATATGTCGTTCGCTGCGGCGACGTCGTGCGCTGCGCCAAAGTCTATAAAGAAGCCAACAAACGCGGGTTCCATAAAGCGGTCGATTACACCGAGGGCCGCAAGACCCGGAACAGCCGCCAAGCCCGGGCCATGGCCAAGGGATCGCGCTACGGTCGCCAGGAGCAGGAAGCCGCCTGGCAGCACGCCGAAGTGGACGCGCTGCGCGTGCTCGCCAACGCGGGGGTGCGTGTGCCCACGCCCTATGACTTTCATGAAGGCGTGCTGCTGATGGAACTGGTGACCGATGAAGCAGGCGAACCGGCACCGCGCCTCAACGATCTTGCGCTGAGTGAAGAGGAAGCCAATCGCTTTCATGCCGATCTCATACGCCAGGTGGTGCGCATGCTCTGTGCCGGCATCGTGCATGGGGATCTCTCCGAGTACAACGTCCTGGTCGACAGCGACGGGCCGGTGATCATCGATCTGCCACAGGCGGTCGATGCCGCGGCCAACAACAATGCCCGCCGCATGCTCGAGCGCGATGTCGCCAATCTGGCCACCTACTTCGGCCAGTTTTCACCCTCACTCCTGAGCACCGACTACGGCCGGGAGATCTGGTCGTTGTATGAGTCGGGTCAGCTTCGGCCCGATAGCACGCTCACCGGGATCGTCAAGGCGGAACATCGACCCGCCGACGTCGACGAGGTGATGGAAATCATCGAGATGGCGCGCCGAGAAGAAGCCGCTCGCCAGGCAGGCCGGGCGGCGGCAGACAAGCCCTGAGCGCAAGGCGTATCACCATGCGACCCCGTATCATCATTTCGCCCGACGACATCGAAATCACCGCGATCCGAGCCCAAGGCTCGGGCGGGCAAAACGTGAACAAAGTCTCGAACGCCGTGCATCTGCGCTTCGATATCGAAGCCTCGTCATTGCCGGAAGAAATCCGCGCGCGGCTGCTGCAATTGGGCGACCAACGCATCAGCAAAGACGGCGTCGTGATCATCAAGGCGCAGCAATTCCGCAGCCTGGAGAAAAACCGCGCCGAAGCCCTGCGTCGACTGGAAGAGCTGGTCAATCGCGTGGCGGTGCCGCCCAAGGCCCGGCGCGCCACCCGGCCGACTCGCGCCTCCGTGGCCAGGCGCCTGGAGGGAAAGGCGCGGCGTTCCTCGTTGAAGGCGGGGCGGGGGAAGGTAGACGAATAGATTCGGACAAAAAAAGCTACGCCGCAACGGCTTGGGCGAGCATCTGAATGGACAGCGGCGCACAACCCTCGGCATCGTTGCTGATCGTCACGTAGGCCGGCTGGCCCGCGCCCGTGATGCCGCGAATGGTGCGCGCCAGCACTGTCCGCGTGTGGAGGTCTTCACTGACGATGGCATTGAAGGGATCGTGCTTTTTCTGCGCGTCGGCGTAGCCATAGGCGCCAAAGATGCGATTCAGGTTCCAGCGGCACACGAGCGGCCCCGGCCAGAGCGCGCGCAGCACCGGAAGTTGTTCCTCGATGGGCGGCATCTTGCCATGCAGGCCCAGGCAGAAGGTGGCGCCGTGCGCCCTGAGGGTGTCGACCAGGGCCTGACCCAATAGCTCGGGGTCTCGGACCTCCACGGCGACGATCACGGAGGGATGCGCGGCCAAGGCGTCGCGGACGGCGGCCAGCATCTGATCGAGTCGATTCCACAACGAAGCGGGACGATGGATCATGCCCCAGGGCAGCGGGCTCAGCTGGAAAACCAGGACCCCCAGCTTGGTGCCCAGGCCCGCGAGCGTCGGTTGCACAAAGTGCTCGATGGCCAGGCGTGGATCGAGAAAATGCGGATTGAGTTCACGCGCCTTGCCTTCTTCGCCGCGAAGCTGGGCATCGGTGACGGTGGCGGGACATTTGACGACGAAGCGGAAAGCCTCATCCACCTGGCGGGCATAAGCGGCATACTGGCTTACCGTGAGTGGACGCCAGAAGGTACGGTCGACACAAACCGTACGCAGCAGCGGGTGCCGATGGTAAGCCTCCAAACCGAACTTCGACAGCGTGCCCGGATCGTAACTGCCGTCCCAGACCAGTCCGTGCCAGCCCGGGTAAGACCAGGTGGAGCCCCCGAACCGCAATTGCGCCGGTAGCCGCTGCGCCAGTTCGCGCCAAGCCTCCGCGGCGGGAGCGAGAAGCACTTTGGCCGTGTCCGGGTTGCCGGACGGCGCCGAATCCGCACGGGAAGCCGCCTTGGCCCGGGATTTGGCGACAGGCTGAGGGATGAGGTCTCCAAACAGATCGTCTTGCACGCTTGTCCAACTGGCATTGAGATACAGCCTCAAGCGTACTGCAATGCCAGGCTGGCGTCCGGGCCAGCGCGCTCTCGAACCCGACCACGGGATTGGGGTTCAGGGAGACTCCTGCTTCAGGGTTGGGTTGCGACATTCACCATCCAGGGTGTACCGAAGCGATCCGTTACCATCCCGAAGCCAGGCGACCAGAAGGTTCTGGCGAACGGCATGGTCACCTGGCCGCCCTCGGCCAACCCCTCGAACACGCGCTTGCCCTCGGCTTCGGTCTCGATAGCGATCGAGACCCACAGGCCTTGCGGCTTCCGGTAGCCCCCGCCGCAGACTTCGGGATCCAATCCCGGCATGGCAGGCAACGCATCCGATGCCATCAGTGTTTGGGCGCCGACTTTCAGCTGCGCGTGCATCAGGCGACTCTTGGCGGACTCCGGCAGCGCCGGCATGCCTTCTTCTGGCGGCATTTCGCCGAAGGTGGACTGGAAAACGATTTCGCCGCCAAACAGCTTGGCGTAGAAAGCCATGGCTTCGGCGCAATTGCCGTCGAAGTTGAGATAGGGAACGAATTGCATGTCGGGACTCCAGGTCGGGAAAAGTCTGTTCGGGCGCCGGCTCAGCGCCCGTCGAAGGCGGCTTGCAGCGCGCCGATGTCGAGCTTCTTCATCTCGTGCATGGCCAGCAGGGCACGCTGCGAGGCGGCGTGATCGGGCGCGTTCATCAGGCGCTCCCAGTCGCGCGGCGTGACTTGCCACGACAGGCCATAGCGGTCGGCCAGCCAGCCGCACTGCTGGGCTGCGGGATCACCGCCTTCGCTCAAAGCGTTCCAGTAATGATCGATCTCGGCCTGGCTATCGCAGAGGATCATCAGCGATACGGCGGGACTGAACTGAAACAGTGGCCCGCCGTTCAGCGCCAGCATCGCCTGATTCTCGAGCGTGAAAGACACGGTCATTACCGACCCCACGGGTTTACGGTGGTGTTCCTGCCCCGCTTCGCTGTAGTACGACACGCTGAGGATACGTGAGTCGGGAAAGATACCAACATAGAAGTTCGCGGCTTCTTCGGCCTGGGTATCGAACCACAGGCAAGGTTGAAAGCGTGAGACGAGGCGGGCCATGGCAATGATTCCGTTTCAGTGTGGACGATGTTCACATGCTAGGCGTTAAAATGAACACTGTCCACATGGAACACCCGGGTGGTTTGTAAATTTTTGTTTGCCTGCAAGGACTCTATGGCCTCGGCCCGCCGCACCCAGCCCCGCACGACCTACCACCACGGCGACTTGCGCGCCGCACTGATCGAAGCGGGCCTGGCGCTGGCACGTGACGGCGGACCGCAGGCGGTGGTGTTACGCGAGGCCACGCGCCGCGCCGGTGTGGCGCCCAATGCCGCTTACCGCCATTTCTCCGGCCACCAGGCGCTCTTCGAAGCGGTGCGCGCGGCGGCCCTGGGAGCGCTGGCACAGGCGATCGAAGCCGAACTGCAACTGGCCGAGGCGCTATCCGACCCGATCGAGCGCGCCCGCGGCATGCTGGCCGCCGTGGGCCGCGGCTACCTGAGCTTCGCACAAGCGGAAACGGGATGGTTCCTCACTGCGTTCGCCTCGGGCGCGTTCGACGTTGAACTGCCTCCCGATCCGGCGCGCACCGCCGACAAAGGTCTCAACCCCTTCGAGTTGCTGGGCTACGCCCTGGACGCAATGGTGCAGGCGGGAGCGCTGCCGGCGGACCGGCGGGCCGGCGCCGAGTTCCTGGCGTGGTCGGCGGTACATGGCATGGCGCTCCTCATCATCGACGGGCCGTTGCGCCGCGCCCCGCAGGCAGCGCGGGCGGCGCTGGGCGCGCGGTTGCTGCGGATGGTGGAGGATGGGTTGTGAGCCCCATGAGCCAATTGTGCGATTCTCAGCCTCGTTGGCCGCCAGTGTTGTTCCACATTTGCCGAACGTTTCCCGGTTCGCCAGTCGGATCGTCGAAGACTAGCCCGGCTATTTATGCCGGATACTCGCCGTCGCCCCGCGCAGGTTCTTCACCCGTACCACTTCAATTTTCCACCGAACCATCAGGGACGATGCCATAGACCGCGAAGCCACGGATTCGCTCATGATCCGAAGTCGTCCCGAAAACAGTCGAGTTGGTGCATTCGTTCGTGCAGGAGAGTGACGATGCCGTCGAAGGCCTCGAACAGGCCGGTGAGGTAGTGGCCGGCTTGATCCGTGCCCCAGCGGTCGCGCGTGTAGCGATAGATTTCGTCAAGCCGCCAGGAAGCGGCCTCCTGAATCAAGACTTTGGACACGCCATCAGCCTTCTTGGTTGCGCGCGATCACCTCGGCCGCCGTCAGGGGGCCGTACGGGGTCTCCGGTGCCGCGAAAGCATGGGTCAACTCGGCCTTCAGCCGATCAAAGGCTGCCTGCTCCTTGCGCTCCTTGTCGCGGCGGATCAGGTCACGCATGTATTCGCTGACGTTCTCGTAATCGCCATGCTCGCCCACGTTGGCGGCGACGAAATCGCTGAGCGGTCCGCTGAGGCGAACCGTCATGGTGGTGGTCGTAGTCCGGGGCATGTCTGGATCCTGTTGCGATCAACGTATTCAATATAATCAAAAGCGAATACCGAGACCAGCATTCGACTGTCCTTTCCGTGTCGGCGCATGACGCTCTGGAGGCTTCGTGTTGCGCCTATCCGCGTCGCTGGGGACAGTGCTGTAAGGCTGTGCCTCGTGCACCTGTTGCAGCACCACCGTGAACATCACTATCGTCTTTGCATCGTCATTTGTTCATCCTTGACACCGAGGATTGAATCAGCATCTTGGGCAAGCGTGACCACCAACATGCTGGAGGTCTGCGGCGGCTTCATCGCTTCGTCCCGGCCGTGGCGCACTTCAGGCGATCGGGCTTCGGGCGTCAAGCCATGTTATCTTCGCGCAGCACGACACGGGGTGCCGCCATCCGCTGACGGTGGGGCTGAGAACATACCCGTAGAACCTGATTCAGCTCGTACTGGCGTAGGGATGTCCGCATAGGCGAGGCCTGGTTTTCACACCGCGCATCGTCGGCATGAAAGCCGTCCCCCGGCCAGTCTTTTCCCTAAAAGGACGTTCACATGCCGCACAACACCTCCCTTTCCCTTCAACAGCAGGTTGTTCTGGTCACGGGCGGCGCGCGCGGCCTGGGCGTGGACATCTGCAAGGCGTTTCTGGCGCAGGGCGCCTGCGTCATCATCAACTACCACCAAAGCCGGGAGGCTGCCGAGGCGCTGGCCGCGCAATCGCCGGAGCGCGGCATTGCGCTGCAAGCCGATGTGCGTGATAGGCAGGCCGTGCAAGCCATGCTGCAGCAGGCGCAACAAACCTTCGTCAAGCCGGTGACCACCGTCGTCAACAACGCACTGCCCAGCTTCAGCTTCAACGGCGACGCCCGCCCGCATGCCGATGTGCTGACCTGGGAACATTTGCAGCAGCAACTCGAAGGCAGCGTGCGCGGCGCCTTGAACACCGTGCAGGCGGCATTGCCGGGTATGCGCGCGGCGGGTTTCGGGCGCGTCATCAACGTCGGCACCAACCTGTTCCAGAACCCGGTCGTGCCCTACCACGACTACACAGCGGCCAAGGCCGCGCTGCTGTCGTTGACGCGCACGCTGTCGCAGGACCTGGGTCCAGCCGGCATCACGGTCAACATGGTCTCGGGCGGGTTGCTTCGCACCACCGATGCGTCCGCTGCCACGCCCGAAGCGGTGTTCGACATGATCGCCGCCAGCACGCCACTGCGCCGCGTGACGACGCCTGCCGAATTTGCCGATGCGGTGTTGTTTTTCGCTTCGCCGTGGGCACGCGCCGTCACGGGCCAGAACCTCATCGTCGATGGCGGTCTGGTCAAGGGCTGAAAACAAAAGCTTCGAGCGGGGCCTTTGAAGGTCACTACGTGACACTACCACTCCGCTTTCTAACATGATCGAGTTGAGCTCGCCTCGCACGTTGGATCAGGAAACCTGATCTATCTTACCAAACCACATGACTCCCCATAATCCGATGAATAGTGAATTTTCACAGCCAACTTCTAGCGACGAATGGCGTCAAAGGATTGCACCACGCTTTCCGCCACCCAACACTGCCTGGCCACATCAGCGTGCCTCACCCCAAAAAGGATTTGGGTATTGGTCTGGTCAATAAGCTGCTGCGTCAAGCTGGGTTGAAATATGGAGACCACCATGAAATACCCTATCGCTATCGAGCCGGGCAACGACACCACTGCTTGGGGTGTCGTGGTACCCGACCTCCCCGGTTGCTTCTCGGCCGCCGACGAAGGTATCGACGAAGCCATCGAGAATGCCAAGGAAGCTATCGCTCTCTGGATCGAAGAAGCGATTGCCAGCGGCGAAACCATCCCAAAGCCCTCGAACATCACCGATCTGCAAAAGTCCGGCGAGTACGAGGGTTGGATCTGGGCAATTGCCGAGGTTGACCCGGCCTTGATCGACGACACCATCGAGCGGGTCAACATCACCTTGCCCCGCCGCATCCTGGCTCTACTGGATCATCGGGCCAAGGCTGCGGGAGAGAGCAGTTCAGGCTACATCGCTCAGCTGACACTGACGCACTGAGATGCTGGCTGGCCTTGTCTCACACCTGAACGAACTTGGTCAACCCATGCTGAGGAGCCCCATGCCACCCACGGATTCGCGTCGCCACGCCCCGGCCGTCGCCCGCAACCGCCAGCCCATCCTCGACGTATTGCAGGAAGTGCTGCCCGCCTCCGGCCGCGCGCTGGAGATCGGCAGCGGTACCGGCGAACATGCCGTTTTTTTCGCCCGGTCCCTTGCCGACTGGCACTGGCTGCCCAGCGAGGGCGACCCGGACGCGCTGCCCTCCATTCAGGCCTGGGTCGAACACGCCGGCCTGCCCAACATCGATCCGCCCCGCCTGCTCGACGTCAACGCGGATGATTGGAACATTCCCCCGGTCGATGCCATTGTCTGCTGCAACGTGATCCACTATTCACCTTGGACGACGACACTGGCGTTGCTGGATGGCGCCGCACGCGTGCTGCGCCCCAACGGCGTGCTGTATCTCTACGGCCCCTATCGCCGAAACGGCGCACACACTGCTCCCAGCAATGCCGAGTTCGAGCTCTGGCTCAAGGCAAGGAACCCGGCTTTCGGCGTGCGAGACCTGGAAGCGGTGCAAGTCCAAGCCCGGGAGCGGGGACTGGTCTGCGGTCCCGTGGTGCAGATGCCGGCCAATAACCTGAGCGTGGTGTTCCGGGCAGCAGGCCTGCAACATCTGGCGGATCCTGTCTGAACCTGAGGAGGCCTCATCGGCAGGCGCTTCTGGAGCATGCGGGCCACAAAGGTCCTCGGCCGGACGCGGATGGCGCGCAAGGGCGACCTTGCCCAAATCCATCCGCCAGGCCCTGGGTGCCGATACCGGCAGCAAGCTTGCGTTCGAGCTTCGGGGCGCAGAGGTGGTTGTGACCCGCGCCGATGCCGATCACGAAGACCCTGCCATTGCCGCATTCCTGACCCTGCTGGCGCGCGACAAGTGCCGTCAAGGCAATACCATGGGGCCGGTCTATCGCCACTGGCGGCGGGCCAAGCTCGGAAGGCGATACCGGCTGCTTTTCCGCTACGACTCGAAGGCGAAGATCATTGTGTACGCTTGGGTCAACGATGAGCAGACTCTGGGGTCATCGGGCAGCAAGTCGTACCCTTACGCGGTGTTCGAGAAAATGCTCGGACGTGGAAATCCGCCAGACGAATGGAGCGCCTTGGTAGAGGCCAGCAAACCGGGCTGGAGCCCACCGGACTAGACATTTCGGGCTGAAATGGAGCGGGTGAAGGGAACATCACGCCGCACTCAACCCGTTGATTGATAACGGGTTTCTTCCGTGAGCGCCACGGAATTAGACCAGATTATGTACCAGCCCCACGTGCCCGGCAACCCGGGATCGTCTGCCATCGCCCAGCAACGTCCATGCACAGCCACCAGGGTCATGTTCAGATGCGCCTGTGGGCCGAGACTGTGTTTCGCTGCTCCGATGTTTGGGGCGTACGCCATACCAACGTCCTCCAGATCGGCAGCGATTTCATCTGGAAAACGTCAGGTGTTCGGCGCGTTGTGCTCCTTCGTATTCGACGAGGCGAACATGATCGGCCCTCCATTCGGCTTTGCACGCTGACGCCTCCATCCCTTGTGGGCCTCGTGCTTCTCTTTCGCCGAAAGCCGAGGGTGTGCAGTGTGTGCAGGACGAGCCCGGTGTTTCAGTTCCCTGCACCGTAGCACGGCGTTCTCGTCGTCATGAGCGGAGAGCGCTTGTACGGCTGGCGATGCTGGCCAGCCCCAACCGCAGGAAAACCATAGAAAAACTGCCAGGCGCTGCTGCGCTCTGAGGTGCTGGGCACTCCCATCAAATAGCCCTTTGCTTCATGCGCAAGGACAGCGCCTCGGCGCTCTCCTTGCGCTCGCTGTAGCGATCCACCAGGTACGGCGCCGCGTCGCGCGTGAGCAGTGTGAACTTCATCAGCTCCTCCATCACGTCCACGATGCGGTCGTAGTAGGCCGAGGGCTTCATGCGCCCGCCCTCGTCGAACTCCTGGTACGCCTTGGCAACCGAGGACTGGTTGGGGATGGTCAGCATGCGCATCCAACGGCCCAGCACGCGCATCTGGTTCACGGCGTTGAAGGACTGCGAGCCGCCCGAGACCTGCATCACGGCCAGCGTCTTGCCCTGGGTCGGGCGCACCGCGCCGACCGACAGTGGAATCCAGTCGATTTGGGTCTTCATCAGGCCGGTCATGGCGCCGTGGCGCTCGGGCGAGCACCACACCATGCCTTCGGCCCATTGCGTGAGCGCATGCAGTTCCTGGACCTTGGGGTGATCACCCGGCGCATCATCCACCAGCGGCAGGCCGGAGGGGTTGAACATGCGCGTCTCGCCGCCGAGCGCGCGCAGGATGCGCGCGGCTTCCTCGGCGGAAAGTCGGCTGTATGAGCGTTCCCGCAGCGAGCCATAGAGCAGCAGAAAGCGCGGTGCATGGCTGCCGCGCTCGGGCGGCAGCAGCCGCGCTATATCCGGTTCCTGAAACAGCGTTGTGTCGATGTTGGGCAGGTCAAGTCGCGCTTCAGACACGGCGGCCCTCCGCGTCGATCACCGGCTCACCGTCTTCCTTGTTGAACGCGCCGCGCTGGGGCTGCGGCAGGATGTCCAGTACTGTTTCCGAAGGGCGGCACAGGCGCGTGCCCAGCGGCGTGACCACGATGGGTCGGTTGATGAGAATGGGGTGCTGCTCGATGAAATTGAGCAGCTGCTCATCCGTCCACTTCGGATCGCCCAGGCCGAGTTCGGCATAGGGGGTGCCTTTTTCGCGCAGCACGTTGCGCACGCCAAGGCCCGCATCGGCCAGCAGCTTGACCAGCGTGGCGCGATCGGGTGGCGTCTTCAGGTACTCGATAACCGCGGGCTCTTCGCCGCTGTTGCGGATCAGCGCCAGCGTGTTGCGCGACGTGCCGCAGGCGGGATTGTGGTAGATCGTGATGGTGCTCATGGGCATGTCGTGGTTATCGGGTTGATGGGTTCGGGTCGCCTTCGTACCAGCCGCGAGACCGGTTGACGACACGCACGACCAGCAGCATGACGGGCACTTCGATCAGCACGCCGACCACGGTGGCCAGCGCTGCGCCTGACTGGAAGCCGAACAGGCTGATAGCTGCCGCCACGGCCAGCTCGAAGAAGTTGGACGCGCCGATCAGTGCCGAAGGACAGGCGATGTTGTGCTTCTCACCCACCTTGCGATTGAGCCAGTAGGCCAGCCCGGAGTTGAAGAACACCTGGATGAGGATCGGCACGGCCAGCATGGCGATGACCAGCGGCTGCTGCAGTATGGCCTGGCCCTGGAAGGCGAACAACAGCACCAGCGTGAGCAGCAGCGCCGCGATGGACAGTGGGCCGATACGCTCCAGGGCGCGATCGAACGCGGCCTGGCCTCGCCGCAGTAAGGCGCGACGCCAGACCTGCGCGAGAATGACGGGGATGACGATGTAGAGCGCCACCGACACCAGCAGCGTATCCCACGGCACGGTGATGGCCGACAGGCCCAGCAGCAGGCCGACGATGGGGGCAAAGGCGAACACCATGATGGTGTCGTTCAGCGCCACCTGCGACAGCGTGAACACCGGATCGCCGCCCGTGAGCCGGCTCCAGACGAAGACCATGGCCGTGCAGGGCGCGGCGGCCAGCAGTATCAGGCCGGCGACATAGCTGTCGAGCTGGTCGGCGGGCAGCGCATCGGCGAAGACGTGGCGGATGAAGACCCACGCCAGCAGCGCCATTGAGAACGGCTTGACCGCCCAATTGATGAACAGCGTGACGCCGATGCCACGCCAGTGCTGCTTGACCTGGCCCAGCGCGCCGAAGTCCACCTTGAGCAGCATGGGAATGATCATGACCCAGATCAGCAGGCCCACCGGCAGGTTGACCTGGGCCACTTCCATATGGCCGATGGCCTGGAACACGCCGGACGCGAATTGGCCCAGCGCAATGCCAACAACGATGCACAGGAGAACCCACACCGTCAGATAGCGTTCGAACACACTCATGGTCGGGGTGGCCGGCATGGAGCGGGCCGTTTCAGTCGCTGCGGTCATGGGCGCCTCACTGCTTGCCGATGTCGCGCAGTTCGTGCTGCAAGGACATGGCGTCCAGGCGCTGCAGCGGCAGCGACAGGAACAGCTCGATGCGGCGGCGCAGGGTCAATGCGGCGTCCTTGAAGGCCTTGACTTGTTGCTCTTGGGAGCCTTCGACCGCTGCGGGATCGGGCACGCCCCAATGAGCGGACACCGGCTTGCCGGGCCAGAGCGGGCACGCCTCGCCGGCGGCGTTGTCGCAGACGGTGAAGATGAAATCGAATACCGGAGCGCCCGGTGCCACGAACTCGTCCCAGCTCTTGCTGCGGTAGCCTGCCGTCGGCATGTGCAGCCGCTCCAGCGTAGCGAGTGCCAGCGGATGCACCTCTCCCTTGGGGTGGCTGCCCGCCGAGTACGCGTGAAAGCGCCCCTTGCCCAGTCCGTTGAGGATGCCTTCGGCGAGGATCGAACGGGCCGAGTTGCCCGTGCAGATGAACAGTGCGTTGTAGGTGGTGTCGGTGGTCATGGCATCAGCAGTCGCAGTGGGAGGATTCGGTGACCTCGCACACGCCGCCCTGGCAGCAGTGTTCGGTCAGGTAGCCGAGCAGTTCGTTCATCTGGAAAAAGTCGGCGCGATAGATGAGGTTGCGGCCCTGCTGCTCGATGGTGACGAGGCCGGCATGGGCCAGCTCCTTCAGGTGAAAGGACAGCGTGTTGCGGGCCACGTCCAGTTGCTCGGCCAGCACGCTGGGCGTCCGCCCTTCGGGGCCGGCGATGACCAGGGCGCGGAACACGCGCAGGCGCTGGGCATGGGCCAGGGCACTCAGGGCGCAAACGGCTTGATCTTCTTTCATAGTTCGATATTACAACATTTATTGAATTAATGAGCGAATGCAAGGCAAACCGCCCAGCGTCTCGGCGTTCCGCCGCCGGGTTCGCGGGCCGCGCCCCGCGCTTCGTGCTGAATCGCAGCCATTCGGCATTGACCCCGCCCGCAATGGAACGCTTGCCGCTCTATGACTTGCCGGCGAATCGATGACATTCGCCCGTCATTCTTTGTTGATCTGAAAGAAGACCCGTACCGTCTGGCGTGATGCTTCATCGTTGCCCGTCGCGGCGGCATCGCCGCGCCCGGTGCCACCCGAACCGCGTCTGCTGAAAGACCATCGGCGTCCGACATGCGGGTGATGCCCAGACATGAGGGCGCAGAGACTGAATGCGTCTTTCGCCGCGATGGCATCTGTAGCAAAACCTCACTACCAAGCCTCCCCGTCATGGGCGAGAAACATCTTGAAGCATACCGCCACGCAGAGGCTCGGTGTTGGTGGAGAAGGTGCCACATCGACTGGTTGCTGGGGTGAGCATTGCAGCCATTCGCCGTCACTACAACCTTTCCACAAGCCAAGTCGCCACCGCTCCGCGCCGCGAAGGTGTGGGATGGCGTCGACCAGACCACGAGAAAAGCCGATGTCCTGAACCCGTTCACCAGGGAGTAGCCCATGAGAAAGTCATCTTCTTCCGGCGCCCAAGCCAAGGTCTTCTATCGTCCGATCGAGGCGGCCATCCAGTGGGCGGGGCTGTCACGCTTCGAGCGCCGTATCCTCGATGTCGCCGAGGGGATGAACCGGCTGCCGGAGCACGCTGCACTGGCGCGCTGGCCACAGCTTCGCCTGAACGCGGAACGGATCTACGACGCACTGGTGCATCTCGACCTTCCCTACGGCAAGGATGGCATCACGAGCAACGACCCCGCCTTGCTTGATGACCCCGGCCTCACGATCCGCCATGTCGACCTGAAGGCCTGGATGATTCGTTTCTATCCCGACCAGCGACCGGCCTTTTTGTTCGATGCCTTCGAGCGCCACCTGCATCCGGCCGTCAGTGTCGATGCCGTGCAGGCACTGATCATGGATCGCGAGGCGTTGAAGCTCCAGCTTGCCGACAGGGTGCAGGCCTGGGATGCGCTCTATGCCCAGTTCCAGACGCTCAGCCAGGAGCACCAGGCACGCGCGGAACGCGAGAAGCGCTCCGGGATGCCGGGCGCCCGCAGTGAGTCCACCTACCTGAACATCGTTGGCGGCCTTCTGACCCTGCTGTTGGGCAAGTCGCCCAATGGCGTTCCCTATTCGTCCTTCGAGACGCTGGAATCGGTCATCAGTGCGCTGGTTGCCCACTACGGCGACAAATCCGGAATCAGCGAGCGAACGCTGTGGGCGAAGTTTTCGGCAGCCAAGCGTCATCTCGCTACCCAGGACCGCTGACTGCAAGTGCAGACGGCGTGTCTGCACTTGCGGTGACCGCGCGGGAACCGCGCTATTGAATACGGGGCACTTCCATCACCGCCGCTACACAGCGCCAAGGAGTGTCCCTCGTGATTGCCCAGACCATCGCCACCGCGACGCCGAACGAACACCGCATCCTGCGCCGCGCGGAAGTCGAGGCCAAGACCGGCTTCAAACGCGCCCACATCTACAACCTGATCAAGGAGGGCAAGTTTCCTAAGCCCCTGCGCCTCGGGGTACGCGCCATCGGATGGGATTCGGTGGAGATCGATCAGTGGATCACCGATCGACTCAGGGAGCGGGCGTGAGCCCGCGCCCCCCGGAATCCCTTCCACGAGGAGTCGCACCATGCAGGTGGTATCCATCATTTCGACCAAGGGTGGCGTCGGCAAGACGACCACCGCAGCGAACCTGGGCGGCTTCATCGCCGATGCGGGACTGCGCGTGCTGCTGCTGGACCTGGACGTACAGCCCACCTTGTCGAGCTACTTCACGCTCGGCACGCATGCGCCTGCCGGCATCTATGAGATGCTGGCCTTCAATGAGCAGCGTATCGAGCAATTGGCTTCGCAGACCGCTGTGGCGGGTCTCGACCTGGTGGTGTCGAACGACCATCGCGGCGAACTGAACACACTGCTGCTGCACGCACCCGACGGTCGGCTGCGCCTGCGTCACCTGCTCCCCGCGCTGGCGTCGCACTACGACCTGCTGCTGATCGATACCCAGGGAGCGCGCAGTGTGCTGCTGGAAATGGCGGTACTGGCCTCCAGTCTGGCGCTGTCACCGGTGACGCCGGAAATCCTGGCGGCGCGTGAGCTGAGGCGCGGCACGCTGCAACTGATCGAGGACATCGCTCCGTATCGGCACCTCGGCATCGAGCCGCCACCGCTGCGCTTGCTCATCAACCGTGTGCATCCGGTTTCGTCGAACGCCCGACTGATCCAGCAGGCCCTGCGACAAGTGTTCCAGGCGCACGCTGGCATACAGGTCCTGAGCACCGACGTCCCGGCCATTGAAGCCTACCCACGTGCCGCAACACGGGGGCTGCCAGTGCATCGCGTCGAATACCGGCAACCAGTGGGCCGTACTGCGCCTGCGGCGTTGGAGACGATGCGTGCGCTGGCTGGCGAGCTGTTCCCGGCATGGCGGGAGCGCTTTGCATGCGTTACCGGCAGAGGCCGCGCAGGAGGAGCCAGTCATGGCGATCGCGCATGAACTGGCCCGCGGCCATGCGCGGCTACGCGCGCTGATCGAGTTCGCGCTGGGCGAAGGTTGGCACGTGAAACGCACGCGCGGCGGGCACCTGATGTTCACCAAGCCCGGCTGCGCCGCGATCTATACCAGCTCGACTGCGAGCGATCACCGCGCCAGCCGCAACGCACGCGCGCAGCTTCGCCGCGCCGATCGACAGGCACTGACGGCATCTCGGGAGAGCAGCGATGGCTGATCCGACGCCGCAGGACATGGCCACCAAGCTGCTGGCCAAGGGCTTCGAACGCAACGGTCCTTCGGCCGCGGCGTTGACCGACCCCATCGCCGACACACCGATGGTGGTGACGCTGGACGAGCTGCGCCCCTATGAACATGACCCACGCGTGACGCGCAACCCGGCCTACGAGGAAATCAAGACCTCGATCCGCGAGCGCGGGCTGGACGCACCGCCCGCGATCACGCGCCGGCCGGGCGAGGCGCACTACATCATCAGGAACGGTGGCAATACGCGGCTGGCGATCCTGCGCGAATTGTGGAGCGAAACCAAGGAAGAACGCTTCTTCCGCATCGCGTGCCTGTTCCGCCCGTGGCCGGCGCGCGGCGAAATCGTGGCGCTGACCGGGCATCTGGCCGAGAACGAGCTGCGTGGCGGGCTGACCTTCATCGAGCGGGCGTTGGGCATCGAGAAGGCGCGCGAGTTCTACGAGCAGGAAAGCGGCCAGGCACTGTCGCAGAGCGAACTCGCGCGGCGGCTGACTGCCGACGGTTATCCGGTGCCGCAGTCGCACATCAGCCGCATGAACGATGCGGTGCGCTACCTGCTGCCGGCGATCCCGACGCTGTTGTACGGCGGACTGGGCCGGCATCAGGTGGACCGGCTCGCGGTGCTGCGCAAGGCGTGCGAGCGCACCTGGGAGCGGCGTGCGCTGGGCCGCACCGTGGCCGTGGACTTCGCCACCTTGTTTCAGGACGTGCTGACGCAGTTCGACACACA
>Ga0265293_10000806_pt1 | contig 72077 bp, 72 predicted proteins | sample Munlanlewell138R_FD_192505 | JGI IMG/M metagenome (GOLD analysis project Ga0265293, IMG submission 192505) | Leachate microbial communities from a municipal landfill in Southern Ontario, Canada - Leachate well 138R | ecosystem: Engineered > Solid waste > Landfill > Unclassified | place: Canada... | reverse complement strand
CTGTAAAAAAGGTTTACCAAAAAGCAAAAGAGTTAGATAGTGACATATATCATCTTCATGATCCTGAGCTTATTCCTGTAGGATTAAAGCTTAAGAAACTTGGGGCAAAAGTGATATTTGATGCTCATGAGGATTTACCAAAACAACTTCTTGGTAAACCATATCTAAACAAACCTGCAAAAATACTACTCTCAAAAGGCTTTGAGCTATATGAAAAAATTGCTATGCCAAAATTTGATGTAGTTATCACAGCAACTCCATACATAAGAGATAAATTTTTAAAGATAAATAAAAATAGTATAGATATAAATAACTTTCCGATTCTAGGTGAACTCTCAAATGAAACACCTTGGAGTCAAAAGAAAGATGAAGTTTGTTATGTGGGTGGGATTGCTCAAATAAGAGGAATAAAAGAAGTAGTAAAAGCTATGGAGTTTACTACTAAAACAAAGTTAAATCTGGTAGGCGCGTTTAGTGAAAAAAATGTCGAAGATGAAGTAAAAACTTATACTGGATGGCAAAATGTAAATGAACTTGGATTTTTAGATAGAAGTGAAGTAGCAAATATTTTAAGTCAATCAAAAGCTGGAATAGTGACTTTTTATCCTGTACCAAACCATATAGATGCACAACCTAATAAAATGTTTGAGTATATGAGTGCCGGACTACCTATCATAACTTCCAATTTTAAACTATGGAAAGAGATAGTTGAAGTAAATAGTTGTGGAATATGTGTAAATCCTCTAGATCCAAAAGAGATTGCAGAGGCTATAGAGTATATCATGACGCATCCAAAAGAAGCCCAGTTGATGGGTACAAATGGTAAAAAAGCAGTTTTAGAAAAATACAACTGGGATGTAGAAGAGAAGAAGTTGCTTGAAGTTTATGCTAAAATTATTAATACTTAAATAAGTATGTATTTAGTATTATGTACATATATTAGATTTTCAAGGAGATTATCATGTTAGAATTGGGTATTTCACAAGCACAGGCACAGTTTACTAAGCTTTTGACACAAACTGTTTTTATAGTAGATAAAAAAGCACATCAAAAAAAAGCTGTAATCATGCCTTATGAAGATTATGTAAAACTTATAAAACAATCAATCCAAAAAGAAAACTTAGAAGAGGGTTCTTTTAATAAGTTTGTAGGAATCCTTGATAAACAGTTTGAAACAGATGATGAAAAATACAAGGCAATTGTGAAATGAAAATATTTGTAGATACCAATATCTTTCTTGATTTGATTTTAAAAAGAGAAAATTTTCATGATGCACTATTGATTTTTAATGCAATTGAAAGAAATTTTTTTTCAGGTGTTCTTTTAGATATTACTATTTTGAATATTGATTATGTAGCTAAAAAGCAAGTTGAAAATATAAAAGAGTTTATAAAACTTATCAATGATAATTTTAGTGTAGTTGGCGCATCTAATGAATTGATTTCAAAAGCTCTAGAGATTGAGAATAATGATTTTGAAGATACTTTACAATACTTGAGTGCAAAAGATTTTGCTAGTGATTGCATCATAACTAATGATAAAAGCTTTTATAGAGAAGATATTGAAACTCTCTCAAGTAGTGAATTTGTGAGTAAATATTTATAGTAAACAAAAGGAATCAGCAAAGTGAAAATACTAACAATACTAGGAGCAAGACCACAGTTTATAAAAGCAGGGAGTGTCTCAAGAGAAATAGCGAAACATAAAAACATAGAAGAGATTATAGTTCATACAGGGCAACACTATGATGCCAATATGTCTGATATTTTCTTTGATGAGATGCAGATACCAAAGCCAAACTATTTTTTAGGGATAGGTGGAAAGTCCCACGGTGCGATGACTGGGCAGATGATAGAGAAGATAGAAGAGGTAGCATTAAAAGAAAAACCTGATTGGATCATGGTTTATGGAGATACAAACTCAACTTTGGCAGGGGCAATTGTAGCTAGTAAACTTCATATAAAACTTGCGCACATAGAAGCAGGGCTTAGAAGTTTTAATATGCAAATGCCAGAAGAGGTTAACCGAATACTTACAGATAGAGTAAGTACAGTGCTTTTTTGCCCAACTGAAACAGCGGTAGAAAACCTAAAAGCCGAAGGCTTCCCTTTTTCACTAACCACCAACCACAAACAACTAATCACCAATGTAGGCGATGTTATGCAAGATGGAGCAATGTTTTATAAAAACTTAGCAGTCAAACCATCAATAATTCAAACCTCAAAAGCAAATATTCAAAATTATATTTTATGTACTATACATAGAGCTGAGAATACAGATGATGAAATAAGATTAAAAAATATCTTTGAGTCTTTAAATGAAATCGCAAAAGAAAAACAAGTAATTTTACCTCTGCATCCAAGAACAAAAAAGATACTAAAAAACCTAAAATTAAATATAGAGAACCTTACTATTATAGACCCTGTAGGTTACTTAGAAATGATTTGGCTCATAGACAACTGTAGCTTAGTTATGACAGATAGTGGAGGACTTCAAAAGGAAGCCTACTTTTTTGAAAAACCTTGTATTACACTAAGAGATGAAACAGAATGGGTAGAGCTAGTAGAGTGTGGAGCAAATACTTTAGTAGGTGCAGACAAAAAGAAGATCTTAGAAGCTTATAAAACCCACCAACCACTAACCACAACCCACCAATCACTAGATCTATACGGTGATGGAAAAGCTAGTGAGAAAATAATTAGAAAGTTACTGGAATATTGAGTGAAACAAAACAAAAATAAAATAAAATCTGAGTTTACTAAAAATGTATTAACTTTAATAACAGGCACAGCAATAGCACAAGCAATACCACTTGCAATTACTCCAATTCTTACTAGGATATATACTCCAAATGATTTTGGTTTGTTTGCTTTATTTATTGCTATCGTTACAATATTGTCAGTTATTGCAACAGGAAGATATGAGTTTGCAATACTGCTCCCAAAACAAGACCATGATGCAAAAACAATATTAGCAATATCATGTATTATTACATCGTTAGTAAGCCTATTTTTATTTATTTTAGTTTTTATTTTCAATGACTTATTTACAAATTTTTTAGGAAATCCTGAGATTTCTTTTTGGCTTTATTTTATTCCTTTTGCAATATTTTTAAATGGCATATATCAAAGTCTTATATACTGGTCAAATAGAAAAAAACAATATCGGAGGTTGGCGAATACTAGGATTCTTCAAAGCGGTATCATAGCATCTACAAATCTTGGTGTGGGAATGAGTGGCTTTTCTAATATGGGACTTATTTTCGGACAAATAATTGGTCAGATAGTGGCCACAACTTATCTTATAAAAAAAATAGTTAAAGAAGATAATAAAATTTTTACAAATATTAAGAAACTCCATTTATTTGTATTGTTAAGACGATACAGCAAGTTCCCAAAAGTAGATATACCGGCATCGTTATTCAATGTATCTTCTCATCAGATTATCCATCTGTTTTTTAATACAATATTTAATGCAACTACTGCTGGGTATTTTTATTTAACCCAAAGAATATTAGGGATTCCTGTTTCTATTTTATCATCAGCAATTTTAACAGTCTTTCAAGAACAAGCAGCAAAAGATTTTAAAGAATTTGGTCATGCTAAAGAGATATTTTTAAGTACTTTTAAAAAACTATTTATTTTAATTCTCATTCCTTCTGTAGCCTTTTATATTTATGCTATTGATTTGTTTATATTTGTATTTGGAGAAGAGTGGAAAATAGCCGGAGTTTATGCTCAAATACTTACTCCCATGCTATTTTTGCAGTTTATTGTAGGACCCTTAAGTATAATGCTTTATATTGGAGAAAAACAAGAAGTTAATCTATATATGCAGGCTATATTACTTACATTAGTTATTATTTCTTTTAGTTTAGGTGTTACAGCAGAAAACGTAGTTGTTTACTTATCTCTTTCTTTTTCTTTTTTTTACTTAATACAATTATTTATGGCGTTTAAAGTAGCAGGCTTTTTAAATTTTCAAGGGTTATATCATGATTATGAAGAATAGATTTTTATTATATTCAGTAATATTATATTCAATAATATTATATTTATTTGTTAATATAAAAAATATAAATGAAGGTTCAAGTGGATTAGTTTTACTAGGTATGACTTTATTATTAGGAATTTTACTTATATTATATGAGGCTTATTCTGTAAAAAAGCTATATTGTCAAAAATCATTTTTTCTTTTTATATTATTTATATCATATTTTATATATAGAATAGTATGCGATATGGAGAATATGTATTTTTTAAAAGCTTTTACAGTTTCTACTACAAGTGGTATAGTTTTATTTTATTTTTTAGGCATTATAGTTTCTTTTGTTCTATCTCTTATTAAAGGTCATGTACTGAAAAAAAAAGAATCTTTAAAAATATTTAATATCTTCTTTTTTGCCTTTTCTTTAGTTATTTTAATAGTATTCATAATGACATATTCTTTTTTGTCATCATTTATGTCAGAGAAATTATTTTTAATAACAATATTAAATGGTAATTATCAAAGACCTGGAACATTTTTAAGCATAGCTTTTTTAATCTATTCAGTGTTTTATATGTTGTTTATTGTCTTAAATAATAAATTTAAAAATGAATATAAGCTTCTTGTTTTGTTCTTATCTATTGCTTATATAGGAGCTATTTTAGGAGCTATTTTATTATCTCAAATGATAGCTTCAAATAATGCTTTAGTTACTCTTGTAGGAATGTTATTTTTAACATTAGTTTTTCTTATAAATATTTACTATTTTAAAATAGAGTATTTAATGGAAAATAAAAGAATTATTTTAAAGAATATTTTATTTAACAAAACAACTTTATTCTTATTAATTTCTATAGTAATAGTATTCGTTACTATTATTATTATTTTTGTAGGAATGGTTTTAATATTTGATATAGATTTGTCAAGATTTAGAATTTTTGGATTTGGCGCAGAACAAATTAATTCTATTACTGCAAGAATAGAACTATGGAAAAATTTTACAACACATTTTAAATATAGCCCTTTTTTTGGTAATATGGCAGTAGATAGACTTACCACAGGAGATGGAACTTATGTACATAGTTTTCTTGGTTCTCTTCTTACACACTTGGGGGTAGTCGGTTTTGTTTTATTTTTTTCATATTTATATTTTGCATTTAAAGAGTTATTAAATATTGAAGAAGATTTTATTGAAAATAAATTAATTACTTTATATTTATCATTACTATATCTTGGGATATTTGCCATAGCAATTTTTGGAGTTCATGTAAGTTGGATTCCATTATGGTTTTTATTAGGGATGATATTTCCTGTATTCAAGTTTAAAAATAGAAAGGAAGATATAGTATAAAATGAGAATATTACATTTAACACATACAGATATACTACATGATGCAAGAATCTTAAAAGAAATGCAAGCTATTTCAAAGGCAGATAAAACATATAATGTACATGGTATAGGAGTTATGCTTGATGAGGGCTCTACAGCTACAAATGATAGTATAGGTATAACTGTACATACAGTTGTTTTAAGAGCTAAAAAATGGAGATTTTTGCCTACTGTAGTGCGACACTCTTTAACTCTTTTTGAATTAATGTTTAAAGTGTTTTTCAAGGCATTACGCTTGAAACCTAATATGGTGCACTGTCATGATACTTTTGTACTCCCTCTAGGAGTAGTTCTTAAAATATTTACACGAGCTAAACTTGTATATGATGCACATGAATTAGAATCAAATCGAAATGGACTCACAAAAACCTTAGGAAAAATGACACTTTTTAGTGAGATTTTTTTCTGGAAATTTATAGATCGACTTATAATTGTTAGTCCTTCAATACAAAAATGGTATATAGATAATATAGGTGAAAAAAGATCTGAAATTATTTTAAATACACCCATTTTGGAGAAAGTTAATGAAGGGATAGATAAAAAATACTTAAGAAAGAAGTTTTCAATTCCAGACTCATCTAAAATATTTATATACATTGGAATATTTGGAAGAGGAAGAAGTATTGAAAATTTTTTGAAAGTTTTTAAAGCAGAGGATATAACTTCACATATTGTTTTTTTAGGATACGGAGAGTTAAAAGAAGATTTAGTTAAAATATCAGAAGAGTTTTCAAATATTCATGTGCATGATGCAGTTCCACATGAAAAGGTTTTGGCTGTAGCTAAGAGCGCTGATATAGGACTTTGCTTTATTGAGAATGTCTCTTTGAGCGATTATTATTGTTTACCAAATAAATTATTTGAATATGCGTTTGCAGAAATACCTGTTTTAGCTTCATCTTTTCCAGACATAAAAACAGTAGTAGATAAATACAACCTAGGGAAATGTAGTGATGTAGATTTTCAAAGTATATATAAGGCTACACAAGAATTAGAGATAATGCAAGATTTACTTAAAATCAATGCAAATGATTTATATGATTTAAGTTGGAGTGCTCAAGAAAGAAAATTAATTTTACTATATGAAAGTATAACAAAAGAAATTAAAGAAGGAATCGTAAAATAATGTGCGGAATATTTGGACAAATATCAAAAAATAGAGTTAATAAAGAAAAATTTTATAAAATAGTAAAACATTCAGAACAAAGAGGTGTCGATTCTAGTGGATTGATTTATTATATAAATAATCGATATGAGATTGCACGAGCAGATTATAATATTGAAAAGCTACTTAAAAATACTAACCCTTATGAATCACAAATACTCTTAGGGCATAGCAGACTTATTACTAATGGATTGGGAGACAATCAACCTGTAGTAAGAGAGGATATCTGTGCCATACATAATGGAATAATAGTCAATGAAAAAGAAATTTGGAAACAATTGAATGTTCAGAAAAAGTATACAATAGACTCTGAAGTTATAGTGGCTATTGCAGAGGAACAATTAACAAAGAGTAAAGACATCTCAGAAATACCTAATAAAATACTTGCTCTTTGCAGAGGTGTGGTTGCTTGTGCTTTAGTGATTCCAAAGTTAGGAAAATTACTATTATTTTCAAATAATGGAAGCTTATATGTAGGATATATAGGAGATGACATTTATTTTGCATCTGAAAAATATGCACTTGACGAGATAGAGTGTCAAAATATTAAACAAATCAAAGAAGATAGTTTGATTTTAGATATCCCAATATCAAGTGAAGAATTTGATATAAAAGATAATAATAGTCGTACAGAAAATTTGATCCCTGAATTTCAATACAATAAAATAGAAGAAAAGCTTTTAGAGTTTAAAAAACTAAATATTAAAAGATGTACAAAATGCATATTGCCTGAGACTATGCCATATATAAAGTTCGATGCTAAAGGCGTTTGTAACTATTGTCATAACTATAAATCAAGGAATAAGCCTAAACCAAAAGAAGAGATCTTTAAACTAGTAGAGCCTTATAGGAGAGCAGGGAAAGAACTTGATTGTATTGTTCCTTTTTCTGGTGGTCGAGATAGTTGTTATGGGTTGCATTTAATAGTTAATGAGTTGGAGATGAAACCAGTAACGTATACTTACGATTGGGGAATGGTTACAGACCTAGGTCGTCGTAATATAAGCCAAATGTGCGGAGATATGGGAGTTGAGAATATTACAGTTGCAGCTGATATTTCTCAAAAAAGAAAAAATATAAAGATGAATCTAAAAGCGTGGTTAAAATCACCTCACTTAGGCATGATGGCTATGCTTACTGCTGGAGATAAACATTTTTTCAGATATGTAGAAGATATAAAAAAACAAACAGGCATAAACTTAAATCTTTGGGGAGTAAATCCTCTTGAAGTAACGCACTTTAAAACGGGCTTTTTAGGTATTGCACCAGACTTTGAAGAAAAAAGAGTTTATAGTCATGGAATAATGAAACAGCTTAGATATCATAGTAAGAGATTTAAAGCTATGATGGAAAGTCCAGGTTATTTTAATAGTTCTTTATGGGATACTTTATCTGGAGAGTATTATAGAAGTTTTACAGAAAAACAAGACTATTATCATATCTTTGATTATTGGAGTTGGGATGAAAAAACGATTAATGATACTTTGATAAATCAATACGATTGGGAAACAGCGATAGATACAAGTACTACTTGGCGAATAGGTGATGGAACAGCAGGATTTTATAACTATGTTTACTATACTGTTGCTGGATTTACAGAACACGATACTTTTAGAAGCAATCAAATACGGGAAGGGCAATTAACGCGAGAAAAAGCTTTAGAACTTATAGAGGATGAAAATCAACCGAGATATCAAAATATTAGATGGTATTTAGATACATTAGGATTAGATTTTGAAGAAGTAATTAAAGTTGTTAATTCAATTCCAAAACTATATAAAGAGGTCTAAATGAATATCTGGTGTATATCTAAATATGCAAGCCCACCAAATTATAGTAAAATGCCTGCTCGGCTTTTTGAACTAACTAAAGGGTTTATAAAGCAAGGGTATAATGCAATCTTATTAACATCTGACGCAAATCATTTTTCAATTTATCCACAAACAAAAGAAATTTATAATTTTGAAACTGTAGAAGATGTACCTCTCTGTTGGATAAAAACAAAAAAATATACAAAAACAGCATCAATTGCAAGAATTTTAAGTTGGTTTGATTTTGAGCAAAAACTTTTTAGACTTGATACTAGTAAACTCAATAAACCGGATGTTGTTATTGTTTCTTCTTTATCTATTTTTAGTATTTTATATGGGTACTTTTTAAAAAAGAAATTTAATAGTTTTTTAGTTTTTGAAATTAGGGATATCTGGCCTTTAACCATGACAGAAGAGGCGGGTTTTTCTAAATGGCATCCTATGGTAATGTTAATAGGTTTTATAGAAAAATTTGGGTATAAAAAAGCTGATTTAATTGTTGGAACCATGCCAAAATTGGATGAACATGTCAAAGAAATTTTAGGATATGAAAAGCCATTTTTCTGCGCTCCCATAGGGTTTAATCCTGATAACTACAAAGAACAATCTTTTAAGCAAGAAAAAAATCTTTTTGATGAAGTTTTTCCAAAAGAAAAAACAGTTGTAGGGTATGCTGGAAGCATGGGAATTACAAATGCATTAGAGCCTTTTATAGAGACTATCAAATCATTAAACAAAAATGAAAAACTTCATTTTATGCTTGTGGGTAGTGGAGACTTAAGAGAAAAATTTGAAAAGGAGTTAGAAGGATGCGAAAATGTAACTTTTTTGCCAAGAATAGCGCAAAATGAAGTAAAATATTTTTTGGAAAAATGTGATATTTTGTATCTTTCTACTCAATATTCTAAAGTTTGGGATTATGGGCAGTCAATGAACAAAGTAGTTGAGTATATGCTTGCATCTAAGCCAATTATCGCTTCATATAATGGATATCCATCTATGATAAATGAAGCAAATTGTGGTGTGTTCGTTAAAACAACAAACCCTAAAGAGCTGGAAGAAGCAATTTTTGATATAGATAAGTTAAGTTTTCAAGAAAAAAAGAAACTTGGAGAAAATGGAAGAAAATGGATTTATGAAAACAGAGAATATTCACAATTATCAAAAGAATATATAGAAAAAATTAAAAAAGAAATGAAAAGTATAAGTGCTTAAATTATTTAGGAAAAGTTAAATCTTACAAATCCTTATAGTATTAAATAGGGGATAGAGATGATGACTAGAGGGGAGTTGCTTTGAAGCTAAGACCCCGAAACATCGTGGAGAATGCCATTGGTTAGCATTCCTAGAGTTCGCGGTTCCGAATATTTTTATAAGGATATATGAAATATGATATATGTAATTTTACTTCTCTTGTCGTTTTTTTTAACATACTTCATAAAAAACTACTATATAAAAAAGTCATTAGTGGCTGAGGTGAATGAGCGGAGTTCTCATAGTGTGCCTACTCCTCATGGGGGCGGAATCGCTCTCTCATTAACTTGGTTTGTTGGTTTGTTTTATCTCTACTTTACCCATCAGATAGATCCAACACTTTTTTACGCTTTGCTTGTGGGATCTGCCATAAGTGTGGTTAGTTTTTTTGATGATATTTATGAGTTAAGTCCTAAACTTAGACTCTTAGTTCAGTCTGGTGTTGCAGTTTTTGCTATCTATATTCTTGGCGGACTTGACTCTTTGGAGTTTGGACTCTTTAGTGTAGAAAACCCCATAGTGACAAATCTTTTTGCTTTTTTTCTTATAGTTTGGTTTATAAATCTTACAAATTTTATAGATGGGATAAATGGTTATGTAGGAAGTGAGTTTGTCTTTTTATCTTTGGCTGGGTTGATTTTGTTTGGCGGAGGTCACTTTTTAGTCTTAGCTGTGTCAGTTTTGGGTTTTTTGTTTTGGAACTACAACAGAGCTAAGATCTTCATGGGTGATGTTGGAAGTACCCTTTTAGGCTATAACATAGCTATATTTACACTCTACTATGCAAACATAGAAAGTTCAAACTTGTGGATCTGGATAACACTTTTTGCTCTCTTTTGGTTTGATGCGACTCTCACACTTATAAGAAGAAAGCTAAATGGCGAGAAGTTAAGTCAAGCTCATAAAAAACATGCATATCAGAGACTAACGCAGAGTGGATGGAGCCATTTTAAAGTTACAAACTACTCTATAGGATTGAATATTATCATACTTTTAGCAGTGTTTTTCATACCAAATGTAGCTCTTAGTTTTATACTTTGCTTAGCTCTTTTGTATGGAGCTATGAAGTTAGTAGATCTAAGAAAGAAGTTTGAATAATAAGATAACTGCTATAGCAAGAAAAAATAATCTAAAAAAAGTTCTTAAAAGAGATAAAAGTAGTGGGTTAGTATTTAGCTTTTAGAGAGTCTATAGTACAATACTGTATTACAAAAATACAAAAGGATTTTTTATGGTAGCAACTGTCCGTCTTGATGATATTTTACAAAACAAACTAAACACTTTAGCAAAGACACTAAATAAGAAAAAAAGTGATGTTATTCGCGAGGCGATAGAGCACTATGCCAAAAGTGTCGAGAAAAGCAAAAAAAACAGAATATTAAAAGCTGTGGAAAAAACAAAAAATGCAGATAAAGATGAGTATGAAAATTTTGAAGGAACCTTAAGCGATGGTTTGTAGAGGCGAAATTTGGCTCACCAATCTTAATCCAATCAAAAAAAACAATGAGATGGGCAAGATCCGTCCCGTCCTTATTTTTCAAAATGATGCACTAAATCATAGCGAGTACCCGACAACTATCATAATCCCGCTCACTACTTCTCTCATAGATGATGCAGAACCTATTCGTATGAGAGTTGAAAAGAGAGAAAAATTGTTGGAAGATTCTGATCTAGTTATTACGCAAATACGCTCAGTCGATAATGGTAGGTTTGTAGAAAAATTGGCATCTCTTAGCGCAGATGAGATGAAAAAAGCTAGAGAATTTTTGAATGAGATTATATAGTGATTTAGATGCTGTATGGTAAAATGACAAAATTGAAGATAAACTTTAGGAGATACATTCATGATTGACTATTTGCGCATACAAAAAGACTGTTTTTGGGATATAAATATCTCTAGAGAAGATTTAGAGGCTATCTTGAGTGGCAATGATGAGAGAAAAAAGAGTATGCTTTTTGAAAAAATTCTTTTAAATAGCACTAGAATCTTTATAGATTTAAAAATCTTCAAAATTGAGGAACTGGCAGAGCTTTTAGAAAACTATAAAATACCACAATTTAATTCAGAACATGCTTTTAGAAGAAAAAATATGGCGGAAGTTTACTTTTTGGATAAACCTTTGTTAATAGATGAGTTAAAATGGATAGCATAAACTATAAAAAATTATATGATCTTCAAAAAAAGTTTCAGCTTACTGTAGAAGTAGAAACTAAAGACTTCACTCGATTTAAAGTCGATAATCTGCTTCAAGTTGATTTTGTTAATGATGTTTCATTTAGATATAAAGATACCATAGTTGATGAGATTAATTGTCTATCTTTACATGTACACTAACAAGCTACAAGTTTAATATCAGCGATAAAAAGAGAGACAAAATGACACTAACAACAAACAAAAAAACAACTTTACTTATACTTTTTGCATTTGCTTTTAGTATAGTAGTACGGCTTATTTGGGTGGAGCAGTTTAGCTCTGAGGAGCAGTTTAAGTTCAATGGTGAGTTTATGATAAACACCAATGATGGTTATTACTATGCGGAGGGTGCTAGAGATATCTTAGCAGGTGTTACTAAAAACACTAATGATCTCTCTCCATTTGAAAATGCTACAAGTGTTTTTACAGCTTTAATTGTAAAGATCTTACCATTTTCATTTGAGACAGTAATCTTTTACATGCCTGCTTTTTTTGCTTCGCTCTTAGTCATCCCCATCATTTTAATAGCAAGAGAGTTTGATAGGCTTGAAGTTGGTTTTATCGCGGCACTTGTAGCAAGTGTTGCATGGAGTTACTATAACCGCACGATGGTTGGTTACTTTGATACTGATTTTTTAAATATAGTTTTTCCAACTGTTTTGCTTTGGTCGCTCATTTGGGCTCTTAAGACAAATGAAGATAAATATCTTCTCATCGCAGCTCTTGATAGTATAGCTTACAGATGGTGGTACCCACAAAGTTATTCACTAGAGTTTGCTTTTATAGCACTTATAGCTATATATGTAGTTTATCAATACATAAAAAAGCAAGACTTCCAAACAAACCTATTGCTTATCTCATTTATGCTTTTTGCTATGGTAAATCTTGATGGATTTGTTCGCTTGTCAGTGGTTGTAGCTTTTTATATTTTGCTTAAAACTAAGAGAGATCTAGTGTTTAGATATCTCTACTACATCTTTGCAGTTGCATTAATTCTTTTTTTTGTGACGGGTGGATTTGATCCTATCTGGGGCAAACTAAAGGGTTATGTTTTTAGAGATGCACTCGATAGTGGCGCGGAAGGTTTAGGGCTTCACTTTTTTACGGTTATGCAGACAGTGCGAGAGGCTGGGAAGATCCCATTTGAGATGTTTGCAAATCGAATAAGTGGACATACTCTTACTCTCCTTGCATCTATGCTTGGTTATGTATGGTTTGTTTATAGACATCCTGTAATGCTTTTAGCTCTTCCTATGGTTGGACTTGGGTTTTTAGCTTATGGAATACCTGGACTTTTTGATGGTGGTGGACTAAGATTTACTATATATGCAGTCCCTGTTATGGCTTTGGGTTTAGGGTTTATTATCTATGAGATCTCTAAGTGGCTCTCAACTAAGTTTATAAATGACAAAGTGGCTCAGATCTCAAAGTATGTTTTTATGACACTATTTACTCTTGGGGCACTCTATCCAAACATTGCCCATGTTATAGGATATAAAGTTCCTACAGTTTTTACTCAAGATGAGGTGAAATTACTAGATAAACTTCATGAAATTGCAGATCGAGAAGACTATGTTGTAGCGTGGTGGGATTATGGTTATCCTATCCGTTATTATAGTGATGTAAAGACTCTTATAGACGGTGGAAAGCATAGTGGATCTGTAAACTTTCCTGTGAGCTTTATACTAAACTCTCCACAAGATCCAGCGGCAAAGATGGCACGACTAGATGTTGAATATACTGAGAAAAGATTTAGTGTAAATGAAGCCAACAAAGGTTTAGATGTAAATCATACTAACTATGTAGAGTTTGCAAGTAGCAATATCGAACAAATGACACTAGACTATAAGTACAATAACACAAATGACTTTTTAAACTCTCTAAATGAAGAGATAGAACTACCTGCTAAAACTAGAGATGTTTACCTTTACTTGCCAAACAGAATGGTGGGCATAGTCCCAACAATAACGCTTTTTTCAAACTTAGATCTTATGAGTGGAAAGAAAAGAGCTCAACCATTTTTTTACATTTCAGGTACTGTACAAGAGACGCAAGAGAGTGTTGAGCTTGGTAATGGTGTTCGCATCATTAAAAAAATGGGACAAGTACAGATTGGTAATGATATATTGACTATGAATAGTTTTATAGTAACTGAATATGATGCTAATGGAGTGCTAAGAAAAAATGTCCAAGTTATAGATAAAGATAGTCCAGTAAGTGTTATATTTATGAAAAATTACAACCAGTTTTTAGTCTTAGATAAAAATATGCTCAACTCAACATATATACAACTCTTTGTGCTAGAAAACTATGACGAAACACTTTATGAACCAGTTATACTTAACCCAATGGCTAAGATATTTAAACTAAAGATCTAGGTCATATGTGCTTTTTAAATTAAACATACTTAGATATACTTCTAACGATTTATAGGACAAGAGCCTATATTTCAATAAGGAAAATCGATGACTAAAGAGTATATATTTACCTCAGAGTCTGTAACAGAAGGGCACCCTGATAAGATGGCAGATCAGATTAGTGATGCAATTTTGGATTATATTATTGAGCAGGATACTTCCGCACGAGTGGCGTGTGAAACACTAGTATCTAATGGTTTTTGTGTAATCGCAGGCGAACTAAAAACAACGGCTTATGCACCAATGCAAGAGATAGCAAGAAAGGTTATTCAAGAGATTGGTTATACAGATGCGACCTATGGATTTGACTATAGATCTGCAGCGGTTTTAAATACTATAGGTGAACAATCTCCGGATATAAATCAAGGTGTAGATCTTGCAGATGGCGAAATTGGGGCGGGCGATCAAGGGTTAATGTTTGGATATGCTTGTAGTGAAACACCAGTTTTGATGCCTCTTCCTATCTACTTAGCACATCTTATTACACGAAGATTAACAGAAGTTAGAAAAGAGTGTATAGTTCCATATCTTCGCCCAGACGGAAAAGCGCAGATAAGCGTTAAATATGTTGGGGATAAACCTGTCTCAGTTGATACTATAGTTATCTCAACTCAACACGCTCCAGATGTGTCTCAAGAGCAGATTAGAAAAGATATGATAAGCGAAGTTATAGAGCATGTTATACCAAAAGAGATGATGAGTGAAGCTACTAAGATACATATAAATCCTACAGGAAAATTTGTAATAGGTGGTCCACAAGGCGATGCAGGACTGACTGGCAGAAAAATCATAGTAGATACTTATGGTGGAAGTTGTCCGCATGGCGGTGGAGCCTTTAGTGGGAAAGATCCTACAAAAGTAGATAGAAGTGCTGCTTATGCCGCTAGATGGGTGGCAAAAAACTTAGTGGCATCTGGTGCTTGTACGAGAGCAACTATACAGATATCTTACGCTATTGGAATAGCTAAACCTACTTCAATACTTGTAGATACACACTCAACTGGTGTGGTTGATGAAGAGATGATAGAGCGTTGCGTAAAAGAACTTTTTGACCTTTCTCCAAAAGCTATCATAGAATCTTTAGATCTACTTCGTCCGATTTATAGAAAAACAGCTTCATATGGTCACTTTGGAAGAGAAGAAGATGGCTTTACATGGGAGCTAACAAACAGAGTGGATGAGATTAAAAGGTATTTAGATATTTAAAGATATGTTTTAGCTATCTTTAAAAATCTTGTGATAAACTTACTTCGAAAATTAAAACTAGGAGAATTTTATGGCAGTTATTATTAATGACACTTGTATCAATTGTGGTGCTTGTATAGATGAATGTCCAGTAGAAGCTATCGTTGATGAAGATGATAACCCATCAGGTGAAGAAATTTACTATGTATATGGTAACAAATGTGTAGAGTGTGTTTCTCATCACGATGAGCCAGCTTGTGCTACTGCTTGTCCAACTGAGGGCTGTATCACTTGGGATGCTATCGGTGAGAGTCCTGCGCATCGTGAAGACGTCACAGATGAGCAACGCTCAAACCATGAGAATGTTATAGATTAATTCTCCACTTAAAATATTTTGCAAGGTGCAGATTTTGCACTTTGTAAACTCTTCATTTTTTGCAAATCTTACAATTTAAACAACAATCAGATATTTTTTAGATATAATTCCACTCTAATTTTATGAATATATAGGAGATTTGATGGAGCGTACACTATCAATAATAAAACCAGATGCCGTTGCTAAAGGCGTAATAGGTAAGATTTTAGATCGTTTTGAGAGCAATGGTCTTAAAGTTGCAGCAACTAGAAAGATTCAACTATCACGCGCTGATGCTGAAGCTTTTTATGCTGTTCATTCAGAGAGACCTTTCTTTAATGACTTAGTTGATTTTATGATCAGCGGCCCAGTTGTTGTAAGTGTTTTAGAGGGTGAAAATGCAATGCAAAAAAACCGTGATCTTATGGGTGCTACTAACCCTAAAGAAGCAGAAATAGGTACTATTCGTGCAGATTTCGCTGAAAATATAGATGCAAATGCAGTTCATGGAAGTGATTCTGCTGAAAATGCAGCTGTAGAGATCGCTTTCTTTTTTTCTGAGAGAGAAATTTCATAAATTCACAAAAAGACTTATTTTATGAAGATTAAACTTATAAAAATAGGTAAGACACCAATAGACTTTGAAGTCAAATCTGATGAAATAACATTTAAAGGTTATTTAGAGTATGATTCAGGCAAATTGATTTTGCTAAGAGCAAATTTAAGTGGATTTACATTGTGTGAATGTAGTCGGTGCGGTGAAGAGTTTAAACTAAAAGTAGATGAAAAGATAGAATTTTTTATTTGCGATGGTGTTTTTGACTCAGATGCAAGCATGGACTTAGATGTTGTTGAGTCTTTTGACTCTACAGCAGATTTAGATGAGCTTTTAATCTCCGAACTTGAGCTTATAAAAAGCGACTATCATAGTTGCGAAAATTGTAAAACAGAGTAATCTATAAGAAGTAAAAGGGACTTGTTCCTTTTACGGACAAATAGGATGAAGGTTTTCCTTCATTTTATTTATGAAATAAATCAAATTAAAGGAAAATAATATGGCAGTACCTAAGAGAAGAGTGTCTCACTCACGTTCAGCAAAAAGAAGAACTCACTACAAGATTTCTTTAGCTCGCCCAGTTAAAGATAAAGATGGAACTTACAAACTTCCTCACCATATCAACCCAACTACTGGTGAGTATAAATAGTCGATGATAAAGATTGCAATTGATGCAATGGGAGGGGACTTCGGTCCCGAACCAATTGTTAAAGGTGCTATGTTAGCACTAAAGAGAAAGCTGTTTGTGCCAATATTTGTTGGCAATAAAGATGAAATTTTAGCTCTGTTACCAAAGCGTTATAGAGCTAAAGTTTCTATAGTTGAAGCAAGCGATGTTATCTCAATGTCTGATGCCGCAACAGATGCAGTAAAGAAAAAAGAGAGCAGTATATATAAAGCCATAGAGCTTGTAAGAACTGGCGAGGCACATGGCGTGGTCTCAGCTGGACATAGTGGAGCTACTATGACTCTTGCAACTCTTCGATTAGGTCGCCTTGATGGTGTTGCTCGTCCTGCACTTGCAACTCTTATGCCAACTAAATCAGGTCGCCGTTCAATTTTACTAGATGCTGGAGCAAATGTTGATTCTAAAGCTATTCACATAGCTCAGTTTGCTATTATGGGCGGATGTTACGCAGAAGATTTGCTTAAAATTCCAAACCCAAGTATTGGAATATTGGCAAATGGAGAAGAGGCTTCAAAAGGTAATGAGATTACAAAAGCGGCTTTTAAAATCTTAGAAGGATATAAGGGCTTTAAGGGAAATGTAGAAGGCACAGATATCTTCAATGGAACTTGCGATGTTATCGCATGTGATGGTTTTATAGGCAACTTAGTCTTAAAAGCTAGTGAAGGTGTTGCCGCTACAATTAGTCAGCTTATCAAAGATTACATAAGAAAATCTCCTGTAGCTATTACTGGTGCTCTTTTAATGAGAAAAGTTTTTAAACTTCTTAAAAAACAGATTGATTATGCTGAAATTGGTGGTGCTCCGCTAATTGGGATAAAAGGTTGTGCTATTGTTAGCCATGGAAAAAGTAACTCCAAAGCTATAGAAAATGCTATATATCAAGCTATAAACTATGTAGATACTGGTGTAAATGAGCATATCATCACACGACTCAAAGAGTTAAAAAATAAGGAAGTTTAATGGCATATGCTGCATTTAGATCTATTGGGGCCTACGCTCCTGCTGATATACTTACTAATGAAGACTTATCAAAAATGGTTGATACCACTGATGAGTGGATTACCAAAAGAACAGGTATCAAAGAGCGTCGTATTGCAGCAAAGGGTCAAACTACAAGTGACATGGGAGTAGAAGCTGCCTCTTTAGCAATAGAGAGAAGTGGTATAGCTAAAGAAGATATCGACATGGTGATCTGTGCTACTATTTCGCCTGATTATTTCTGTATGCCATCAACTGCTACTATCATTTCAAATAAACTTGGACTTAATAATGTTACAGCTTTTGATATCTCGGCAGCTTGCACAGGTTTTGTTTATATTCTCTCAATCGCCAAAGCATTTATAGAATCTGGAATGAAGAAAAATGTTCTTATCATCGGTGCTGAGAAGTTATCTGCTATAACTGACTACAGTGATAGAGGTACTTGTATCCTTTTTGGAGATGGTGCTGGTGCTGCTATTATTAGTGCAACTGATGATAAAAGTGAAGCTATTATAGATATTCACACAGCAGCTGATGGTACATATGCAGATCTACTTATGACTCCAAATGGTGGGAGTGGTTCGATCCACGACTCACTTGACCAAGAAGCTAATAGTTGTTTTATGCAGATGAAGGGAAATGAAACTTTTAAAGTAGCAGTTCGTACCCTTACAAAAGATGTTATAGACATACTAGAGCAAAACAAGATACAGAGCCAAGACATAACTCACTTTGTACCACATCAAGCAAATTATCGCATCATAAAAGCTGTAGGCGATGCTCTAAAGTTAAAAGATGAGCAGGTTGTTATGACAGTTGAAAAATATGGAAACACTTCAGGTGCATCCATTCCTATGGCTATTAATGATATTTATGAGCAAGGAAAGTTAAAGAGTGGAGATCTGATGTTACTTGACGCTTTTGGCGGAGGCTTAACATGGGGAAGTGCTCTAGTTCCTTTTTCACCAATAAAATAATTTTTCAGAAATAAAATAACACTTTTGCATGATTTTGGCGATGTAAGATAACTTCTCTCGTTCCCATCGTCCTCGATGTGAATGCATATAAGTATATTTTCTACTTCAATCCATTATTATATTTGTTTTATTTATCTGCATTCCACCTCAGGAGAGGATGGAACGAGAGAAATCTTAAACTTTATAGAACTTTTCAAAACCTAAGAGACCCTGAATCAAGTTCAGGGTGACGAGTTGGGAAGTTCAGGACGATGAGTTGGTGCTTATGGTGACGAGTTGATATTTCCGTCATTGCGGGCTTGACCCGCAATCTCATCAAAGCTTAAGTTTTTTCTCAAGCCTCCTAAAAAACTCTTTCTCGTTAGGCAATTCTATAGTTGCCTCTCTTAACTTTTCTCCCCACATAGGATTTGGAAAGTGTGAATCATCTTCAAATCTCGCCATTACATGGATATGAACTCTGGGTAGCATATTTGCAAATGAAGCCATATTGATTTTTGTAGGCTTGTAGTAACTCTTCATTTCATCCTCTACGATATCGTATATATCCCAAAGTCTTACTCTTAACTCTTTTGGCAAGTCTCCTAACTCTTTGTATGGTTCTTTTGTAAAGATTTTTAGCCATGGGATTTGACTTTCTTCTTGTTGTATGTATATATCTTTGTCTTCATAGATTATATTTTGCATTAGTTGTCCTATATATTTTTTAAGCTTGCATTATACTCTATTGTTTGACGCTTTCGTTACTTGAATAATGTTTCTGTAATTTGCTTGACATCTCCGTAATTATGAGCTTAACAACTCCGTCATTGCGGGCTTAATATTTTCGTCATTACGGGCTTGATATTTTCGTCATTGTGGGCTTGATATTTTCGTCATTGTGGGCTTGACCCGCAATCTCATTATGTTTTTAAAACCTCAAGAGACCCTGAATCAAGTTCAGGGTGACGGGTTGGGAGTTTAGGACGACGAGTTGGGAGTTTATCTCGCTCTGCTTGAACGGTTTTTGTCACGACTTGCAGTACCACGATATCCACCTGAACGGTTTCTATCTGATTGACCTGCAGGACGACTGCTGTTAGAACGGAATGATCCGCCTCTTGAGCGACCACCTTTTCCTCTTGAGTCATTTCTTTGAGAAGCTCTTGCAAGAATTGCTTCCATTTTATCAGCTGGGATACCAATGCTGTTTGGTCCCTTAATATCTTGTTGATCTAGTAGCATAGAGATAAGTTTATAAGCCATTTGCTCTTCATCTATATCTTCTCTAAGTTTGTCTAGAACTTTATGTGCTTCATCGTAGATCTTATGATCTTCTACTTTTTTAACAAGATTGTCAATAGTAGTGCTTCTTAAGTCAGTTTTACTTGGTACATATGCATGTGCCATTGAAGTTCCAACTTTTTGCTTGATGCGTTGAAGCTCTTTAAACTCTAGTGGAGTTAGAAGTGTGATAGCTTTACCCTTAGTTCCAGCACGACCAGTTCTACCAATACGGTGAACATAAGACTCTGGATCAAAAGGAATATGGTAGTTAAAAACATGAGAGATGTTGTTAACATGGATACCACGAGCAGCTACATCGGTTGCCACTAGAACTTTTACAGAGTTTGATTTAAAACCCTTGATAACAGTCTCACGTTGACGTTGCTCCATATCTCCATGAAGTCCATTTGCTAGGTAACCAGCGTTTGAGAGAACATTTGATAGTCTATCAACTTCGCTCTTTGTTCTACAAAATACAACTGACTTTGTAGTCTCTTCTGAATCCATAAGACGGATGATCGCATCATCTCTCTCAGACTCTTCTATAACATAATAAAGTTGTTCTATATCTGTGTTTGTAGTTTCACCTTGAGTGATAGAGATAAACTCAGGGTTGTCTAGAATTCTCTGAGCTAGAAGCTTTATAGGCTTTGGCATTGTTGCTGAGAATAGTAGAGTTTGACGATTTGTTGGAAGATAAGAGAATATCTCATTGATGTCATCTAAAAATCCCATATCTAGCATCTCATCTGCTTCATCTAAAACAACTATGCTAGGTGTAAAATCTTTTACTAGGTTTTTCTTGAGTATGTCTAAGAGACGTCCTGGAGTAGCAACAACTACGCTTGCACCTCTCTCTATTAGGTCAATTTGACGTTTATATGAGCTTCCGCCATAAACTGTAACAGTTTTAGCATTTATTGTTCTACCGTATTTGAAAAGTTCATCACTTACTTGAGTAGCAAGTTCTCTTGTTGGAGTGATAACTAGTATCTCAACTCCAGCTTTTGGATCTATGTTGTTTAGTGCAGGAAGTCCAAAGGCTGCAGTTTTACCTGTTCCAGTGTGAGCTTGACCAACAATGTCGCGACCTTGTAGTATAAATGGGATTGCTGCGACTTGGATAGGGCTTGGTACTGTAAAACCAGCTTCTTTTACGCTTCTAAGTATGTCTTTGTTTAAACCTAAGTCATCAAATGTGATTAGGTTCTCCTTTGCGGGTACGTTTAGTTCTGTTTGTGCATGTTCTTGCATCATTATCCTTGTAATTAAGGAGATGATACAATTTTGCCAAACGCAAAGCACCTTCCCCTTAAACTATTTGGCGGATTATATCCAAGTTAAACAAAATTTAGCTTGAAGTTGATTAGATGTTTGATAGTTTAAGCTTGTATTGTGTAAAAAGGTCTAAAAATATTTTGAATCTCTCGAAAAATTAATTTTTTGCAGCATTGGAGTAGACAACACTGCGGTTTCTTCCAGCATTTTTAGCCTCATAGAGTGCTTTGTCTGCTCTTTGGAGGATTGAGCGTACATCTTTGTCATCTTCTTTTCTTGATGATATTCCTATACTTACGCTATATTTTATAATATTTCCATCAATATTTAATTCAGAATCAAAGATCTCTTGGCGAAATCTCTCAGCAAATATAAAAGCACCCTTTGAATCAGTCTCTCTTAACATTACTACAAACTCTTCACCGCCAACTCTAGCAACGATATCTAAGCTTCTTGCCATCTTTAGGCATATAGCGGAGAAGTGTTTAAGAACTTCATCTCCAGCGTCATGTCCATAGGTATCGTTTATGTTCTTAAAATGATCTATGTCTAACATCAAAAAACTCAACTCACTCTTGTATCGATTTGAACGCTCAAGCTCTTCTTGGGATAATTCATCAAATTTACGACGATTTATCGCTCCTGTAAGTGGATCTATATACGCCATCTCTTGAAGCTCAACATTTTGTTTTTGATGAGTTTGGATCTCTAACTCTTTTTTGCTTAGATATAGTTGGGTGTATATATCGCCTTTTAGAAGTTTTTGCCTAGTTGTCTCATATGCATCGTACATAAAAGCCAACTCATCTCTGTTTATATTTATAGGAGAGAGTCTAAGGGATCTTCCTCCTTTAGCTAAATCTTTCATGGCATCTGTGAGTTGATGGATCTGGTATTTTGTACTTGTTCTAAAAGTGTATAGCATAGAGAGTGTAACTATTAAGATTGTCGTAGCAAAAGATAACCATAAAAGAAGATGAATTACAGAATCGTCTATGCTCGCATCTACTAAAGAGTCTATTTTAAACAGAAGGCTATCTTCAAAAATTTTTATCTCATCTATCAGATCTGTCATGGAATCAAACCAGACTTGTGAGTTAAGAGAGTCAAATTTTCTTAAATAAATACTCTCTTTATATTCATCTACTTTTTTTGCTATATCTGAAATCATTATAGAATTGTAAGCATTTTTTTGTGACTTAGATGCACTCTGTTTAAATGTTTCAAAAAAAGCCTCTTGAGTTCCTTCTAGGGTTGCAAAGTCTATAAATTCTTCAAGTAAACCATCTTTGTTTTCTATAAGCATTGTTGCATAAGCTCTTTGTTTTCCTAAAGATTCTTTTAGATGTTGTAAGGAAGAGAGAGTAGTAATGTTAGAAGAGATCTCTCTATCGTAGTTTAAAAAGGCTATTTTTGGAGTGATATTTAGTATGTTTTTTATAATTTTTGTATAAGACTTTATCGCCTCGGCTTGAGTAATGGTTTTTGCATCTATCTTATCTCTAAGCTCTTTTAGTGATGAATGATCCATCTGGAATGTTTTTATATATGGCTGTATCACGTCAATACGCTTGATACTTGCTAAATTAACTTCTTCTAAAAATTTTTTTGCTGAGATATCAAGAGTATGTCTTTGTTCTTTTAGAGAGTCTTTAAATTTACCATCTATACAAGTGATATCCCCACTACTTAAACCTCTTTCTATCTGCATATCGTGAACAACTCTGTCTACATTTGATACTATTTTCGTGATAGAAGATGTTTTTTTCATATTTATATATGTTGTAAGGTTGTTAAAAAGTATAATAGTCCCAAAAAGTAGCATTCCAAGTAGAGGAATGATGGCTGAGAGAAAGATTCTCTTTGTAAAGCTAAAATTTTCTATAGTTTTTTTTGTTATTTGTGAAATAAAATTCTTTTTTTTATTCTTTTTTTGTTCTGTAAGTCCACATTTTTCAAAAAGACCAATAGTTGGGATATCTTCTTCTATGATGTGGTTAAAAAGCCAGTCTGTTAGAAAGTAGCTTACTTCTTGTGCCATAGCACTGTTTTTTGCATTGGCTAGTTTAGCTTTTAATTCAGGGACTTTTTTAGCAAACTCTCTATGTTGAGCGATATGTTCTTTTATATGTAAGCAGTTACATTTTGCTAGTAGAAGCTCTTCTCTGTGAAAATGCTCTATAACATACTTCTCTAGGTCTTGAAAGGTCTTATCTATAATCTCTTGAGCATTGCCATCTCTTATAGCATCTGAGAGTCTGTTGATAATATTTAGGAGTTGTTTATGGTCATCATCAATGGATTTTACGCCAAGACTTAGACCTTCATGCCATTTGATCATAAAAATGATTTTAGCATAAAAAATGACATTTTGCCTTGTAATGAGACAATACAAATACAAATACTGTATAATTTACTCAATTGAAATTTAGGATTTTAAGATGGATCTATATTTAGCCCTGTTGCTTATTTGTGGTGTTATAATAGTCGTATTGCTATATCTTTATATCTCAACTCTTCAAGCTAAAAATGACTTGAGAATGAGATATGCAATCTTAAATAACAAGTATGACGAAAATATAAAATCTCATTATGAAAAGATAGAGATGCTCCAAAGTGCAAAAGAAGAACTCTCAAAAGAGTTTAGACTCTTAGCAAATGAGATCTTTGAGACAAAATCAAAGAGCTTTAATCATACTCATAAAGAGCATTTTGAGATGTTACTTCGTCCATTTCGTGAACAGATAGCAAACTTCTCAAACCAATCAAAAGAGCAGTTTACTTATGAGACAAAAGAGAGACATCTTTTAAAAGATGAGTTAGTAAGATTAAAAGAGATGAACGCACAACTCTCACAAGATGCACTAAATCTTACAAGTGCACTAAAGGGTGAGAATAAGACTCAAGGAAACTGGGGTGAAATAATCTTAGCTAGAATCTTAGAAGAATCAGGTTTAAGAGAAGGAATAGAGTATAAAACACAAGTGAGTCTAAAATCTGATGAGGGCAGGAGTTATCGTCCAGACGTAGTCATTCATATGCCACAAAAAAGAGATATTATCATAGACTCTAAAGTCTCTCTTGTAGCTTATGAGAGGTTTATAAAAGAGAGTGATGAGAAGTTAAAAAGTCTTGCACTTAGGGAACATTTAAGCTCAATAAATACACATATAAAAGAGTTAAGTGCTAAAAAATATGACGCACTTGAAGGTGTAAACACACTCGACTTCACACTTTTATTTATGCCAATAGAGGGAGCTTTTCACTTGGCTTTAGATGGAGATGGAGAGTTTTTTAAGCGAGCTTATGATAGTAATATCTTAGTAGTCTCACCATCTACTCTTTTAGTGACACTTAGAACCATTGAGCATATTTGGCGGACTAAAAATCAAGAAGATCACGCCCAAAAGATAGTGAGTGAAGCTGAGGCAATGTATGAAAAACTTGTGTTGTTTGTAGATGAGATGCTAAAGGTTAAAGAGCATCTAGTAAAAGCTCAAGACTCTTATGATATCTCTATGAAGAGATTAAAGAGTGGTAAAGGAAATATCATAAAGCGAGCTGAGAATCTTGTAGAGTTAGGTTTGAAGCCAAAAAAAGAATTAAGCATAATAAGTGAAGAGTAAAAATGAAAATAAATGAAAAAAGAGTAATCTCGTACCTTATAGTACTAGTGCCATTAGCCTTAGTTTTAACGGCTAGTTTTTTTATAACTACCTTTTATATAGAAAAAGTTAATGCCTACTTTAAAAAGGTAAAAGAGATCTCAATAGCTGAGCATATAGAGTCTAAAAAAGCAAAGAGTGAGATCTGGGTTGATCAGTTAAACCTTCTTTTTGATTATAAGAACAACCGTTTAGTTGATGGCATAAAAATAGAGTTAAAACAGAGTGTAGATCTCGCTTATGATAGTGCAAGATATATATATGAGAAGTACAATAGTAAAAGATTTACAAAAGAGATAAAACAGAGAGTAATAGATTCTCAGATGGCATTTAATACAAGCAAAAACCCAGTTTTTCTTACGAGTTTCACAGGAGAAAATATTCTTTCTAGAAGTCTAAACTTACCTCAAAAAAATATTATAGCTTATGAAGATGCAAATCATAGAGCTGTTATATTAGAAGAGATCCAAAAGGTTAGAAAAAATCAAGAGGGATTTATAGAGAGTGATTTTTATGAAAAAGGCCAAAGCTATATAACTTATGTTAAAAACCTAAATATTCATAATTACTACATAGGATCATCAATAAATGTTGAGAGACAAAGAGATGCTCTAAAGTTTGAACTTTTAGAGATGCTTAAGAGTATACCTATGGATAGAGCAGATTTTATGGGTTTATATGAATCTAAAGATCCTATATTTATATCTAAAAAAATGTCATCATTTTTAGGAGATAATTCACTTGAACTTATATCTAAAAACCTCTCAAAAGAGCCAAAATGGTATAAAGATACGCTAGATGATTTTTACTACTATTCTAAGTATTATGAGCCACTTGATTGGCACTTAGTTTATGGTTTTGAGACATCTAAGATGAGTAAAAAAGAGTTAGAAAAACAAAATCAATTAGAGCAGATATTAGATAATGAGTTAGAATTTATACTAAGTGCATCAGCGGCTATTGTTATCTTTGTAGTTGTTCTTTCGTTACTTCTCTCAAGAAAAATTAACCGTATATTTTTAGAGTATCAAGATGAAGTCCAAGTAAGAGCTGATGAATTAGAGAGTCTAAATGAATCGCTAGAACAAAGAGTCGTTGATGGACTCAGAGATCAAAGACAAAAAGATAAGATGCTAATCCAGCAGTCAAAAATGGCAGAAATGGGAGATATGTTAAGTATGATAGCTCATCAATGGAGACAACCACTAAATCAGATGTCATACTTGTTTATGAACATCGGTTCTGCTTATGAGTATAAAGAGTTAACAAAAGAGTATCTTGATGATAAGTTAGTTGAGGCAAATAGTATCTTAGAGTTTATGTCTGTAACTATAGATGACTTTAGAAACTACTTTAGACCAGATAAATCAAAAGAGTTTGTGCTTGTTAGCGATGTGGTAAATACAAGTGTGGCTTTAATGCAAAAGTCCTTAGAACTTAGTGGTGTAGAGATTGAACTAGATGCACAAGGACGAGATCTGACTCATATATATAAAAATGAGTTTATTCAAGTTATGCTAAATCTTATCAAAAATGCAAAAGATATTTTGGTGGATAAAGAGATAAAAAATCCTAAAATTATCATCAAAACAAGATGTCAAAAAGAGAGACTCATAGTTGAAGTTTGTGATAATGCTGGAGGAGTTGAGGAGGCTATAAAAGAGAAGATCTTTGAGCCATACTTTTCTACAAAAGATAAACATAACGGAACGGGACTAGGATTATACATGTCAAAGATGATTATAGAAGAGCATTTGGGTGGAAGTTTGAGTGTTCATAACCATGAAGATGGAGCTTGTTTTAGGATTGAGATATAGTTTTATATCTTAACACTCTTGTAATAGAAATTTATGTAGAATGCATGCATTATGAAAAAGATTAGAAATAAAGTTTTAACTCTGTTGCTTTTAACATTTGCTTTTTTTGTCGTGCATGATTATGTTGTAGAAGATGTAAATCAAGATGCCATTTATGAGCTTAGCTATAAAGCTTTTGACAAAGCAGATATGCAAGATAAGATCCATGAATCCATCCATAATATCTTTACTTTTAATCTCGAAGAAGCATCAACTAAAGATGTTAAACTCTTAGATGTAGCACCTTGTAGCATCACATACAGCCTAAGTTCAAATGTAAATCCAGTTCCACAAAGACCTCCACTCTCATAGATTTTTTTTAAAAACAAAATTTTAAACAAAGGTCAAACTATGAAAATAAAACTATTTTTACCACTTTTTATATCTACAGCTCTCTTTGGGCAAAATCTAAGCGAGATCTTAGAAGCTGCAAGTATGAGCAAAAGAGTAATATCAATAAAAGAGCAATCAAAATCAGAGATAGCTCAAACAAAACTTCTAAACACTTACGATGCACCATACTTAGGGCTTAGTATATCTCATGCAGATGAGACTGGTGATAAAGGAGAAGAGTATGCAGTTGGCATCTCTCAAGAGCTAAACCATCCCTTTGCAAATAAAAGTAAAACAGTAGATGCAAAGACTAAAGCCATAGAGCTAGGTGTGTCTCACACCCTTGATATGTTGAGTCTTGATATAGCAAAAACATATCATCAAGCTTGTATCTCAAAAGATATGAGTAAGTCATTACAAAGACTATACGATGAACAAAATGAAGGCTTTTTAAAGTTACAAAGAGCCTACGTTCTTGGTGAGATCTCAAAAAAAGAGCTACTCTTTAATAAGTTAGATCTAGCAACTACAAAGCGAAGTGTTACAACTTACAAAAGAGCTTATATGACAGATCTATCAAGCCTTAACGAGGCGATTGATAATCTTGAGATCACAGATCTAGAGTGTAATGATTTGGCGAAAATCACAAAAACAATAGAACTAAAACAAGTCCAAGATCATGCTCTTATAAAAGAGATCTCTTACGAGCAAAGTGCAACAAAGTCTTCTTACAATGTTTATAACTCTAGCTTTAGTTCCATCGGCTACGAGCTGCTTTATGAAAAAGAGCTAGATACAGAGCGTTATACATTTGGAGTGAGTCTTCCTTTAGACTTTTTAAGCTCAAAAGCCCAAACACAAAGAGCTGAGTTACTGTATAAGGATGCTTCACTTGTGGCTAAAAAGGATGCATTAATAAGAGAGATTCAGAGCCAAATTGAAGGATCTAGCCAGAGACTAAAGACTCTTTATGAAGAGCTCATTGTTTTAGATGAGGAGATCTTGCCAATGAGTTTGGAGTTAAAAGATCTAGCAAAGAAGTCTCTAAAAGAGGGACATAGTAGTGTTTTAGAATATTTAGATGCAACGCGTTCATACTCAAAGATAACACTAGAGCTACAAGAAATTAAAAAAGAGTACTACAATGAACTATTTGAGCTTTATAAAATAGCTGACATGAGGGAAAAACTATGAAAATATTAACACTTTTAACACTTGGCTTTTTAACTCTTTTTGCAACAATAGAGATGAGCCAAAAGCAAGAGAGTGAACTTGGTATCAAAACCACAAAACTAAAAAAAGCAACAACTATAGAGTTTGGTGCATATAACGCAAAAGTAAGCTTAGATGCAAAAGATATTATCTCTATTGGACTAGCAGTTGATTCGGTTGTGATAGATATTTTTGTCAAATCATTAGAGTCTGTAAAAAAATCACAGAAGCTTCTTTCTTTAAGAAGTAGTGAGCTTTTAAAGCTTCAAAAAGAGTATATAAATGCTCTTATAGAGAGCGATAATGCACAAAAGAGTTACCAAAGAGATGAGAAACTATTTAGCGAGGGAATCATCTCACAAAAAACTCTACTTATCTCAAAAAAAGAGAAATTAAACTCCCAGCTAAGAGTAAAACTTAGTGAGAGTGAACTTCTTATGAGTGGATTTGATGATGCTTTACTAAAGAGAGTTAGAGAGACTCACACGCTTGTTGAGTTTATAAATATCTTAGCACCAAAAGATGGTTTAGTAGATGCCATAGCTGTAAATGTTGGGCAAAAAGTAGAATCAAATAGAGCTATGATGAGAATCTATGCAGATTCAAAGAGATATTTGGAGCTAAACATTCCTATCGCTGTTGCAAAAAATATAGATCTAGGAGATAGATGCTACTTTGAGAGCAAGAGTGCTAAGATAGTTGCGATCTCAAACATTGCAAATGAAGAGACTCAATCTGTAAAAATCAGAGCAGTTATAGAAGATGCAAAAGATGTGATGCTAAATAGAGTCTATTTCGCAAAGATAAAAAAGAGCTTAGAAAACGCATTTACGGTTGAAAAAAGTGCTTTGGTTTATGAGCAAAACAAGCCTATAATCTTTAAGAAGATCCCAAAAGGATATGAGGCTTTGAGTGTTTTGATACTCAAAGAAGATGCACAAACTTATATAGTTGAAGCAGATCTAAGTGAAGAAGATGAAGTGGCGGTTAGTTCTACCTCCGCACTTCTTAGTGCATTGGAGTATCAGAGTGAGTGAACGACTCATTAGTTTTGCACTTTCGCAAAGGTTTTTAGTTGTATTAGTTGCATTTGGAGTTTTGTTTTTTGGAGCATCTTCGATGCTAAAACTACCAGTAGATGCCTATCCTGATGTAGCTCCAACTCAGGTGAAGATCATATTAAAATCATCTGGCATGACACCAGCTGAGATGGAGTCTCGTGTGATGATTCCAGTGGAGCAAAACTTACAAAGCATACCAAATCAGATGATAGTTCGCTCACTTGCAAAGTATGGACTTTGTGACATAACTATTGACTTTGAAGATGGGGTTGATATCTACTGGGCGAGACAGCAAGTAGCACAAAGACTCAGCGAAGTAAAAGATCTGCTTCCTGAGAATGTTACAGGTGGACTCGCTCCCATCACTACACCGCTTGGTGAAGTTTTGATGTTTACTATAGAGTCTGATACACTAGATCTCATGGAGAAGCGGACACTTCTTGACTGGGTCATAAACAAAAAAATCCGCTCTATTGATGGAGTGGCAGATACAAATGCTCTGGGCGGATATGTTAAGACTTATGAGATAGTCCCTTATTTTGCTAAGATGAAACTTCACAAGATCACAATGGGAGATCTAGAGAGTGCAATAAGAGCAAACAACAAAAATGAGGGAGTTGGAAGACTCTCTATAGGTGAGCAGAGTCTCTTTATAAGGACTGAGGGAAGACTAAAAAACCTTGGAGATATCTCAAGACTCATCATCAAAAATATAGATGCTAGAGATATTCGAGTCTCTGATATTGCTGAGGTTAGGATTGGATCTCTTACCAGAGGCGGTTTTGTCACAAAAGATGGAAAAGAAGAAGCAGTTCAAGGCTTAATCCTCTCAAGAAAAGGCGTTGATACTTCGGGAGTTTTAAAGAGAGTAAAAGATGAGCTTAAAAATATAGAAAAAGATCTGCCAAAAGGCACAACTATAAATATCTTTTATGACCGCTCAGATCTAGTCTCAAAAGCGATAAATACAGTTACAAAAGCACTGCTTGAAGCTATGGCGCTTATCATGATAGTTTTGTACCTTTTTTTAGGAAGTTTTGCCTCTGCTTTTAGTGTGGCGGTTATCTTGCCATTTGCCGCTATGATGACCTTTGTTGCCATGAGTTACTTTGGGATCAGTGCAAACCTTATGAGTCTTGGAGGGCTTGCAATTGCCATTGGAATGCTCGTAGATGCTGGGGTTGTGATGGTTGAAAACATTGCAGAACACCTGCAAGATGAGAAGTACAAAGATGAGTCAAAACTAAGTGTGGTTTTGATCTCTGCAAAAGAGGTTGCAACTCCAGTTTTTACTGGGATACTCATCATAATAATAGTTTTTTTACCACTTTTAACGTTAGAGGGATTGGAAGGTAAACTCTTTGTTCCAGTCGCTCTAAGCATCGTTTTTGCACTAACTTCTTCACTGATTTTAGCACTTACTTTTATACCAGTTGTAAGCTTTTATGTACTAAAAAAAGAGTCTGGCAAACAAGTGGCTTTGATGGTGTTTTTAGAGAAGTGGTATGAGAAGATCCTAAGATTTTCACTCTCTCATCAAAAGAGCATCTTTGCTATAGTAGGAGTTTTATGGATAGTTGCAGTTGTTGCATATCTCGGAGTGGGAAAGACATTTATGCCAACACTTGATGAGGGAAATGTGATCATTGGAATAGAGAAAAATCCATCTATATCACTTGAAGCAAGTCGTGATATAGATCTTAAGATCCAAACAGCTCTAATGCGAGAAGTTCCAGAGATACTATCTATAGTAGCTCGTGGTGGAAGTGATGAGATAGGGCTAGATCCAATGGGCTTAAACGATACAGATACATTTTTGGTTTTAAAACCAAAGGCTGAGTGGAGAGTAGCGTCAAATGAGTGGCTACTTGATGAGTTTAGAAGAGTCTTAGATGAGTTTGTGGGGATTGAGTATAGTTTTACACAACCTATTGCTATGCGAGTGTCTGAGATGCTAAGTGGATCTCGTGGAGATATAGTTGTAAATATCTATGGAGGCGATACCGAAAAACTTGAAGAGATAGCAAAAGAAGTAGCTGTTATTGCTGAGTCCATAGAGGGAAGTAGCGATGTTTACAAAAAAGCAAACGAGGGAGTCGCTTACTGGGAGCTTGATTATAGAGATGAAGCGATGGCTAGACATGGTGTAAACAAAGATGAACTCTCAAACTACTTAAAGGCTAGTGTTGATGGGATTGAAGTGGGGATAGTTCAAGAAGATCTAAGACGCATTCCTTTGATGATAAAGGGAGATAAAACTCTTCAAACAAGTATGAGCAAAAATAGAAATCTGCAATATGTACTGCCTAGTGGAGAGAGTATTGAGATAAATGAGCTAGTCGAGTTTAAAATGACACAAGGTCCAGTACAGATCGATCATGAAAACTCCATGAGAAAGTCTCTTGTACAAACCAATGTAGTAGGGCGAGATCTAGTTGGTTTTGTGGATGAACTTAGCTCTATGGTAGATGAAAAGCTTGAACTTCCACAAGGTTATTTTATAGAGTATGCGGGTGAATATCAAAACCAACAAAGAGCATCTAAGAGACTATCTATCATAGTGCCTCTAAGTATTGTTATGGTTTTTATCTTGCTTCTTCTGACATTCAAGTCATCTCTGCAAGCATTTTTAATACTCTTAAATATACCATTTGCACTTATTGGCGGAGTCTTTGGGCTTTATTATACAGGTGAATATATGAGTGTGCCAGCTAGTGTTGGCTTTATTGCACTTATGGGAATCGCGGTCTTAAATGGGGTTGTGATGTTGGAGTATTTCAACAAACTTAAAGGGACTATAGAGGATTCTAAAGAGTTAGTCATTCAAGGAGCACTAAGAAGACTTAGACCAGTTTTAATGACAGCATCTATCGCAGCTCTAGCTCTTATACCGATGCTTTTTGCAACGGGACCAGGATCTGAGATACAAAAACCTCTAGCTATAGTTATCATAAACGGTTTAGTCTCATCAACCTTTTTAACTCTAGTTCTTTTACCGATTTTGTATCATAAGTTTGTAGCAAAGAGAGGATAGGATTTCTCTGGCTCCCATGCTCCGCATGGGAGCCTATATATGTGTAAGACTCAAGAATATATACGAGTTCCAACGCGGAGCATTGGAACTAGTTAAGACAAATTTATTTACTGTAGATGTGAAGTTTATAACCACTTCCCGAGACGTTTTCTATGGAGTTGTGAGGTACTTTTTTTCTAAGCCCCCTTACAAGAGAGCGAATGGCATCTTGGCTCATTCCATCGTATGGCCAGATGGCACTCTCTATCTCTTCATATTTTACAACTCTAGTGTGGTGATGTGCTAAGAGATCTAAAAAAAGAGTTTCATTTTTTGTTAGTTTTACCTCTTTATCATCCTCGTAGATCACTTTTTCAAAAGCGTTGTATTTTGTATTTTTTGAGAGTGCTAAGCTAAACTTGCTTTTATCATTTATGAGTTCTATAGATCTCTCTAATGCAACTATGAGTTTTTCTTTTGTTATGGGCTTTATGATGTACTTTACAAGTTGAAGTTCTACTGCCCTTAGTAAGTACTCTGTGTCTGAATGGGCAGTTGCTATGATGATTTGAACATCTTTGTCGTGAGATCTAATGTAGCTCGCCATATCGATGCCGTTTAGTCGTGGCATGCTAATGTCTGAGATGATGATATCGGGCTTGTGTTCTCTCCAAACTTTTATAGCATCTTTACCATCTTTTGCTTCTAAAACCTCTTTTGCCTCGCGGCTAAGATACTCAACCGCACTAGCTCTTACCATCTCATCATCTTCTACATACAAAATAGTGAAGTTTTTTAGCATATTTTTCATTCAAAGCCTTTGTGCGATAAATAGATTTTAGGCTATTATACTACTTATGAATATACAAACACAATATAACTATGAAAAAACATGGACAACAACAAATGAGAAAGATCTGCTTCGCATCATAGAAGAAGAGATCGGAGATGCAGATCCACAAGGTACGCTTTTGTATGTTAAAGAGTCTATAAAAAACGGCAAAATAATTAGTGTTGGAACTTGTAGATTTAAAAAAGAGAAAAAGGAATAAAATGTTTCAAAATATAGATGTAGCAAAACTCATTATAAGACTGAGCCTTGGGATTATGATGCTCTTTCACGGAGTTGATAAGATTAGAAATGGAATAGGCGGAGTTAAGCACTTAGTTACAAAAGCAGGATTACCAGAGTTTTTCGCCTATGGAGTCTATGTAGGTGAGGTAATACTACCTATATTTATAATCTTAGGGCTTTATGCAAGGGTAGCATCTGTTGGGGTGGCTTTTACAATGATTTTTGCTATATTTTTAGCTTATGGCGGAGCTTTTTTAGCCCTAGGAAAACACGGAGCACCTGTGATGGAGCTTCCATTTTTATATCTTGTTTTATCTCTAGGTGTGTTTTTTCTCGGATCTGGTAGGTATTCTTTAAACTCTAAGTAATTTTGAGGACTTTTTAGCTAGTTCCCACGCTCTGCGTGGGAATTCATATATATTTGGGTTTAGTATTTATATAAACTCCCACGCGGAGCATGGAAACGAGAGAGTGGCAAGTGATATGCATTCCCACGCGGAGCATGGGGACGAGAGAGAGACGCGGAGCATGGGAACGAGAGACGGATTAGCCTTCCTAGAAGTTCCACTTCCGAAAAACTTGCCAATTTTTACGGATGTCTAACTTTTATAGTAGAATTTAAACTCCACCCCACAATCGCCATCAAAACCACTACAACCATAGTTGGTAAAATATCATAAGCATGAGTTAAATATGCCAACCATAAAAAAATCGCACCTAGTGGAGTTGGCACGCCTGTAAAATACTTGCTTACCTCGCCTGCATCTGTGTGTAGGTTAAAGTGCACTAGTCGTCTTAGACCGCTTATTACATAGTAGATGCTTATAACTGAAGCAACAAGAAGTGAAAATCCTGAGAGTGAAGTTGCATAAACAGCTTGAAAAATCAAAAAGACAGGAACAAGTACAAAGGTTAAAAAGTCTGCAAAGCTATCTAACTGCACTCCAAACTCATTTGAGAGTTTAAACTTTCTTGCGATCTTGCCATCAAAAATATCAAAAGCACCGCCAATCCATGCTAAAATGATGGCTAAAACAAAATTGTTTTGAGTGATAAAGTAAGTAGCAAGAAGACCGGCAGTGATATTTACAAAGGTAAAAAGGTTTGCAAGGTTGAAGTGAGAACCTGGGTTGTAGAGAAATTTCATAAAAAGCCTTGAGCTAAATTTTGGTGTAATTATATCTCTTAAAATACTTTTAATCAAATTGTTTTGCCTATAAAAAAGCACAAGGCTTTATTGATAACATTTATCATTATTAAGATGCTTTTAAATTAAATAAGACTATCCTTACGACAATAGAAAATTTAAAATAAGATTATGTATGAAAACATTAAAAGATTGCCAAAAAAACCAAAAAGTTAGAGTTTTAAAGCTTCATGCTCCAAAAGATTTAAAACAACGATTTATATCTTTAGGGATCATGAAAGAAGCTATTATTGAGATGATAGAGTCTGCACCTGGCAAATCTACTATAGTAGTAAAGGTTGGAAAAATGACATTAGCTCTAAGAGGACAAGAAGCCGAACTTATAGAGGTAAAAGCACTATGATTAAGGAAGAAGGAAATGCTTGTCCAGTAATAGCAAATCACATTAAAGTAGCACTTGTAGGGCAACCAAATGTTGGTAAGAGTATGCTTATAAACTCTGTATCAAATGCACATCTTCATGTGGGAAATTTCTCTGGCGTTACAGTAGATAAAACTGAAGTTTTGTTTGATTATAAAGGTTATCACTTTACAGTGGTTGATCTACCTGGAACTTACGCATTTACTGACTACTCTATAGAAGAAAGGGTCACTCATAAATACCTTAGTGGTGGTGGATATGACCTTATTATAAATGTAGTAGACTCTACAAACTTAGAGAAAAACCTGCAACTCACTTCTGAGCTTATGAGTATGAATAAAGATATAGTTATAGCACTAAACATGAGTGATGAAGCTAAAAAAGAGGGTATAGAAATAGATGAAGTCTATATGTCTGAACTTCTTGGCATCCCTTGTATAAAGACTTCCGCAGTTACAAAAGAGGGTATAGAAGATCTTTTGGATGCAATTGTAAAAGTTGGATCACAAGCCAAACAAGAATCAAAACTTATCTTTAGTGAAGCGGTTGAAGAAGAGATCTCAAAGATAGTTGCTTACTTACAAAAGCATAAACACGAGGCTCCAAACTCATATAGAAACATAGCTATAAATCTTTTAAAAAATAATAAAAAAACTTATGCAAGACTTCATGATGATCCAATCTGGACAGAACTTCAGCCAATCCTTATAGATGCAACAAAACATATAGAATTACATCATGATAGTGATGATATTAAAGAAGCTTTTGCAGAAGAATATGCTGCTTTTAACAAAGGTATCATCACAGAAGTTGTAAAAGCATCAACAGTTCAAGAGAAAGAAACCATTACCCAAAAGATAGATAATATCTTAATTCATCCATTCTTTGGTATCCCAATATTTCTGTTTTTTATGTGGGGGCTTTTTCAGCTTACTTTTGAAATAGGATCTATTCCTATGGAGTGGATAGAAGCCTTTTTTGGATGGCTTGGTGATACCATAGGCGCAACTATAGCAAATGAAGATATTCGCTCACTTATAGTAGATGGTGTTATAGCTGGTGTGGGTGCTGTTGTTTTATTTGTTCCAAATATCATCATACTCTTTATCGGGATCGCGCTCTTAGAGAGTACAGGTTATATGTCAAGAGTCGCTTTTTTACTAGATGGATTTTTTCATAAGTTTGGACTTCATGGGCAATCTTTTATCCCTCTAGTTACTGGTTTTGGATGTTCTATCCCTGCTTATATGAGTGCTAGGATACTTAAAAATGATAGAGATAGACTTTTAACTCTTTTTATCATAGGTTTTATGAGTTGTGGAGCTAGGCTTCCTGTTTATGTTCTGTTTGCAGGTGCATTTTTCTCAGCTGAGATGGCTGGAAATGTTTTATTTGCTATCTATATTGGTGGTGCGTTTATTGGATTAATAGCTGCAAAGATTTTAAAACTAACTGCATTTAAAGGGGCTGATGAACCCTTTGTTATGGAGATGCCAAAGTATAGACTTCCATCAGTTAAACTTATATGGCATACGGTTTTAACAAAGACTATGATGTATCTTAAAAAAGCAGGTACTTTTATAGCAGCTGCATCTATGCTTATTTGGTTTTTAAGTAACTATCCGCATAACTTAGAACTCGAAAAAGAGTTTTCCTCTAAGATAGAGCTTGCTTCTACGCAAGAGAAGAAAAATGAGCTAACAAATGAACTTGGAGTTAAGCATTTAGAACAGAGTTATTTGGGAACAATAGGAAAGTTTTCTGAGCCTCTTTTTGCACCTCTTGGTTTTGACTGGAGAATGAGCGTTGCACTTCAAACCGGTCTTGCTGCTAAAGAAGTAGTAGTTTCAACTTTGGGAGTTCTTTATGCACTAGGCGATGAGGTAGATGAAGAGAGTAGCACCTTAGTAAACGCCATAAGCAAAAACATATCTTTTGCATCCGCAGTTGCCTTTATAGTTGTTATCATGATATATCTTCCATGTTTGGCGGCTTCTATAGTCTTTACTCGCGAAGCTGGTGGGATAAAGTACTTCTTTTATCTTTTTGCTTTTACTTCAGTACTAGCTTATTCACTAGCATTTGTAGCGTATAATGTCGCTTTATTGTTCTCGTAATGATTCATTAGTTTAAATAGGATAAAATTGCACCATGAAAAAAATATTAATGATTGAAGACGACTTAGAATTAGCAGAGATTTTAACTGAATATCTAGAGCAGTTTGATTTTGAGGTTATTACAGAAGATGACCCATTTAAAGCAGTTAGCATACTAAAGTTAGAGAAGTTTGACTTAGTTATACTAGATCTTACTCTTCCTGGCATGGATGGACTTGAGGTTTGTGAGGCGATTCGTGAGAGACAAGATATTCCTATCATTATTTCATCAGCTAGAAGTGATGTTACAGATAAGGTAAAAGCTCTAGAACTTGGTGCGGATGATTACTTACCAAAACCATATGATCCAAGAGAACTTGAAGCTAGAATCCACTCAGTTTTAAGAAGATATGCTGCAAAATCAGAAGCAAAAGAAGAATCAAAGAGTGATTTTAGATGTGATCTCTCTTCTATGATGATAACTTATAAAGGCAGAAACATAGATCTAACAAACGCAGAGTTTGGAATCCTTGCATATATGATAGCAAAGCAAGGACTTGTAGTATCAAGAGAAGATCTCATACATAATGTAAATGCAATCAATGAAGACTCATCAAACAAAAGTATAGATGTAATGGTGGGTAGAATCAGAAATAAATTAGGCGATAAAACTCTTATAGAGTCAGTTCGTGGCGTTGGATACAAACTACTCAAGTGAAAAAACACGCTGTTTTATTAACTGTACTCTTTGCACTAACTGTTACACTTTTTAGTGTTAGTGCAGTTTTTTTGGAATTTTACAAATTAAATAAAAGTCAGTATATAGAGCAGATCTTTACAAAACATGAAACCATAAACCAAATCTATCGTGAATACCTTCAAAAAAATACTTCACAAATCATGCTTGAAGCAAACTTAGCAGTCTATAAGTTTGTTTTAGAAAAAGATGAAAATGCAAAAAAAAGAATCACAAAACACGCAACTATATTGAAACAGAGGAATTTTACAAGAGTTGATGAAGCTATTATGCTTAATAATAAAGGGCTATATACTCAAAAAGTAACTCGGGACTTTAGAATCTCGATGTTAGAATATGCAAAAAGAATACACTTCTATATAGAGTCGCCTTTGGGAAGTGTACTCATTCAAGATGAGGAGTTAAAACCATTTACTTACTACTCTATTGCTTACTCCTACCTAACTATTATTTTAATAATATCTATCTCATTTATGTTGATACTACAAAGATTAAGACCACTTATAAGACTTAGAAGAAAGATAGCACTTTTTGGAAATGGAGATATGAACATCTCTTTTAAAACTACAGGAAGTGATGAGATAGCACTTGTTTCTAACGAGCTAGAATCCACAAGAGAGAAGATAAATAGCCTACTAGAAGCTAGAACTCTTTTTTTAAGAAATATTATGCATGAACTAAAGACTCCTATTGCAAAGGGGACTATCGCTACTCAGATGCTTGGTACTAAAAAAGAGATAGATAGATTTACTTCTATTTTTGGAAGATTAGAATCTTTAGTTGAGGAGTTTGCACTCATAGAAGAGGTCACAAGCATCAACGATAAGAATAATTTTAAAGAGTATAGACTTGTAGATATTATAGATGGTGCAATAGATATGGCAATGGCAGATAGAGAGTGTGTGAGCATAGATGTTGATGCAAGTGTTAAACTACAAGCGAACTATAGACTCTACACCACAGCTATAAAAAACATGATAGATAATGGGATTAAATATTCCACAGATTCTCATGTTAAGATAGTTATAAAAAATAATGAATTGTGCTTTGAGAGCAGAGGTGAGTGTATAGGACACCCTTTGCAATATTATATTGAGCCATTTACAAAAGACAATCCAGCTAAAAATAGTTTTGGTTTAGGTCTTTATCTTGTCGATTCAATCCTAAAAGTTCATGACAAGGTTTTAGCACACGAGTATGAAGATGGCGTTAATCGCTTTATCTTTGCGTAAGCTTGCGTATGTAAACTAATAGGATGAGTAAATTAGATAAAAATATAAGAGCTTTTTTAACAGTTGTTTTTGCCTTGAGTTTTTTTGTTTTTGGCTGGCTGAGTAACTCAGCTTATGAGCCAGGAAAAAGAATACAAAAACCCACTGTTTTAGATGAGATCAAAAAAACTAAAAAACTAAATGTTGTTTTATTAAATGCACCATCAACCTATTATATAGGCGTAGAAGGAGCACAAGGTTTTGAATATGACTTGCTTAGTGCTTATGCCGCGCATCTAGGTGTAAAGCTAAATATTATAACTGCAAACACTATTAAAGATGCTATTAGACTCTCAAAACTACCTCATGTCCATATAACCTCTGCATCCTTAGCCAAAACAAAAGAGAGAGAAAAAAAGTTTAACTTTGGACCATCATACTTTGAAGTACAAGAGCAGGTTGTTTGCAACCGAGGGATGATTATAAGTGGAAATTTTCCACGAAGTATAGAAGAGTTAGCAGGACTAAGTATAAAAGTTGGAGAGGAGACAAGTTATAGTGAGACGTTGCGTTCACTACAAGCGGATGGTTTTGATATAAATGCAACATTTGATACTGAGTTATCAACTGAAGAGTTATTGGAGATGGTTGCATCTCATGAGATAGATTGTACGGTTGCAGATTCAAATATATATGCATTAAATCAAAGGTATATGTCTCAGATTGAATCAGCATTTATTATAAGTGGAAGAGAACAGTTGGCATGGGTACTTGCACCAAACTCTAAAAAACTTGAAGCTGATATGTACTCATGGTTTAATAATTTTAATCAAAGTGGTAAACTAGCTCAACTAAAAGATCACTACTATAGTTATGTACTTTTCTTTGACTATTATGACAACACAATGTTTTACAAACGAGTCAAATCAAGACTTCCAACTTATAAAAAGTACTTTGTAAAGTATGCAGAGATGTATGGAATCCCTTGGAGACTCTTAGCCGCACAGTCTTATCAAGAATCACATTGGAACCCTAAAGCGAAGAGCTTTACAGGAGTTCGTGGTTTAATGATGTTAACACTAAAAACAGCAAAACTTCTAGGTGTTAAAAATCGTCTTGATCCAGAGCAGAGCATCAAAGGGGGCACTAGGCATTTAAATCAGATGCTAAAATATGTTCCAGATGAAGTAGAGGGAGAGAACCGCTTAAAATTTGCATTAGCTGCATATAATGTAGGAATGGGACATATTGTAGATGCACAAACTCTTGCTGTTAAAATGGGGCTTAACAAAAATATCTGGAGTGATCTTAAAAAAGTTTTACCTCTTTTATCCCAAAAAAAATACTATAAAACTCTAAAACATGGCTATGCTAGAGGAAGTGAACCTGTTAGATATGTTGATTCTATTTATGATTATAAAGATATTTTACAAAATATAAATGAAGAAGATAAAGAAGCAAAAGAGTAAAAACTGAGTAAGCGAAATAAAAGGAAGTTCTTCCTTTTACTTTACTTGCTATAGTGCATCGCCTTCTTTACCAGTAGAGAGTGAAGTTAAAAAGCTCTCCATGTCATACTTTACTCTGTATTCTGGTGTCATAATGTGGATCAGTATATCGCTTAGATCTATTACGACCCAGTCTGTACTCTCATCAACATGAACAAAATTTTCAACTGGTTTTAGATCAGTTTTTATGTGGTTTAAAAGAGCACTTGTGTGTTTTGCTCCTAGTGATGAAGCAATGATTGCATACTCTACAAAGTAGTTTTTATCTCTTAGATCAAAGACCTCTATAGACTCTGCTTTGTTTTTATCTAGTGAGTTTACTATTGTTTCTATTCTTGATTGCATTTGTTTCCTTGGTAAAATTTTATTATCTCATCTGCACATTTTGATGGCAGTTTTGTTCTGTCTAAATCTTCTCTTAACATAGTTGATGAGATATTTATATCTATGTTGAGACTTATATAACCATCAGGTATATCGACTCTATCTCTTTGGGCTACTATAAATGTAACTAAATTGTTTAGTTCATCAAAACCCTCCCACTTATGTAGCGATGTAAGGTTGTCCGCACCTATGACTAAGTATATCTTCTTAAATCTCTTTAGTAAATGCTTTACACTTTGTATACTTGGAACTTTTTTGTTTTGCCTAACTTCATAGTCACTTACTTCTACTTCTTTAACCTCACTAAAAATTTCTCTTAACCATTTTAGCCTTAACTCTGATGGTGCAAAGAAATTTGATTTAAAAGGGTTTAGATATGTCGGCATCACTATAACTTTGTCAATCTCTTTTATCTCTAAGAGAGCTTTAACTAGAGCCTCGTGAGCGATGTGAGGCGGGTCAAAAGAGCCACCATAAAGTGCGATAGTTTCCATAGGCTAGTCCAAATTTAAAGCGAATTATAGCTAATTTTGGATAAAATAATTCAATTTTTTTAATTTTAGGAAATATATATGGCGCTAAAGATAGCAATAAACGGATTTGGTAGGATTGGTCGTTGTGTGACTCGCATAGCAGCCAATAGAAGTGATGTTGAAATTGTAGCGATAAATGATATGGCTACAATAGATATGATGCTTTACCTACTAAAATATGACTCAGTTCATGGAGCATTTAAAAGTGAGGTAGTTCAAGTAGATGAAAACACTATTAACATAGATGGAAAAAATATTAAAATTTTTAATGAGAGTGACCCTAAAAAACTTGACTTTGTCAAATATGGTGCTGATATAGTTTTAGAGTGTACAGGCTTTTTTTTAACTCAAGAGAGTGGAAGTGTTCATATAGATAAGGGGATTAAAAAAGTGCTCTTTTCAGCTCCATCAGCAGATCAAGATACTGCTACTTTTGTTATGGGAGTCAATGAGCATCTTTACACTGGGCAAAAAATAGTATCTAATGCATCATGTACAACAAACTGCCTAGGACCTATTGCAAAAACTCTAAACGATGCTTTTGGGATTGAAAAGGGTCTTATGACAACCATTCACTCATATACAAATGATCAAAATATTTTAGACGCAAAGCATAAAACAGACAAACGTCGCTCACGTGCAGGGGCTATCAACATGATACCAACAAAAACAGGAGCTGCAAAGGCTATTGGTTTAGTTCTTCCAGAGCTTATTGGAAAACTTCATGGTCAAAGTGTTCGCGTTCCAACTCCTGATGTATCTATGGTTGACTTAAATGTAGTAGTTAGAAAAAAAACAAGTGTAGAAGAGGTTAATGCTCTACTTAACGAGATGGCAGCGACTAAACTAAAGGGGCTTTTGCTCATTGATAAAGACATGAGAGTATCTCAAGATTTTGTTGGATGTGCTTACAGCTCGATAGTTGCAGAGGACTTAACTCAGGTTATAGCAGGCGATATGATAAAAGTAATGGCGTGGTATGATAATGAGTGGGGATATTCTACGAGACTTCTTGATATGGCTCTCTACATTAGCAAATAGGAATTATATGGAATTATTAAGCATAAAAAAATTAGATTTAACTGGTAAAAAAGTTTTTATAAGATGTGACTTTAATGTACCAATGGATGAGTTTGGAAATATTTCTGATGATAGAAGAATTCGCTCAGCACTATCGACTATAAATTATTGTCTTGATCAAGAATGTGCGGTTATTTTAGCATCTCATTTTGGTCGTCCAAGGGGTAAGGTAGATGAAAAATACTCTTTAATTCCAGTGGCAAGAAGGATTCAGCATCTTCTAAAAAGAGATGTGAAAATGGCTAAAGATGTCATAGGTAAAGATGCTCTAGCTAAAGCATCTTCTCTTAAGCCTTCTGAAGTCTTGTTGTTAGAAAATCTTCGTTTTGAAGAGGATGAAACTAAAAATGATAAAGAATTTTCAAAAAAACTAGCATCACTCGCAGAGTTTTATATAAATGACGCTTTTGGAGTTAGTCACAGAGCGCACTCCTCAGTTGAGGGAATAACGCACTTTTTTGATAATAATCACAAAGCTGCCGGATTTTTACTACAAAAAGAGATAACATTTTTTTCTAAACTTATAAACAATCCAGTTCGCCCATTTGCCGCGATAATTGGAGGCTCAAAAGTTTCTGGAAAACTAGAAGCTCTTATGAATTTACTTCCAAAAGTAGATAAGATTTTCATAGGTGGTGGTATGGCGTTTACATTTTTAAAAAAGATGGGCTATAACATAGGTGCATCTTTAGTAGAAGATGATCTACTTGAAGAAGCTGGACATATTATGGATAAGGCAAAAAAGCTAGGTGTTAAGTTTTACTTACCTGTAGATGTTATAGCAGCTGATAAGTTCTCAGAAGATGCAGTTAGTAAAATCGTAACCACACAAGAGATTCCAAATGCTTGGATGGGGCTTGATATTGGACCTGCGACTGTAAGACTCTATAGAGAGGGTCTAGCTGATGTGCAAACTGTTCTTTGGAATGGACCGATGGGTGTTTATGAAATGGAAAAATTTGCAAGAGGTTCTAGTAAAATCGCTAATTTTGTAGCAGATAGTTATGCTACTACAATTGTTGGTGGTGGAGATACTGCGGATCTTGTTCAAAGAGTTGGAGTAGATGATGAGATGAGTTTTATCTCTACTGGCGGTGGTGCATCACTGGAACTTTTAGAGGGAAAAATACTCCCAGGTGTTGAACCTTTGATAATTCAAGAAGAGGATTAAGATGATAATTGCTGCAAATTTAAAAACAAACTTGACTAGAATAGAAACATTAAAATATCTAAAGAGTTTAGAGTCGTGTTTGAGTAAAAAAAGTATTACTCAAGAGGTTTTGGTGTTTCCATCTCCAACTTCACTAAATACTCATGATGGAAAGGTAACAATAGGCACTCAAAATGCTTATGGAGCAAGTAATGGCGCATTTACTGGAGAGATAGGAAGTATACATCTTGATGAGTTTGGTATAAAAACCATCCTCATTGGTCATAGTGAGAGAAGACACGTTTTAGGTGAGACGCAAGAAGATCTAGTGAAGAAGTTTAACTTCTACAGAAATCTTGGGTTTAAGATAGTCTATTGTGTAGGTGAGCCTCTTGAGGTTAGAGAGACAGGGTTTGATAATATGATGCAATATATTTCGAAGCAGTATGCGGGCATAGATACAGAGTATGAAAACCTTATAATAGCTTATGAGCCAGTTTGGGCAATTGGGACAGGACTTACTCCAACTAGTGAAGATATAGAGTCAATTCATAAAGAGTTAAAGAAAAAATCATCAGCTCCACTTCTTTATGGTGGAAGTGTAAAGGTAAGTAACGCCAAAGAAGTTTTAGGCATAGATGATGTTGAAGGTATTTTAGTAGGTGGCGCAGCACTCATTGCAGAAGATTTTTGCAAGATGTGTGAAATTGCGCAAGAGATAGAGAAGAGTTAGGTTTCTTCGTCGCACCTCTCTTTAGGTGTGATGTACTGATGAAGTTGCATTTGGTATGCATTCCACCTCGAGAGAGGTGGAACGAGAGAAGAGATAAAAAATAAAAATAAAAATAAGGAAATAATAGAATGATAATGAAGGGTAAAAAAGGTCTAATCGTAGGTCTTGCAAATAATAAATCAATAGCTTATGGAATAGCAAAAGCTTGTCATGACCAAGGTGCTGAGATGGCTTTTACTTACTTGAATGATGCACTCAAAAAGAGAGTTGAACCAATTGCAAAAGAGTTCGGAAGCGATAAAGTTTATGAGCTTGATGTCTCAAATGAAGAGCATATGGCAGGGATTGCAGCGTTAGTTGAAGAAGACTTTGGAAAGATTGACTTTTTAGTTCATTCTGTTGCATTTGCACCAAAAGAAGCATTGAGTGAGCCTTTTATAAAGACTTCTAAAAAAGCATTTCAAATTGCTATGGATGTCTCTGTATATTCATTTATTGACTTAACAAACCGCTTAGAGAGTGTTTTGGCTGATGATGCATCAATACTTACTCTTTCATATTTAGGTGGTCCAAAATATATAGTAAACTACAATGTAATGGGAGTTGCTAAAGCTGCACTTGAATCAAGTGTAAGATATATGGCGGTAGATCTAGGTAAAAAGGGTCAAAGAGTAAATGCGATCTCAGCAGGACCAATAAGAACACTAGCAGCTGCAGGGATAGGCGACTTTAAACAGATTTTAAATTGGAATGAGACAAATTCACCTCTAAAGAAAAATGTTACAACCTCACAAGTTGGAAACTCTGCTATGTATCTACTTAGCGACCTTGCATCTGGTGTAACTGGTGAAGTTCACTATGTTGATAGTGGATACAACATCATGGGAATGGCTGCGGCTGAGACTAATGAAGATGGTAAAACTGTTTTTTCTTGGGATAGTCGTAAATAATTAAAAAATCTAATGGCTATATAATAATTGGAAATTCCAATTTTATATAACCATTAACTTCAAATACATTTATGTGAGACTTTAAAGCTTGTCTTTCTAACTCTTGACTCGCTTCTATTAGAGTATCTGCTTTGCATCTAATAGATGCGATGCTATGCTTCTTATCATCTATAACTTCATATTCACCAACTTTTACATGAACGGCAATTTTAACTTTTTTTGACTCTTTAAATAGTTTAAAACATTCATTTAGAGTAAGTAAAAAATTGTTTATATTTACTCTTATCTCAGGTATTGATGTGTCGTACTCTTCAGTTATTGTTGTTTTTGTAAAGTCAAAATTCGTATTTTTTGATATATCTATAAGGCTAAAGATATTTGTTAATTGAGCATCTTGAATCTTAGCTATCTCTTTTTCTATATTTATTTGCTTATACAGCTCTATAGCTATATGTTCATCATCTATATATCCTACAAGAAGTGCATAATATTTCATTTTTGCATATTTTAAATTTATATATTTTCTCTCAAATCCAAAATTGTGAGGTGAATGGTTTAAAGTTAATTCAAATATCTCTTTAGGAGATACACTGTTAAAAAGAATTTCAGCCTCATTGTTAAAATCTATAAGTTTACCCTCATTGTTAAATAGTATAAAAGGGTTTATGGATTCATGAATAAATGCTTTATAAAAGCTATCACTATACATTTTTCTTTACCTTATAGTAACTGTTTAGCTTTTTTCTAAGAGTCATTCTATTTATACATAAGTGGTTTGCCATTTGAACTTGAGATTTATATCTCTCTTTAAATGCCTTTAAAAGTGGAATTTCAAAAATATCTAATAAATCTTTGTAAGATCTATCTCTACTTTTTAAATCACTTATAAAATATTTATATAAAATATCCATAATATCATTTTTAGTGATTGAACTTAGTAAAATACTTTTATATATAGATTGTTTTAAAGAAATTCCGTTTTTAGATATATCTATCTCTACATCATGCGCAGTTTTATTTGAGTAGTAGATTTTATTTGCTTCTTTAATATAGATGCTTATCAGCTCTTCTAAATCCTCTTTTCGCTCAGATAAGGGCTCAAGCCTTATCTTGATAGGAAATGTATTCAAGTCATCTTTATAGTTTTGTGATGCAGTAGCTATAATTCTTAGTGTTTTTAAATTTTCAAAAAACTGTTTTTTATTTATGAGTGCATCTATGTTATATAGAATCAAGGATTTGAAACTTTGAATGTCAATTTGCTTATTCAGTATTAACTTTTCTATTTCTGTAGCCTCATAGCTTTGAGAGTTTTGTAAAATTTCTTGCGCTAAAGTTTTTTTCCCAACACCAATTTCACCTAATATTAAAATATTTACAGGTAAAGCCACAGACATCTTTGCAACATGTAAAGCTTTTTTTGAAGATAGTGATAATGCTATAAAATTTTCCATATCAAATTTTAGCATAACTATTCAATCTCTATCCTTGTATAAAAATTATACAAAAATAGATATAAAAAATGTTCAATTAGCTGATATACTTTTTCAGGTATCAATTAAAGGAGATTAAATGGAAAGTTTTACAGATGTGAAATATATTCTAGACGGCTTTTTAATGTTGTTTGGTGGAGTATTGGTTATGTGGATGGCAGCAGGTTTTGCTATGCTTGAAGCTGGATTAACAAGAAGTAAAAATACAGCTACAGTTTTGACAAAAAATGTAGCTTTATATGCTTTGAGCTGTATTATGTTTTATTTTATAGGTTACAACTTAATGTATGGTGAGGAAAACTCATTTATAGGTGGAGGCTTTGCACTTAGCGGTTTTACAAGTGAAGGACTAGGCCACTCTGTAATGGCAGATTTTTTCTTTCAGGTAGTATTTGTTGCAACTGCTTCATCTGTAATCTCAGGAACTATAGCTGAGAGAATGAAACTATTGCCATTTTTGATATTTGTAGCTGTTTTATCATCTGTGATATATCCTATTCAAGGTCATTGGACATGGGGTGGTACATCTTTAGGAGGTCTTTTAGACGGCTTTTCTGACTTTGCTGGTTCTACGATAGTTCACTCAGTAGGTGGATGGGCTGCACTAGCTGGTGTAATAATTCTTGGAGCAAGAAAAGGTAAGTACGATAAAGATGGTAATGTTAGACCAATTCCTGGATCAAATATGCCACTTGCGACTATCGGTACGCTGATACTTTGGATGGGATGGTTTGGTTTTAATGGTGCTTCTCAACTTGCGATGGGTTCAAAAGAAGATATAGACGCAATTGCTATGGTAATGGCTTCTACAAATATGGCTGCAGCTGTAGGTGCGATAACAGCAACAATACTTACTCAACTTATATACAAAAAAGTTGATTTGACAATGGTTTTAAACGGTGCATTGGCTGGTTTAGTTTCTGTAACAGCAGCTCCTGATACTGGTATGGGATATGCGACAATAGTTGGTGTAGTTGGTGCAATTTTAGTTATATTTGCAGTACCTTTGTTTGATAAACTAAAGCTTGATGACCCGGTTGGTGCACTTTCAGTTCACTTGGTAGCTGGTATTTGGGGAACTTTAGCTGTTGGTATCTTTGGAAATGATAAATTTATGCCACAACTCATAGGTGTTTTAGTCATTGGTGTATATGTTTTCACTACATCATTTATTGTGTGGAAAGTGTTAGATATGCTGATAGGACTAAGAGTAAATGAGCAAGAAGAAGTTGAGGGTCTTGATATACATGAACTTGGACTTGAAGCCTATCCAGAGTTTAAAAGACACTAAGAATTTACACAAATTTATACAAGGAGTAAAGTATGAAAAAGATGGAAGTTATTATCAAGCCTTTTAAGCTTGAGGATGTAAAAGTTGCTTTAGCTAATATAGGGATTACTGGTATGACGGTGTTTGAAGTAAAAGGTTACGGAAGACAAAAAGGACATAGCGAACTTTATCGTGGTGCTGAATATAGAGTTGATTTTATGCCAAAAATCAAACTTGATATTGTTGTAAATGATGAAGATGTTGATAAAGTTGTTGAAGTTGTTATAGAGTCTGCAAAAACTGGAAAAATCGGAGATGGAAAAATCTTTATTTCTGATATTGAGAAGATTATAAGAATCAGAACAGGTGAAACTGGAAGCGAAGCGGTTTAATAGTTTTTATATAAGTTATTAATAAATTAGAGGATAAAAAGATCCTCTTAATTTGTAAAAAAAGGACAACAAATGAAAAAAGTGCTAATAAGTTTAATAACAGCAACACTGGTAAGTACAAGTGTATATGCAGAAAATATACTTTCAGAAGTTGGAGTAAGTGCAAATGTGGCATTAACAAGTAACTATGTATGGAGAGGTATGAGTCAAAGTGAAGATTCGCCAGCAATTAATGGTGGGTTTGACTTGGATTATAAAGGTCTTTATCTTGGGACATGGGGCTCTAATGTTAGATATGAAGGAAGTGATGCTTCTATGGAACTTGACGCTTATGCAGGTTATAAAAATAAAGTTTATGGAGTTGTATATGATATAGGATGTATTTATTATGCTTATCCAAATGATTCACAAGCGCTAAACTTTAGTGAAGCGTATTTAGAGCTTAGTTATGATTTTAAAGTAGTTGAAATTGGAGCAAAATATAGCCTAGGTATAAAAACCGATGATGGAGATCCAGAAAATGCGTACGAAGCCTATGTTAGTCTCCCTTTGCCTATGGATATTAGTATAGATGCAACTCTTGGAAAGTACGAATATATAGGAGTTTATTAGCTTATTGGCGTAACTAAAACTATATCTAATTATGACTTTAGTGTTGCGTACACTGCAATGGATTTTGAAGCTTCTACTACTAAAACAGAAGATAATATTGTAGCTACGGTTTCTGCTAGTTTTTAAGAAAATTTTAACTCTTTTTTCTACTTTTAAGAAGAGTTAAATTTTGATATAATCCCTCTTATGATAAAAAAAATCTTTTATATAATCTTTATGTTACTACTTATCTCAATCATCTCATTTTTAGCAATACATGCCGCTCCAAATAGTTTTTTTGCAGCAGGAGAGTTAAACCCAAACATGACAGAAGAGGCAATACAACAACTAAAAGCAGTTTATGGTTTAGACAAATCTCTCACAGCTCAATACTTTGACTGGATAAAAAATATACTCACGCTAAATTTTGGCATCTCTTTTGTAACGGGGCAAGATGTAAGCTCTGAGATCTTAAAAAGACTTCCAATAACGCTTATAATGAACTCCATTGCACTTGTGGCAGTTTTTGTAATATCTTTGTACCTTGGGATCAAAGCGGCAATGAAGTATGAGAAAAAAGCAGACTACATTATTCGTCAGATCTCATTAGTCTCATTTTCTATGCCATCGTTTTATTTGGCTCTTTTATTTATTATATTTTTGTCATTAAATTTGAACCTTTTTCCAATAGCGGGACTTCACTCTATTGAGCCAAAAGAGGGTTTATCTTACTATCTTGATATGGCTTGGCATCTTGTTTTGCCAGTGGGAGTTATGATATTTGTAGGGCTTGGAAGTATGATAATTTATGTCCGCTCATTAACGCTTGAGATCTTAAAAAGTGATTACTACTTTTTTGCACTCTCAAGAGGTCTCTCACAAAAACAACTACTTCGTTACTACATTCTTCCAAACCTTTTACCTCCAATTATTACATTGCTAGGGCTTTCTCTTCCTGGGCTTATTGGTGGAAGTGTTATTTTAGAATCTATCTTTGGAATCGATGGAATGGGGCAACTCTTTTTTATGAGTGCACTTAGTCGTGACTATCCCATAATTATGGGAACTCTGATAATAACAGCCTTTTTGACACTTTTGGGGAATATGGTAGCAGATCTAATATTACTAAAATTAAATCCATACATAGGAAAAAATTAAGTTTTTCCTAATCGAGAGCTTGAGAGTTCCATCATTGCAGGTTCAGTATCTCCGTCATTGCGGGCTTGAGAGTTCCATCATTGCAGGTTCAGTATCTCCGTCATTGCGGGCTTGACCCGCAATCTCATCAGGACTTTAAAGCTTTTTGTGTTTTTAAACCCTCAAGAGATCCTGAATCAAGTTCAGGATGACGGGTTGTTAGCGTTCAGGATGACGGGTTGTTAGCGTTCTGGATGACGAGTTGTTAGCGTTCAACATGACGGACTATATATTCTTCGACGACGCGCTATAATAGTCCGTAATTACGGAGTAGTGTTGTAAAAACTACAGACTAATTAAATAAAGCCTCTAGTGCATCAACACCATCTTTTGACTCTTGTGTCTCGCCTTGCTCATCTGTTACTTCATCATTCTCTACAAGTTCTATATTTAAGCCAGTTAACATAGATGCAAGGCGGATATTTATACCACTCTTTCCTATTGCTTTTGACTTTTGATCAGCTGGTAGTGTGACTATAGCTTTTTCAGGCTCTCCATCTTCATCTCTTATGATTTCTACATGAGAGATAATAGCAGGAGACATAACTCTTGAGATAAAAAGCTCAGGGATAGTTGTATATTCAACACAGTCGATGTTTTCACCAATTAGCTCACGACTAACTGCGTTAATCCTAACACCTTTTACACCAACAGTAGCGCCAACTGCATCGACTTGTGGATGCGTGCTTATTAGTGCTATTTTAGCTCTCTCACCAGGAATTCTTGCACTTTTTTCAATGATAACTGCGCCATCTGCAATTTCAGGAACTTCTAATGCTAAAAGCTCTTCTAAAAACTTAGGAGATGTACGTGAAAGTTCTATTTGGATACCATTTTCTTTATCCATTATAACACGACGAACAACAGCTTTTAGATGATCACCTTTTTTAAAGATCTCACCTTTTATACGACTCTTCATAGGTAGTACTGCACGAACTTCATCTACTTCTATATATGTAGCATTTTGTGAATCTACACTTGTAACTCGACCATTTACAAGTGTTCCAATTTTAGAGTTGTACTTGTTAAAAAGCTCATCTTCTACAAGTCTTTGAACATGGTACTCTATCTCACGATGAAGGTTAGATGCAGCAGTTCTTCCATACTCTTCTAGGTCGTGTGGGATCTGTAGTTGGTCATCAAGTTCTACTTGGTCGTCATACTCTTTAGCATCAGTTAGAGATATATATGCAGGTGCAACTTCTTCATCTAGAAGTCTCTCATCATCATCGGCTACAACTGTAATAGTCTGAACAATATCAACACTTTTTTTTGCTTTATCAATAGTAGCCTCAAAAGCAAATCTTCTATCTATAACTCTTTTTGCAGTTTGTACAAATGCAGTTTTTAAAGCCTCTATGACTTTGTCAGGTTGGAGACCTTTTTCATGTGCAATAGCATCAACAATATCTAAGATTTTTTCCATAACAATTTCCTTGATTTTTGCATAAGCAACGGTTTTTTTTAAGTCTCATAAAAAACAGTAATAATAATATTTGTTGGGATTTCTTATGAAGTGCGAAATTATATCCAAATTTATCTTTAATATGACTTTTAGTAGTTTTCGTATATAATGCAAGACTTTTTAATAGTAGTAAAATTGGTGTTGAGTGTTTAGAGTTGGCGAGGTTAAAACCTCGCTTGAAAGAGAGATGGAACGAGGAAGACTTTAAAGTTTGACAAGTCATTCTCAAAGAGGCACTAGTGCCGAGAGCTTCCCGCTGAGGGAAACCAAGCGCGCACGGCGGAGCACCCTTGGGGTATTAGCGTAGTGAAACGGACTTGTTCGTTTTGCGTGATAAATGAATAGGGAAAAGGTTCCCTTAAATTTATGAAATAAATTAAAGGAAATAAAGAGATGGATTTGAAATTTGCAAGAACAGATATAGATACAAAACCAAAAAAAGTTGATTTAGACAAACTAGAAGCTAGTGTAGAGAAAGAGGGGAATATGATTTTTTATTTTGACAAAGACAATTCTCACAAAGATCTATTAGAGCTTCAAGATCATTTTGAGCAAAAAGGTAAGAGTTTTTATATGAGTGAAGTAAAATACGGCCTTTCAGACAATGAGTATATGTATCAAGTACATATAATTAGCTAGGGTATAAAATGAATATTCTCACCAAAGGTTTAGTGACTGAAAACAGTTTGGACTTGTTAAAACTGTTTGAGATAAAATAATGAAATTATTTATCGAGACCTTAGGTTGTGCTATGAACTCACGAGATAGCGAGCATATGATAGCCGAGCTTACAGAGAAAGAGGGCTATGAGACTACAAATGACTTCAGAGAGGCAGATCTAATACTCATAAATACTTGTTCAGTTAGAGAAAAGCCAGTATCAAAGCTTTTCTCAGAACTTGGCGTTTTTAATAAAAAGAAAAAACCAGATGCAAAGATTGGTGTTTGCGGTTGTACAGCGTCACATCTTGGCGAAGAGATCATAAAAAGAGCACCATATGTTAACTTTGTTTTAGGTGCTAGAAATGTCTCTAAAATTAGTGAAGTTTTACATAAAGATAGAGCAGTTGAGATAGATATAAACTACGATGAGAGCGAATTTGCTTTCAATGACTTTAGAACCTCCTCATATAAAGCCTTTATAAATATCTCCATAGGTTGTGATAAATCTTGTACCTACTGCATAGTTCCAAAGACTCGTGGTGATGAGATCTCTATCCCTGATACTCTTATCATAAATGAAGCTAAAAAAGCGGTAGATGCAGGAGCTAAAGAGATCTTTCTTTTAGGACAAAATGTAAATAATTATGGTCGTAGATTTTCAGGAGAACATGAAAAAGTAAACTTCTCAGAACTTCTAAGACGACTCTCTAAGATAGAAGGGCTAGAGCGCATTCGCTTTACCTCTCCACACCCCTTTCATATGGACGATGAGTTTATAGAAGAGTTTGCAAAAAATCCTAAGATATGTAAGTCAATGCATATGCCACTTCAAAGTGGATCTAGTAAAGTTTTAAAAGAGATGAAGCGAGGCTACACAAAAGAGTGGTTTTTAAATCGCGTTGAAAAACTCCGCAAAGAGTGTCCAGAAGTCAGTATCTCTACTGATATTATCGTCGCTTTTCCAGGTGAGAGTGATGAAGATTTTCTTGACTCTTTAGATGTTATGCGTCAAGTTAGATTTAACCAAATTTTTTCTTTTAAATATTCTGCTCGACCAGAGACAGAAGCTGAGCACTTTACAAACACAGTCGATGAAGAAGTAGCTTCCCTTAGACTTACAACACTTCAAAATCTTCATACAGAAATTTTGGATGAGATAAACGCTACATCTCTTGGCAAAACATACAAAGTATACTTTGAAGATCTTATACAAGACTACTATGTAAGTGGTAGAAGCGATGATAATATCGTTATAAAAGTAAAAGGTTCTGATGAACTTCTAGGTCAATTTAGAGATGTTAAGATAACTTCCATTGGAAGAACAATTTTAACAGGTGAAGTTGTTGCTTAAAAAAATAAGTCGTGCCCTTGCTCTAATTATCGTGCCTTTTTTTGGTTCGCTTTTGATTAGACTTTTATATGCTACAAATAAAATAAAGTTTCATGCTCCGCAGAGTATTGGCGATGAGCCTATTATCATGGCTTGTTGGCATGGGGAGCTTCTTATGATCCCATATGCTTATACCCGATATAGAAAAATTCCACATGTAAAATTAGTAATTTCAGAACACTTTGATGGTAACCTAATTGCAAAAACATTAGAGCTTTTTAAGTTTGGTACGATTCGCGGTTCATCGACTAGAGGTGGAGCAAGAGCTTTGATACAATCCATAAAAGAGCTAAAAGATGGTTATGATTTAGGTATAACGCCCGATGGTCCAAAAGGTCCTAGACATGAAGTTGCAGATGGTATAATTGTTATGGCTCAAAAAGCGAATGTTAAAATAGTTCTTGTTGAAATAAAGCCTAGTTCATATTGGCAATTCTCTTCCTGGGATAAATTTGTAATACCAAAACCATTTGGTACAATAAACTACTATATTAGTGATTTGATTGATATAAGTGATATGAAGATGCAAGAAGCGAGAACTTTAATAAAACAGGGGCTTGAAATTCATGAGATCTAGAGTATTAATACCAAGTGTAGCTTTTTTGCTAATTTTTCTTATGGCGCTTTACTTCCTTATAAACCCATCCTATGAAAAATCCTTAAAAGCAAAATACTACTACGAAATAGGTGAGTATAAAGAAGCTCTTGTTTTTGCAAAAGAAGCCTTTAGTATGGATATATATAATCGCATGGCATCAACTGTTATGGCTCAGTCTATCACCTCCCTTAAGTATGTTTCTTACAATGAAGATGCAAGGGCTTATATGCAAGATATAAATAAGATTGCAACGCATGAAGTCATCTCTAATGCAGATAGAGCAAAGATAAGAACTATATGTGAGATAATGCTAAGTGCATATAAAAAGCTAGCTCCAAGTGTTGTAACTGATGAAAAGTTGGTAAGTCAAGCGGCAAAATATCATAAAGATTTTGAGAAGTTACTTGAAAAAGTTAGTAAGTAAAAAAAGGATAGCATTTCTAGAGCACCTAGAGAGCTTTAGAGGTTACTCAGATCTAACGATAAAGAGCTATGATGAGGCTATAAAAGAGGCATTAGAATCCGTAGAGATCTATGAAGAAGATGACAAACTAATCATAAATCTTATGCCATATCGTATAAAAATTGCAAAATTAAATCCTAAAAGTATTAGTAGAAAACTAAGTGCTATAAGAGGCTTTGTTGAGTTTTTAAATGATAATGAGATGAGCGTTTTTCTAAAGGCAGATGAGAGCATAAAAGTAGCAAAAACTTTGCCAAAACCAATATCACATAAACATATAACTGAGGCACTTGAGTATGCAGATGAATATGAGAGATTAATCGTAGTGATGCTCTACTCCTTAGGGCTTAGAATATCTGAGCTATGTGATCTAAGGCTAAGTGATATATCAAGCGAGTGGATAAGAGTTTTAGGTAAAGGTGCTAAGCATAGAGATGTACCACTTTTAAAATCAACTAAGAAACTTATAGATGAATATTTGACAAAAAACTCCCCAAAAATATTTCTTTTTGAGGCAAATGATGAAAGATTAAGCCAAAACACTCTAAGATATAGGGTTAATAAAGTCTTTAAAAGAGTAGGGTTAAGAGTGTCACCGCACCAACTTCGACACTCTTATGCGACAGAACTATTAAATGGTAGTGCATCTATTGCTGATGTTAGTGAACTTTTGGGACACTCTAGTATGGCTACTACACAAATATATACAAAATTAGGCAGTGCATTGAAACAACAAAACTATAACAAAGCACATCCTCTATGTGGAGATGAATAGTGCTCGGCAGACTTTTTGAATCCATATACAATAAAATATTTGTAGCTATTGTAATACAACGCGCAAAAAGTGTTGTCTATATTCAAATAAGCAGTAAAAAACACACACCTAAAAATTATCATAAAAGCTTTGACGATACAGAGTTTTCTACAAAAATGAAAGAGTACATAGACTCTTTTATAGGTGATTCTCCTTTTTCATATATATGTGTTTTAGATTATTCGCAAGAACAAGGTGCTCTTCCAACATGTTCTACAAAAGATATGTCTGTTTTTGGTGACTTTAGTGCTTCAAAGATGATGTGTCATAAAAATGATTGGACATATTTTACATCTACATCAGCCATAGAAGAGATCAAAAGAACTTACGCACAAGTGGGAGTTGACTTTATATTTTCTCCTTTTAGTATCTTATCTAGTTTTTTTAAAGATAAAATAGATACTCATTTAGGTCTTTTTCTTCTTTTAGAAGATAACTACATCACACTAGGTGTTTTTGATAAAACGAAACTCTTGTTTGGGGAACATTTAGATGTTGAGCATGATAATATGCAAGATGAGATGATGGATTCATCAGATGGTGAAATAGATCTTGATTTGGAGTCTAGTATAGATCTAGATGATATTGATACAATGAGTGACATTGATGGTTTGGATGACTTTGGAGATATTGAAGATCTTGATACTATAGATGAAATAGATGAGTTTGCACAGTCTCAAGATGATGAGTTTTTAAGTGAAGAAGATGAGCTTTTAGTTCAAGACCCAAGTAGCTTTAATGAAGATTATCAAAGATTTTTAGCTATTCAAAGCTCTGTAAATAGATATTATAAAGACTCAAAATACCAAAGTAAATTTATAGAGACAGTTTATATCGCAGATGCCATAGGTGTAAGTTCTGATCTTAAAACTTATCTAGAAGAAGAGATGTTTTTTAGTGTCTTTATCAGGCATATTGATCTAGGTGGCGAGATTATTGACCTTGCAAAGGCAGAGCTAAAATGAAATATAGCTACATAAAACCACGCAAAAAAAGTGTTATATCAGGAGAACTACAACTCATATTTAGCTTTTTTAGTATCACGCTTATTATGCTTTTTTTAACTTACTTCTTTTTGTTTTTTAAAGATTATAGATTTGCTCAAAATATGCAAGATATAAAACAAAAAATGATTGAGTTAGAGTCAAGTGTGCAAAATATGAACTCACAAATAACTTTTATAGAAAAAGAAGTACTCTTAAGTGAGACAATTTCAACTAAAAATACAGTTTTAAAAGATTCTATTGCAAACCTTTTTGACCTTGTGCCACAACGCATAACACTCTCACAAGCAACACTTTTAAAAAATGGACTAATACTTCATGGAGTTACGCCAAATAAAGATGTATATAACTTTATGCTTCAAGCTCCTCTTCGTTCTATATTTCATAGAACTTATAGTAGTTTTTATGAGAGTGAAAATGGTTGGCTTAGATTTGTCTCTACAAACTATATAGATGAAGAAATATTATCACTAGAATCCCCAAGATATGAGGAAGAAAAAGAGGCAGATTATGAAGATTAATATAACTAAACAGAGCCTATATCTTCTTTTCTTCTCAATAATCTTACTTCTGTTTGTGCTAATATTTTCCTTTTTAATTCTAATTCCTGAGGGGAAAAATTATAGAGAACAAAGAAGTAAGTTAAATAAAGAGGCAATGGAGCTTAGAAGATATGAAGAGTTTACGGAGCAAACTCTACAAAAGTTAAAAGAGTTACAGTCTGAAAATACTCATATCATAACCTCTTTTGACAACTCATTTAACTCTACGAGGTTTCAAAAACAATTTAGAAGTTACTTTATATCTTTAGAATTATCAAAACAAGAACCCTTAGATGATGAAGATGAGTTTAGTGTTTATGAAGTAAATACAACTTCATCTATAAACTCTCCGCAAAGTTTTTATAACTTCTTAGATGCCATCAATAAAGCTGACTGGGTTATAGGAGTAAACTTTCCTATAGAGTTTAAACGTGATCATGAGCTTATAAGTTCATCTTTTACTATGAGAGTATATAGAAGTAAAAAAGCATCACAGGAGTAGCTCTTTTACTTTTGTAAATGTTTCTCTGTTTTTATAGAGATATGGACGCATCTTTGGATCTACTCTTAAGATCCTACACTCCTCTTTAAACTCTTTTGTCATAGTCGCATCCAAATATGGCAAGATGAAAACAAATTCATTTGAGAAACTTACTAAAAACTCTCTACCTACTACTAAACTACTCTCTGTTAAGAGTAACTCTCTCTCAGATGAGCTAAGCATATAAGATTTTTTCTTTAAGATTTTATCTACTATAAAGATATCTGAACGAGTGTTCTTAGTGGATTTAAAATAGCTCAACTCCTCTATATGTTCTATCTCAACTTCTGGCACTAGGATCTCTCTATCTCCGTCAAGATACTCAAAACTCTTCTTTATACCACTTAGATACTCATCTAAAAGTATATTTGTATGACGATGTCTAAAGGAGTTTCTCTTTATCTCTTCATCTTCATTTGTTGCATCTTCAAAATATTTAATATTGTTTTTTTTGAGATAATTATATAGTTCACTTTTGTCAAGATGCAAGAGTGGGCGAACTAAAGTGTAACTATCTCTTTTTTGCAACTTTTGCATTCCAGCCATCTCAGCACAACCAGCACCACGACAAAATTGCATTAGCATCCACTCAAATCTATCGCCTAGATGATGAGCAGTTAGAAGGTTTTCATAGGAGTATTTTTTTATAAGCGTATCAAAGAAATCATATCTTATCTCTCTTGCTTTTGCTTCAAAGTTGGACTTAATTGTAGGGGATATAAATGTGTGACAAAGAAGATTATGATTAAAAGCGAGATCTTTAGCATAAGAGACTTCTTGCTCACTTTGTGCTCTTTGTTTGTAGTTTACTATGGCTATATCAAACTCTATCTCTTCACCTAAGAGTAGGAAAAAAAGAGCGGAGGAGTCCACGCCACCTGAAAAAGCTAGGAGATTTTTTTTGCCTCTAAGTTGATCTAGGCAAGTGTGCTCAAGCATAAGATCTACTCTTTGTTATCAACTGTAGCAGTTAGAGTGTCGCCTATAAGCTCAGTGATTTTTGCTCTATAGACTCTAGCAAAGACAAGATCTTCATCAACAGTTCTATCATTTACATAGATCTCACCATCGATCTCAGGCGCCCACATAAGCTCTTTTGCACTTAGGAGATACTCATGCTCATCACTCTCTTGATCAATAACTATCTCTGTCTCAATACCTACTCTTTTTTCTAAAGACTCATTTCTTACCTTTGAAGCAATATCACCAAGTATTTGAGATCTTTTGGCGATGGTCTCATCTGGGATCTTATCATCCATATCATAGGCTGGAGTTGTCTCTTCATCAGAGTATGAAAATACATTTATCCTATCAAATCCAAAAGAAGCTGCAAACTCACACATCTCATCAAACATCTCTTGTGTTTCGTTTGGGTGTCCAACAATAAAGCTAGTTCTTAAAAATGCATTTGGCAGGCTCTTCATAAACTCTAAAAGTTCAAGAGTCTTACTTTTGCCAAAACCTCTCTTCATAATGTGAAGCATCTCATCATTTATATGCTGGATCGGCATATCAAAGTAGTTGTGAAAGATCTCACTCTTTGCAATATTTTTTAAAAGTGAGATAGTTGTAGTTGATGGATATAAGTAGAGGATACGAGCACTTTTAACGCCCTCGATGAGCTCTATGCGTTGAATCAGAAGGCTTAGTCCATCTTTGATATTTTGATCTCTTAAAAATGAAGAGCTATCTTGTGAGACAAAACTAAAATCATAATAGCCTTTAGCCACTAAACCTTCAACTTCTTTTGCAATGGAGTCAAGGTTTCTTGAATTTAGTTTACCTTTAAAAGAGGGAATAGCACAAAAACTACAAGTTTGGTTACAGCCCTCAGATAGTTTGATGTAAGCGTGATAAGAGGAACCTGTTACAACTCTCTCACTACCATCTATAAGAAATACTTCATCTGAAAAACGGCTCTTTTTATCTCTTAAGAGTTCATCAATACGGTCATAGTCACCAACACCAGTAAAGATATCAACCTCTGGCATCTGAGTAGCTAGATCTTTTTTATATCTCTCACTCAAACATCCCGCCATTACTAAAACTGAGTCCTCTTTTCTTGCTTCATGAAGAGATAAAACAGTGTTTATGGACTCCTCTTTTGCAGCATCGATGAAACCACAAGTATTTACGATGATAACATCAGCTTGCGACTGGTCATCTGTTAGGGTAAAGTTTTGAAGTTTGCCCATCATAACTTCAGTATCGACAAGGTTTTTGGTGCATCCAAGAGAGACTATATGGAGTTTGTTGCTCATTATTACTACTTTTGTAAAAATTTTCGTAATTATATCTAAGTTAGTGCTCTAACAAACTAAAATGCTACAATACGCCCATGAAAATATATGATGTTTTAATCCTCGGTGGAGGGGCTAGTTCTTTGATGTGTGGGGCTCATTTGAGTAAGGAGATGAGTGTTGCCATAGTTGATACTAATAGTAAAGTTGCACAAAAACTAAAGATCTCTGGCGGTGGTAAGTGTAATATCACAAACACCATTATGAGCCAGAGAAACTTTGATGGAGACGAAGAACTAATATCGAGTGTTTTGAGTCGTTTTAGTAGGGATGATTTGTTGGAGTTTTTAAAGCAACATGGGCTAAGTCCAGTTGTTCGAAAAAACCGCTACTACTTTTGCAAGGACTCATCTGATGAGATTATAAATATTCTAAAAAAACTAACTTCAAAAAATACTTTTTTTTTAAATACCGAGATCTTAGAAGTTTGCAAAAAAGATGAGATCTTTAGTGTTAAAACAGACAGAGGCGAGATAAAAGCTAGAAGAGTTATAGTTGCAACTGGTGCAAAGAGCTATAAAACGCTAGGAGCTAGTGAAATTGGGCTTGAAATTGCCAAAAGTTTCGGCATTTTAAATAAAGAGTTTACTCCTGCATTAGTTGGGCTTACTCTTCAAAAAGAGCAGTTTTGGATGAAAGAGCTTAGTGGACTTAGTTGTAGTGTTCGCATAAAAGTAGAAGATAGAGTTTTAGAAGAGGATCTTCTTTTTGCTCACAAAGGCATTAGTGGTCCTGTAATTCTTAGCACTTCACTCTATTGGAGAAAGGGCAATATTGAGATTGATTTTTTACCAAATGAAGATATTTTGGAGCTAACTAAAGGAAGTAAAAAACTCATAAGTTCAGTTATTCCTCTGCCAAAAAGACTTAGTGTAGCGATACTAAAAGCTTTAGATGTAGTAGATCTAGAGTGCAAGAAGATCACAAAAGAGCAGAGAGAAAAACTAGTAAATATCCACAACTATGAGTTTGCACCAGCTGGTAACTTTGGTTTTACTAAGGCGGAGGTTTGCCGAGGTGGAGTTTTAGCAGATGAGCTTAACTTTAAAAATCTAGAGTCAAAAAGAGTTAAAAACCTACACTTTATAGGCGAAGTTGTAGATGTTACAGGAGAGCTAGGAGGCTACAACTTTCAGTGGGCTTTTAGTAGCGGTGTAGTTTGTGCAAGAGAGATAAATAACTCCATCTCGTGAACTTTTGCAAGTAGAGTGATAAAACTAGGAAATCAGCTTTCCTCCCGTTCCACCACTCTCGCCACACCTTTTCTGAGGTGCGGCGTATTTTGGGAGTTGTTTGTGATATGCATTCCACCTCAGGAGAGCACACAATGACGGGACAAGCACGGAATGACGGGACACGCACACAATGACGGGACACGCGTTATTATGAACGAACAAACCGTCATCCTGAACTTGATTCAGGATCCAACTTAATAACTCTTCATAGCATTCAATAGATAAAATAAGTATTTTACTCAACTACAGTGCGCATAGAGACATTTAGTGCGACTTCATCATCTATGTGCTTGGATATATTTTTCTTTAAACTTACTAAATCTTCTTTACTTAAAAGTGCGTCACTTCTTGTTTTTATATATAGAAGTGGAATTTTAGAGCTTAGATCTACTTCTAGGACGGTAATATCAACTTTTTTACTATTTATGATGTAGGTCTTGTTGTTTAGTCTACTTAAGATGCTATTTTGCTTTATAAGTTTTGCAAATGAGAATATCAAAGGTATAGTAACTAAAGCCAAGATTATTGATGTATAAACTAAGCCTTTTTTTGCTCGTTTGAGTGGAGCGTAACCTAAGACTAAAAATGTCAAAGATGCCGAGAGCGTAATACCTACAAGGTTGGTGATAAAGAGTAAAAATGAGCCATAGATAATGTCAATGTTACCCCAACCGATCCCGATTCCAGTCACACTTAGTGGAGGAATGAGCGCTACAGCTATTGCAACACCTGCTAGACTTTTTGCAACTTCACTCTTAGAGTTTGCATAAGCTCCAGCAATTCCTGAGATGATGGCTACCATCAGATCTAATACATTTGGATTTAGTCGTCCTCGCATCTCTGGTGTTAACTCTGAGAGTGGCATAGAATATGTGTAGATACATGAAAAAAACAGAGCAGTTACTATGCCGTATGCTAATGTTTTTAGACTGTTTGTTATGAATAGATTTTCAGCTCTAACGACACCCATAGCTAATGATATAATAGGACCCATAAGCGGAGCTAAAATCATCGCACCGATGATAACAGGAGCAGAGTTTTGAAAAAGACCTGTCGTAGCTAAAAGTGTACTTAGTACCATTAGTACTATAAAGATTGAGCTAAATTTTGAACTCTCTCTTAGTGATGAGAATAAATCTTTAAAATCATCTTCTTCTGCTCTTTTAAAAAGTGGAACAGTCTCACTTAAAAGTGAACCAACTATTTCACCTTTTGGTAATTCACTTGTTTTAATAGTGTCTTTATCATCTTCTGTTGTAGGTTTTTTTGGTAGATCTTTTATACTTCTACCTAAAGAGATACTAAGGGCTTCTTTTATAATCTCTAACTCAATAGCTTTTGAGCTTACAAAACTCTCATCTATTTTAAAGTCCATAGGTTTAGAACTTGTGATAGTTAACTTTGAAGTTTTTATAACTCCTATACTTTTAGGGAGAGAGCTGAGTGAAAATCTACTATAAAAAAAGACTAAAAATAGATAGTAAACATAAGATATAACACTTGTTGGAGAGAGTATAAAGGCATTTAATTTGCCATCTTGAAATGAGAACTCTTCATGAATAATATTATTGCGAGCATGTTTAACATTGTGTTCTAGTATCATAATACCAGTTGAAGCAGTATGAAGTTCATAATCTTTTGCAGTTGTAAAAGTAAAATCTCTAAAGCTTAACTTTGTTAGATGCACAAAGAACTCTTTTATTTTTGTGAGAAAAAACTTCTTTTCTAAGCTAGCATTGTTTAGTCCATGAACATCACCTATGACGATATTGGTAAAAGTAGGCTCACCATTACAAAGTAGTATATCTACTTTCATATATTTTGAAATATCAAGTGCATCCTCAAGAGCTTCATGTATATCGCTTGACACTCCATAACTTGAAATAGTTTTTGGATTTTTAGCAGTTGGCAAGATGGCTATGTTTATATCACTCTTTAAATGATTTTTGAAAAATATTTTTATCCGCTCATCACTAAGATATAGCAGTACAAATGATTTTTGCTCACTTGTTTCAATAATATCAGAGTAATATTTCAACTCTACTACTAACTTATAGTGAGTTTTTATAAGCAAAACTAAGTCATTAAAAGTGCTTGTTTGTTCTTCATCTTTAGTCGTAACTAAAAAAACTTTTTCTATCATTTGATTTCTACTTTTAACTATAGTTTATTTAAACTTTTGATTATATCATTATTATAAAGGTGAATAACACTATAAAAATTTATAGTAAAAAAAGTAAACACTTTTAATAACGAACTTTAAAACTAGAGGGTATAATCATCTTTAGAAAAAAAATATAACTTTAAAAGTATCACATTAAGTTATATAACTCTTATATTGGATCATTTTATGAAAAACATTTTAATATTAGCTCTTTTGTTGAGTTTTGCTCAAGGAGATGTTGTAAAAAAAGAGACACTCGCTTGTCCTAGTGTTGAAGCAGTAAGGGGAGCACCTCTAAGCAAAGAAGATGACGCTATGAGTCTTAGTCTTTATAGCATTGCAAATAATTGCATCATTATAAATAAAAAAGAGAAGATAGAGGCTGTGGGTTATGATCCACTAAATACAAAAGAGATGTTTCAAAAGATCATCTACAAAAAAACAGGAGCTACTCTTTATATTTTAAAGTCAAGTATAAGTGTTGAGCAAGATGGTAAAAAAAGTTCTATAAGATTTTAGATAAAGAAGCATAATAAGGCTACAAATTTTTTTAAATAAGCTAAAATCACGTAAAATATAAAGTGAGGTTTAGCATGAAAGTAGTATTGACTATAGCAGGATCTGATAGTAGCGGTGGAGCAGGGATTCAAGCAGATCTCAAAACCTTTGAAGCCTTTGGCGTTTTTGGAGCGTCGGCAATAACCGTGCTAACCGCACAAAACACTATGGGTGTAAGTGGGATCTACGAAGTAGATCCATCATTTGTAAAAGAGCAAATCCAAGCTGTGTTAAAAGATTTTGATGTGGCAGCTATAAAGATTGGGATGCTCTACTCAAAAGAGATTATAGATCTTGTAAAAGAGATCATAAAAGATCTTAATATTCCAATAGTTCTAGATCCAGTCTTTATCTCAAAAGCAAACTCTAAACTACTCCAAGAAGATGCCATAGAAGCTATGAAAGAGCTATTTGAGCATGTTTTACTTATCACTCCAAACACTTACGAGGCAGAGGTTTTGTTTAACTACAAGTTTGGAGATACACCATCTTTGGAGACAATTTTTTGTCAATCTTGTAAGGTGCTTGTTAAAAATCATATCTTAGAGATAAGAGATGAGAAAATAAGTATAGATCAACTCTTTTTTGGACATGAAAAAAGAGTTTTTCAAACTCCTTACATCGACTCAACAAGCGTTCATGGAACTGGTTGTTCATACTCAAGTGCCATCGTTGCAAATCTAGCACTTGGAAAAACTCTTGAAGAGTCCATTGAGATCTCTAAAAAATTTATCCACGACGCTATATTAAAAGCTCCTAATATCGGCCACTCAAGAGGACCGATAAACCATAAAGCAGCAGGAGAAATGTTATGATAAAAATTGCAGTTTCAGCTTGTCTTTTGGGTGAAGAAGTTCGTTTTGACAAAGGACATAAAAGAGATGATTTTGTAGTAGATGAGCTTGGAAAATATGCTGAGTTTGTATCTTTTTGTCCTGAGAATATCGCTTTTGGTTCTCCACGACCATCCATTAGAATGGTAAGAGGCGAAGAGGGCGAATTTCGCATCATCTCAAACAAAACGAAAGAGGATCTAACAGAGATCTTGGATGAAAAAGCAAAAGCGGAGTTACAGAAGATAAAAGCACAAAATATCCGCGGCATAATACTAAAGTCAAAGTCTCCAACTTGTGGACTTATGAGCTCTAAGGTATATTTAGAAAATGGTTTTGCAGATGGCAAGGATGATGGAGTTTTTGCTTCAATGTGTAGAGCTGAGTTTGGTTACTTTCCTATGGAAGAGGAGGGCAGACTCTGTGATGCTTGGCTTAGAGAAAACTTTGTAATGCAACTCTTTGCTTATAGTGATTTTGAAGAGTTTAAACTAAACGCTAAGATGGGAGATCTAGTTGAATTTCACAAATCTTACAAGTTTTTACTACAATCAAAAGATGAAAAAACCTATAGAGAATTAGGTCAAATAGTTGGAAACCACGAACAAAAGAGTTTTGATCTCATCTTAAGTGAGTATGAGTTGCTCTTTAAAATGGCGATCTCACAAAAGAGCAGTGTAGGCAAAACTAGAAACGTACTTGAACATATGAGCGGATTTATAAAGAACTTTTTAGATAGCTCTGAGAAGCAGATGCTACATGGCCTTATAGATGATTATGTAGCTAAGATAGTTCCACTTATTGTGCCACTTAGTACTCTTAAACTCTACGCTACAAAGTATAAGGTGGAGTATTTGCTAGAGCAGAAATTTCTAGATCCATACCCAAAAGAGTTAGCACTTCGCTCAGATCTAAAATCTACTAAATGAAAAGAATCCTGTGGTTTAGGCGAGATCTAAGAGTAAAGGACAATCCACTTCTCACTTACGAGGGGGAGGTTTTACCCATATTTATTTTTGATAAAGAGATCTTAGATCTACTACAAAGTGATGATAGAAGAGTTAACTTTATTTACAAGAGTGTTGTAAAACTAAAGTCAGATCTTCGCTCAATTGGGTTAGATCTTAAAGTTTTTTATGCAAATGTAGAGGATGTTTTTTCATATCTTAGCACTTTTGAGTTTGATGAGGTTGTAGCATCTGGAGACTACGATGAGTATGCTAAAAAGAGAGATCTAAGAGTCTCTCACAAACTTCATTTTAGATATATCCAAGATACTTACATTTTTAAACACAATGAGATCTTAAAAGATGATGGAACTACATACTTTGTGTTTACTCCTTTTTATAAAAAAGCAAAAATAGCTCTAGGGAGTAAAAATATAGATGAGATCCAAAGAGTTAAACAGACTCTTTTTAGTTCAAGCTATGAGGGTTTGACAATAGTAGAAGAAGATCAAGAGATCTCTACAAAAGAACTTAGACTTGAAAATATTGGTTTTGAAGCAAAAGATCTTGAAATAGTTTCTCCTTATGAAAAACTAGAAGATCTAGTAGAAAAACTCCCAAAATATAAAGAAGATAGAGACTTTTTAAATCTTGCTGCAAGTTCAGGTCTTAGCGTAGATCTTAGGTTTGGAACTATTGGAATTAGAGAGATCTTAAGACGCGTACTCGAACTAGAAAATGCTGAGAGCTTTATAAGACAGCTTATCTTTAGAGACTATTATGCTTACTTGCTTTTTCATCTGCCATATATTGAGCATAAAAACTATAAGTATGCTTTTAACGGCATTGAAGATGAAGAGAAGTTTAGAGCCTTTTGTGAGGCAAAAACTGGCGTGCCAATAGTTGACGCTGGAGTTAGAGAACTTTTAAAAAGTGGTAATATGCACAATCGTGTCCGCATGGTTGTGGCATCTTTTTTTACAAAAGATCTACTTCTTCCGTGGCAGTGGGGAGAGAGTTTTTTTGCAAAATATTTGCTGGATTTTGACAAGGCTAGTAATGTTTTATCGTGGCAGTGGAGTGCAGGAACTGGAGTAGATCCGCAACCTTACTTTAGAGTTTTTAACCCCTACTTACAAAGTAAAAAGTTTGATAGAGATGGGATTTATATAAAAAAACATATAAGTGAGTTAAGAGATCTTGACTCAAAATATCTTCACAATGAAGAGTATCTTTTAAATAATAAAATCAAAGACTACCCAAAACCGATCTTAAAACACAAAGAAGCAGCTAAAGTAGCTATAGAGATTTTTAAAGCGTAATAAGAAAGTAAATTTATCAAGGTTTTGAGTATACTAATGTATCAATGAGTATGCTAGAATATGTCAAGTTAAAAAGCATTAAACAAAAGTACAAAGGATAGGAAATGTTAAAAGAATTAATTCATACTGGTATTGGCGCGGCGGTTATTTTAAAGCAAAAAGTAGAAGATGAACTAAAAAAGCTTGAAGATGAGGGTAAGATAAAGACTAAAGATGCAAAGAGCTTTTTAGAGTCTATCGAGACTAAAGGTAAAGAGGAAGAACAAAGAATAAAAGAGCAGTTAAAATCAACTCTTAAAGAGGTCATAGAAGAGCTAGGACTTGCGACTAAAGAAGACTTAGCAAAACTAAAAGAGGATCTAAAATAGACTCACTCAAATACTACTCGCCTAGAAGAGTTTATAGGGTTTTTAGCTTTTTACTAACTATCTATCTAGTTATTAAAAAGAGAAAGAGTTTTTTAGGTTTTAAGCCGTTAAAACCAAAAGAGCTAAAAGAGACCATAGTTTTTTTAGGTGCGAGTTTTATAAAATTAGCACAAGTTCTAGCTACTCGTTCAGACTTTTTCGATAAAGAGTATCTTGATGAATTAAAAGAGCTTCACGACTCACTTCCTCCTATGAAAAAGAGTGAGTTTGATGAAGTATATACAAGGAGCTTCCAAAAAGGCTGTTTTGCTAGTTTTGATGATATACCAATTGCATCAGCTTCCATCGGACAAGTTCATGTCGCCTATACTCATAAGGGACAAAAAGTAGCTGTAAAACTTCGGCGCAAAAGTATCTACTCTCAAGTTATGGCAGATATTAAAATCATTAAGAGTTTTAACACCATTTTTAAACCTCTCTTTTCCTATCATACAAAAAACTCCATTGAGGCAGTAATAGTTGAGTTTTCTAAGATGATAAAAGAAGAAGTTAGCCTCACTAAAGAGCTAAGTAACTTGGTGAAGTTTTCATCCATATATAAAGATGCGGGCGTTAAGTTTCCAACTCCACTCCCTGAGTTTTGTAGTGATGATGCTCTTGTTATGAGCTTTGAAGAGGGTTTTAGATTTGATGATAAAGAGAGTATCTTTACTCATAAGATAGACTTTCGATCCATCATCGCAAAGTTAGTTGATTTTTATACAACACAGATGCTTATAACCGGTTACTTTCATGCAGATCCACACCCTGGAAATCTCTTAGTCTCAAAAGAGGGCGAGCTTATACTTCTTGATTTTGGGATGGTAAAGAGTGTGCCAAATCACACACGAGTAGCCATCATCGAGCTTATAAAAGCTGCAAATGAACAAGATTATGAACGCTATATAGCAGCAAATAAAAAACTCGGAACCATAGCTTATGAAGCTCCAACAGAACAGTTAGCTGAGTTTAGTGCAAAGATGTTTGAGATATTTTCAAACGATAATCTTAGCAGTGAATCTATGCAACAACTCGCTTTTGAAATCTTAGAATCTACTAGAGATCTACCTTTTAAACTTCCTAGCGATGCGATCTACATACTTAGGGTGAGCGCCATTATAGAGGGGCTTGGGACTACTTATATAGAAAATTTTAATGGCGTAAAAGATATCTTGCCGATTTTGCAAAAAAATATTCCAAAGGCTTTGGGTGCAAAAGAGAGCATCTTAGAGACTCTTATAGATGAGATAAAAGATATCCCTTTTATAGTAAAAGACTTTAAAAATGCCATAAAAAAAGTGAGCTCTGATGAGCTTCAAGTTGAGCTCTTAAGTGATCAGCTAGAGTGGATAAAAAGAGATGCAAAAAGTGAAGTAAAATCATATGCGATCTCATTTGCTCTTATGATAGGAGCTGTTTTTATGTTGCTTTATGATAAAAATCTAAAAGAGATGGCAGTTGTACTCTTTTTGGCTGGCGTGTTTAGAGTCATATATAAATAAATTAAAGAGGCAAAACTATGAGTAAAAAAATAGCAGTGATTTTAATAGCACATGGAAGTAAAAGATCTGAATCAAATGATGAGTTTATCAGACTCGCTAAAAAAATAAAAGAAGAAGATACTCACTTTGATGAAGTTGAGTACGCTTTTTTAGAATTAGCACAGCCGAGCATTGAAGACACCATAGATAAGATGCATCAGATGAAGATGGATAAAGTCTATCTCTATCCTTACTTTTTAAATAGTGGAAAGCATGTAGCTATAGATATTCCAAATATTGCTCGCGAGATGCAGATAGGCATAGAAGATATGAAGATAGAAGTTCTAAATCATTTTGGAGAGTCTAAAAGTATCGCAAAAATAATCTCACACGATTTAAAATCTTTGAGCTTTTAAAACTTAATTGATAGGTAATAACTTATGTCAAACAAATTTTCATTATCTAGATAATTGTTCTTATGATAAACAATAAAGGAGGGCTTAGTTGTTGTTTCATACTCACTACCGACTAGCCAATCATGATATACCCATTGAATAAATCTTAGTATATCTTCACCTTCTCCTTGCAAATCAAACCTTGCATATACCCCATCGGAGATTTTAAATTTTGGCAATCTTTTTGTAAATACTTCCTCTTGTTCATCTGTTTTTATGCACGCTATATATTGGCAATTATTGAGATCTGTAATGGTTGGATTATCATGTAAAAGAGCTATCATTTGATAGTTTTTTACTTTATGATTTAAAATCAGAGTATAAAGTTTTTGCCAAGTCTCTTTAACATTATTTGTATATCCACTATTGCGAATATAGTAACTCTCTATTGAGGGCATATTAACTATTGTTGCAGATAATTTTGAATAATCTACATTAGAGTTTGTAGATATGTTTGATGCTTGTAAAATGGAGTTTGAGTAGTTTTTATATGCTCCATTTCTCCAATCTTTTGGCGAGGCGTCAAATTTGTTTTTAAAAGCTTTTATAAAAGAAGAGTGAGAGCTGTATCCGCACAGATTAGCTACTTCTGAGATTGTAGAGTATCTGTTAGTTAAAAGTAAGCTAGCTGCTTTTTGCAGTCTTATGGATTTGATACTCTCATATATGTTTTTACCAAAAGTATTTTTAAATACCTTGTGCATATGAGATTTACTTATACCAAGATCTTTACTTAGTTCTTGCATATCAATATTTACATCTATATGTGTATAAATATAATACATAATACTGTTTGATATTTTAGTGTTATTTTGCAGAGTAATTTTATTCATAAATAATTATAGCGAGATAGAATAATTAAAATAACAATTATGGACAATTTAAACTATTTTATCAAACAAATAAATTGACAAAATAGAAGAAGAATTTTATCCTATTAATTTATTAAAATAACATATCAATTTAATACGAGGGTATGTTATGAGAAAATTTACTAAGATCTTAGTAGCTAATAGAGGAGAGATAGCTCTAAGAATTATAAGAGCATGTAAAGAACTTGAAATCAAATCAGTAGTGATTTTTTCTGAGGTTGATGTAAATGGGATCTGGGTTGCAAGAGCTGATGAGTGCTACCCGATAGTTGGCAATCCCATTGATGCATATCTCAAGTATGACAAAATAATTGATATAGCCAAAAGAACAAAGTGTGATGCCATTCATCCTGGTTATGGTTTTTTATCAGAAAATGCAGAGTTCGCCCAAGCGTGTGAAGACAATGGTTTGATTTTTATAGGACCAAAACCACAACATATAGAACTCTTTGGTGATAAAATGGCTTCAAAAGTTGCTATGAAAAAGATAGGAGTTCCTGTTTTAGAAGGTACGAGTTCTCCTATTATAGATGAAGAAGAGGGGAGAAGGATAGCCCTAGAGATAGGTTATCCCATCATAATAAAAGCAGCCTTTGGCGGTGGTGGAAGAGGAATGAGAATTGTCCATTTTGCTGATGATTTTTCAAAAATGTTTAGCTCTGCTACAAATGAATCCATAAAATATTTTGGTAAAGGAGATGTTTTTATAGAAAAATACGTTCAAAATCCTAGGCATATTGAGATTCAAGTTATTGCTGATCAGTATGGGAATGTGCTGCATTTAGGTGAGCGAGATTGTTCAATTCAGAGACGACATCAAAAAGTTATAGAGATAACTCCCTCACCACTTTTAAATGCACAAGTGAGACAAAAACTTTGCACTATCTCTGTAAATGCTATGAAAAAACTTGGATATGAGAGTGTTGGGACAGTTGAGTTTTTAGTTGATGAGAGGGATAATATATACTTCATAGAGATGAATACCAGAGTTCAAGTAGAACACCCTGTAACTGAGATAGTAACAGGAGTTGACATTATCCAAAGAATGATAGAGATAGCTGCTGGTGATAAACTAAAGTATTTACAAAGTGAGATACAATTTAGAGGATATGCTATAGAGTTTAGAATCAACTCAGAAGACCCGCAAAACAACTTTATGCCCACAGCTGGAGTAGTGAAAAAATATCTAACACCGGGAGGACCTGGGATAAGACTAGATACTAGTCTATACAGCGGCTACGAAACACCAACTTGCTATGACTCTATGCTTGGGAAGTTGATTGTGTGGGCGCTAGATTGGGATGGAGCAGTTGCTAAAGCTAGACGAGCATTGGATGAGTTTCATATAGAAGGATTTAAAACAAATATACCACTTCATAGAGAAATAG
>Ga0265293_10000805_pt1 | contig 72165 bp, 48 predicted proteins | sample Munlanlewell138R_FD_192505 | JGI IMG/M metagenome (GOLD analysis project Ga0265293, IMG submission 192505) | Leachate microbial communities from a municipal landfill in Southern Ontario, Canada - Leachate well 138R | ecosystem: Engineered > Solid waste > Landfill > Unclassified | place: Canada... | reverse complement strand
CCAAGCGCACGCTCGCCGCACACACGAGGCCTCCGCTCCTGACCCGTTGTGAGCTGGGCTTTGGTTTTTTGGTGAGTGATGTTTTGTGTATTTACTTCATTTCAAGCTTCAGAGAGGCGTAATCTTTGTAGAAAAGGATATAGAACACGAAAATAGAGCTCCGTAGGTTCGACACCATAACGGAAAATGTTGGCAATACTAAAGCCCGATTTGTCCTTAAAAACTTTATTTGTGCGACAATATAGTTCACGAAAGGTCAAGAGTTCTGAATCTTAAACTTTCTATCGTTCGACCCTGTATTTGACGGGGGAGGACATAGAAAAGTTGATGTAATAAACTAAATCTTCATTTATTTATTCGACATTTTGAATATAACACCCGTACAAGCCTATTAAACATTGCCTCGCGAAAATAAATATTAGATTTTATTTGTAATTTTAAAAAATAATTCGTTATTTTATACGCTGCTTCGAAATAGTTTAAGGATATGCTTATATTCTATAAACATATTTGGCTAAACTCTTCTTTGGATTAAATTTTAAAACAACTTATCCATGAAAAAATTAATTTCTCTTCTGGTCGTAGTTCAGTTGCTGGTAGCGGCATCATGCAATAAGTCAGATGATAAGCCACCGATAAACGCGATGGATGAACTCAAAATACCTGATGGTTTCGATTGGTCCTCAAACCACAACCTTAAACTAAACGTGGACGTTAATGGATTATCAAATGGTGCTACCTTAGCATTGTACAACCTTGATGGTAAAGTAATTGCCAAACAAAGTGTTTTTGATAATCAGGCATTGTTTGAATTTCAGTTAAACGACATTACCGACACCTTGAGGTTATATTCTCCTGAAAGCAGGAAGAGCAAGTATTTTACTGCTGATCAGACCCATATCGACTTTGGAGTAGGTTCTTCAACAGCTCGCCTGTTCTCAAATGACTATGCCCTTGCCCTTGACGGAACGCAGCAAGACTATGTTCAGATAAACAATAACGAGGCCGGCGGGATTGTCAGCGGGTTTCCTTTTACTTTCAGTGCCTGGATAAAAACACCCGGCCCTGCTGCCGGCACCGATGATATGGTTATCGTGAGCATAGCCGACCCAACCTATGCCAGTAAGTATTATGGTATTTGCATCAGGGATTACAGCTCAAGCTATAAACCGGTCATTGTCGCCCGCGATGGTGCCAGCGAAAGGGTGAAAAGCTTTAACCAAAACCTCGCCGATGATACCTGGCATCAGGTGGTTGGTGTATTCAGCTCCAACAGCTCAAGGAAATTATATATCAATGGCATTTATACAGGCCAAAGTACGAGTAACGTCACATTTATAGATAATGCCATCAACACCAATATTGGCAGATGGGGCGACAATACACCGAGCGAGTATTTCAATGGACTGATCGACAATGTGTATATCTGGGACAGGGCTCTTAGCGATGAGGAAATAATGAGCTATTACACCGATCTTCCCGTTGGAAATGAAACCAATTTGGTGGGGATGTGGAACTTCAACGAGGGTGGCGGAACTTCCATCGCGAACAACGCCACTACAGGCGGATATGATGGCACCTTGCAAGGAAGCACATTTGTTTCCCTTACCGACCCCATTCCCGATACGGATGGCGATGGGGTGAACGACGATGACGACGATTTCCCATTGGATGCCACCAAGGCCTATAGCACCGTGTATCCCTCCGGCAATGCGTTCTATTATCACCTTTTCGAAGACTTGTGGCCAAGCCTCGGCGACTACGATTTCAACGATGTTATCCTGAAAACAAAGCTCCATGCCTACACCAATGCGCAAAACAAATTGGTAGGCGGCAGGGTGGTAAGTACGGTTTACTGGATTGGCGGCGGCATACCGAGAGGTGCCGGCATGGAATGGTTCGCCTCCACCGGAAATGCCTCACAGCTGGAGTATTTGCCCGAAAACACTGTTAACTTTACAGATGCCAGCAATGTTGTCACAGATCCAATCGTTAAAAACGCCGTGCAGCTATTCGATAACAATATCATCGAAAGCCTTAACGAGACTGTTGATTTCGAGTTCGACTGGGATGAACAAAAAGGAGGCAATTCCCTTTGGGTTCAGGTGTATATCTACAACGAAAGACAACACGAAATACATATGTTTGGTCATCCTCCAACAGAGGCTCAGGACATGAATCTGTTTAACACCGGCAATGATGCTTCCCAAACTACATGGAGCTGGACAGCGGGAGATAGCTTTTCAAATCCGGCTGATTTTTACAAAACGTCAAATAACTTGCCTTGGGGACTTGAAATCTCGGCAGAAGAATTTAGGATTCCGTTGGAGAAAATCGAGATAATACATGCCTATCCACAATTTAAAGCCTGGGCTGAATCGGGCGGCACTCAGAACAGAGATTGGTACAATTATCCCGATGAATCAAAAACTTTTTTGCCTGAGGAGTTATAGGCTAAAATTATTGCTCTGATTATAACAATGAAACTCCCTTAAAAATTGAGGCGTCTTCTAAATGACATTTTGAAGTCCTAACGGACGTTCAAAAGTCTGCGTTCACGTAAATCTAATAAATTCATCTTCTAAAACATTTCTAAACAGCAAAGGGCTGCTGTAGTATTGTCTTCCAGTCAGGGGGCGACTGTTTAACGTGGCCACATAGTCGCACCCTGACTTGCTTCAATGCCAGTCAGGGGGCAACTGATTAACGAGGCCGCATAGTCGCACCCCGACCTGCTTCAATTCAGAATTACACAACCTCAGTCGAAGCATCTTGATGAACCCCGGCCTTCAGGCCGGGGATACACAACGCCTCGCGCTATGGGCTTTAGCCCTGACAAATTTCCCACCACTGACGCAGGCTTTTCTATTCAACGTTGTGAAGTCCTAACGGGCGTTCAAAAGTCTGCGTTCACGTAAATCTAATAAATTCATCTTCTAAAACATTTCTAAACAGCAAAGGGCTGCTGTAGTAGTGTATTCCAGTCAGGGGGCGACTGTTTAACGAGGCCGCATAGTCGCACCCTGACTTGCTTCAATGCCAGTCAGGGGGCGACTGTTTAACGTGGCCACATAGTCGCACCCTGACTTGCTTCAATGCCAGTCAGGGGGCGACTGTTTAACGAGGCCGCATAGTCGCGTTCTAACTTGCTTCAATTCAGAATTACACAACCTCAGTCGAAGCATCTTGATTAACCCCGGCCTTCAGGCCGGGGATACACAACGCCTCGCGCTATGGGCTTTAGCCCTGACAAATTTCCCGCTGCTGACGCAGGCTTTTCTATTCAACGTTGTGAAGTCCTAACGGGCGTTCAAAAGTCTGCGTTCACGTAAATCTAATAAATTCATCTTCTAAAACATTTCTAAACAGCAAAGGGCTGCTGTAGTATTGTCTTCCAGTCAGGGGGCGACTGTTTAACGAGGCCGCATAGTCGCACCCTGACTTGCTTCAATGCCAGTCAGGGGGCGACTGTTTAACGAGGCCGCATAGTCGCGTTCTGACTTGCTTCAATGCCAGTCTGGGCGTGACTGTTCAACATGGCCGCATAGTCGCACCCTGACCTGCTTCAACGCCAGTCAGGGGGCAACTGATTAACGAGGCCGCATAGTCGCACCCTGACTTGCTTCAATACCAGTCAGGGGGCGATTGATTAACGTGGCCACATAGTCGCGCCCCGACTTGCTTCAATCCAAAATTACACAACCTCAGTCGAAGCATCTTGATGAACCCCGGCCTTCAGGCCGGGGATACACAACGCCTCGCGCTATGGGCTTTAGCCCTGACAAATTTCCCACCACTGACGCAGGCTTTTCTATTCAACGTTGTGAAGTCCAGTCGGACACTTAAAAGTCTGTATTTACGTAATCTTAAACTTTCCATCACCCAAAGCACGAGGACATGGAAACGTTGAAATGAGAAACCTAATTTTCAATCCCATATCCAGGATGGAGAGAGGCTATGGAAACACCAAACCTCTTTCTTACTGGTAATGAGCTATTTTTATTGATAAACTCGCCTTTTTACCGCTTGATTGTTAATAAATTCTGAAATTTTTTTTCTGATGACCGGACAATTGTGTAGTACCTTTGCGCTATCAAAGTTCATAATCTTCCAAAAAATAATAGCCTTCCTTTTCCATAGATAGTGTTTATTATGCTGCACCGGCATAGCTATGTCTATGTTAATAAAAAAACTTTTAAAAGGTAAAAAAGGAAGCTAAACAACAACTGAACACTAAATTATGGTTACCTATAAAAAAGCAATCTTAATCCTGGAAGACGGCACCGAAATCATCGGGAAATCCTTTGGCCACGAGCAATCAGTATCGGGCGAAGTTGTTTTCAATACCGCCATGACGGGCTACCCTGAAAGCCTGACCGACCCTTCCTATGCTGGCCAGCTGCTCGTTGCTACCTATCCACTTATTGGAAATTACGGCGTACCCGATGGTAAAGTCGAGCATGGTCTGCCGGTTAATTTCGAGTCGGACCGTATACAGGTTTCAGCGCTAATCGCGTCAGATTATACCGAGGATTACAGCCATTGGAACGCGCATCAGAGCTTGGGCAACTGGCTAAAAAAACATAAAATTCCGGCACTGTTTGGTATCGATACCCGCGCATTGACAAAGATATTGCGTGAAAAAGGAACCATGTCGGGCAAAATTATCTTTGATCATGTTGATCCCGGATTTTCTGACCCAAATAAGGAAAATCTGGTTGCAAAAGTCAGTACCGATAAAGTTATAGAATATGGCAATGGCGAAACCCGCGTACTGCTTGTTGACTGTGGCGTGAAATACAATATCATCCGGCATTTCGTCAGCAGAGGCATCAAAGTAATCAGGGTGCCATGGGACTACGACTATTCTATGATCGCATTTGACGGTTTGTTTATTTCCAACGGCCCCGGAAACCCAAAGATGTGTGACACTACCATCCGGCACTTAACAAAATCGCTTCAACAGGATATTCCTATTTTCGGGATTTGCTTAGGTAATCAATTACTTGCGCTGGCTGCCGGAGCCGATACCTATAAACTGAAATATGGCCATCGAAGCCACAATCAGCCGGTATTACAACTTGGCACTAACAAGGCCTTGATAACATCTCAAAATCACGGCTTTGCCATTGATTCCGACTCGATTCCTTCGGACTGGAAAACCTATTTTGTCAACCTGAACGATGGAACCAACGAGGGTCTCAGGCACAAGACAAAACCCATCTTCACGGTGCAGTTTCATCCCGAAGCCTCAGGAGGGCCAACAGATACCGAATATTTGTTCGACGACTTCCTGAAAAACGTTCAATCCTTCAAAGACAATAACGCCAAAAACTAGCCCGTATCCATGGAACAAAATAAAATCCTGAACATAAAAAAAGTCCTGATCCTGGGTTCCGGTGCCTTAAAAATTGGTGAAGCCGGGGAATTTGATTATAGCGGATCGCAGGCGCTAAAAGCACTAAAGGAAGAAGGTGTGAGTACCGTACTTATCAACCCAAACATAGCAACAGTGCAGACCTCGGAAGGGGTTGCTGATAAAATATATTTCCTTCCTTTAACACCTTTTTTCATCGAGAAGGTCATTAAAAAAGAGCGGCCTGATGGCATTCTACTTTCATTTGGAGGCCAAACAGCTTTGAATTGCGGTATCGAGCTGTTTAAATCCGCTGTACTCGAAAAATACAATGTTAAAGTGCTGGGAACGCCAATTCAATCCATTATCGACACCGAAGACCGCCAAATATTTGCCGAAAGCCTTCGCCGAATCAATATTAAAACACCGAAAAGCATCGCCGTTACCAGTATTGAAGATGCCAAAAAAGCATCAGAAAGCCTTGGATTTCCCATCATCGTTCGGGCAGCTTTTACATTGGGCGGACAAGGATCAGGCTTTTGCAACAACCTTGACGAGCTCGAGAAATTAGCCGAAAAAGCCTTTTCTTATTCCTCTCAGATCCTGGTGGAGGAATCGCTAAAAGGCTGGAAGGAAGTAGAATATGAAGTGGTGCGTGATAAATACGACAATTGCATCACGGTGTGTAATATGGAGAATTTCGATCCGCTGGGTATCCACACCGGCGAAAGTATTGTGGTGGCTCCATCGCAAACCCTAACCAACCGGGAATACCATAAACTGCGCAGCCTGGCCATCAAAATCATTCGCATGGTGGGGGTTGTTGGCGAATGCAATGTTCAGTACGCTTTAGACCCTGAAAGTGAGGATTACCGCGTTATTGAAGTGAATGCACGCCTGTCGCGCTCGTCGGCTTTAGCCTCTAAAGCAACCGGATATCCATTGGCTTTTGTGGCAGCAAAACTCGCGCTGGGATACGGCCTTCACGAGCTTAAAAACGCCGTAACGCGCACCACAACGGCTTTTTTCGAGCCTTCGCTGGATTATGTGGTGGTAAAAATTCCACGCTGGGACCTGAATAAATTTATTGGTGTCTCCAGAGAAATCGGTAGCAGCATGAAAAGTGTGGGCGAGATCATGGCTATAGGCGTCACTTTCGAGGAAGCTATCCAAAAAGGACTGCGGATGATAGGCCAAGGCACTCATGGTTTCGTGGGCAACAGCGATATTCAATTTGCGGATATTGAAAAGGCCTTGTCCGAACCCACCGATATGCGCATCTATTCTGTTGCCAGTGCTTTCGATGCAGGCTATAGCATTGAGCAAGTACATGAGCTTACCCGCATCGATCCCTGGTTTCTTGTCAAATTGAAATCAATTCACGACATAAGCCTCGAATTAAAAGAATACGATCGCCTCGAAAATATTGATCCCGAATTGCTGCTACTGGCCAAGCAGAAAGGATTTTCGGATTTTCAGCTGGCCAGGCTTATCTACAAAGCTAAGGGCAACCTCCATCCTGAAATGGGGAAAATACGCAACTACCGCAAGAAACTTGGTATAATCCCCCGCATCAGGCAGATTGACACACTCGCCGCTGAATATCCGGCACAAACCAATTACCTGTACCTGACCTATTCGGCTGATGTTCATGATATTGAACCCGAAAAAGATAGCAAATCAGTGATCGTTTTAGGTTCAGGAGCTTACCGGATTGGCAGTTCTGTCGAGTTCGACTGGTGCTCGGTAAACGCGCTGACAACAGCACGAAAGCAGGGATTCAGAGGGGTGATGATTAATTACAATCCCGAAACTGTAAGCACCGATTATGATATGTGCGACCGCTTATATTTCGACGAGCTTTCGTTCGAGCGCACCTTAGACATCATCGAGCTGGAGCAACCTAAAGGCGTGATTGTAAGTACCGGCGGACAGATTGCCAACAACCTGGCTTTGCGCCTTCACTTGGAGGATGTAAATATTTTGGGAACATCGGCAGAGGATATTGACAGGGCCGAGAACAGGCACAAATTCTCCACGCTGCTTGATCAACTTGGCATTGACCAACCACGCTGGAGCGAGCTCACCGAAATGGAAAAGATTTATGCTTTCGCTGATGAAACCGGATTTCCGCTGCTCATCCGACCTTCGTATGTGCTTTCGGGTGCCGCCATGAATGTGGTGAGTAATTCGCAAGAGTTAGACTACTTTTTGAAGCTGGCGACCCGCGTTTCAAAAGAATACCCGGTAGTAGTTTCTGAATTTATTGAGGGTGCTAAAGAAATTGAGCTTGATGCCGTTGCCAGCAAAGGCGAGTTAATCGCATACGCCATATCGGAGCATATCGAGTTTGCGGGCGTACACTCGGGTGATGCTACCATCGTTTTCCCGGCTCAGAAGATGTATTTTGAAACTGCCCGAAGAATCAAACGTATCGCCCGCGATATTGCTAAAGCACTAAATATTACAGGGCCTTTCAATATGCAGTTTCTTGCACGCGAAAACGATATCAAGGTAATCGAATGCAACCTCAGGGCTTCGCGAAGCTTTCCTTTCGTTTCCAAAGTACTAAAGATCAATCTGATTGAATTGGCCACGCGGGCAATGCTTGGCCTGCCGACGAGCAAACCGGTCAAAACGGCTTTCGACCTTGATTATGTAGGAATTAAGGCCTCACAATTTTCATTTGCACGGCTACAGGCAGCCGACCCGGTGCTGGGTGTGGAAATGGCGAGCACTGGCGAAGTAGGCTGCCTGGGCGAAAATTATTACGAAGCCCTGTTAAGCGCGATGCTCTCGGTAGGACACAGAATTCCTAAAAAGAATATACTGCTTTCAACAGGTGATACGCGGTCTAAAACTGAATTACTCCAAAGTGCGCGCATGTTAGCGAATCGGGGATTTAAACTTTTTGCAACACCGGGCTCGGCTAAGTTCCTACTTGATAACGATATAGAATCAGAAATCCTATATTGGCCTGACGAAGAAAGCCAACCCAATACCCGGGAATATTTGCGTGAAAGAAAAATTGATTTGGTAATTAATATCCCTAAAAACTTAGCGAAGTCAGAGCTTTATAACGATTACACGATCAGGCGACTCGCCGTGGATTTTAATATTCCTTTAATTACCAATGCCCGCCTTGCAAGCGCGTTTATTCAGGCTATCTGCCGCATAAAACCTGAAGATATCGCCATAAGGGCATGGGATGAGTATTAGGTGGTGAAGTTGTGTTAGACTTTTAAAAGTCAATATTAATGTAACTTTCCCATTAAACCTCAAAGGTTTTGAAAACCTTTGAAGTTTGAAAACCGATATATGAAACATAATACAGGTCTGACGCGGCTGGTGCAGATGTGCAATCTGTGCTTTATCTCACCTGATATCAATACTATATAATTTATTTTCTTGGTATTCAATCCGACCTTTTGAAGTCCTGTCGGATATTCAAAAGTCTATATTCACCTAATCTTAAACTTTCCATCGTCTGAGGACATGGAAACGTCGGTTTAGAAATATTAATAATTTCTGTTTCCATATTCAACGTTGTGAAGTCCTGACAGACGTTCAAAAGTCTGCGTTCACGTAAATCTAATAAATTCTTCTAAAACATTTCTAAACAGCAAAGGGCTGCTGTAGTAGCGTCATCCAGTCAGGGGGCGACTGATTAACGTGGCCGCATAGTCTAACCCTGACCTGCTTCATTGCCAGAATTACACAACCTCAGTCGAAGCCTCTTGATTAACCCCGGCCTTCAGGCCGGGGATACACAACGCCTCGCGCTATGGGCTTTAGCCCTGACAAATTTCCCACCACTGACGCAGGCTTTTCTATTCAACGTTGTGAAGTCCTGACAGACGTTCAAAAAAGTCTGCGTTCACGTAAATCTAATAAATTCATCTTCTAAAACATTTCTAAACAGCAAAGGGCTGCTGTAGTATTGTCTTCCAGTCAGGGGGCGACTGTTTAACGTGGCCGCATAGTCGCACCCTGACCTGCTTCAATGCCAGTCAGGGGGCGACTGATTAACGAGGCCGCATAGTCGCACCCTGACCTGCTTCAATACCAGTCAGGGGGCGACTGTTTAACGAGGCCGCATAGTCGCACCCTGACTTGCTTCAATGCCAGTCAGGGGGCGACTGTTTAACGAGGCCGCATAGTCGCACCCTGACCTGCTTCAATGCCAGAATTACACAACCTCAGTCGAAGCATCTTGATTAACCCCGGCCTTCAGGCCGGGGATACACAACGCCTCGCGCTATGGGCTTTAGCCCTGACAAATTTCCCACCGCTGACGCAGGTTTTTCTATTCAACGTTTTGAAGTCCTGACAGACGTTCAAAAGTCTGCGTTCACGTAAATCTAATAAATTCATCTTCTAAAACATTTCTAAACAGCAAAGGGCTGCTGTAGTATTGTCTTCCAGTCAGGGGGCGACTGTTTAACGTGGCCGCATAGTCGCACCCTGACCTGCTTCAATGCCAGTCAGGGGGCGACTGATTAACGAGGCCGCATAGTCGCACCCCGACCTGCTTCAATGCCAGTCAGGGGGCGACTGTTTAACGAGGCCGCAAAGTCGCACCCTGACCTGCTTCAATGCCAGTCAGGGTGCGACTGATTAACGAGGCCGCATAGTCGCACCCTGACTTGCTTCAATGCCAGTCAGGGGGCGACTGTTTAACGTGGCCGCATAGTCGCACCCTGACCTGCTTCAATGCCAGTCAGGGGGCGACTGATTAACGAGGCCGCATAGTCGCACCCTGACCTGCTTCAATACCAGTCAGGGGGCGACTGTTTAACGAGGCCGCATAGTCGCACCCTGACCTGCTTCAATGCCAGAATTACACAACCTCAGTCGAAGCATCTTGATTAACCCCGGCCTTCAGGCCGGGGATACACAACGCCTCGCGCTATGGGCTTTAGCCCTGACAAATTTCCCACCGCTGACGCAGGTTTTTCTATTCAACGTTTTGAAGTCCTGTCGGACACTTAAAAGCCAATATTTTCGTAATCTTGCATGTTAGAAGAAATTCAGCTTGTTGGATATGGACAAAAACCACTATTACCACCACGGCGAAGCTTTTGCCCTGGAAGCCGGCAATGCAATCAAAGACCTTCGTATTGCCTATCAGCACTGGGGAAAGCTGAATGAAAAGCAGGACAATGTGATCTGGGTTTGTCATGCTTATACCGCCAATGCAGATGCAGCAGATTGGTGGCCCGGCATGATTGGCTCTGGCTTATTGCTGGACACCGATAAGTACTTTGTGATTTGCGCCAATGTCGTGGGTTCTTGTTATGGCAGCACAGGACCGCTGGATATCAATCCGGAAACCGAGAAACCCTGGTTGAAGGATTTCCCGAAAATCACGGTAAGAGATGTTGTCAATGCCCATGAAATACTTTGTAAACACCTCAAAATCAAAAGTATTTATATGATAATCGGAGGTTCAATTGGTGCTTTTCAAGCCCTGGAATGGAGTATTATGTTCCCCGAACGCATTCAACACATGGTATTTATTGCCAGTAGCGCTTCGGCATCACCCTGGAATATTGCACAAAACGAAGCACAACGCCTGGCCGTAATGGCAGATCCGACCTATTTTAGCAATGACACAAAAGGTGGCCTCAACGGCCTGAAAGCTGCACGTGCCATGGCACTCATAAGCTATCGCAATGCCGAAACCTATAACAGTACCCAAAAAGATGGGGATGTTGGTTTGTCCGGAAATTACAAAGCCATCAGCTACCAACGATATCAAGGTGAAAAATTGGTAAAAAGGTACAATGCTTATAGTTATGTCTGCATGTCGCATCTGTTTGACAGCCATCATATTGGACGAAACCGTGCATCAGTTGAACAAGTATTGGGCGCAATTAAAGCCAAAACACTGGTTATTGCACTCGATTCCGATCAACTTTTCCCACCTGAAGAACAGCAATTTGTTGCCAAACATATTCCCAATGCCGAGTTTGAGCGTATTTCGACAGGTTTTGCACACGATGGCTTTTTAATCGAGTCGGAACAAATTACGCATGTGGTAAATCGGTTCTTAAACAATTCTGCTTCATAGATGCGGTTTTTAAATCAAAAATGACTTTATATACCGTGTGCTATTTATCTAAATAGGGCACTTACTTTTAATTGATACTTTTGCAATTGAAAATCGCTTGTCTTCATGCCAAAATCACGTGAAAAAATCATTATCAAAGCTTCCTGGATAGCTATTTTGGGGAATGCTTTTTTGTCTGTCATCAAAATTGTTGCCGGGTTTTTATCCGGTAGTCTCGCATTGATAGCCGACGGCATTGATTCTGCCGGCGATATCCTGGGCTCTCTGATCACCTTGATTACTGCCCGCATCATTGCCCGTCCACCTAATTTACACCATCCTTACGGTTACGACAAAGCCGACACCATCGCTTCAAAAATAGTGGCTTTTTTGATATTCTTCGCTGGCGCACAACTTGCTATTTCCAGTTTTCAACGGCTACTTGATGCAGAATATGGCGCGATCCCATCGCCTGTAGCTGCCCTTGTGGTATTGATTTCTATTCTTGGCAAGCAGCTGTTGGCCAGATACTTAAAAAATACCGGACGAAAAATAAACAGCCCGATGTTGCTGGTCAATGCCGAGAACATGCAATACGACGTCTTTGTTTCCATCGCCGTTTTGTTTGGCCTGATTTTTACTCACGTCTTCAATTTACCAATTCTGGATGTTACGCTGGCGCTTTTGGTCAGTTTATACATTATGGTTGTTGCCATTAAAATCATCATCAAATCCAGCAAGGAGTTGATGGATGGCGTAGACGATCCGGGGCTTTACGCCACAATTTTGGAAGCGGTGGGCGAAATTACGGAAGCAAAAAATCCCCACCGTCTGCGCGTCCGCAAAATGGCACAATATTATGTGATTGCACTCGATATTGAGATTGACGGCAAAAAAAGTCTTAATGAGGCCCATAGTATTGCCCATAATGTGGAGGATAAAATCAGGCACCGAATAGTAAATATTTACGATATACTTATCCATGTTGAACCCACAGGCGCCGACCGCTCACACGAACCTTTTGGTGTTTCGCCAACCGACCTGCCAACAAAATGAGCTGCAAAACCAAAGCCCGCCAACCATTGCTTTTTCCTATTTTATTAGCCGTAAAGCTGCGTGCCGTCAACTTCATTTTCTATCTTTGCAGCACATTTTCGTTTAGGTTTATTTTGCAAAATACACATCCATGATACTGTTTTTTCAACCCACTCCAAACCACATTATCGCACTGGAATCCGACACCAAACCCCATCCCGAAGATCTTCAGAAACTCTCGTGGCTTTTTGGTGGAGCAAAGCAGATTCACGAAAAAACTATCAAAGGTTTTTTTACCGGCCCGCGCAAAGAAATGATCACTCCCTGGAGCACCAATGCCGTTGAAATAACCCAAAATATGGGCATCACAGGCATTCACAGGATCGAGTCGTTCCAGCGTACCGACAAAACAAATACCGACTTCGACCCCATGTTGCAACGTGTTTTTCACAACCTGGATCAGCTGTTGTTTTATATTGCGCACCAGCCCGAAGCCATCGTGATTATTGAAGATATAGCAGCCTACAACGAAAAAGAAGGTCTCGCCCTGAGCGATGATGAGCTGGAGTATTTAAACGCTATCAGCCGGAAAATTGGCCGCAAGCTCACTGACAGCGAAGTCTATGGCTTTGCGCAAGTCAACTCCGAACATTGCCGCCATAAAATCTTTAACGGCACTTTTATTATCGACGGTAAAAAAATGCCTGAAACCTTGTTTGCGCTCATCAAAAAAACCGCTAAAGAACATCCGCATAAGTTGGTATCGGCATACAAAGACAATGTTGCTTTCGTGTTGGGGCCGCAGATTGAACAGTTTGCCCCCGCCACACAGCACCGGGCAGACTTTTTTGAAATCACACCGATTGACTCCGTTATCTCGCTCAAAGCCGAAACCCATAATTTCCCTACCACGGTAGAACCTTTTAATGGTGCTTCGACCGGTAGCGGCGGAGAAATCCGCGACCGCTTAGCAGGAGGAAAAGGCTCAATGCCGCTGGCCGGAACAGCAGTTTATATGACTTCCTACCCTCGCACAGAAGAAAACAGAAGCTGGGAACGACAAAAACCCGAACGCGAATGGCTGTATCACAATCCGGCAGATATTTTAATAAAGGCTTCCAATGGCGCCTCTGATTTCGGTAATAAATTTGGCCAACCACTTATAAACGGCAGCCTGCTCACCTTTGAACACCACGAACAGCAACATTTTGGCTACGACAAAGTCATCATGCTTGCTGGCGGTATTGGTTATGCTCGCAAGGAGGACAGCCTGAAAGACCTGCCCCAGCCCGGCGATTTAATCGTGGTTTTGGGTGGCGACAACTACCGCATCGGCATGGGCGGTGGTGCTGTTTCGAGCGTTGATACCGGCGAATTTAGCAATGCCATCGAGCTGAATGCCGTGCAGCGTGCCAATCCTGAAATGCAGAAAAGGGTTGCTAACGTGATTCGGGCCATGGCCGAAAGTCCGGTAAATCCTATCAGGTCAATTCACGATCACGGCGCGGGTGGGCATTTAAATAGCCTTTCAGAATTGGTAGAAGACAGCGGTGGACTGATTAATATCGGCAATTTGCCCATTGGCGACCCTACCCTTTCCGACAAAGAAATTATCGGCAACGAATCGCAGGAACGTATGGGGCTGCTCATCGATCCTGCCAAAATGGAGCTGCTGAAACTTACTGCCGAACGCGAACGTGCACCTTTTTATGTAGTAGGAGAAGCCACCGGAGACAAACAACTCCAGTTTAAACGCGCCGAAAACAGCTGTCCTATCGACCTACAGCTTGAAGACTTCTTCGGAAAAGCACCAAAAACCGTTTTAGAAGACAAGCACAAACCCTATCGTTTTACGGATTTAGAATATGCTCCCGAAAAGCTTCATTTTTACCTGAATAATGTGCTTCAACTCGAAGCGGTGGCATGCAAAGACTGGCTCACCAACAAGGTGGACAGATCCGTAACCGGAAAAGTAGCCATGCAGCAATGCGCAGGAGCTATACAACTGCCACTCAATAATTTAGGGATAAGTGCACTTGATTATAAAGGTGTAAAAGGTGTTGCCACAGCTATTGGACATGCGCCTGTGGCCGGACTTATCGACAGCCGCAAAGGCTCCAGGCTTGCTGTGGCGGAAGCCCTCACCAATTTGATTTGGGCACCGCTGGAAGGCGGACTTAGCGGCGTTTCGTTAAGTGCCAACTGGATGTGGCCGGCCAGAAATCCGGGTGAAAACAGCCGACTGTACATGGCCGTGAAAGCCCTCAGCGATTTCTGTATTGAGCTGGGTATCAATGTACCGACAGGCAAAGATTCACTTTCGATGACCCAAAAATATCCTGATGGCACCAAGGTGTTATCGCCTGGAACAGTTATCGTTACGGCGGTTGGCGAAGTTAGCAATCTGCGCAAGGCTGTAAAACCTGTGCTGACTAAAAACCTGAACTCACACTTGTTGTATATCGACCTCTCCACCGATGACTTTGAGCTGGGCGGAAGCAGCTTCGCACAAAGCGTGAACGGAATTGGGAAAAACACTCCTGATGTAAACGATGCCCAATATTTCAAAACGGTTTTCAACACCATACAGTTGTTGATCAACGAAGATTTGGTGCTGTCAGGCCATGATATTTCGGCAGGCGGATTAATTACCGCCTTGCTTGAAATGAATTTCGCCAATTGCGAATTTGGCCTTGATGTCAATCTCGACAACGTATCGAAAGCCGACATCATCAGGATATTATTTAGTGAGAAACCAGCGATTTTGATTCAGATAGAAGAAGATTCAAAGGCTTTTGAATTACTGACCGAAAACAATGTACGCTACCAAAATCTGGGCAAGCCAATTGCCGAAAGACAGCTAAAACTGGAACATCTGGGTGAAAAACACCACTTCGACATTGATAGCCTGCGCGATGTGTGGTATAAATCGTCCTTCCAGCTCGATCGACTACAAAGTGGCGGAAAACATGCGCTGCTCCGTTTTAAAAACTATAAAAAGCAAGATCTGATTTTCAGCTTTGGCAAGTCGTTTACCGGCAGGGCCGCTGACCTGAATATTGACCTGAACCGCCGCGAACCCACAGGCTACAAGGCCGCTATAATCCGAGAAAAAGGCGTTAATGGAGATCGCGAGATGGCATATGCTCTCTACCTGGCTGGCTTCGATGTGAAAGATATTCACATGACTGACTTAATCAGCGGACGCGAAGACCTGAGCGATGTGCAAATGATTGCTTTTGTGGGTGGATTTTCCAATTCCGATGTTTTAGGATCGGCCAAAGGCTGGGCAGGTGCTTTCTTATACAACGCCAAAGCCAAAGCTGCTTTAGACAACTTCTATTCCCGCGAAGACACTCTAAGTTTGGGCATTTGCAACGGCTGCCAGTTGATGATGGAGCTTGGTCTTATTTACCCCGATCATCCTGAAAAAGCTGTTCTGAGCCACAATGACTCGGGTAAATTTGAGTCGGCATTTTTAAATGTAGATATCCCTGAAAATAATAGTGTGATGCTTTCTGGTCTGGCCGGAAAAAGACTCGGCGTTTGGGTTGCCCATGGCGAAGGAAAATTCAGCTTCCCATGCTACAAGGATAAATACAATATTGTGATGGAATATGGTCAGGATAATTATCCCGGCAACCCGAATGGCAGCGACTGGAATACTGCTGCGGTTTGCTCCAACGATGGACGCCACCTCGCTATGATGCCGCATATTGAACGTTCGTTTTTGCCCTGGCAATGGGCATATTATCCCGAGAACAGAAGAGCGGATGAAGTGAGCCCGTGGATGAAAGCCTTCGTTAACGCCCGTGAATGGATTGAAAAACATCAGAAATAATTCCTTTTCCTCCCGCAGATCTCGCTGATTTTCGCTGATTCCTTTTCCGCGTTAATCTGCGGGAAAATATTCTTCTGTATCAATCGGCGAGATTTACGGGAAACTTCTTTTTTCTATTGCTTGATAAACGGTAATTTTACTAAATTGCAGCTTAAAATAAATTCTATGATACAGGTTAAAACAGCAATTATTACCGGTGCCAGCAGCGGTATTGGTGAAGCTGCGGCAAAACAATTTGCAAGAGGCAACTGGAACCTGGTGCTTACCGCCAGAAGAAAAGAAAAGCTCGAAAGCCTGAAAGCACAACTTGAGCGTGATTTCGGTCAAAAAATATTTATCCTTCAGCAGGATGTGCGTGAAACCAACAGCGGTGATGTGCTGGCCAACTTCCTACGCAAGAGCAACATTAAGCCCGATCTTTTAATCAACAATGCAGGACTTGCCGTTGGTGCCAGCCCCATTCAGCAGGGTATTATCGACGACTGGGAACGCATGATCGATACCAATATAAAAGGATTGCTCTATATTTCACGAGCCATTTCGGCCTTGATGATTGAGCAGGGTTTTGGCCATATCATCCATATTGGTAGCATTGCCGGCAAAGAAGCCTACCCGGGTGGCAATGTGTATTGCGCCACCAAGCACGCCATCGAAGGCCTCACCAAAGCGATGCGGATGGATTTATTGCCCTATGGAATTCGCGTGGGACAACTGGCGCCTGGAGCTGCCGAAACGGAATTTTCGCTGGTACGCTTCAAAGGCGATCAGGCCAAAGCCGATAAAGTTTATGACGGATTTAAACCGCTCAGTCCGGCAGATATTGCCGATGCGCTGTGGTATATGGCCAATGTGCCGTCGCACGTGAACATCAACGATATGCTGATTATGCCCACAGCACAGGCCAGCTCTGCATATTTTAACCGAAAAACAAACAGCTAATCAACGAAATAACCGCTGTTAATTTTCTTAATATTGCTACTACATCAATATTCGGACATGTAAGCTGCCCTTTTAAAGGTAAGTTAAAAGATTACGCATGGACAACCGTATGGCGTTCAAAGTTGAATTGCTACCTTGCTACCAAAACAAATTTTAGCCTAAACCAGCTGTTTTGGCCAGCAAAGAAGCAAGACAATGGATAATACACGAAATTAAAAATCAGACATCGCGAACATCAATAACAACATCCCTATGAACACGACCCGTATTTTTGATATTTTGATCCCTTTCAGAGAATTTGAAAACGCCAATAATGAGGTATTTGCCGTAAAAATTGACGGGCAGTGGCAGAAAATTACAGCTTCTGTTTATACAAAAATCGTTGATGAGCTCAGCCTCGGCCTACTCGAATTGGGCGTAAAAAAAGGAGATAAGATCGCTACCATTTTAAAAAACTGTCCAGAATGGAATTTTATCGACATGGCACTTTTGCAGATTGGCGCTATACAGGTTCCTATTTATCCAACCATTAGCGATAGCAGCTACCTGTTTATTTTCAATGATGCGGAAGTGAAATACATCTTCGTATCTGATAATGCATACCATACACGTATCAAAGATGTAGTGGAAGAAGTGAGCACACTACCAGCAGTTTACAGCATTGAGGTGGTAGAAGGAATTCCTAACTGGACTGAACTTCTTGAGCTGGGCAGAAAATCAAAGCGCAGCAAAGAGCTCGAAAGCTTCAAAGATTCTATCCATGCACACGAAATAGCGACACTGATATACACCTCCGGCACCACTGGAAATCCCAAAGGCGTTATGCTCTCACATACCAATGTGATAAGTAACTCCACGGCTACCTTCGACATTCTGAAGCAAAATCCCGTGAGTCGTGTGCTTAGCTTTTTGCCGCTTTGCCATGTGCTGGAACGGATTATGAATTATACCTATCAGCGACACGGCGCCACGATCTATTATTGCGATAACCTGGAAAAAATTGGCGACTATATCCGCGACGCAAAGCCCGAAATGTTTACCGCTGTGCCACGTGTGCTTGAAAAAACCTACGAGAAAATCATCCTCAAAGGCAGAAACTTGAAAGGCCTGAAAAAAGACATCTTTTTCTGGGCACTGCGCATTGGGGAACAATATGAACCCTGGGAGAAAAGAAGCCTCTGGTATCAGATGAAATTAGCTATTGCGCGTAAGCTGGTGCTTAGCAAATGGAAGGAAGCTTTTGGCGGCAATCTAAAGGCCATTGTAAGTGGTGGAGCAAGCCTGCAGGAACGCATAGCCAGCGTTTTTTGGGCAGCAGGTTTTCAAATCATGGAAGGTTATGGTCTCACCGAAACATCACCAGTGATTGCAGTGAGTAACTTTCGGCCTAATGGCGTAAAAATTGGAACCGTAGGACCTGCTTTGCCCGGCGTTCAATTGAAAATTGCGGCAGATGGTGAAATCCTGGCCAAAGGACCAAACGTGATGATGGGTTATTTCAAACGCCCCGACCTTACAGCAGAAATTATTGATGCCGAAGGCTGGTTGCACACAGGTGATATCGGTCATTTTGAAGATAAATTTCTTCGGATTACCGACCGTAAAAAGGAAATTTTCAAGACCTCCGGCGGGAAATATGTGGCACCACAACAGGTCGAAAATAAATTGAAAGAATCCGCATTTATTGAGCAGGCGATGGTGGTGGGCGAAGGCAAAAATTTTGCAGCTGCCATCGTTATCCCAGATTTTGCGCATATCAAATCCTGGTGTGCGGTGAAGGGCAAAACCTACGAGGGGCCTGCCAAAAGCATTAAAGATCCGGTTATTATCAGCCGTATAGAAAAAGAAGTCAACGAAAAGAACAAACAGCTGGATAAGGTAGAGCGTGTGAAGAAATTTGTGCTGATGGCTGACGGCTGGAATGTAGAAACTGGCGAGCTGTCGCCAACCATGAAGCTGAAAAGGAAGTTTTTGATGCGCAAATATGCACACATCATCGAGACGCTCTACCTCAAAGAAGGCTTTAATGCAACAGTTTAAACAGCATTTCTTTGGATAGCTCATCGTCTCCAATATCCTGACTGTTATAGCCTTTCGACTTTAAATCATATTCGCGCAGCACGGCAATACAGCGCACGGCATCTGCAATATTGAAATTTTTTGCGGCCACCTGAAAATCCTCAACAAAAAAAGGATTAACACCTAAAATGCTTGCCAGGTTATTGCGGCTTTTGTCGCGGGCATAATGCACTTTCAAAATTTTGGTGAAGAAACCATATAGATTTATTGCCGTGAGTAAAAGTGGGTAATCTTTGCTGTTGGATCCAAAATAGCGCATAATTTGGTTGGCACGTAAAATATCTCTTTTTCCAATCGCTTTTTGCAGTTCAAAAATATTGTAGTCCTTTGAGATGCCGATATTTCGTTCTACATCCTCATCGGTAATCTTTTTTCCCGCAGGCAAAGCAATCACCAGTTTTTCTAACTCATTGCGTATTTTATGCAGATCAGTTCCCAAAAAATCGGCCATCATCTGGCAGGCCTTTGGCGTGATATCGTAATTTTTTTGGGCCAGATACTGAACGATCCATTTAGGAATATGGTTGTCGTACAGCTTTTTTGATTCAAAAAGTACGCCTATGGTATCAATCTTTTTGGCCAGTGAACGCCGCTTATCAAATTTTTTATACTTGTGGTTGAGGACTAAAATTGTCGTTCTGGGTAGCTTTTCGATATACTGATCCAGGGTTTCAATATTTTTCACATCCTGTGCCTCTTTCACGATAAGCACTTGATAATCGCCCGTCATGGGATAATTACGCGCCTGACTTACAATAGTTTGCACATCAACATCGCGCCCATACATCACCATTTGATTAAAAGCTTGCTCGGCAGGATCAAGCACCTGATCTTCGAGCATGTCGGAAATCATATCGATAAAATAAGGCTCCTCTCCCATCAAAAAATAAACAGGATAATACACCTTGTTGCGGATATCGCCAATAATTTGGTCAAAGGTAAAAGCCATAATTTAAAACCGAAGGTGTTTCACCGTCATCCCATTATTGATAAGCTGTTGCAGGGCATCGATACCGATTTTAAGGTGATCGGACACGAAGCGGCTGTTTACTTTACGATCGCTTTCGGAGGTTTTTACGCCTTCGGGAACCATGGGTTGATCCGACACCAACAACAAAGCACCGGTTGATATTTCATTGGCAAAACCCACCACAAAAATGGTTGCTGTTTCCATGTCCACAGCCATGCTGCGTGTTTCGATCAGGTATTCTTTAAACACATCATCATGTTCCCACACCCTGCGGTTTGTCGTGAAAACAGTTCCAGTCCAGTAGTCGCGGCCATGATCACGGATGGTGGTGGAAATAGCTTTTTGAAGGCTAAATGCCGGAAGAGCAGGCACTTCGCTGGGCATATAATCATTGCTGGTTCCATCGCCCCTGATGGCAGCAATGGGCAAAATTAAATCGCCCACACTGTTTTTACGTTTTATGCCACCGCACTTGCCCAAAAACAAGACAGCCTCGGGTTTGACCGCGCTCAACAAATCCATTATCGTGGCGGCATTAGCACTTCCCATCCCAAAGTTTATGATGGTGATATCTTCCCAGGTAGAACAAGGCATAGGATGATCTTCGCCAATGATTGGCACGCTATGCCATTCGGCGAAAAGCTCTAGGTATTGACTAAAATTGGTGAGGATAATATACTTCCCAAATTTATCAAGCGGAAGGCCGGTATAGCGGGGCAGCCAATTTTCGACAATATCTTTTTTTGTTTTCATGCGTTTTTATCGTTTTAAGGATGAAGAAATCTTTTCCTCTTCTGTTGTTAATTCGTTTACAAATAGCCTTTTAATTAATATCAGTAGTAAATACCGCTTAAAAAACTGTTGTGAACGGCAAAGTAGGTAGCTTTAATGCACAAAAGTACGCGTTTTTTTCGCAAGTAAGTCATTTAGATTGGGCATAAAATGCTTGAAAGTCTAACAAAAAAACATGCTGCAAGAAAACCAGATAAGTTTGATTTCATGTTATTTAGCTCGTGCAAATCAACTTTTACTGTCATTTGTTTCTTAAAAAATCTAGGACAGTAATTTGACAAACGGTTAGCAGATACGGTATTGAGAATCAAAAAAAACACACAAACGCTCTCAGAGGAGCTAGTGCATAACATCTATTTTTATACATTTACGGTCAAATCGTAAAGTTAGAAATTATAAATGGACTGGTTCAAAACCCGTTTACATGAAAACCAAAAACAGGTATTTGATCCTGTAAGGAAACGCTACGTAAGCCTCACTCCTGAGGAAGAGGTTCGCCAGCAGGTTTTACACACCCTGATAGAGGACTTGCAAGTTCCGGCAGGATTAACTGCCGTTGAATATACCATTAAGCTTGGAAGCCTCGTAAAACGCTGCGATGTGGTGGTTTTTTCGAGTGATCACCAACCGCTGCTGATTGTAGAATGTAAAGCAGAACATATTAAAATTACGCAAAAAACCCTCGATCAAGCTGTCCGTTATAATTTAAGCTTAGAAGTTGATTTTCTGATGCTTAGCAATTCTAAAAGCTATTATCTTTTTCATATCAGTGAGGGCAAGTTAAGCACATGTAAAGATTTGTTAACTTTCGCAGAAATGGATTCTTTAAAAACCAAAACCAGATGATCAAAGTACGTCTTTTACTAATTTTTGTAATCAGCATCTGTTTTTCAGTAGCTGCTCTTCCCCGTCCGTCGAAGCTAAAGCAAAACGAAATCGAATCTGAAGCAATCGATTATTTGCTTCTGGCAAAGAGCTTTTACACAAAATCAGTTGATAAAGCCCTCGATTTTAGTAAAAAAGCTTTACAAAAAGCCAAACAAACAGATAACGATAGCCTGCTTGCACATTGCTATAAATCGCTTGGCATCGCGAACTATTACGCCGGGAATTCCGACAAAAGCATTCCCTTGTACGATTCAGCCATGTTATATTTTCAGCAGCTGGGCTATACCCTAGAAATCGGGAATATCTACAACAACCTGGGCATAGCCTACTCCGAGCTGGGTGATTTTAACCGCGCTATCGAGATGTACTTGCTCTCCCTGAAAATCACTGAAGCAGAGGTCGACACCGTCGCCTTAGGCCGCCTCTACAACAACCTGGGAACTTTGTACTACAGCCTTCAGGATCAAGCTGAAGCACTCAGTTATTTCCAAAAAAGTTTCGAGCTATACAGCATACGCGACGACTCGGCCGGAATGATGTCAGCAAAAAACAATATCGGGCTGGTAGAGATAAATATGCAGGTGTATGATAGAGCATTGCTCACTTTTCGCGAATCTGTTGCCATTGGGAGAAGAAATAACGACCTCGTAGGAACCGCCAACAGCCTGCACAATATTGGCTGGATATACGCCATGAAAAACCTTACTGACAGCGCACTTTTTTACTACAAAAAAGCAGATGAGCAGTATGAAATGGCCGGCATTCAGATAGGGAAAAACTATATTGGAATAGGACAGTGTTACCTGAACATGGGTGAATACGCGCGAGCCAGGAAAGCCTTTGAACAGGCAGTAGAAATTGGTTTCAAAACCCGCGACCGCTTGCTTAGATTAGATGCTTACAACCTGCTTTTCGACCTCCATAAAACCCTTGGCAACAAAGACGCCGCCCTGGAAACGGTCGAGAAATACCACACGCTTTTCGATTCCATAAAAACGCTGTTTGATTCAACGGCAGTGAGTAATATCCAGGCCAGGTTCGAGATAGATAACAAAAGACGCGAGCTAAGCAGGCTACAGGAACTACAAAAAACCCAGCTCGAAATGCTTACCGAACAGCAAGAAAAGCTAAAGTTTCAACGTATATTGAGTTATGCAAGTCTGTTCTTTTTAGCTGTAGTCCTCGCTTTCGTTTACTTTTTAAGTAAGCTGCTCAGGAAAAACAAAGCATCACAGGCCTTATTGCGCCAACAAAATAGCGAGCTGGAAAAAGCCCGTTCGGCACTTTCAAGCTCCCACGACACGCTAATAGAACAGGAAGAGCTGCTGCGAACACTTATCAATTCAACACCCGATATTATCTGTTTCAAAGACGGGGAAAGTCGCTGGCTCAAAGCAAACGATGCCATTTTAACGCTTTTCAATCTCACAGGAATTGATTACAGCATGAAAACTGATACGGACCTAACCGTTTATAGCCCGCTACACGAATCAGCTCATGAAAGCTGCATGATATCCGACGAAATAAGCTGGCAGAAAGCGGAAATAAACCGCAGTGATGAAGAAATACCTGATGCCGAAGGAAAGCCCAAAATATTCGACGTTTATAAAATTCCGCTATTTAATGCAGATGGCAGTCGAAAAGGAATAATCGTTTGGGGAAGAGATGTTACCGAACGCAAACAAGCTGAAAAAAAGCTGGAATATGCACTCGAAAAAGCTGAAGAATCGGACAGACTGAAAACAGCCTTCCTTTCCAATATGTCGCACGAAATCAGAACACCATTGAATGCCATCATAGGGTTCAGCGATTTGCTTGGCGACGATGATATCACCAAAGATGAAAAATCCCGTTATATAAAAATCATTCAGCAAAACGGAGAAGCCTTGCTAAACCTTATCGGCAACATCATTAGCCTGGCACGCATTGAAGCCGGCGAAACAGATGTAAACCTACAAGACACCAACCTCAATGCCCTTTTTCAGGATGTAAATGCCAACTATTCACTAATCATAAAACAACGCAACAAAACCCATCTCAAATGGGAGATGAAATTGCCCGATCAGGAAGTGACCGCTCCCTTTGATAAATTGAAAATAAGACAAGTTATCATCAATTTACTTGACAATGCCTTGAAATTTACCGAAACGGGTAGCATAACCTACGGTTTTGAACCCATTTTAAACTCTGAGGGAAAAATAGAATCGGTAAACATTTTTGTACAGGATACCGGCATTGGTATTGCCGATGACCAACAGCGCAATATTTTTAATCGTTTCACGAAACTTAACGAGTACAGCAAAAAGATTTATTCCGGAACAGGACTCGGTTTAAGTATTGTAAAACAATACGTTCAGCTGATGGGAGGAAGCGTCTGGCTACAGTCGGCACCTGAGCAGGGCAGCACTTTTAGCATCATTTTACCGCTATTTAAGCAAGCCAAACACACAGCTTTTATGCAAAGCAATCACCTGGCAGCCAAGTACAACTTTAGCAACAAAGAAATTCTGATCGTGGAAGATGTTGATTCAAACTTTGAACTCTTAAATATCGTTTTACGTCCCACCAAAGCCAAAATCCATCGTGCGCTAAACGGCATCGAAGCCGTGAATACCTGCAAGGATAATGGGAGTATTGATCTGGTATTGATGGACATACAACTACCTCTACTTAATGGGCTGGATGCCACCATGCGCATCAAACAAACACGGCCAGGCTTACCTATTATTGCACAAACAGCTTTTGCAATGAGCGAGGAAAAAGAAGCCTGCTTTGCAGCCGGCTGCGATGCCTATATGGCCAAGCCCATCAGTGCTGAGCTAATGCTGCCTGTGCTACAGGAATTACTATCTAAATCAGAAAATGACTGAAATTAAAAACAGCATAAAAATGGTTTTTTTTTAAACAGTCCGATATTTCTAATTTCGATTGGAAAAAAACTTTACATTTGCAGGGAAAAATAATTCCTTATGAAAAGTCTCCTACTGAAAATCGTTTTGTTTGCCGTTATCATTTTTATGGGATACATGGTTTACGAAAGCATCAACAAACCGTTGAAATTTACAAAAGAAAGAGCGAAAAGAGAAGCTGTAGTTGTCCAGCGCCTCAAAGACATTCGTAATGTGCAATCGCTTTACAAACAGGCCAATAATAAGTATGCTGCAAGTTTCGACAGTTTGCTCGCATACCTTAACAGCGGTGAAATTCCGGTCGTAAAACTTATTCCAGATCCGACAGACACTACCTTTACCAAAACTATTTCGGACACCTTAGGTTATGTCAAAGTAACGGATTCGTTGTTCTCAGAAAGAGTAGGTTTTAACCCTAACAACCTGCGCTTCATTCCTTTTAGTGAGGGCGAAGTGTTTGTAATGGATGCCGGCTCTATTGATCGTGGCGGTGTAAATGTTAGTGTTTTTGAAGCCAAAGCACCCTTCACAGCGTATTTGAAAGGCATGGAAGAACAACGTATCAACAACCTCATTGCAGGTGAAGAAGACATTGAAAAATATCCCGGCCTAAAGGTAGGCTCCATGACAGAGCCTTCTACCGATGGCAACTGGGAGTGATACATCCGGTCATGATTGCTCCGGCAAAACCTATAATAAGTCTGGTTGATAAGTCTTTTAAACAAGATTACTCAAAGCATTTTCAATTAACCATCCGAATAGCTTTGGATGGTTTTTCTTTTGTGATATATTCACCTGAAAAACAGCGCTTTGTAGGTATCGAACATTACCGGTTTCACCCTTTGAGCGACAAAATACAGCTTGCGGGCATGCTGGACGAAATCATGATGAAGCAAGCCTGGATCGTATATCCTTATCAGCAGGTGAAGGTATTAGTTGACAATTTAAAAGCGGTCGTTGTTCCCAATCCCCTCTTCGACGAAAAAGAAAAAGGCAACTACCTGGCTTTTGCGCAGGCGTTTCAGGATAATTCACGGATTATCACAGATCCGCTCAAAACGGCTGATGCTACGCTGATTTACTATTTGTCGAACGTATTGGTAGCCAAGATAAAAGATTTCTGGGCCAATGCCTCTATCCGGCATTTATCAAGTGCTTTTATCGAGAGTACCTTGGTGGGCAACAAAAACATCCAACAAGAGCCTGTAGTTTTCGTGCATGTCAGAAATCAAGCCTTCGATATGCTGGTGCTTACTAATCAAAAGCTAAGGTTTTTTAACACTTTCAGATTTAATACCAAGGAAGATTTTATTTATTTCCTGCTTTTCGCCATGGAACAACAACACCTCAATCCCGAAAAAACACCTATACAATTTTCGGGAGCAATAGAAGCAGGCTCCGAAATTTACACGATTTGCGAGCGTTATATCCGCCATATCCAATTTGAAAAACGCAACAAAAGTTTCGACTACAGCTATGTACTCGAAACCCTTCCCTGGCATCAGCACAGCTTACTATTCAATACTTCACAATGCGAATTATAAGGGGGAAATATCAGCGCCGGCAAATTCTGCCACCGGCGAACCTGCCCGTGAGGCCTACCACCGACATGGCCAAAGAGAGTCTGTTTAACATCCTGGAAAACACACTTGATTTTGAAGAGGTTGAGGCACTTGATTTATTTACCGGAACCGGAAATATTGCTCTCGAGCTGGCTTCGCGTGGCTGCATTTCTGTGCTGGCTATCGAGCAAGACAAAGCGTGTGTTCAGTTTGTAAAAAACACGGTGACCCAGCTCAAGATGGATAATTTGACCGTACTCAGAATGGATGTGTTTAAATTTTTGCCCAGCACACGTCAGCAGTTCGATTTAATTTTTGCAGATCCACCTTATGATAGCGATCATTATGAATTGCTTGTAGATTTAATTTTGAATAGTGCACTTTTGAAGTCCGAAGGAATCTTAGTCATAGAGCATCCGGTAACCATTGACTATTCATCTAATGCAGCCTTCACAGAAGTGAGAAAATACGGTAGAGTTCACTTTAGCTTTTTCAGTAAGCCATAAAAAAAACCGACCTTTCAGCCGGTTTATTTTTTAGTATTCATCTTCATGGAAGAAGAAATCTTCTTTAGTAGGATAGTCAGGCCAAATATCCTCAATACGTTCGTATATCTCGCCTTCATCCTCCATTTCCTGAAGATTTTCTATCACTTCCTGTGGCGCTCCAGAGCGAATAGCCCATTCTAATAATTCTTCTTTTGTTGCAGGCCACGGTGCATCTTCCAGTTTTGAGGCTAATTCTAATGTCCAATACATAATACGTGTATTTAAGGTGAATTTTTTTGCAAAAGTAATTTTTTTTTAATGCTAATCAAGTAAAATCTTTAAAATAGCTATACAAGCCTAATAACGTGCCTTCCAGACTATTTCCTCGGCACCAACCAGCTGACCAAGATACCTTGCAAGAACAAAAAAGTAGTCTGAAAGCCGATTCAGATAACGCAGGTCGATATTATCGACCGGATAATGTTCACTTAATTTAACACTTATACGTTCGGCACGCCTACATACTGTGCGTGCCAAATGACAATAGGAGACCAGAATACTTCCGCCGGGCAAAATAAAATTAGCCAGTGGTGGCAAACTTACGTTCATGCGGTCAATTTCGTTTTCGAGCAACTGCACATCGCTATCACGCAGCGGCGGCATTGGTTTAGCAACGGCAGTTTCTTTGTCCTCGGCAAGGTGCGACTCCAATGTAAACAATCTATCTTGTATCTCCGTAAGCATCTCACGACTTTGTGGATCTGTCTCGTGATGGTCGCGGATAAGGCCAACAAAGGCGTTAAGTTCGTCAACAGTTCCATAAGCTTCGATGCGATCGTGGTATTTTGGTACGCGTGTGCCGCCAATCAAAGCCGTTTTGCCTCTGTCTCCGGTTCGTGTATATATCTTCATTTCGTTTGGCATAGCATTGTGATTTTAAAACTTAACAAGCCAGCAGGCTTATTGTTTTTATTCCTATAAATAATCCAATAAATGTGTTGAAATTTTTGGTGCTACTGAGGTAGTGTTACAGTAACAACGTCCTTGTTAATCTCGTCAGATTCAATATTCCCATCGCGCAAGCGCACAATACGATGGGCATGTTTAGCGATATCTTCTTCGTGTGTTACCACGATAATTGTGTTTCCCAGCTTGTGAATTGCCTCTAACAGACCCATAATTTCTACTGAAGTTTTTGAGTCGAGATTTCCGGTAGGTTCATCGGCAAGGATAATGGAAGGTTTATTCACAAGGGCGCGGGCAATGGCTACACGCTGACGCTGGCCACCCGAAAGTTCGTTGGGCCGGTGTTTAATGCGATCGCTCAGTTGCACATCGGCAAGTACTTTTTCTGCAATTTCTATGCGATCCTGCTTGCTAACGCCGGCATATACCAGCGGCAACATCACATTTTCGAGGGCAGTAGAACGCGGTAAAAGATTAAAAGTTTGAAAAATAAAGCCAATTTCTTTGTTTCTTATGTCAGCCAACTCATTGTCGTTCATGCGGCTGGCATCATTTCCGTTTAAAAAATAAGAACCGCCAGTTGGTGTATCCAAGCAGCCCAGTAGATTCATCAGCGTAGATTTTCCTGAACCTGACGGCCCCATCAAAGCAACATACTCATTGCGGTTGATATCTAAATCTATATTGTCAAGGGCTTTAACCAACTCAGTACCCACTCTATAATGCCTTGAAATGCCTTTAAGGCTGATCACTTTATCTTTCATGAATTTTTTTTTAGCGCTGAGCAAAGTTAACAAACATCTTTTACTTTTTGAGTACAAAATGTTGCTTGCTCAGGCCCTTATTAAAAAACACCAGACCAAATTGAAACAAGTCTATCGTGACTGTAACGGCTTCGTGCTGTTGAATCTCATTCCAGGCTTCATTCATGTCGTCTGACCAATGAATGTCATCGAAAACAAACACGCTCTCGTCATGTGATTTTGTTAGGCAATGATGAAAATAATTAAGCGTGGGAATTTTCTGGTGATTGCCATCAAAGAAAACCATGTCGAGCTTTGGAAAGCGATTGATAACATCAGACAAAACTGTATTAAAATTCCCGATAACAATTTCAATATTTGTTATATCAAGGCGTTCAAAACTACCACTGGCAATGTGAGCTATCGAGGCGCACCCTTCGAGTGTGATAACTTTGGCATCGGGATTTCCAATAGCGAGTGCAGCGGTTCCTAAACCAGTAGCTGTGCCGAATTCAAGAACAAATTGCGGCCTATAAAACCTTGATATTCTAAACAACAATTGATTACAACGCACTGAATGCGAGCGCTGTTTTGTAAGCTTTTGTACACGTTCGCGGTAAGTAGCAAATTCTTTATTACCCGCCTTTGTGCCAAAATCAACGGTTTCGATAAGATTCCTGTTATTCAGCAAGCGCTTTCGTTGCTTCAGCAAAAGTTCGTATTCTGGATATTTTTGATGATCATTAAGTACATTTTTAGCCAAATCAAATACAAAAGGCGAATGCAAACTATGCAAACCTTTGGCTTTGAAAAAATAAGAAATATACTGCTTAATCAGGCTAAACGCACCCATCACTTATTTTATTTGTAATGCAAAAATAGTAAATTTTTCTTATTTTAAATATGTAAGTAATAATACTTTCTTGAGGTTTACACTACTCAAAAACAAGCTTTTGTAAAAAAAATACGCTGCGTGGATTCGTAATACGCAGCCGGTTGTTACTTATTTTCTGATTTCCGGCGACTAAATAATAGGCATCATACCAGGGATAGATTCTGCCAAAATGCTCCTCAAGCAGTCTGTCATTTGGAAATCTCAGATCTACTTTCAGCTTTTCTAATTCTGATGCAGCCTTGCCATCGACATGAAATAACTTGCTTTGCAAACTTCCATTGTGAAACAAGGCGCTTAATAATTCATTACCTGATTTTGATATTGCGACATGATTTTCGAGCTGAAAAGTCAGCAAATTTTCCATGCGAAAACCGTTGATCCAATTGATATTGCCTGATTTATCAAAAGAAACTATCAGGGTATTGAAAAAGTTGTAGCCCTCGAAAATGGTATAAGTATATGGAATTGGTCGGCCATAGAAATCATAATCAATCCTGGATTCAATGCGGTATTGCGGCTGAAAAGCTTCAGCAGCAAATACCAGCTGGTCGGTGAGATTTAAAATTTCCGGCTTAAAAAATTGAAAAGAAATCTCTGTTTGTTCGGTGATTTTTCCGCGCGACTGCAACTGTCTGAGCCTGAGCAAATCTTCACGTGCCAAAATCTTATCGATATTCGGGATCTGATTGAAACGATAAAACTGTGATTGCATAACACCATCTGCTTTTAGGCGCAAATAAAACACGCCAATAGCTTCGCGTTCAGGATTGCCGTCAACATCTTTTAGTGTTGCAGCACGCTTGCTTTCACGTTCAAAAGAACCTAAAGCGATGATATCGTTATCTACGAAAGCAAAGCCGATAGCTGCAAGAAAGTGACTTTGATCACCGTCGGGTTTATATTGCCGGCGCAAATTACCCCGGCTATCAAAAGCTAAAAACACATCAGCTTTGTAACGTTTATTTTCAAACTGTTTGACGGCAGCCACAAAAACTCCTTGTGCTTCCGATGCACCAATTTCGCGTATGAGCAGTTGGCCATCAAGTGAAGCATCGAGGGTAGTTAAAGCGCCGGTTTTTAGGTCGAACAGCAGAAAATCAGCCAGATAGTCTTTGAGGTTAAGGCCTATCATGAGTTTGTCGCCTGCCAATTCAGCGTCAGCTATTTCGGCCTGCGCCGGGAAAGTGCCGCCCAATAGACCAAACTTTGAGTTAGTTATATTGTAACTAACTATTTCATAAGAGATTGCATCTTGTTTTTTACTAATGCTATTCGTCAAAATTATAGCGACACGTTCATTTGTAGAAGCTACTTTTTGAACCTTCATGCCGTCTTCGAGAAGCAAAAAACGGATCCATTTCTCGGTGAGGTTGGTGTCGATAAGGCTAAAATACCATTTTCGTTTGCCGATAGAATCCAGTTCGTTGCTCTCGTAAAACAACAGCAAACCCTGTTCGCCCAGCAGCTCATAGCGGTAGCTGCTACTTTCGAGCTGCACCGGCAACTCGAGCCGGATAGGTTCTATTTCCTGTGCGGATAGCGTTGAGACACAAACAATAAAACCTAAAACAAAACCTAAAAATTTAATTAGCTTCATGCTTTACATTTAATTCAGCACCTACGAAATTAAAGGTTTTTTTTTAGGTGGGGTGGAAAATTCTGTTTTGAGTGGTGGACTGGGGGGGAAATGGTTGATTTGATGATTTGATGATGTGCTGATGTGCTGATGTGGTGATTTGAGGATTTGAGGATTTGCCTTCCTGCGGTGCTGTCTGACGGCCAGAGGCAGGCAGCAGACAGGTGTGGTGATTTGTTGATGGGTTCACGGGGGAGTGTTCAAAAAGCTCCAGCTGAAATATATCTCTATCTTTATTCCCTGAAAAACACCTGATATACGAATAGTTTTGTACACACATACCGCACACAGTTGAGTTATGAAGAAAAGACTTTTTGCAATCGGAGATATTCACGGATGTTTCGATTCATTTAGAGAATTGGTAGAAAAGAAAATTCAGCTACAAAAAAGTGATAAACTTATTTTGCTTGGTGATTATATTGACAGGGGTGATAAAAGCAAGGAGGTTATTGATTTTATACTTGAATTGCTGGAAAATGGGTATGATATTATTCCTCTAATCGGAAATCATGAAGCTATGCTCCTTGATGCTAACGGAAATGAAAAGACTGTTTCAAAATGGATTCAAAATGGTGGAGATGAAACATTGAAAAGTTTTGGAATTAGTTCTCCGAAAGATATTGATTCAAAATACATTAAGTTCTTTAAAGACATGAGATATTATTACGCATTTGAAGCGTACCTTTTTGTGCATGCCGGTTTTAATGATAATGTACTTAATCCTTTTACAGATTTCTATTCAATGCTATGGAATTGCAAAGAGTCATACACAAATCCTTTATTAGCCCATAAGACTATTATTCATGGTCATAATCCCATAAGTGTTTCTAAATGTGAAAATAGCGTTCTTTCTAAATTTGATGTGATAAATATTGATACCGGCTGTGTATATAGCGATAAAGAAGGTTTTGGAAGACTTACCGGATACGACTGTTATAATGAAAGAATACTTTTTGCTTGAATTAGAATTTTAGATATATTTGCAATTCGCGAATCGCGAATTAATAATAATTGCTATGAAGAAACATAATGGAATGCGTCCGCAAGATATTGTAGTTTTATTGAAGATTATTTCAAAAGGAGATGATAAGTGGCGAAACATTGATATTGCAAATACTACTGGAATAAGCCCTTCTGAGGTTTCTGAAGCATTACATAGATGTAAGATTGCGAAACTTATTGACAGCAAAAAAAGAAGCGTAAACATCAATTCTTTCACCGAGTTTTTGGTTTACGGATTAAAATATGTTTTCCCTACTGAACCCGGAGCTATCGTAAAAGGAACTCCGACTGCTCACTCTGCCTCACCAATAAAAGAACATATTTCAGCTGATGCTGACATTTATGTTTGGCCTAATGCCAAAGGCACTCACAGAGGTCAGGCCATCGAACCATTATATAAAACGCTACCTCAACTGGTTCAGGAAGATAAGTTGTTCTATGAGCTTTTAACCATTGTAGATACTATTCGAGTAGGTCGGGTTAGAGAAATAAAAATCGCCATCGAAGAATTAAACAAACGATTTAAAGATGCCTAGCACAAATATTTTGATGCTGCAAACAGTGGCTAAGGGTTTGGGAGAACTGAAAGATGAAATGGTCTTCGTAGGTGGAGCGGTTGCTGAACTTTATGCCGATAATCCAACGGCTTCAGAAATCAGGCCAACTATTGATGTAGATTGTGTAATTGAGATTAGTTCGCGACCCCAATTTGTACGAATGGAGGAAAAACTAAGGACAAAAGGATTTAAAAATGACACTTCCAAAGGAGCTCCTATCTGCCGGTGGATTTATGAGGGCATTAAAGTCGATGTTATGCCAACAGATTCAAGCGTTCTGGGATTCAGTAATCGTTGGTACGAGGAAGGAATTGAAATTAAAATATCAAAAACGCTTCCCGATGGAACTGAAATATTTGTGTTTCCACCAGCATTTTATTTAGCCGCAAAATTTGAGGCGCATAAAGGACGAGGTGGAGATGATTTGCGCCAAAGCCATGATTTTGAGGATGTTATTTATATTTTAAATAATTGTCCTGATATTTTGAAAAGTGTTAGCGAATCTACTCCAAGTGTCAAAGCGTATTTATCGGCTGAATGCCAGAGCCTTTTGGAAAATCGAAATATCACAGAAGGAATTGAAAGTGCCTTGCCTTATGGTTCTGACGAAGAAGGAACGGATATCCTAGTTGAATTACTCCAGCGTATTGTGGTGATTTGATGATTTTCTGATTTGATGATTTGATGATGTGCTGATGTGCTGATTTGGTGATTTGATGATGTGCTGATGTAGTGATTTGATAATTTGATGATTTGAGGATTTGATGATTTGATGATTTGATGATTTGCCTTCCTGCGGTGCTGTCTGACGGCCAGAGGCAGGCAGCAGGCAGGTGTGGTGATTTGTTGATGGATTTACGGTATATTTATCGAAGAACAAGGTGATCGAGTGTTGGTTACTGAGCTGGCCGAAGTAAACCGAGAGTAACAGTTTACGGGTTTAAAACTCGTCAACCCGTGAAGTCAGGATGCAACTTTTTTATTGTCGCTGGATTAATTGCAGCCTGAGTGTTCTGCTTCTAATTTTCTGTTTGAGTTAATAACAACTTTATTCTTGTTTTCTTTTCCGACGTTTTGAAGTCCTGAGGGACGTTCAAAAGTCTGTGTTTACGTAATCTTTAACTTTTCATCGTCCGAGGCAGGAGGACATGGAAACGTTAAAATGAAGAATGAAAAACTTTAAATAGGTTTGGAAAGTCAGAATGCAACTTTTTTATCGTCGCCGGATTAGTCGCACCCTGAGTGGGCTGCTTTTAATTTTCTTCTATGTTGTAATCCAAATTTTTATTTATTTATTTTCCTCCCGTTCCGTGAAGTATTTACTTCGTGGAATTATCCAGTAGCATCCGCTACATACGAAATCGTCAGCACAAGTCTTCTTTCTTTCGTTCTAAAAAACCCAAAAAGTTTTCCAAAACCTTTGGGGTTTAGAATTTTAACAATATCATTCTCGTCTTCCATTCCGACGTTTTAATGTCCTATCGGACGTTCAAAAGTCTGTATTTACGTGATCTTTAACTTTTCATCGTCTGAAGCAGGAGGACATAAAAACGTTAAAATGAAGAATGAAAAACTTTAAATAGGTTTGGAAAGTCAGGGCGCGACATTTTTATCGTCGCCGGATTAGTCGCAGCCTGACTTAAGATCGATTATTTCACCCAGTTCGTCAATTGACTCCGTTTTCCTTGCTCGTCAATAAGACAAACCGCGAAGCTGTATTTTTCCTTTGAAAATCTCTCATCCAGTGGCAGGTTATTGTTATTTGTCCGGCCAATAATCGTCATCGTTTGCCCCTCATCTGCACTTGCATAAACAATAAACGACTGCTTGTCAGCCAATGAACCCTCCCAATTCAATTGTTTCCCGGTTTCGCCAGAAGTAATTTGCAGTTGTGAAGCCGCTTCCAACGCCAGCTGTTCGGCAATGGCAATGCGGTAAGGGAGTGAAAACGGGCTTTGGTTTTTGCTTTTATCAGTAACAAAAAGGGCATATTCGTAAAGGGTGTTTTTAGCTATTGCAACATCACTAAAAAGCGTATCGGAATGATTGCTTCCTTCAAAAACCTTTGTCCAGGTCGAATCCATTGCTTCTTTTCGAACCACAAAAATCGAATCTGCATCCGAGCTACTTGAGGGAATCCAGCTTAAAAGCACAGCGCTTGACTGAGTTACAACTTCTTTAAAAACGGCGTTTGAAGGCCTGATGGTATCTTTACGCAAAAGCTCAACGATACCGCAATCACGGGATTCATTGTAATGTACATCTACCGCACTCACTTTGAAAAAGATCTTTTCAGTTAGTGTTTTTAGCGTGGTTTTGCCCTGAAAAGAAGTGTCAGAAACAACATCGGAAACCAAAGTGAACACGTGATCTTTGGCATTGGCCGAATAAACACGATAGCCCATAACATCCGGCTCAACAGACTTATTCCAAACGAGGGTGTAGCTGCCATTGGTCACCGAATCGGTTAGCCAGGCATTGGGACAGCCTGGCGCGATGGTATCAATGATAACTCCCTGAACAGGAAGGGATCGCGCACTATTTCCAGCAGTGTCAACGACTTCAACCACATAAAAATTTGGGAGTAAAGCATGCGGATGCAAATCGTTGAAAGAAGTATTTTCTTTTGACAAGGGCGAATCATTGATTTGCTCGTAAGGCCCTTCTATAATTGCTGCGCGCAAAACATTGAAAGCTTTAAGGTCGCTCACTTCAGGCATTTGCGCCCAAATAATACTTAAAAACGCGTTGGGTTCAGCAATAATTTTGCTGATGACGGGTGCAGGTGGCGGTGTTACATCGCGGCCCATAGCAATGATAGCTTCTGATGGTTGGGTTTCATCGCCAAAGGCATTGAGGCCTACTAAACGGTATTCGTAAGGCACATAATTGCGTTCGAGTGAGTCGATGTAAATCAGGTCTTCTTTATTAAATTCATTTTCTATCATCACCATTGGTTCTTCATTTAAACGCACGAAATCATTGGCATTCATTGGGCTTTTTTCAATAAAATATCCGATCAAATCGCTTTGCATGCCATCCCAGCTTAGGATAACTTTCTTTTCGCCGGGTGTGGCTTGCAAGGCGTTGGAAACGATAGTCGGTTCGGTGTATTCGTGTGTGCTTACCGAAAGATACACGGTATCACAAAGCGTATTTCTGACAAACATTTTATACACATAGTTTTTGTCAGGCTCCAGCTGCTGCTCCAAGCCCAAGGCAATGGATTTAGCTACCTCAAAATTGAGTGCCGAAACAAACATAGCTGTGCTGTGCATCATCTCCTGCTCGTTCTTTTTCTGCTTTATAAATTGTCCAAAATTCTCTGTTTCAGTCACTCTCGACTTCCCATAAAGCATTTGAGCTGCTACAGCGGCATGCATATTGTCCTTGCCAAATTTAGCTTTCATTTCGTCAAGGCTCTCAGGTTTGAGGGTGTCAAATAGTGTTGTATTATTGATGAGTCTGAGATTTTCATCAAATTCAGCCCTTTGAATAGAAACACCATTTTTTACGGCAGTTTTCCAACTGATATAGTCGTTGTAAACCCACCTTATTTTTACACCTTCAGCCCTATATTGGAATTCAATATTGATGCAACGGCTGTTGTCTTGCGCATTCAATCCTTGTGCTAAAGTGATGAAAAGCAATACGATGATTAGTTTTTTCATTTTAAAATTAGTTTAAGTGGTAAGTGATATTTCTAGATCCTCCTGTTGACCCATCGGGTTCAAGCATTCTGAAAAGCAGGTTGTACTGCGAAGGATCAGGCACATAGCTGTTTTCGAAATAAATTCCCATACGTTTCGTCCATGAAGTCATGATGATGTTCTGCACCGCCAATCTTTCAGTTCCACTAAGGCGCACCTGGTTGTAGTAGTATATATCGGGAGAAATATTATTGAGCAATGTTAGGTAATTGGTACAGTAATTTTGAATACCGGGCCTGTCAATACTCACCAATTGCTCATAATTAGCCACAAATTGCACTTCGCTATTGGCAGGTTCATTGGGCTGCCCCAAAAAACGCTGCCTCGTGGTATAATTTACTGTTGAAGTTGGGTTAATGTAGTGGTGTTTAGCATTTTCCACACGTGTTGGTGAGGTATTAATTATAAAGGGTTCGGGGCTTCCTAACCAAGGTGCAAATGGCGTTCCTACAGCTTTTTGTTTTAAAGTGCTGTAAATATCATATTGCCTGTCGGAGCCAGCAAAATACTGCTTATGAGCTGCGTACATATCAAGTAGTTTCACCTCGTTTTCCATTTCCATAGCACTAAATCGTTCCTGTGTGTTAAACTTGAAAGTAAGCACACGGTAAGAGGCATCACGCTGATTAGAAACCAATTGTAGTTGTTGCACCTTATCGTAGATGGAGTTGAATTTACTTGTTTTAACATAAATCTCGAACAATCGGAATTCAACATCATCAATATGATCAATGAAATTAGCACCATTGCTTTGTAAGGTTAACTTGCGCTTTTCGATGGATAAATTAGCGTTGTTGCCTACATTTTGATAGTTCACGCTTACTTGCTGGCCAAAATTGAGCTGATCGTTGATGAAGTCGAGCGGCAGCTCTTTTTTGCGAATCACTTCAAGCTTGTATTTGGTATTTGGCAACAAGATTTGCTGCAAAATCTGTTGATTATACTTTATCGCATTTTGGTAAATCCTTAAATCATAATCCTGCTTACTGTTGGTATTCAGATTGATGACGCGCAGCATATACTTCACCGGAACTTTTCCAATGTAAGTGCCTCCACGCAACGGATCAGGCAAAACCTGGCTGGCAGAATCATAAAAATAGCTGTCTTTTACGTTTTGGGTAAATATCATTTCAAAACGTTTGTTGATGACCGTGCCTGTGCTGCTGAATTTTCCCAGAACTTTGAAATAATTGTCAAACTCAACAGGTACTGAACTTTTCACTACTGAGGCAGGAATCCTATCGGGTAGTGCTCCTGTGGTGAAATTAACAAGCATATTTTGCCTAACTTCCTGGCCGCTATTCGATTTTGCTACAGCCCATTGCGCGTTTTTACGTTCTTCAAAAAAGGCATTCAACTGCAACTGATAGCGGGTGTTTCCTACCAAAACTGCTGTGGGTGTAGTTTCCAAACTATAATACAGATCGTCGCCTGTGCCTTCTTCCAAAACATTGTTGCGAACGGAAATGTTAGTGCTTCCTCTTTTAATTTGCGGACTAAGTCTTGCCCTGAAAGTACGCGTATAGGTTTCATCCTCATCTGTAACCAATTCAATACTAAATATTTGATCAGGTTTAAAATTGAGTGCAGTTGTAATGCTGACAAAAGGAGAAACATCGCGTGCATTATTATTCAAGTTGATGCTTTCAATAATTTTGAGGTCAGCAACCGGATTATCAACTATTTGAGTTGGCCTGCAAACTTCACCGACCGTAAACTCATAGCTAAAGCTTCCTTTGATGGCACCGCCCAAAATCCTGTATCGTCCACCAATGGCACCGGTAGCCCAAGTTGGGTTTGGCAAACCAGATGCTAAGGCAGCACCGGCTTCTCCTCTAAAAATATTAAATGTTCCTTCGGCAAACCACACATCAACATGAATGCCCAAACTTGCATAAACGTAGGCATAGATTTGTCCCTGAGCGTACCAGTTATTGATTCCCAGATTCGTAACGGGATTAACGCCATCGCATGAAACCTCGTCGGTATATTTGATCAGTGAAAGATCGAAACCTAACAAAAGGCGGATATCACCCCTTATTCCTAAAACGGTTTTTGCAGGAGGATCCAAATCAAAGCTTGCGCCAAAAACAAAACCTTTTCCTTGCTGCACATTACTGTCTCTGAAATTCCCGATAGTAGTACCGGTTAAAACATCTCTGATAGCCTGTGGCAAAGCCGGGATATCGGGTACAGGATTTCCTATGCAGAGGTAGCCATTTAAGTCTGCACCAATTGCAGGAACTGATACACCAATTCTATTTCCAGGCGTGCCAACATATACCCACCATCTGTTGGCTGAAATAAACATATTAATACTGCCGGCCTTGTAGTTGCTTTGTGTTCCTTCGAGGCTCCAATGTTTAATATAGCCGTCAAAAGTTCCACTCAAGCTTCTTGCTCTGGTATCTAAATTGACATTCAAATCGGCCCAAACCGGAACATCTGTATTGTTTTCGGGCATGATCCACAAATTGCCTTCTAAAAACAACCTATTGAGGCTCCATGAGTTGCTATTAAATTCAGCACCAATGGTTGACATTGATTTGAAGGCATCGCCTCCTGCTGCACTTTCGAGCCAAACTTTGGCTGCAAAGCCGGTGCTATTCACCTCTGGAACAAGGGTTACCGCAATATTCGACGCATTGGGTTCCTGCACCCTACGTGGATTTGGATTGCCGCTTTGCGGATTTTTCATGTTGTAATATATTCCTCCTGCAAATCCGCTGCAATCAATCACTCCCATAACCGGCACAGGATTATCAAAACGAACTCCGCCAAAAACACCCCAGTATTGGTGAGTACTTTGTCCCACTTTTACTTTGCCAAAATAGGCTTTGGCCAAAAGTGATACGCCAGGTTCAAAATTAGCACTTACCCTACCTTGCAGGCCGTTGCCATAAGTAGCATGGTTTTTAAAGAAGTACAATTTGCCTTCGAAGTCGGCCACGCTTAGGTTTCCATTTATCGACAAGGAATCGAAAGACACCCCTTTAAAGGAATAATCGAGTTTACGATCAATGATTTCGGCTTTGGCTTTTATGCCAAAGTTTCCTACTACACTAAAGGTTTCGGCTGTTGCGCCCAAGTTTAAACGATAGATGAAATTCATTCCAAATTCGCGGGGGAAATTGCTGTTGTAGATATTCTCCACATCGGTGATAGTGATGTTAAAACCACCAACATTTTTTTGTGGACTACTGAAGGAGAAGGTTCCCAGGTCAAAATATTTCTCGCCGGCACCAGGATTGGTACGCAGCTTCATCTCGCTTACCTCCATCTGTGGAAGGTTCACCTCACCGATATTATCAAAATCTCCTTGAAGGCTCAGATTACCGTTGAGGGTAAGCACTGGACGAAATGGGTCATTACCAATCTTGTCGAAGATGAGGGTGCTGTTATCAGAAACTACAAAAGTGCTATAAATAAAATCTAGTGGCAAGTTCAGGTTTTCATCCATCAGCACGCGGCCGTGTATGTTCGATTGGCCATTGACATCCGGCAAATCATAATCCATTAGATAGTTAAGGGTGAAGGTTTCGTTAAGCCGTGGATTGATTTTACCTGCAAAGTGATATTTCCGAAAGTTATTTTGCACCAGGTTTATATCCACGGTATCAAGGGAAATATTCATATTCCCGACCGTTTGTTGATTGATATCGAAGATATTAGTCCCTAAAATCCTTCCGGTCATCATCCCATCAAAAAAGAAATTGTTGGCCTGAAGAACCTGGTTTTCAAAAAGATCTATTTCTATCTCTAAGGTGGGAAAAAAGATGCCATTCCACGTATTATCAATCACACCTGTGTAGCCTACAGGTGCAGCAAGGCCGGTAGGGTTTTGACTTTCACTTCTATCAATAAAAACAATGGGCGATTCCACCTTTAACGACTTTCCGGCTAGGGCAAAATGATAGGGTTCTTGAATGCTAACGCTGTATATCACATCTTCAAGGGAAACGACTTCGGTATCAAAAAATCCGGTCAAACGGTTGTCGGGGCTGTTGTAGTTGCCGTTTACAGGTCGAAGCATTTCGCGCGAAAACTGCACATTGCCAACGAGCTTCAAATGCCTGAAACCGCTACAATCCCAAACAGCTTTGGAATAAGCCTGGTTATTTTTAAAACCTTCAATCTTGATATCAGAACCTAAAAAGTTGAAGTTCACATCGCCAAGCAAGTTCATTTCAATCACTTCCGAGGCCCATCCTGCCGGTTTCAAGCATAAATTGGCAGCCATGAAGGTGTATGATTGGTTTTCTTCCAATGCCGTGGTGGTGATGGCGCAATTGATATTAGCATTAACAGGGGTGAATTGAACTCCAAGGATAGAAAAGTCATAGCTGACCAATCCGGTTTTTATCACATGTAAAGCAAAAGGCGTGTTTGACGCGTTTTGAAGGTAATAGGAAGCTTCGGCTGAGGTAGGCGCAGCAATTGCTGTTGGCGCACCTTCGCAGAGATTTTTAAGAATTCCGATGTCATTTCCTTGCGGCAAGGCGGTTCCTGAAACTTGATTCCAGGGGTTTTGTGCCAGCGATACCGTTCTTGCTGAGCCCTCAAAAACCTGTTTTGAACTGTTGAAACGCAGGTTTTCAAAGGCAACTTTCACAGGGTAAAAGCCTGCCACACTATTTCCGGTTGGAAAGGGATTGATGAGTACAACACCTTCACCGCTGAAGGTGCTGTTCTGAGATTGGGTGACACTGCTGACCAAAAGATCAAATTCACCCATCTTTAACCAACTTCCAATATTGAGGCTTGCAACAGCCACCCTTCTGTCCTGCGGCACAGGCGCTGAACTGCAATCGCTCGCCAAACAAGGCTCTCCGGCTGTGCCTGACGAACCACCTATGGTAATTTTCCGGGTTTCGCCTGTTCGGTACGATGCGGCATTTTCGTTAGTGTTCGCGGCTTGTTTCAGGTACTTCACCCGCCAATAATAAACACCATCAGTGAGCTCAGGAACCTCAAAATGAACTACTTTGAATACTGAATCGTAAAGCAAAGAAATCTCGTTTAAGCTTCGTTCATATTCCATTCGTCGGGTTTGGCGATTAGCTAAAACAGCAAAATCAGCATCTTCCGAAAGTTCAAAAACAAGGGTTTCATCCACTTTAATGGAGGTGAGGTAGTCGTAAATCTCTGTAGCATTTCCCAACCTTGAGAGCTGTCCATTTAAAAAAGGATTGACAACTTGGCCGGTACGTACACTAAACACCTGACTTCCAGGCTCGGAAACCGCGTCATTTTCAGGCGAAACAGATTTTGGAGTGGGCATTCCATAATGATAGGAACCTGTGCTAACTAAAATTTGTTCCGATGGGTCGTTTTTGATTTGAAAATTACTGATCAATTCAATGTCGTAGTTGGTGCCTTTGGTGAGGTTAGCACCCGTGAAATAGGAAGGAGCCGATGGACTCACATACATTTGAATCTCATCAACAGGCACCGTGGCTCCACCACATTTACCTGAGGCATAAGCAACAAGGTTTGGACTAAAATTGAAGTTGTTCATCCTGTTTCCAACTGTAACAGCATTGTTTGACAAGGAAACTTGCGTGGATAATTGGCTCAAATAGTTGTCGAACGGCGCCCAGGGAGCAGCTATTGGAATATTGATAAATGGCAATGTATCAACACTTTGCGGAAAAATAATGTTTTGAGAAAAATTGCTGTTAGAAAAACTCTCTTCAATGCCCCACGAAAACGAGCACACCTGACTGTAACCATCGTTTCTGAAAGTGATAAGCTCCTCGGGGTCAACTGCCTGCACCCTAAAAGCGTATTTCGCTCCCAGGTTGAGCTGTTGATGGGTGCTGTTAATCGTGAAAACAGTAGATTGAACCCATTCATCCAAGAACAAAGGGCCGGAATTGGTAAAAATAGCATCATTTATTTCCCTGTTAGAGGGAATCACTTCCACCATCTGTATATTGTATTTTATCATTTTATAAAGACCGGCGGGCGGAAACCACATGATGTTTACCAATTGTGGCGTAGCCGGAGCCAGCACATCACCGCATTCTCCCATCCCTACCGAAATAATTTGGGGTGGATCCAGGGTAACCAATTGTAAATTGTAGGCGCAGCCAGCTGGATAGCCGTCTGAAAGTGGCATCGTGAAACCGGGACTATTGTAATTGTATGCTTCAAGGCAAAATGTATAGTTTCCCTCCGGCAGTTTTCTGGTACGGATAAGTTGGTTGACATCAATGCCACCATAATCAAAATCTGAACTATTGCCATAATCTACCAGCTCAGAAATGTTAACCATGCGCGTTTCAAAGGCTTGCAGCTTAAACGGCTGATTTGGTACGTAGTTCTCCTTGGTGTTGACATATACGCCATTATCTCCGGTCATCTTAGCATGAAACTTTAGACTTTGCATCTCAGCTGAGCCGTTGATAACCTGGATAAGAATTTTATTCGGATTATCAACGAAAGAGCTTAAATCATTGCTGATAGGAGGTATAACATTCACAATGATTTTGATGGATTGAGCGAAAGTGGTAATGGCCGTCAATAAAATGAGGCACACACCAATACTGAGTTTAGAAAATGTAGCCATATTGCAGTCTTATTCTGTTTTCGTTAAAAGTCCTGGAGGTTATTGCTGAGGAATTATTCAGTGTTTGCGTGAAGCCAATACTGAAAGTATTTTTCTTTTTTAAGGTGTATTTGAGGTCGGTGGTGATGGTTTGGATATCGCCATCATCAGCTTGGTTCACCGTTCTTTTCTGGATATTATAAGTCAATGAAAGGCTCATAGTTTTCTTAAAAAACATTTTGCGAACATTGGCCTGAAGACCGGGAACAGTAACTTCGCTATTGTAACTGTTTAATATAGTGTAGGATAGACCTACACCAGCGTTGAGTTGAATTTTGTTTATCCCGAGATTGTAGGACACCGAGTTGAATAGAATATCATTACGTGTAAAGGCGCGGGTAAACTCGTTGCGGTCGTCCACCTTGGTGAACATGCTGTTGAGTCCAAGCTGATGGACAAAATTGGTCTTTGACCAGCTGTAAGACGTGTTCAATCCAATGTTTTGATTGACGATACTCATATAAATGGAGTCGTTCATCTGCAAAGCACTGCTCAGCATGGTGGTTCCGAAATTGGCGTAAGTAAGCCCAATGGATATTCCTGCACCCGGAAGAAACATCAGGTTGAGCGAGGCAATAGTTCGTTTTGATGTGGCTGCTTTGGTCTTGTCGAGGTTGTTGAATTGCAAGCCGCCACTGGCACCAATTATCACCTTTTGTTTAAATAATGAAAAGTTGGCTGAGGTGAGGTATTGTTGCAAATCATCTTGCAGAAAATAGGCGCCATGCGAAAAGTATCCGGGCTCTACATGCCTATAGGAAAACTTCAGACTCATATTTTTGAGCTTCAGCTGCAAAAAGGCACTCCCTGCAAATTTGATGGTGGTGGTGAAGTTTATAGCCATCATATTATTGAGAAAACCATATTTTTCAAATCCTTTGATGCTGTCAATACGCATTTCCTTTGAAAACGTATTGCTGGTAAAAACGCTTGCCGCCAGGTTAAGGCCGAAATTCAGTTTTTTAAAGACCAAACGTTCCATATTCATCCCGAGCGCTATGTTGTCTTCTGGTTTCAAGGTTTGTAGCTCAAGGTCGTCGGACTTGGGTCTATCGCTGGAATGCATATAAATGAGATCGAAAAAGCCTTTTTTTCCACCCAAACCCAGCTTTGCGCCATAGCCCCAGCGCTCATAACTTGGCAACACGGGATAAGGAACGGTAGTATCATTTTCAATCCGACGGCGAAACCTACCATAAAAAGCAGCAAACCGAAACTTCCCGGGGGTGAGCTCAATACCTGCACCCAAAAAGGTGGCTCCGCCTAAGGTAAATTCCGAAAATGACATATTTCGGTAACCGACATGTAGCTTGACCCATTTGTAATACGGACTGATGCCCATTTGGTTAAAGGGTTGGCTAAAGCTTCGCTCCTGATCACTGATGATTGCAGTGAATGGCATGTTAATTCCGGCAACAGTAATGTTTGGTGCGCCCGCAATGTACCATCCCACGGGGTTTTGCCGATCTTCGATACCGCTGGCGTTGTAAACCCAATAGCCAAGATTCAGCGATCCATTGATTTGAAAGAGGTTTTTCTTGTTGATGGCCTCAACGTCTTGCCCAACAACAAGGATGACTGCCATTAAAAAACTGCAAATGAAAAGAAAGATAATTTTTAGGTTCATGGTTCACAAATTGGTTATTCGTGATCTCGCGAAAAAAAACCTCTTTTCTTTTGAATAGCTTCCCTTTTGATGTAAACGCTTTTCTCAGTCTTTCCGGATTTTAATCCAATCGTATAATCAGAATCTAAACAGTTGAAGGCGGTTAGTTTTTGCTAAATCTCTAACCAAAAATACCATGAGAAAACCTTAAAAATTTGTTGAGCCCCTAATTTTAGGCGCGAAAAAGTTGAATTTGTCACTGAAAGCCAGTTTTTTGTCACTTTCTATTTGAGCTTTTCCATCAGCAGTGGCTTGTACTTTTTTCCTAAAGGAAGCACTTTCCCATTGAGTAAAGTGATGGATTGTTGGTCGTTGTGCAAGCTTTTTAGCGCGCCAAACCTGAACGCAAACGACTTGTGAATACGAATAAATTCATTGCAGGGCAATTTCTGCAAGAGTGCAGTCAAGGTTGTCCGTTCGCGATAGGTTTTGTTTTTGGCATGAATCAAGCAATACCTGTTACCATCGGTTTCAAGGCAATCAATTTCTTCAAACAACACCCTATCCGAACCCCTAGCGGTTTTCAGCAATAAAGCATCTTTCACCTTTGTCTGTTGGCTGTGTTTCAAAAGTGCCATTTGAATATTTACACTTAAATTATTGATATCTAATGGCTTCACAAGATACTGGCTGATACCGAGTTTCAAGGCTTGCTTAACATAATCATTTTCAGTGAAGGAAGTAGTTACCAGAATCAGCGGTGAATAATGTTGCAAAACTTCTTCGATAAGGATGAGGCCGTTGGTGTTTTCATCAAGTTCGATATCCACTAAAAGGAGATCCGGCTTATGCCTTAAAATTTGAGCTAAGGCATCGTAACTATTATTGAAACAGCCTTTTATATCATGCCCCAATTGTCGACAAAGCATTTCGGCATTGAGCCTGTGGGTTAAATCATCTTCGATAATAATTACTTTAAGGGGCATTGTCAGCGGTGTTGTATTGGAAAAGTGAAAACAAAAATATTAAATTGTTCTGTTTTTTCATAGCTAATAGCTACTCCGGCAATGCCACAATAATAATTAATCAGCCATAAACCAAAACCACGTTTATTATTTAGTGCATCTTTTGTGTTTGCAGCTGTCAAACGATCGATCTGCTCTTGCTGCAGGCCAATGCCATTGTCTTTTAGTTTTAGCAATAGCCTATTTCCAACAATTTCATATTCAAAACTAAGGTAGGAGGCTTTGCTATGTTTCAGCGCGTTTGAAATCAAATTTCTTATAATCACCTCAAAGGCAGCCCGGTGTATTAATACGATATCATTGTCTTTATCAGGGATCAAAATTTCAATACCGTAGTTTTGAGATATATTTTGATATAATGAAGTGTGTTGTGTTATTTCTTTGGCTATATTTATTTCCGACATGGCTATCATCTTGTCCTCTTTTATCTGAGGTGCTGCCCAAAATAAAATATTACTCAGGCTTTGATGAAGCATTTGGAGCTTTTCCTGCATATCGTGCAGTATATTTTTAGCCTTATCAAGCTCATTTTTTTTGAGCAATTGCAGCGTCAATTCCGGACTTATTTGTATGGTGCTACTATAATTTCTGATGTCGTGCGACAAAACGGCAAATACCCTTTTTTGAAAGTTGTTTAGCAATTTTAGCTTTTTATTCTTTTGGTGATTTCTTTGAAGTAAAAATATGATAATGAGAATGATAAGTGCTAAAAGCACACTTAATCCCTGATACAGTTTTCGGCTTTTTTCCTTTTCACTTAAAAGCTGCTTTTGCAGGGCTTGATTCTTATTCAGGATATTGATTGTCAATTCTTTTTCTGAAAGCTTAAATTTTTGACTCAGCTCTTCGGCTAACAAGCTATTTTTCTTTGATGTTTTCAGCTCCATCAGTGAATCAACCAGACCTTCATAGCTCAGGGCAGCTTTGAAGTCTTCCTTCTTTTTCAAAATTTCGGCCTTGGTTTGGTTGAAATTGATTTCAAAATCAAGATCAGACTGCGCATTTGCCTCCTGTTCAATTGATTCCAGAAGTTGAAGTGCAAGATCGTGATTGCCTTGTTTCGATTCTTTTTCTGCTTGCAAAGTTAGAAGTTCAAATAAACTTAAATCATCCGCTATTTCTTTGGCCAGCTGTATGTTTTTGCGTACTAAAACATCAAAATTCTTCCATTTCTTTTGTTTGATATATATTCTTGCCATATTAATGGAAGCCGATAAAGTCATTTGCGAAAGCTCGCTTTCTTCGGCATATCTCAACGCCAGATTGAAATTAATGATAGCCTCTTTAATGTCATCAAAACTCATAAATGCCTTACCTCTTGAAATGTAAAAACCCGCTTTCAATTCATTAAGATAATTTTGGTGCATTTGATGCATAGGGCTAATGGTATCAATTATTTTCAACGCAACATCGGAATACGCAAGCACTTGATCATACGCTTCCTTGTCGGAGAAAACAGCCATATACAAGGAATAGCTTTTTAACAAGCCGTTGATATTTGTAGCTTTTTGGTAATACACCATCGCGCTGTCGAGGTATTGCTGACCAATAAACTGGTAGCCATGGCGGTAATTTGCAACGGCAAGATTGTAATAGGTAACTGCAATATAGGGATCGTTTTTTTGATTTATTACAATCGAAAGGCATTCTTTGTGCAATTGTACTGCCTTTTCAAATTGCCCGGTTCTTCCATACAAAGCAGCCAAAATCTGCCGTGCTTGAAAAGCGGCATTGCTTCGGTATTCAAACTCATTGGTATCCGCAAAAACAACAAAAGCAATGGCCTCGTCGATAACAGCTGCCGGGTTGGCATTCATAGCCAAGGCAATTTTTTTGCCTTTTTGCTCAAAAATGGAATCATTCATCCGCTTTGTTTGCTGCGCCATCACTTCTTTTCCAAAAAGCAGTATGAAAGAACACACGATCATCAAGGGTATGGTTGTTTTCACGGATAAGTTGTCTATTTTATTCATCAAATGTAATAAAATATATATTTCCAACTGCACCATTCAGTATTTATAGGCATGAAAGGTATCTGGTTACGGTAGTATATTAAACTATTTTACAAATGAGTACCGGTAGCGTTTAAACTGACAGCGAAGATTGGGTTTCAGTGCATGTTGCTGCGCAATCGGTAAAAGCTGCGGTTGGGAAAATTATTTATTAAACATGCCATTCAACAAAACTAAATCCCCTTTCTTTGCGTTCATAAATAGTTCTTTCGATGCGCAACACCCACAATTTACCCAATTCAATATGATCGAAAACACCTTACACATCAAAAACATGGTTTGCCCGCGTTGCATCATGGCGGTGAAAGAAATTTTGGAAAAGCTCGATATAAGCTATCAACGTATTGATTTAGGGCAAGTTATACTAACCAAAAGCATCGACAAAGAACAACTTCAAAGCTTTGAAAATAGCATCAAAGCCGTTGGTTTCGAATTGCTCGAACCGGGAAAATCATTGCTCATTTCGAAGATAAAAACCATTATTATTGAGCAGATTCATTACCAGACAGCGCCTATGTCTGTTAATTTTTCTACCCTCATCACGGATAAACTTCCGCATGATTATTCCTATATGAGCCGTCTATTCTCTTCTATCGAAGGCATCACCATAGAAAAATTCATCGCCAATCAAAAAATTGAAAAAGTAAAAGAGTTTTTGGTTTATGATCAACTGTCTTTGTCCGAAATAGCTGATAAAATGAATTATAGCAGTGTTGCTTATCTTTCCAACCAATTTAAAAAAGAAACAGGATTAACCCCGACTCAATTTAAAGCACAACAAAAGCCTAATCGAAAATTTCTGGATGAATTATAAGGCCGGCAACAGTTTTATCAAAAACAAAATCTTGTAAAACAAAATCAAAATCCTGTAAATCAAGCTTAAATTATTAGTGTACTTTTGTTGGGTATGAAAAAGATATTATCCGTTTCACTTGCTTTGACCATCTTGTTTGCCAATATTGGCTTCTCGATGAACACCCATTTTTGCGGTGGTGAAGCGGTTGAAACATCTTTTTCAATAGGGCTTCACAATCCCGATTGTGGCATGGATAATATGGATGAGGCCTGCGAAACCACCACTCCTACCGAAGAACAATTGATACCTCAGCCCTGCTGCGAAAATCAGCATCAGCTTATGCAACTGGATGAAAACGCAACTATTCAGCCCGTCACCGTTTTCACGAACTTCGCTTTTCTCGCTGCATTTATTGCTGTTTTTGTTGAGCCTGTAATTATTGCTGACCAAACTTTTACGCAAAGCAACAATTATCGAGTTCCCCTGCCCAACGAGGACATCCAAGTCCTTTTCCAGACCTTTATAATTTAGCATCTTACTGCGATCCGACGCTCCTGTGCTGTGTGCATGAGGGGCTTAATGGTATTTTCTGCCATTGAACAAGGTTGTTCTGTTTCATAAAATTCAATTGTATTATGCTCAATAAAATTATTAAATACTTCTTAAACAATAAGTTAGTTACAGTTCTCATGCTTTTGGGTTTCGTGAGTTGGGGAATCGTAACCTCGCCTTTTGGCTGGGACACGGGAATTTTACCAAAAGACCCAGTTCCTGTTGATGCCATCCCCGATATTGGCGAGAACCAACAAATCGTGTTTACCGAATGGGCTGGTCGCTCGCCACAAGACATTGAAGACCAGGTTTCTTATCCGCTTACTACTTATTTATTAGGAATCCCGGGCGTGAAATCTGTCCGCAGCTCATCTATATTTGGTTTTTCCAGCATTTTCATCATCTTTTCTGAAGATATTGAATTTTACTGGTCGCGTTCGCGCATACTGGAAAAACTGAGTTCGTTGCCTGTCGGCTTATTACCCGAAGGAGTACAACCTGCGCTTGGCCCTGATGCCACTGCTTTGGGACAGGTTTACTGGTACACCATCGAAGGGCGCGACAAAAACGGTAATCCCACCGGTGGCTGGGATTTACATGAAATTCGTACCGTTCAGGATTTTTACGTAAAATATGGGCTGAACGCTACCGAAGGGGTTTCGGAAGTGGCTTCCATTAGCGGCTTTGTGCAGGAATACCAGATTGATGTAAATCCTGATGCGCTGAAAGCATACAATATTCCATTGCACAAAGTAATGCAGGCGGCGCAAAAATCCAACCGTGATGTGGGTGCCAAAACTATCGAAATTAACCAGGCCGAATATTTAGTGCGTGGCTTGGGTTATGTCAAAAAGGTGGAAGATATTGAAAAAGCCGTCGTTGCCGTGCAGGAGAACGTTCCTGTCCGCATTCAGGATATTGGCGTGGTTTCGTTGGGCCCTGCCAGCCGGCGAGGTGCATTGGACAAAGACGGTGCCGAAGTGGTTGGAGGCGTGGTGGTTGCCCGTTACGGAGCAAACCCCTTGCAGGTCATAAACAACGTAAAAGATAAAATCAAAGAAATTTCGCCCGGACTGCCTAAAAAGGTTTTGGCTAACGGCATAGAAAGTCAGTTAACCATAGTGCCGTTTTACGACCGCTCCGGCCTTATTTACGAAACCCTGGGAACACTGGAAGAAGCCATTTCGCTTCAAATTCTGATTGTTATCCTGGTGGTCATCGTCATGGTGTTCAACCTCAGGGCTTCTTTTTTAATCTCCAGTTTGCTTCCCATCGCCGTGCTGATGGTTTTCATTGCCATGCGCTATTTTCATGTGGATGCCAACATCGTGGCTTTGTCGGGGATTGCCATTGCTATTGGTACGATGGTCGATTTGGGGGTAATCCTGTCCGAGAATATCATCAAACATATTGACGAAGCACCGCCGGGCCATAAACTCATAAGTACCATATATAATGGAGCTGCCGAAGTTAGTTCGGCAATACTTACCGCTGTTTCTACAACTATCGTCAGTTTCATCCCCGTGTTTACCATGCAGGCCGCCGAAGGCAAGCTTTTCGGCCCGTTGGCGTTTACCAAAACCTTCGCGCTGATTGCCGCGCTTATCGTTTCATTATTTATTTTGCCCACGCTGGCGCATTGGTTCTTTGGCGCGAAAATTAAAAGTGAGAAAATCAGAAAGTGGCTGAATATCATGTTGATTCCTATCGGGATTGCCGCTCTTTTTGCCGGACAGACCTGGGGAGGATTGATTTTGCTGGCTTTCGGCCTTGTAGGGATAGTGAAAGCATTCAGCGGAAAACGCTTTGCTATTGATAAAGAAAAACCAGAAGCAGCCACGAGCGGTTCAGCGATACAACAGAGAACAAGGTCTTTTACCTCCTGGGTGCTCGCGCATGCCGAAATCATCATTGTTGTTGTTGGTGTAATCTGGCTGCTGGCCAAATACTGGCTTCCGCTTGGGCCCGCCAAGAGCCTGGTGATGAACGTGTTATTTGTCGCTTTGCTGGTTATAATTATCCTGGGATTTTTCATCATCCTTGAGTATTTTTACAAGCCGATACTCCGCTGGTGTTTAAACCATAAAGTCAGCTTCCTGCTGATTCCTACTTTTTTAATTCTTTTCGGGGCCATTACCTGGATGGGATTCAACACTGTTTTTGGTTTCGTGGCCAAAGGCTTCGATACAGTTGGATGGAATGTGCGTACCACCAAAGTATGGTCGGGATTGACCCATACTTTTCCCGCCATCGGGAAAGAATTTATGCCTTCGCTCAACGAAGGAAGCTTCCTGCTGATGCCTACCTCCATGCCACATTCAGGTTTTGAATACAACCGCGAAGTTCTGGGGCAATTGGATATGTTGTTGACCAATATCCCGGAAGTTGAACTTACAGTAGGAAAGCTGGGAAGGGTAGAATCGGCACTCGACCCCGCTCCTATCTCGATGTACGAAAACGTGATTAATTACCGGCCTGAATATATGCTCAACGAAAAAGGGCACCGCACAAGATTTAAAGTAGATGAAGACAACCGATTTATACTGAGTACCGGCGATACGCTTTCCAACACAGACGTGCTACACAGCGGGATAAATCGTCAGGAACTGATACCGGACAGCAAAGGGAACTATTTCCGCAATTGGCGGCCCGAAATCAAATCGCCCGATGATATTTGGGATGAAATCGTGAAAGTAGCCAAAATACCGGGCGTTACCTCTGCCCCGAAACTGCAACCCATTGAAACCCGCTTGGTGATGTTGCAAACCGGTATGCGTGCGCCGATGGGGATAAAAGTTTATGGGCCAGACTTGCCAAGCATTGAAGCATTTGGGCTGCAATTAGAAGAAATACTAAAAGAAGTGCCTTCGGTAAAAACCGAGGCGGTTTTTGCCGAAAGGATTGTGGGAAAACCCTATCTGCACCTGAATATTGATCGAGACGAAATTTCCCGTTATGGGCTAAATATAGAAGATGTACAGCAAACTATAGAAACAGCTATTGGCGGCATGAAAATCACCTCAACGGTGGAAGGCCGCGAACGTTTTCCGGTTCGGGTGCGCTACCCCCGCGAACTGCGTGACGATCCCGAAGCACTGGCCAAGATTTTGATAGCTACGCCAACCGGTGCTCAAATTCCTATCTCACAAATTGTCGATTTTGAGTACGTAAGAGGGCCGCAAGCCATTAAAAGTGAGGAAACATTTTTGGTGGGTTATGTTTTGTTCGACAAAGGGGAAGGTTTTTCAGAAGTAACCGTGGTCAATGATGCCCAAAACACGATACAAGCCCGCATTGATTCCGGTGATTTAAACGTACCGGCCGGAATCAGTTATAAATTCTCTGGCAATTACGAAAATCAACTGCGGGCCGAAAAACGCCTCTCTTTGATTGTACCGCTGGTTTTAGTTATCGTGTTCCTGATTCTCTACTTCCAGTTTAAGTCGGTATCCACTTCGCTGATGGTTTTCACAGGCATTGCCATGGCATTTAGCGGAGGCTTTATCATGATATGGCTATACGGGCAAGGCTGGTTTGTGGATTTCTCCCTCTTCGGCACCAATATGCGCGAGCTGTTCCAAATGCACACCATCAACCTGAGCGTAGCCGTTTGGGTCGGCTTTATCGCGCTTTTTGGCATTGCTACCGATGATGGCGTTTTAATGGCTACCTACTTAGATCAAAGCTTCGCCCGAAACAAAACCGATAACCTGAAAGGAATACGGGTGGCTGTTGTAGAGGCGGGCTACCGAAGAATTAAACCTGCTGTAATGACCTCGGCAACAACTATCATCGCGCTGCTACCCATTCTTACCTCAACAGGACGTGGTGCTGATATTATGATTCCGATGGCCATTCCGGCTTTTGGAGGGATGATTTTTGCAGCTGTTACCTATTTTATCGTGCCGGTGCTTTATAGTATGAGGGAGGAGAGGAAGATTGGTAAAGGAGGTGAGTTGTGAGAGGTGAGTTGTGAGAGGTGAGAGGTGAGAGGTGAGTGGTGAGAGGTGAGTGGTGAGTGGTGAGTGGTGAGTGGTGAGTTGTGAGAGGTGAGTTGGGAGAGGTGAGAGGTGAGAGGTGAGTGGTGAGAGGTGAGTGGTGAGTTGTGAGAAGTGAGTTGGGAGAGGTGAGAGGTGAGAGGTGAGTGGTGAGAGGTGAGTGGTGAGTTGTGAGTTGTGAGTTGTGAGTGGTGAGAGTTATTTTTAAACATCATTAAATATTTTAGACATGATAAAATCATATAAGGATCTTGAGGTTTACAAACGCTCATTCAGGCTGGCAATGGACATTTTTTGGTTAACAAGAAACTTCCCTAAAGAAGAGGTTTACTCGTTAACTTCTCAAATTAACAGATCATCACGCTCAATAAGTGCCAACATAGCCGAGGGATGGGCAAAAAGGATCTATGAACCGGTTTTTAAACAACATTTAATTCATGCTTTAGGATCGTGCTCTGAAACAGAAAATTGGCATGCATTGGCACTGGAATGCAAATACCTGGATCAGTCCGTTTATAATCGCATCAACAACGAATTGGATCAAATTGGAAAAATGCTGTATGCGCTACATAAAAATTGGAAAAATCATGAGAAATAAATCATATATAAAAGACAAAAGCTTAGAAATTAGTTATCAGAAGTTAGAACCTGAAAACCTGAGGTTAGATAAAAAGAATAATAATCTCCAACCTCTAACCTCTAAATTCTATCTTCTAACTTCTAAATTCTTTCTTCTAACTTCTATCATCTCGTTATTAGCTTTAGTTATACCAACAACAGCTGTCACTGCTCAAAATCTCAATGATCACTTTCAAATAGCAGCCGAAAACAATCCGGGCCTGCAAGCCAAATACAAGGAGTTTGAAGCAGCCTTGCAAAAAGTGCCGCAAGTGAGTTCCCTTCCTGACCCCGTTTTATCATTCGGTTATTTTATTCCTAAAATGGGCGCGCAACGGGCAGAGCTGTCTATCAACCAGATGTTCCCCTGGTTTGGTATGCTGGGCGCACAGTCCGATGCGGCAAGCCTGACGGCAGAAGCCAAATACCAAACGTTTTTAGATGCCCGAAACCAATTGTATTTTCAGGTCTCGGCGGCGTATTATCCTTTGTTCGAGTTGAACCGTTGGAAACAGATTGAGCAAAAAAATATCGAAATTTTGGAGGCTTACAAATCTATTGCCAACATAAAATTCAAAAACGGGATGACTCCCATGGTCGATGTTTTGCGCGTGGATATCATGCTAAAAGACGCAACTACCAATCTCGAAATCCTGAACCAGAAAGAAAAACCCCTGCTTACAACTTTCAACAAACTGCTCAACAGAAACGAAAACGCGGAAGTTGAAATTACTGATTCCCTGGAAATTGAATTCGTGCTCAACAAAACCCAAAAGGATTCCCTGCTGGCAGAAAATCCGCTTTTGGAGGCATTAGATTTGAAAGTGAAGGCCAGTATGGCGAGCGAAATAGTAGCGCAAAAACAAGGCTACCCGAAATTGGGTGTTGGCCTGGAATATATGTTTATGGACAAAAACGCCAGCGGAGGCATGACCGACAACGGAAAAGATGTGCTGATGCCAATGGTTTCGGTGAGTATCCCCATTTTCAGGAAGAAATACAAAGCTGCCGAAAAAGAAGCCCAACTGATGCAGGAAAGCTACTCACTGCAAAAACAAGAAAGCACGAACATGCTTATTTCAAATTACGAAAGCACCTGGTTCGAACTTCAGAGTCAGCAACAATTGATTGCGCTGTACGACCGGCAAACACAAGTATCTGAGCAGGCACTGAACCTTTTGTTTAGCGCTTACAGCAATTCGGGAGAGCAATTTGAGGAAGTTTTGCGCATGCAACAACAACTGCTGAAATATGAAAAAATGAAGGTCACGGCAGAAGTGCAATACCAGATTGAGCTGGCTAAGTTGAAGTATTTAACTGCTGATGAGTATTGATGTGAGGATGTGCTGATGTGAGGATTTGAGAATTTGAGGATTTGAGGATTTGAGGACCTGCCTGCTGACCGCAGGAAGGCAGGTGTGAGGATTAGAAAATAATAATATAAACACGGGAAAAATTAAACATAATGGAACGTAAAAACGAGATTTTGGATTTAAGCTTTGAATTTGCTTTGGAGATTATTGAATATTCAGAATTATTGGAAAGCAATCGGAAATATGTGATTGCACGCCAGCTTTTAAAATCGGGAACGAGTATTGGAGCGAATATCCGGGAGGCACAAAGCAGTGAAAGCCGGGCTGATTTTATTCATAAACTTAAAATAGCCCATAAAGAAGCAATAGAAACCGACTACTGGCTTCTATTATGCGAAAGAGCAAAAAATTATCCACCCCCTCCTATCGGGACGAAAAGCATGCTGCTATCCATTCAAAAGTTACTCAGTAATCCCGAAAGCTTTCGGGAATCTTCTACAAAATCTAATAAATAATAAAATGAAATCTATAAAAAAAACCATAGCAATCCTGATTGCCGTTTTACTCGTCGGAGGTTTGATTGGCTATTTAGTGGGAAACCATTATCCATCAAATCAACAAATCAGCAAATCAGCAAATCAACAAATCAGCAAATCAGACAATCAGCAAACCTGGACTTGCTCCATGCACCCGCAAATCCGACAAAACGAACCAGGCGCCTGCCCAATTTGCGGCATGGATCTTATTCCGTTAGAAGCTGACCACGACGATGACATCGATCCACTGGCCATCAGCATGTCGCCAACGGCTATGCAATTGGCAAGTATTCAAACGGCTGTTGTGGGCACGATGAATCCGGTGAAATCAATACGCTTAAACGGCAAAGTGCAATCAGATGAGCGTTTGGTTTTTTCTCAGTCGTCGCATATCCCTGGACGAATTGAGTCACTAATGGTTAATTTTACCGGTGAATATATAACTAAGGGACAAGTAATTGCTTCCATTTACTCGCCCGAATTGGTGACCGCTCAGAACGAATTGTTCGAAGCCCAAAAATTCAAAGAAAGTCAGCCTCAGCTTTTCAATTCTGCTAAAGAAAAATTGAAGAACTGGAAGTTGACGGACGGTCAAATTGAAAGCATGTTAAAATCGGATTCACCCACCGAAAGTTTTGAGGTGAAAGCTGATGTATCGGGTTATGTTACCCGAAAAATGGTGAATCCCGGAGATTATATCTCCAGAGGGCAAGCAATTTATGAAATTGCTGACCTTTCAAAAGTGTGGATACTTTTTGATGTATATGAATCGGATATGGGCTGGATAAAAAAAGGCGACAAAGTTGAATTTACCATTGCTTCCCTTCCGGGAGAATCGTTTTCAGGTACGATTTCGTTCCTCGACCCGGTAATTAACCCGAAAACAAGGGTAGCCAAAGCACGAGTGACCATCGCTAATCCGGGTTTGAAGCTGAAGCCCGAAATGTTCGTCTCCGGAACAGTTCAGGCGCAGCTGCCCAAAAAGGCTGAGGCAATCGTTGTGCCAAAAACTGCCGTGATGTGGACGGGAAAACGCTCAGTAGTTTACGTGAAATCCACTACTGACCAGGGCGTTAACTTTAAAATGCGAGAAATAACACTCGGTCCTGCACTGGGCGAAAGCTACGTGATAAACGACGGCCTGCAAACCGGCGAAGAAATAGCGGTTCACGGCACATTCAGCATTGATGCGGCCGCACAACTTGCCGGCAGACCCAGCATGATGAGTCCCGATGGCGGCCCTGCCATGAGCGGACACAACCACACCGGAATGGACATGTCCGAATCAGCCGAAGGCTCTTCCCAAAGCGAAATCCATGTTCAAACCGGAATCGACCCTGCCTTTACGGCACAACTTACAAAAGTTTTTAAAGCATACTTGCCAATGAAAGACGCTTTTGTTGAAACCAATCCGGGAAAAGCAGTCGGTGAAGCAAAAGCAGTGAGCGCAGCCTTAAAATCAGTTGATATGTCCTTGCTCAAAGGCGATGCGCATATCATCTGGATGGAACAACTGGAAACTTTAAACAGGGCGATAGCCTCCATCATCAGCCTGAAAGACATTGAAGAACAGCGCGAGGCTTTCTACCGCTTCAACCAGGTTTTCTACAAAAGCCTGAAAAGCTTTGGACTGGATGGACAAACAGCCTATTACCAATACTGCCCCATGGCCTTTGGCGATAAAGGTGCTTACTGGTTGAGCGACATAAAAGAGATTCGGAATCCTTATTTCGGCGATGCGATGTTGAAGTGTGGTGAAACGCGGGAAACATTGGAGTAAAATCGTCTATTCGGATTGCACCTAAAAATCAATAATTTTAAACCCTTTAAATATTTATCAATATGAAAAATCTAATAAAATTATCCCTAATCCTTGCGATTGTGCTGGCAGGCTTTGGAAATATTCAGGCACAAAATAAGCCTTCAAAAATAGAAACATATAAAGTTTACGGCAACTGCGGCATGTGCGAAGCACGTATCGAAAAAGCCGTGAAATCAATAGATGGCATTGAATCGGCCGAATGGGACAAGAAAACCAAAATGATTGAAGTAAAATACAATCCCGATGAAGTGGAACTAATGGAGGTGCATAAAGCCATCGCAAAAGTTGGACACGATACCGAGAAAATGGAAGCCGAAAACCAGGTTTACGAACAACTGCCGGCCTGCTGCCAGTATGAGCGTAAGGCCATAACGAAAGACGGTGCAGAAAACGATGACCATCAGCATTAAGCCATTTTTTCAAATAAGGTCTGTTAATTTATGACGGGTCTTTTTTTTACTTTAGCTCTGTCAGAACAACACTTTGAGCCATTTAAACAAGACCTCAAAGACGACAGGCATGCTGAATATCAAATCATTAAACTATTACCAATAAAAATTCAGTCAGTAATGAATGCGGCTCACTATGTATTGGCCGATATGAATAAGGAAGAAACATGAACATTAAGCCCATGAGACGGGTTATTTAATACTTCCGATGTCGAAAAGATTTTCCGGGTAAAAACCGGGCTTGAAAACGGATTGTAATTAACTATTCAAAGAATATGAAAAAACTAAAGCTTGAAATACATCTCATTTTACCTGGTGTGCCAGACGAAAAAGACCAATGCGTACAGAAGCTTATTTCATTGCTTGAGCAGCAAGAAGGCCTGGAAAAAGTACATGTTTCAGAAGTTACCGAGAATGGCGTACCTCAGCTTTGTTTTCATTATAATCCGGATTTAATTTCCATTGAAAAAATACGTTCGATAGCCCGGCAAACTGGCGCGTCCATAACCGAGAAAATCGCGCACAAGCTCATCGAAGTAGAAGGCATCCGCCATACACGCAGTGCGCGCAATATCGAGCGCAACCTTCGCGACCTAAACGGTATGCTTGAAGTATCAGTTTCTGCCTCGGGAATGATAAGGGGCGAATTCGACATAAGTCAGCTTGATGAAGCAACAATAATTAAAGCTTTACAGAAAGAAGGTCTCGGCATTGCGGATACCGCCGTAAACGCCGAAAGATATCTACGCCGCATCAAAGAAACAGAGAAACCGAAGAAAGGCCAAAAACCCGAAAAGAAGTGTGGGGCTGAAGATGTTAGCGCAGAACACGAACATGCCCATGGTGGCATTTTTGGCCATAATACGGACTTGATTTTCTCTATTATTTCGGGAACATTACTGGCTATTGGTTTCGGTCTCTCTTTCGTTGAGGCCATCCCCTCCGGCGTGAGTCTGGCGCTCTACATCGGCGCTTATCTATTTGGCGGCTACTACACCGCAAAGGAAGCGGTTGAAGCCTTACTTAAAGGCGGCTTTGAAATTGACTTTTTGATGCTGGTTGCCGCTATTGGTGCGGCCGCTTTGGGCAAATGGACCGAAGGCGCTTTGCTGCTGTTTCTTTTCAGCATGGGCCATGCACTCGAACATTATGCCATGAACAAAGCCCGCAAATCTATTGCTGCTTTGTCTAAGCTCGCTCCCAAAACCGCCTTTCTAAAGAAGAACGGGGAGATTGAAGAAGTGGGTGTTGAAAAACTGCGTATAGGCGATATCATCGTGGTGAAGCCCCATAGCAAAATCCCGTCTGACGGCGTTGTGGTTAGCGGCGAAGGCAGCGTGAATCAGGCTCCCATCACGGGCGAAAGTATTCCCGTGGATAAAATCCCGGTGGAAGACCCCGAAAAAGATTATACCAACGAAAAAAACATCAGTGACCAAAACAGGGTTTATTCGGGTACAATAAATGGTAACAACACTTTAGATGTTAAAGTCATCAAGGAAGCCAAAGATTCGACCCTCTCCCGATTAGTAAAACTCGTGCATGAAGCCCAAACTCAGAAATCGCCCACACAGCGGTTTACCGATAAGTTCGAGAAATACTTTGTGCCCGCTGTTTTGGTATTGGTGGTCCTATTGCTCGGGGCTTTTTTGGTGATTGACGAAAATTTTAGCGCCAGCTTCTACAGGGCAATGGCCGTTCTGGTAGCTTCCAGCCCTTGTGCGCTGGCTATTTCAACACCCAGCGCGGTGCTGAGCGGGATTGCCAGGGCTGCGAAAAGCGGTGTGCTTATTAAAGGAGGACGACCGCTTGAAGACCTGGGCGTTTTAACCGCCATCGCTTTCGATAAAACAGGAACCCTTACCGAAGGCAAACCCAAACTTACTGAGCTTATTACACTCAACAACACCAGCGAGAATGAATTGCTGAAAATGGCTGTTGCCGTAGAAACCCTGAGCGACCACCCGCTTGCGAAGGCGGTGGTTAAGTATGGCAAAAAGCGTTTGGGAGATAATCAAATTCCCGAGGCGAATGAACTGGAAGCCGTTTTAGGAAAAGGCATTAAGGCAAGGCTGGGGAACGATAAAATTCACATTGGCAACCTGGAATTATACGCAGCCTTAGATGATAAAAAGCCTTCGGACGAAATTGTTGAAAAAATAAAAAGTCTTGAAAATGAAGGGAATACCACCATGCTTGTCCGCCGCAACGGTGATTACGTAGGCATCATCGCCTTGATGGACACGCCAAGGGCAGAAGCAAAAGACACCCTGATGCAATTAAAGAAACTCGGAATCAGTCGGATGATTATGCTCACGGGCGACAACCAAAACGTAGCCAATGCGGTGGCCAAAAAAATAGGAATAACAGAAGCCTGGGGCAGCCTGTTGCCGGAGGAAAAAGTAGATTCAATAAAGCAATTGAAAGCAAAAGAAGCGAGGGTGGCAATGGTAGGTGACGGGGTGAATGATGCTCCCGCCATGGCCCACAGCACGGTCGGCATTGCCATGGGCGCAGCCGGCTCGGATGTGGCACTCGAAACCGCTGATATTGCCTTAATGGGCGATAAACTGGAAACTCTTCCATTTGCTATCGGCCTGAGCAGAAGGGCAAAGTCAATAATAAAACAGAATGTTTGGATTAGTCTCGGTGTGGTAGCAATACTTATTCCTTTAACTATCCTTAGCCTGGCCAGCATTGGCGTTGCCGTAGTCATCCACGAAGGCTCTACCCTTGTCGTGGTGTTTAACGCATTGAGGTTGTTGGCATACAAAAACTAATACCATGTTAAAAAGTTCGTATCGCATTTCCAAAATGGATTGCCCTTCCGAGGAAGCCCTTAAAAGCAAGGGCTTTATGGCTAAGAAACCCATTGAACACCGCTGAGCTTGCCGGGTGAATTGGGAATCGGGAAAGAGCATGAAGCTAAGAGCTTTGATTAACGGTGGTTTTGATTGACGATCGCGTAAGCAGTCTCGTTTTCGGGACGAGACTGCAAGATAATTCCACGAAGCAGATGCTTCGCGGAACCAAAAAAAATGCTGCACCCGGTTTGCGCCAGATGCAGCATTAATAAATTTATCAGGACTAATTATTGCTTTGCAAAGCGGCTTACTGCCTGCGTTCCATTAGCAAAATTGAAATATACGATATACATTCCCTGGGTAAGATCGGCAACGTTAAGCCTGCTATTTCCGGCTACGGCTTTTTGTTGCATAACGATTTTTCCACTCAAATCAATCACTTGCACATCGGCTTGTTCGGCCAAGGTGAAATTAAGCTGATCAACTGCAGGGTTTGGATATACCTGAATATCAAGCATTTTGTTTTCGCTCACACCAACTGAACCTTCACCGATAACGCGTACATAATCAACTTCCCAGGTGGATGCTGCACTGGTAGTTGAAGTATATTTAAAGGCTACATAAAGTTTTGGTGAGGCATAAGACAGGATATCAAAAGCACCTGATTCGACCCACTCAAAACCGCCTGATGACCAGTCGAATTGATTGGTGAGGTCTGTCCAAGTGAAATCATTTGGATTGCCTGTTCCGTCATAGTCGCTTGAAACCATCAATTGCAGTGGGTTACCGTCGTAGCTGTATGCAGCTCTGAAACTCAGGTTTACCTTTTCAAGGTTAGTAAAATCTAAGACAGGGCTAATCAGCCAGTCTTCATTATCTTGAGCACCGCCGGCAAAACCCGACATTTTGGCAAACTGATCATCACCAAATGTGCTGTGTGACCAAACCTGATCACCTAAAACATTGTAAGCTGACATCACGCCGAGGCTGCTATCAAAAGGCTCGTTAAGCAATACAACAACATTGGAGGTTTCAGCAGTAGCTTCGGGGTAGCCGGCGCTATTTTTGTAGTCAATATTTTCACCCAAATTAGTATAAGGGAAAATCGCGAAATGGTAAGTTGTACCAGCTTCGAGGTTGGAGAATAAATGCGTGGATTGCCCAAAAGGAACGTTCCAAGCGATATAGCCCAGCGACATATCCGTATTGTTAGCAACCGGTGTGCCATCAACAGGTAAGTCAAAGTTTACCTCTTTAGTAGCACCTGTTTCACCAATGATCAGGTAAGCATCAGGAAGCTGCGCACCGGTAGCGTCTGTCCAGTTTAGGCGCACACCAACATCTTCAGCTTCTGCGGTAAAAGCAGTTGGGTAATTTGTAGGCTCAGGCTTAATAATCAGGTCGCCACTGATGGAGAAATCGTCATAATAAACGGCACCTCCAAAAGTACCATCTTGTTTGTACACACGTACTTCAAAACGAAATTTCGCAGCTCCTGCCGGTGCTGTCAACACTTGTGAGTAGTGAATCCATGCATCCTGGTCCTGACTATAGGTTGTTGGACGCAAAACATCCTCATTATCATTTATATAAGTATTCGCTGCATCCATCCAGTAAGCCCAGATACGGGTGCGGGCCATGTCGCTATTGTCATAATAATAATAAGAGATGGTGTAAGTTGTTCCGGCTTCAATTCCAGTAACATCTTGCGAAAACTTTAAGGTAGATTCGCCGGAGGTATGCTTGGCAGCAAAGCTTCCACCATGAATTGTGGTACTTTCTTTGCTAATGCTTTCGGCTTTTGTCCAACCGGTGGGCGAGGTATCGGACGACCAAGTTTCAAGGTCGCCGTTTACGACCAGGTTCTGTGCTTGTGCAACTGTAAAAAAGGCCACTAAGCTCATGGTTAAAAGGGTAAAGATAATTTTTTTCATAATACTGATTTTTGTTTAAAATATGCTTTTAATGAATGTGCAAAGTTAATATTAATTCAGGAAGTGAGCCATTTGTAATCATGAAAAAAGGGCTGGCTCTTTCTGAACCAACCCTTTGTATATTTGATAGGCTTTACGCATTATTTTTTATCGTCAACCTCTTCGAAGTCCACGTCGGTTACTTCGTCGTCGTTGCCGCCTTGCTGACTTTCGCCACCGGGCTGGCCTGCATCTTGTGGAGCACCGTCTTGCGCTTGTGTGTTTTTGTACATCTCTTCGCTGGCGGACTGCCAAATGCCGTTGAGTTTTTCCATAGCAGCGTCAATCGCTGAAATTTCCTGGCTCTTGTGCGCTGTTTTCAACTCTTCGAGTGCAGTTTCGATTTCTGTTTTCTTATCAGCAGGAACTTTATCGCCATACTCTTTGAGTTGCTTTTCGGTTTGGAAAACCAAAGCATCAGCAGCATTCAGCTTATCTATTTTTTCGCGTTCTTTTTTATCTGATTCTGCATTGGCAGTAGCTTCATCCTTCATCTTCTGGATTTCGCTGTCGGTAAGTCCCGAAGAAGCCTCGATGCGGATACTCTGCGATTTTCCGGTAGCTTTGTCCTTAGCCGAAACATGCAGGATTCCGTTTGAGTCGATGTCGAAAGTAACTTCTACCTGTGGCGTGCCACGCGGTGCCGGTGGAATGCCATCAAGATGGAATCGACCGATACTCTTATTTTGATTGGCCATCGGGCGCTCGCCCTGCAGGATATGAATTTCAACGCTGGGCTGATTGTCAGAAGCCGTTGAGAAGGTTTCCGATTTTTTTGTCGGAATAGTGGTATTCGACTCGATCAGCTTTGTCATCACCCCACCAAGTGTTTCGATGCCGAGAGAAAGTGGCGTAACATCCAGCAGCAGTACGTCTTTTACTTCTCCCGTAAGCACACCACCCTGGATAGCAGCACCAATAGCTACCACTTCATCAGGGTTTACACCTTTTGAGGGTTCTTTGCCAAAAAACTCTTTCACGATATTTTGAATAGCTGGAATACGTGTTGAGCCTCCAACCAAAATTATTTCGTCAACATCACTGGCCGACAAGCCTGCATCTTTAAGTGCCTTGCGGCAAGGCTCAATAGTAGCACGTGTCAGCGAATCGGTTAGTTGCTCGAATTTTGAACGGGTAAGTTTGCGAACAAGGTGCTTTGGCACACCATCAACCGGCATAATGTAGGGCAGGTTGATTTCCGTTTCTGTAGAACTCGACAGCTCGATCTTGGCTTTTTCTGCAGCTTCTTTCAAGCGTTGCAAAGCCATTGGATCTTTGGTCAGGTCTAATCCTTCATCCTTCTTAAACTCTTCAGCAAGCCAATCAATTACTTTGTGATCATAGTCGTCTCCACCGAGGTGTGTATCACCGTTGGTCGATTTCACTTCAAATACACCATCTCCAAGCTCAAGGATTGAGATATCAAAAGTACCTCCACCTAAGTCGAAAACGGCTACTTTAATATCGTTTTTCTTTTTATCCAAGCCATAAGTTAGTGCTGCTGCAGTAGGCTCGTTGATAATACGTTTTACAACAAGTCCTGCAATTTCACCGGCTTCTTTGGTAGCCTGACGCTGCGAATCGCTAAAGTACGCAGGAACTGTAATTACAGCTTCTGTTACGGATTGTCCGAGATAGTCTTCGGCAGTTTTTTTCATTTTCTGTAACACCATAGCCGAAATTTCCTGTGGTGTGTACATGCGGTCGTCTATTTGCACGCGAGGTGTATTGTTCTGACCTTTAACTACTTTATAAGGTACGCGACCAACTTCTTTGGCTACACGGTCAAAAGTTTCACCCATAAAGCGTTTGATTGAAGAAACCGTTTTGGTGGGGTTCGTAATGGCCTGGCGTTTAGCCGGATCGCCCACTTTGCGTTCTCCATTCTCTGTAAATGCAACAATCGAAGGCGTTGTTCTGCGACCCTCGCTGTTCGGAATTACAACCGGCTCATTACCTTCCATTACGGAAACGCATGAGTTGGTAGTTCCAAGGTCAATTCCTATTATTTTTCCCATTTAGTTTTCCTCCTTTTATTATTAGGTCTGTTATTCAAATGTTAGCAGGCATGAGGTTTCAATGATTATGCCAAAGCGGGATTAAACCATTATAGTCAGCTGACTAAAGGCATTTACAGCAGTTAAGATACATGACAACAGAGCGCAGCATGTTCTTTAGCAGATAGTTACTGTTTTTGTAGGAGAAGAAACAAGGAGAGTGACAAAACGACAGTTTTCTTAAAAACCCTGTCAGCTATTAGATTCCCAGCAAATTAAAGAACTCTCATGAAACCCCAGTTGTAGTCGTTAATGAGTTTGTCCTCGCTGGTACTAAGTAATTTATAACTGCGCGAAACGGTGCGGCGTGATGAAAAAATTCCTGTCCCGCCATCAATGTTAGTATATTGAGGAATTTCCTGAATGATACTGCTGCTGGGCGCATTAACATCAATAAATGTATTCAGTTCGTAACCTCCGGCAGAAATGGTGACTACCACATCCCCTGCCCAACGTTTTACGTTGAGTGCATCATCAATTTGTTGGCCTAATAAGTTGTAGAAATTTTCACCCAAATAACTCACGCTCATGTTTTCACCACCCTTAAGACCAGTAGAAATACGTGTCCCAAGATACCAATCCATTGATTTATAAAGCGTATCGGGATTACCCGGCCTTAACTCTTTATAATAAAAAGTGAGGTTTACTTCGTAGCGTTTGCCATCCACTGCTGACCGCCATTCGACCTGGCTGGGAACGGTTGCCGTAAAGTTGAACACAAAGCCACCCGGTTTAACCACGCCAAACGATTTTACAATATCACTTTGTGCGCTGATTTGCTTGTCGCCCCGGTTAATGACAAGCTCATAGCTGGCAGCAGCATCCAGCGGAGCTGTGGTATAATAAAGCAACTGATTGGGGAAGTAAAATATAGAATCGCCGGCTAATTTATTGCGTAATGTTATGGTATCGAGCATTATAGCGGGCAAGTCATTATTATTCTTACGGCCTTTGAGTTGCACATCCAGTTTACCGGCATAGTTGCTCGAATCAGGATTTGTTGCCATCACTAATGCATTGCCGGGTCCTGTGAAAGCTTTCGTGATTTTGATAAAAGTGGTGTCCTGATCGGAATCCAACAGACCGTATACAACCATCATTTCTTTATAGTCTGCATACAATTCTACATCGGTGCTGCAGGAAGAAAGTGCTACAAAAAGTAATAAGCCTGCAAAAAATCCAACAAAAATATTTTTCAACCTCATAGTAAATTTTATGTGATGTGCCTGAAAAGCAGTATTTTAAATTTTTTGTACTACTTCGGCCTTGTTTAAGAACTGGAAACGGCCAAATTTACTATATATTTTAATGCTGACAATAATTTGTAAGAAACCGGTTTAAGTCAACCAGTTCGCTATGTTAAGTGTAAGCGTTTCTTTAGTTTTTAGATAAAACAGGGTTTAACTTAAACGATCGCACTCCATTAAGCACTTTTTCACGTGCTGTCTTAGTTTTCTTTAAAATGATTAATGACAAAAAATCGTTTACTTTTGCTGTTTCTAATTCCTAAATTAAGGTTATGTATCTATCTCAAGATATTCCGAAAATCACCACGCACGTGCTGCAGGAAATGAAACTTAAAGGTGAAAAAATTGCCATGCTCACTGCTTATGACTATTCGATGGCACAGATTCTTGATGAGGCCGGCATTGATGTGATTTTGGTTGGCGACAGCGCCTCCAACGTGATGGCGGGTCACAAAACCACCTTGCCTATCACGCTCAACGAAATGATTTACCACGGTAGCTCAGTGATGCGTGCAGTAAAACGATCGCTGGTCGTTGTTGATATGCCTTTTGGCACCTACCAGGGCAACTCCAAAGAAGCACTCAACTCGGCCATCCGTATTATGAAAGAAGCAGGCGTTAATGCCGTGAAACTTGAAGGCGGCGAAGAGATTGTGGAATCTGTTAACCGCATTTTAAGTGCTGGAATTCCAATCCTGGGCCATTTGGGACTTACCCCTCAAAGCATCAATAAATTCGGCACTTACGTTGTACGCGCTACCGAAGAAAAGGAAGCTGAAAAGCTGCGCCGCGATGCAAAAATCCTGGAACAGGCCGGTTGTTTTGGTATTGTTTTGGAAAAAATTCCCGCCGAGCTGGCTGCTGAAGTTACTCAATCGATAAGCATTCCGACTATTGGCATTGGCGCGGGCAGCAAGGTGGACGGCCAGGTGCTTGTGCTGCACGACATGTTGGGCATCAACACGAAATTTTCGCCACGTTTTTTGCGCCGCTACAATAACCTGCACGACGAAATTATTAACTCGGTTTACAACTATATCGGCGATGTGAAATCGGCCAGCTTCCCGAGCGAAAAAGAACAATATTAACAGCAATAAAAGTCGTTAGCGTCCCAAATTATGTCGTTATCCTTTAGCGAACGTATTTTGTTTGAAGACAACCATTTGTTGCTGGTCAACAAATTAGCTTCTGAGCTGGTGCAAGGCGACAAAACCGGTGATGAATGCCTGCTGGATCAGGCACGCGCCTACCTGAAATGGAAATACAACAAGCCCGGCGAAGCTTTCGTGGGGCTTGTCCATCGTATCGACAGGCCAGTGAGCGGCGTTTTGTTGCTGGCCAAAACCAGCAAAGCGCTGAGCCGTCTTACCATCCAGCTCAAAAATCACGATTGGCAAAAAGTGTATCTCGCTGCCGTAAAAAATGCACCACCCAAAACAGCTGACAGCCTGACACATTTTTTGGCAAAAAACGAGAAACAGAATAAATCTTATGTGGTAAAAGCCGACACAAAAAACGCCAAAGAAGCCCGTCTGAGTTATAAATTACGCGAAAAATCAGATCAGTATTTTCTCTTAGAAGTGATTTTATACACCGGGCGTCATCACCAAATTAGAGCCCAACTGGCGGCTATCGGATGCCCCATAAAAGGAGATCTTAAATACGGTTTCAAGCGCTCAAATCCCGATGGATCAATAAGCTTACATGCCTGGAAAGTCACTTTTACGCATCCGGTTAGCAAGGAAGAAATTACGGTTACAGCGCCGCCGCCAGCCGGTCAACCCTGGCAGTTTTTTAACACGCTGTAATGGGTTAACGTTATCTTTTATTGCGCAGAGGCTTTCGTATCAAAAATAATCATTGTTGTTAGATTAATATTTATGTCGTCCCTAAGGGACTTTTATTCTCCTATTAACATCTTATCTACCAATATTTTGTCCCTAGCGGGACAGCCCCGCTAGGGGCTAAATGTTGGTAAAAAAAATAAGAACCCCAAAATTTTGCTAAGTCCCTTAGGGACGCAATATCCAAGCAATTAAAAATTAACCGCATCATTAGACTGGACAGCAATGAACAAAAATATTATTATTTTTCTTGCTTTACATAACGGTTACCAAACCTCATCAAATAAATAAACCAAAAGAATAAAGTTCCCAATTTGCGAATTTGTTTTATCTTTGCAATAGAATAGTGTACAATGGAGAGAATATTTGCTAAGAGCACATTGAGAGATTTCTGGTTAGCGCATCCTGATTCAGAACAATATTTAAAAACATGGTTCGACACGACAATGAATTCTAATTGGAAAACACCAAATGATGTTAAGCAAACTTATACAAATGCCAGTATCCTAAAGGATAGCAGAATAGTTTTTAATATTAAAGGCAATGCATATCGACTAGTAGCGAAATTCAATTTCGAAAAACAATGGATTTTTATTCGCTTTCTTGGAACGCATTCTGAATATGATAAAATCAATGCCGACACAATCTAAATATAAAGACATGAACATTAAACTTATAAAGACAGCTATTGATTATCAGCAAGCATTAAAAAGACTTGAGGTGATTTTTGATGCTGCAATTGGAACTCCAGAAAGTGATGAGGCTGATGTTCTTGGATTAATAATTGACGACTACGAAAAGAAACATTTTCCAATTGAAGCACCTGATCCAATCGAAGCCATCAAAATAAGAATGGAAGAAATGCAACTGAAACAGATTGATTTAATTCATGAAATTGGTGGGAAAAGCAGGGTCTCGGAAATCCTGAACCGAAAACGAAAGCTGACTGTTGATATGATTCGCAAATTGACAGTAAGATTGAACCTCTCACCCGGACTTTTAATTGCTGATTATCAGTTGACAAGATAATATGTACTTTTGTCAACACTATAAATGCTTTATGGTTTATAGGCTTATGAAAATGAAAACTTTAGCTTCAAATATAAATCGCTGTATGTTGAGAGAAAAGTCTTTCAAAGTCCACGCAAAAGCATAAACTAACCGATACACGCCTTTTATGAGCCGTAAACACCAACTCCTATTTTTACTTTTCTTGCTCCCCTTTTGGCTTTCAGCGCAATATTACCTGAGCGGAGAAGACCCTGCCAGACTGCGCTGGAAACAAATTAACACAAACTATTTCCGAATAATTTACCCACAAGAATCAGCTCTGCAAGCGCAAAAATTAGCCCGCTTACTCGATCAAACCTACCAGGCCAGCCGATTGGATATTGCCAGTCCGGCTGTGAAATCCGATTTGATTTTACACAACCAGTCCGTGATTTCCAATGCCTCTGTGGCCTGGGCGCCGCGGCGTTTAGATTTTTACACCATGCCCGCTCAGGATGGCTATGCGCAGGATTGGTTTAAGCAACTGGCAGTGCATGAACTACGACATGTGGCACAAATCAGCAAGCTAAACCAAGGTTTTGGTCACGCACTGAATATTATTTTAGGCCAACAGGCTTCGGCAGGATTGCTGGGTGCTTTCATTCCGATGTGGTTTATGGAAGGCGATGCCGTGACCAACGAAACCATGCTAAGCTATTCAGGCCGTGGACGTGATGGGATTTTTCTTTCAAAACTGCGGGCGCAGCTGTTGCAAAAAGGTTATTACGTTTATGACAAAGCCTATTTTGGCTCCTATAAAGATTATACACCAAACATATACGAGCTGGGTTATTATCTGGTAGCGCACAACAAAGTAAAATACGGGCCGCTGCTCTGGGAAAATGCACTCCGTCAAACAGCCCGAAAACCCTACACTTTTGTGCCATTTAGCCTCGGCATAAAACAAATTACCGGAAGCGGGAAAAACACGCTGTATAAAGAAACGATGTACGATCTGTATGAAAACTGGAAAACCACATACGACACCAGCTATTACATTCCGGTTGAACAACTTAGCCCGACCAAAAAAGCTTATACCAGCTACCGTTTCCCACAGCAAATTTCTGACGGAACTATTATCGCCCTGCGAACTGCCATCAATGAAGTGAGCGAGTTTGTACTGATAGATAAGGGCAATGAAAAAGTACTATACAAGCCGGGAGCTGTGTTTCCTTATTCACTTTCAGCAACAGACAGCCTATTGGTTTGGAACGAGTTGCAACCTGATTTACGTTGGTCAAACCGAGACTACGCGGTGATAAAAGTGGCTGGTATTGGCAATAAAGCTATCCGGCAGATAAGTTTCAAAAGCCGTTATTTTGCACCAGATATTAGTGCAAACAATAAAAAAATCGCCTGCGTAAACAGCACGGTAGAAGGCAAGCATTTCGTTGTAGTTTTAGATGCCGAAAACGGCGATATTCTATTGGAGTCAGTGCTTGAAGACTATTTCCCGGCTACTCCAAAATGGCATCCTGACAACCAACAAATTGTGGTCGTAATGACCGGGAACGAAGGCAAAGCTTTGTTTCTTTTCGACACCCGATCAAATAGTTGGGAGCAGCTTAGCCCTTTTAGCTTCACAGACATTCAGCTATCGGATGTTACTGCCAATCAAGTGATTTTTAGCGTTTCGCAAGATGAAGTCAGTCAGATTTACGCCTTAAATCTGGAAAACAGGACAACAATAAAGTTGGTTTTAGTTCCTTTTGGAGCTACCGATGGGGTTTTTGACGCACAGCGGCAACGGCTTGTTTTCGCTGATTATACCGCCGATGGTTTTCGTTTGGTAGCTGCCGATGCGCAAAATTTTCTGAATGAAATTATCCCAGCAGAATTGCCCACGAATTTCCCACTGGCAGACCAACTTGCACAAATAGGAAGCCTGGTGATAGACACGCTACAGACCAGCGACAGCCTTTATCCCGAAAAAAAATACAGCAAACTGGCTCATCTGTTTAATTTTCACAGTTGGTCGCCAGCCTTTGTGGATGTCGATAATATCAGCCTGAAACCGGGTGTAAGTTTGTTTTCGCAAAATAGCCTGAGCACAATGGTTACGGAGCTTGGCTATGCTTACGACATGAATGAGCAAGTTGGAAAAACAAGTGTGAATATACAATACAGAGGTTTTTATCCAATCCTAAATGCAGGTTTTAGCACTGGCCTGCGCCGCGATGAAACCGTGATCGACACCACTTTATACAAGCTGAAATGGCAAGAAACAGACTGGAACTTTGGCGCACAACTGCCGCTTAATTTTACGCGCGACAAATGGTTAAGAGGATTACAGCCCGGAGTTTCTGTGCGCTATTTAAAGCGTACAATGGATCCTGATATTGGTGTTAATTTCAAAGAAAGTAGCGCAACAGCTTTTTCTTATGATGTATTTGCTTATCAACAATTGCGGCTTTCCAAGCGGGATATTTATCCACGCTTCGGACAAAATTTACAGCTTGTTTTTCGGCATAGCCCACTGGCGAATGAGCCTTCCGAACAGTTTTTTGCCGCTGCAAATATTTATTTTCCGGGCTTATTCAAACACCATGGCATCAAGCTGTATGCTGCCTATCAACAGGAAAACAGTGGGTTTTACAATTTTGGAAATTTGGTTTCAGTGGCTCGCGGCTACAACAATTTGTTTTTTGACCAAAAAAGCTCCTTTAAATTGGATTATGTTTTCCCCATTGTATATCCTGATATTAATTTACCCAGCTTTTTTTATCTGCAACGGTTGCGGGGAGGCTTCTTTGCCGATTATTTTATGGGCGAAAGCACCCGGTACTCTGCCAACCTAAGCAGTGCCGGTGCAGAGCTCTATTCCGACTGGTATTTCTTCAACCTTCCCGCGCCGGTCATCCTTGGTGGCAGGATCAGCAGGGCTTTTGATAAGAACGAATGGGTAGCAGAATTTTTATTTGGTATCAATATCAATGCGCTGTATTAATGTTATGATTGAAATTAATGAGTGAACTTGAAGCATTTCAACAATCAAAAGCAAACCACACTGCCATTTTACGGACATACTGTACACCCCCGAACAAAACTGTTCGCTTTGAACACAAGAAGTTATCGTTGAAAATGGAGAAAACACAAGGTTAATAGCCTCATTTTGAGCGTATTATAATTTTTGGCACAACATGAGATGCGGCATGTACTACTTCTAAGATATTTATTGAGAAGATAAACAGACGTAAAGCTTTGGAATTGAATCTTTTGAAATTCATAACCTCATTAGCTCTTGAACTATTCAACATACTTTAAACTTTAGCTCACTTCCAGCTTTAGGCACTCCCCCCTCTTTATCCTGCATTCCCGAAACACCTAACAAGTTGTAGATCCTAAAAATCATGTAAATTCCTGATAATTTGCAAAATAATTCAGATTTTATTTGGGGTTATCATCGTTATGTTATATATTTGCACGCATAACG
>Ga0265293_10000804_pt1 | contig 72255 bp, 54 predicted proteins | sample Munlanlewell138R_FD_192505 | JGI IMG/M metagenome (GOLD analysis project Ga0265293, IMG submission 192505) | Leachate microbial communities from a municipal landfill in Southern Ontario, Canada - Leachate well 138R | ecosystem: Engineered > Solid waste > Landfill > Unclassified | place: Canada... | reverse complement strand
GTTGAGGTGGGTGGTAGTCATGCCTGGGGCAAGATCTACTGCCCCTACAATGACGATGAATGCCGCTGTGGTGAATTCTGTATCGCCAGTGTGTGGAGCACGCCGAGAAATCCCGGCAGTCATGCCCGGGCGCTGCGCAGGGTGGTGGACAAGTGCTCCACTCACCAGCGCCGGGACGATACGGAGTCGGAGGATTGAGCTATGGAATATATTTTTACGCTGAAATACCAATTGGCTGACCACGACAGCGATTTGGATGCACTTGTGGAACGACTGGGCGCCGCTGGTTGTGATGACGCCCTTGTCGGTGTGGGGAAGCCTGGTCGCTTGGCGCTGGAATTCTCCCGCGAGGCGGGCAGCGCCGAGGAAGCGGTTCGCACTGCCCTAGCCGATGTCAAAAGCGCAATTCCTACCGCGCGCCTGATCGAGGTTTCCCCGGATCTGGTCGGCTTGACGGATGTGGCCGATATTGTAGGAGTTTCCCGGCAGGCGATGCGCAAGCTCATGGTTACCAACCAAGGGACGTTCCCCATGCCGGTTCACGAAGGTAGCGCCTCGATCTGGCATCTGGCGGAGGTACTTGATTGGCTGAGGGCTAGAGGCGGCTACCATATTGATACTGACATACTGGAAATCGCCCAAGTGGCGTTGGAAGTGAACATCACCAAGGAGACGATTCGTCACCCGGTGAGAGACCGCCGGGATATGGAACTGCTGACCGCATAACCAACAGCTCAGTTTTTGCGCGAGCGTACCGGGCGGGAATGCGTTGCCTCAGGTCCGGCCTTGGAGAAGGGGTCGCCTTTTCTGATCGGGATCGTCGATTGCGTTCGTCGATCCAAGCTTCCACGTCTTCCAGATCACCATGCAGCGAGTAGTCAGGTTAGACGGATGTTGTGGTCCCTATTCCGCCCGTTGAGATGGAGCGCGCCGTTTGTACAGAATTCACCCGAGCACCATTCTTCGCGAACTCTTCGCGAGAAAGCCTTATCAAGGGGCGGATCCTTGTGCCGCACGGTTTCTCTTCATCGGGCTCGACGCCAACTACGCAGCCAGCATCGAGTCCGGGCCGATTTTCGAAGCCCTGGTGGATTATCACCGGGATGGCCCTGCTTTCTGGCGCAGGCATGGTGTACACCACCCTTTTTTGCTTCCCCACTACAGAGGCGACGGCCGGCGTTACCACCGCAACTTCGCCCGGATAGGTTTTGAACCTCGCCACGCCGAACAGGTGTCCTTTCTGGAGCTGCTGCATGTCCCCACGGTGGGGCGAAATTCCCTTGCTTTGGAGGATCTCGATGGCGAGCACCTCGCAACGCTTCGTCGCGCCATCTTTCATGGCTCGGCGCAGTTTGTGTTTGTTTCAGCGGGAGTCTTGCGCCTCATGGTGGCGACCGGCATGTTTGGCGAATTGAACGGGGCACGGCGTGCCCGTGGTGCCCTGTCCGTGCTTTTCGAAGATGATCGGCGCACGGTGTTCCTCCACCTGCATTTTTCGAATTACGGCAAGTTCGAACAACCACTTCAAGCCCAGGCCCGTGAAATAGGCGGGCTCGTCGGCGCCGCCTGAGGGCTGTTCTGGTTCGTTACTCCGATGTTGACAGGCTTTTCCGTGTTTTCCGCAGCCAAGCCAGGGCGCTATCCCGCTGCCATAGGTGCAGGGTGGCCTCGCGATAGAGCCAGGCCTCGTCCTTGCCGCCGATGCGGATGCCATGGTCTGAGAGCCTGGGTGGGCGGGGATTCTTTGCCAGCAGCATGTCGATGGCGACCTTGAAGTCCGGTGCCATGCCGGCCAGGAGGCTCAGGGCCTTGCCCTGCTGCTTGTCGAGGTACAGCGCCAGCACCCGGTTGAGGGGCAGGGTGCAGAGAATGTCCTCCGGGTATTGCGCGGCGAGAGCGATGGCGTCGCGGGCACGGTTGCTGGCGATGTAAGCCGTCGACAGTGCCGCCCGTATGCCGTGGTTGTCATTGGGATTCAGCCTGATCAGTCGCTCAGCCGCGGCGATGAACGCCGGGCCCTCGCCCTCTCCCCGGTGCAACAGGTGAAACGCCCTGTGGGCCAGCAACCGCAGGGGTGGGCGGTTTTCCAGCATCAACCAGGGAAGGGTGATGCTCCCATCCCCCGGCAGATCCGCCAGATTGCAGTCGAGCAGTGTCGCGGCCCGCGCCAACAGTGGTTCCAGCAGGGTGTGCTCCAGACCGCTGAGTTCCAGGGCGTCCACCGCCATCACCAGGTCGTCCAGCACCTCGAAGCTGTGCCACAGGGTCGGTTCGGTCCGCAGCAGTGGCAACCAACGGGATGCGTCCTGCCAGAGTCCGACATCGTGGTGTTGGGTGCTTGTCAGCGCGGGCTTGCGGGGATGGCCGAGGGCGGTCCAGCGGGTTTCCAGCTTGGCGAGCTCTGCGTTGGGTACCAGGACCCCTTCCTTTCCGTGGATTTCGACCCTGTAGTGCCTGCTCGGCTCGGGGGCCGCTTGCAATATGGCGATCAGTTCAGTGATCTCCGCGGCAAAGGGGGATGCCGGTGCCCCCAGCAGGACGCCTTCCGGATCCTCGGTGCAGCCGGCAAGCAATTGGAGAAGCTCCGGATCGATGCCGCGGTCGCGGCGAAATTTTGCCAGCCAGAAAACGGCCCGCGCCCGAGCCTGGGCCGTATCGCCGGAGGCGCAATGCAGGGTCAGTTCCAACAGAGCGAGGGAGGGCGACTCCGGGTCGAGGCGCTGTGCTTTCCGGAAAGTTTCCCAGGCGGCTTCGGGCTGGTTGCTGTCCATCAGGATGCTGGCTTTGCGCTGCAGTGCATCCGCCCGCAGTTGTTTGTCCTCGGCGTTGCAGGCCCGTTCGAGGAGGCGCTTGCGCTTGATGGGTTTGTCCTGGTCCAGGTAGATATCCATCAGCAGGTCGAACAGCGGCCTGTGGCGGCGCTTGAGGGCTGCGCCCGCCTTGAACCAGGGCTCCAGGAGAGCGAGGGCGCGGCGGGGTTCCCCTTCGTCCATCCACTGTTCCGCCGTGTCCGCCAGCATGTCGGTATCGACCCCGGTGGCGGGCAGGGTGGCCAGCACCTTTGCCGGGCAGTGGTCCAGGACATGGCGGAGCATGTTGTAATTGGCCAATGGCGGCTGGTCTTCCAGCGGGGCACAACACTGCTTGTACTTGCGGCCGGAGCCGCAGCGGCAGGGGTCATTGCGCCCGGGCCTTGGCAGGGGGCGGGTGCTGAAGCCGTGGTCGGCGAGGGGGGTGTGGTTGTAGATTTCCACCCCCAGGGCTCGGAAAAAGAGCTCCACGGAGCCGGCACCGGGGGCGACCTGGCTGGACATTTGGGGCGCAAGCAAGGGGCCGGCCCGGGCGATCCAGTCGAGAAAGGCGGCGGGATCCGCGGAGCGATAAAGCTGGCCGGCGGCCGTCTGGAGTAGAAAACCCAGTTCGTTGTCGGTGGATGGTTGATGTGTTGCCATGTCCCCTCCCGGGTGAGGTGGAGATGGTGAACAACGGCTGCGTCTTTTGTCAAATGCGTTTCCGCGCATTCGCCTGGGCCTAGTGAAAATTCCGCGCCCTGGCGTCCAGCCCGCCGAGCCGTTCGCTGTGGTCCTCGATGCTCCCGGCGATCACGTGGATTACCGGTTCCGCCACATTATCCTTCAGAATTTCCACGGTGCCCTTGATCAGTAGCAGGCGGGCGGTGAGGATGCTGTGCTTGAAATATTCCTGGGTGCGCCGCCAGATGATCACGTTGATGTTGCCGGTCTCGTCCTCCAGGGTCATGAACATGGAGCCCTTGGCGGTGCCGGGCTTTTGCCGGGAGGTGACGATGCCGGCCACCCACACCAGGCCTTTGTGCCGCTGCTGGATCAGTGCGTCCTGGCGGATGCACTGATTGAACGGCGGTTGATCCCGCAGCGTGGCCATGGGGTGAGTACGCAGGCTGTGCCCCTGGGTTCGGTAGTCGGCGAGTATTTCCCGGGCGAGGGAGGGGGCGGGCATCAGCAGGGTTTCCTGGCGAAGGGCCCGGGGCGCAAGGCCTGAGTGCTGTTCCACGGCGGCGGTCGCCCAGCGGGCCTGATGGCGATGGCCGCTCAGTGGCCGCAGGGCATCCGCCGAGGCGAGTGTCTGCAAATCCCTGGCGTTGATTCCGGCCCGTCGGGCGAGATCCTCGAGGGAGGAAAAGGGTGTCGTGCCCCTGTGCCGCGCGATCCCCCGGCCGGACTCCTCGGGAAGGCCGCTGACCCGGCAAAAACCGAGGCGAATGCCCAGGGTCTTTTCGCCACCGCTGCTGATCACCTCTTCGAGGCTGTTGTCGTGATGGCTGGCGTTGATGTCCACGGGCAGCACCGCGATGCCGTGGCGCCGGGCGTCCTGGATCAGTTGCGAGGGGGAATAAAACCCCATGGGCTGGCTGTTGAGAATGGCGCAGTAAAACGCCGCCGGGTGGTGGCACTTGAGCCAGGCGGAGGCGTAGGCCAGCAGGGCGAAGCTGGCGGAGTGGCTTTCCGGAAAGCCATAGCCGCCAAAGCCTTTCACCTGCTCGAACAGGGCGTCGGCAAATTCCGGGGTGTAGCCGTTGTGCAAAAGGCCCTGGATGAATTTATCCCTGAATAAAAGCAGTTTCGAATTCTTGCCCCAGTTGCTGATGGCGCGGCGCAGCTCGTCCGCCTCGCCGCCGCTGAAACCCGCCGCGATCATGGCGATGCGCATGACCTGTTCCTGGAAAATGGGCACCCCGAGGGTGGCCCGGAGCACGGATTCCACCGCCGCGCTGGGAAAGGTGACCGCTTCCAGCCCGGCGCGGCGGCGCAGATAGGGGTGCACCATGTTGCCGAGGATGGGGCCGGGCCGCACGATGGCGATCTGGATGACCAGGTCGTAGAAACAGCGGGGTTGCAGGCGCGGCAGCATGGACATCTGGGCGCGGGATTCCACCTGGAAAACGCCGACGCTGTCGGCCTTGCACAGCATGGCGTAGGTGGCGGGGTCTTCCCGGGGAATGTCCGCCAGCGACTGGATCGCCGGGGCGTAGCCGCGCACCAGCTCCAGGGCCCGGCGCAGGGCGCTGAGCATGCCCAGGGCCAGCACGTCCACCTTGAGCAGGCGCATGGCTTCGAGGTCGTCCTTGTCCCACTGGATGATGGTGCGCGCCGGCATGCTGGCGTTTTCCACCGGCACCAGGTCGCTGATGCGGTCCCGGGAAATCACAAAGCCGCCCACGTGTTGGGACAGGTGGCGGGGAAACCCGATGATCTCGCCGCACAGCTGGCAGAAGAGGCGGAGGATGCGCTGCTCTTCGGGGAATCCCATGTCCGCGAGCAGGGCGGGCAGGGTCTCCGGTTTATCCCACCAGGCGAGTGATCTGGACAGACGTTCGAGGAGGGCGGGATCAATCCCCAGGGCCTTGCCCACGTCGCGGATGGCGCTGCGCCGCCGGTAGCTGATCACCGTGGCGGCCAGGGCCGCCCGCTCCCGGCCGTATTTTTCATAGATGTACTGGATCACTTCCTCGCGCCGCTGGTGCTCGAAATCCACGTCGATATCCGGCGGTTCGTCCCGCTCCCGGGAAATGAAACGCTCGAACAGCACGTTGATCTGCCCGGGGGCGATCTCGGTGATGAACAGGCAATAGCACACCACCGAGTTGGCGGCGGAGCCGCGGCCCTGGCAGAGGATGTTCTGCGCGCGGGCAAAGCGCACGATGTCGTGCACGGTGAGAAAATAAAATTCGTAGGCGAGCTCCTCGATCAGCGCCAGTTCCCGCTGGATCAGGGTTTCGACAGGGTCGGGCACGCCCCCGGGCCAGCGCCGCGCCTTGCCCTCGTTCACCAGGTTGCGCAGATGCTCCATGGGGGTGAGCGGGTCCGGCACCAGTTCCCGGGGGTACTGGTAGCGCAGTTCGTTCAGGGAAAAGTGGCAGCGGTCGGCGATGGCGCGGGTTTCCGCCAGCAGGGCCTCCGGGTAAAGGCGCGCCAGGCTGTCGAGGGGCTTCAGGCAGGCCTCGCCATTGACCGCAAGCCCCGTGCCCATGGCCTTGACTGCGGTGTTGTGGCGAATGGCGGTGAGCACGTCCTGCAGCGGCTTGCGATCCCTGTCGTGCATCAGCGCTGCCCCGCAGGCCACCAGGGGAATGCCCGTGCCCAGGCTCAATCCCTGCCAGCGGGCAAAATCCCCCTGCTCGCCGCCGCGCAACCGGTGATCGAGCCCGATCCACAGGCGATCCTTGAAGGCGCTGTTGAGTTCGTCGATGGCTCTCCCGTCAATGGCCTTCCCCACTTCCGCCAGATGGATGATCAGGCAATTGCGCAGCCGGAAGCGCAAATCCTCGAAATGGGCCTGGTATTCGCCCTTGGCGGAACGGCGCCGCGCCAGGGTGATAAACCCGGAGAGCTCGGCGTAGGCGGCACGGGATGGCGCAATGGCAATCAGCTGAAAGCCGTTGGACAGGCGAAAGCGGCTGCCGATGATCAGCTTTATCCCGACTTCCTCCGCCACGGTGAAAGCCTTGACCACGCCGGCCAGGGAGCATTCGTCGGTGATGGCGATGGCGTGGTAGCCAAGGGCCCGGGCGCGGGCCACGTATTCCCCCGGGTGGGACGCGCCGGTGAGAAAGGTGAAATTGGTGATGGTGTGAAGATGGGCGTAGGACATTCTCATGGGGCCTGGGTGTGATGTTTGAAGCCCGACGTTGTTGAAGTGCCGGCTGTGAAAAGACTCCCCTCGAACAAACAATCTCCAGGTCGCCCGAGATGGCGCGCTATCAGTGGCTCCATGCCCTTGTGCTCTTGCTCTTGCTCTTGCTTTTGCGTCAGACGTCAGACGTCAGACGCCAGACGCCAGACGCCAGACCTCAAGCGTCAAAAATCGACTAACCAAAAATCCCATGCACATACCACTCCCCGCTGCGCAGATCCCGGTACACCCACAGCACCGCGTTGTCGCTGCGCTGGGCGAGGTAATAATCCCGGGCCAGGGGATCTTCCCACCAGTGGCCGACCAGCCGCTCCGGGCCCACCGCCAGGGTCAGGTGGCCGTGCCAGTAGAGGTGCTGGCCGCGCTGCGCGATGGCGATGGGACGGGAAAACAGCCAGGCGGGGCGCAGGCTGTGGCGATGGGCGTCCGGCAATTGTTGCAGGCATCTTTCCCCGAGGCCGACGATGGCCTGGCTCAGTTCCGGCACCAGGCTGTCGCGGTAGCCGACCTTGTGCACGGCGCCTTCTCCGAGCCGCGCCTTGAGTTTTGCCAGGGTCGCCGGCAGTTCCCGCTGGTCGCCGCCGCCCTTGCCCTCGCCGGCGAAATCGAGGCGCTGGCTCGCCGCCCGCCGCGGCTGCGGGTCGATGCAGTCAAGGGCCAGGCTGTCCACCTCGAAGGGGATGGGCCTGTTGTCGAAGGTGATGATGCTGAGGTCGTACAGCAGCCGCCAGTCGTGCTGGGGAAGGTCGCTGCGGACCTCGATGGTTTCACGGCGGCGGTGAATGTCGGCGAGCTGCCAGCGGATGCGCTGGCACGCCAGCTGCCGGGTGCGGAGGAAATCCGCCAGCCGCTGCAGCAGTGTTTCGATGGCGGGCTGCAGGTGCGCCACCAGGCTTGCGGGGTGCTCGAATTCCACCCGCTCGTGGAAGATCTCCTCGGGGACATGGGTGGCCAGGGGGCGGGTGAAAAGGCTCCCCTGGGCGAAATCCCGGTCGATGTCGTAGAGGTCGGCAATGAACGCGGCGAACTCCCCGCCGAGGCGTTTGCGGAAACTGGCCAGGGCGCTCGACTGGATCTGGCGGGCGATATCCCCGAGGGTGGCAAAGCCCATGTCGAGCAGGGCCGCCACCGCCTGGGGATGATCCTGGAGCACCTGCACGGGCAGGCGGTTCAGCCGTTCGATAAAGCACCCGGGTGTTTCATCGCCGCTGATCCCGTGGCGGGCAAAGGACAGCAGCCAGGCGCCCATGGGGGTGTGGGCCAGTCCCCAGCGGGTATCGTGCCCGCGCCCCGCCAGTTCCGCCATCACTGCCTGCCAGAGGGGCTGCAAGCCGGAAAACAGCCGCAGGCAGGAGGACAGTTCCAGCCGCAGGCCGGACTGGGCGGTGGCGCGGCTGTGGTGGATGTCGATGTGGGGGCTGAAGCGGTACAGCTGGTCCCGCAGCGCCTCGAGGGCTTGCTGTTCCCGGTGGCGGTCCCGGGGGAGGATGCGGCAGCCACCGAGCAGTTGCGCGGTGGCGGTGTCCATGCCCCGGGTGATGCCGGCTGCCTCGGCTGCCCGGTTGCTGTACACCAGGGTGCGGTTTTCCGCCACGGCGAGGGGTTCGTCCCCGCTGGCGGCCGCCTCCAGTGCGGACAGTGGCAAATCCCGGATGCGCAGCGCCAGCCACAGGCGATTGCGGGGGCCATTCACGGGCGCCCTCGCGGATGGGCGAGGATCTTGCCCGCCCGGTCGGGGCCGGCGCCAGGGGCGGCGCCGTCGAGGGCGGCGTGGCCGGGCAGGGCCCGCCAGGGGGCGGGCAGGGGCAATATCAGGGGCTTTGGCTGGGTTTGCCGCAGCAGGCCTTTTTGCTTGAACAGGGTGATGGCAAGGCCAGCGGCGACCCGCTGGCTCAACAGCCGCAGCGGGGCCGGGGAGCTCTGCCTGCGCGCGGCGGAGGGGCGAAACACCGCGTAGAGCCCGGCGCCCTCGGAGGCCGCCAGCAGGCACTTGCGCAGGTCGGTGTAGCCGAGGGGTTCCTCCGGCTGCCAGGCGAGCATGGCGCCGCAGGCGGCGGTGCGGGCCAGTTCGGTAAAGCTGGGGATGAAGAGGGACTTTTTCGCCGCCTTCACCACCACCAGGCGATCGAGATCCACCCCCGCCTGGATCAGGGCCTGGCTGAAGGGTTCGGCGGGGGGATTGAGCAGCAGGATCAGGCCGGGGTGGATCGCCAGGAGTGCCGGCAGGAACAACTGCCACTCCCCCTGGAAACGTGGCTGGCACACCTCGATCAGGGCGCCGAGGGGCCAGCCACCCTGGAGCAGTTCGGCGTTGAGCTCCCCGTGGCCGGTGTCCACCACCGGCCGGGTGGCGAGGCGGCGGACACGACCGCGCCAGACGTCATCCCGGCGCAGCAATTGCTCCAGGGAGAGGGACTTGGGAGTGTCTGAACCGGGGCGCATGGGGAAATCTTTAGCTGTATGGATATACAGTATAGAGCGCCGAGCCCCGGGGGCGTCAAGGTGTTCATCCCCGGCCCATGCCGGGGATCAAGCCCCGCGGTTTTTCCCCCGTCACAGCCCCGGAGCTGTCCTCCCTTCCAGCGCCAGCAGCGCCTGTTTGCGGTGCAGCCCCCCGGCGTAGCCGGTCAGCGAGCCGTCGCTGCCGATCACCCGGTGGCAGGGTATCAGGATGCCGATGGGGTTGCGGCCGATGGCCCCGGCCACGGCGCGCACCGCGGAGGGGCGGCCGATGCGGCGGGCGATATCGCCGTAGCTGCGGGTTTGCCCGAGGGGAATTTCCAGCAGGGCGTTCCATACCTGGCGCTGGAAGTCGGTGCCCCGGGGAGCGAGGGGAAGGGTGAGAGCCAGCGGGCCGCCGGCGAAGTAGGTTTCGAGGATGCCCTGGCACGCCCCGAGGATGGGGTCGTCGTCGGCCCGCTGCCAGTCGCCGGGGGGCGGGGGGGCGTCCTGATCGAGGAAGTCGCAGCCGGTCAGGGCCTTGCCGTCGCAGGTGATGCGTATCGCGCCGAGGGCGACGAGCGGGGCGGGAAAGTCCTTGTAGCGGGTCATGGGGTTGGCTCCTCGGGGTCAGGCCGGTGATTGCCACAGATGCACGGTCATGTAGCCCCGCCAGGGCTGCCAGGGGCGGGACAGGGAAGCAGCCTCCCGGGCGTCGATGGCGCGGCCGTGGAGCCGTGACAGCGCTCCCAGCACCCCGGCATCGGCGGCGGGGAAGGCGTCGGGGTGGGCGAGGGCCCGGAGGGCGATGTACTGGGCCGTCCAGTCGCCGATGCCGGGAATGGCCAGCAGGCGGCGGATGCGGGGTTCCGGGTCCAGCCCGGGCTCCAGGAGGCCGGGATCGTCGCGGCAGGCCCGGGCAAGGGCGACGATGGCGCCGGCCCGCTGGCGGTTGATGCCAAGTGCCGCGATCCGCTCCGCTCTCTGGTCGGCGATCAAAGCGGGTGGCGGGAAGGCCCGGTCAAGATTGGCGAAGGGCGTGGTTACGGGGGTGCCGAAATGATCGACAAAACCCCCCAGCCAGCGGAGCGCGGCGGCGACGCTGATCTGTTGCCCGGCAATGGCCCGCACCGCCGCCTCGAAGCCATCGACACAGCCGGGCAGGCGCAGGCCCGGTCGCCAGTGGGGCGTATCGCCGAGGGCGGCCTGGATGTCGGCGGGGCTTTGGTTGAGATCGAGAAAGTGACCGACCCGGTTGCGGATCATGGCGAGGGCGGGCAGCAGAGGCTGGGCGAGCCTGACGCCGATGCACTGGCGGTGCGCCCGGTGGGTGATTTCCAGCCAGCCGTGGCGCGGCTGGCCCGCGGGGTCGACGAGGCTGACCACCCGCCGATAGTGATGGCTGTCCACCTCTTCCACCCCGGCAAGTGCCCGGCGGGCAAGGTAAGCCATCAGGGCGTCCCAGTCATAGGGCGGGCGGTAGCCCAGCTCGAGGTAAAATCCCTCTGTATCCGGGGGGGCGCGTCCCCGGCGGAAACGGGAAGGTGGCAGTTGGTAGTGCTGGCGAAAACTCCCGTTGAAGCGCTGCAGGCTGGTGAAGCCGGCGGCCAGGGCGATTTCGATCATGGGCAGCCCCGTGTCGGCGAGCAACTGCCGGGCGAGCAACAGGCGTCGGGACTGGTGATAGTGGTGGGGGCTGACGCCGAACTCGGCGCGGAAGATCCGCCGCAGATAGCGGCTGCCGATGCCAAGGCGCGCCGCCAGCTGTTCCAGGGAGAGGTGCTCCAGAAAGCCCTTGTCCATCAACTCCCGGGCGGCGTGGGCCAGGTTGCGGCCGCTGTCCAGGGGGGCGTGGCCCGGGGCGATCTCCGGGCGACAGCGCAGGCAGGGACGGTAGCCGGCCTTTTCCGCCGCGGCGGCGCTGGGGAAAAACAGGGTATTCGCGGCCTTGGGGGTGCGCACCCGGCAGATGGGCCGGCAGTAGATACCGGTACTGGTGACAGCCACGAAAAACCGGCCATCGAAGCGGGGATCGCGGCTCAGCAGGGCGGCGTAGCAGCTGTCGTGGGTGAGTTCCATGGCCCCATCATAGCCCCTGGCAAGGGGGATGGCTGTCCGTTTTCGGAACTGATGTTTTGCCGCCCGGGGCCTGTTGCCGCCGTGCCAGGGGTAATTCCCCGCGTCCCCGTCCCGGCGTACCATGGGCGCAGATTCCGGGGGATGATTATGATCAGGTTGTTATTGGCGCTTGTTGTTGTGGCCCTGGCCGCCTACATGGTGGTGGGCCGGCAGCCGGAGAAGGAGGGCGGGGCCCCGGTACCGCGGGTGGAGGAACTGGACAGGGCCCGGGCGGTGAGCGATCAACTGGAGCGGGATGCGGAGGCGAGGGCCAAAAAGCTGGAGGAGGTACTGGCTCCTTAATCCTCAATCGCAGTACTGGCGGACCTCCCGGGCCACCTCGTCGCGCCAGGCCTGCAATTCCTCGTCGGGCAGTATCCGGTAGGCGTTGGTGGTTTCGTCCCACACCTTGACCCTCGGCTTGTCGGCCAGTTCGCGCTGGGTCTTCAGGGCCTTGTCGCAACGGGCCTGGTTTTTTTCGTCCTCGGCCCGGGCCCGGGCCTTGGCGGCGTCATCCCCTTCAGCGGCCTGTTTGTCCGGGGTTTTGGGATCGGCGGCTGGCGTGGCCGTCTCCCCTGGGGCGCTGGCGTCCTGCCCGGGGGCGTCGTCCTTGCTGGACTGCCCGGTGCGCAGGTTCAGGGTCTCGGCGGCGGTGCCGGCGGGGGGCTGGGCGGAGTAGTGGGTGACGCCGTCCTTGTCGACCCATTTGTAGAATTTGGCGGCCTCGGCGCCGATCGAGATCAGCGCCAGCATCAGCAGGGCGGGGGCCAGCATTCTCGTCACGGTGGCGATTCCTTGTGGCGTGTTCGGGGTCCGCGGCATTGGCTGGCGAATGTCGTGGGCGTGGTTCGCCACATCGGCAGAATCGCCACCAAGGCCTTGCACAGTCGTTATGAAACCTAGGTTAGCACGCTTTGCCGGGCGCGGCGCAACCCTCGGCAGCAGGCCGGCGCCGAGGGATGACCGCCGGGTGGATCAATGGTTGACTAATCGTCGCAAAGTGCTAAAGTTTCGCGCCTGCCGGTTCGCCGGCGGCTTTCTGGCTTGATGCCATTACCAGATGGGCGTGAACGGCGCTCGCTGGTCATCGACAGACGGGAACCACCAACCAGTGGTCCCGATGCGGTCTGAACCCGGCCCTCGTGCCTGACCGTGTGTTGCCCTCGCAAACCTGTGATGCACAGCGATCTTGGTTCCCCCGTCAAGGCTCGGCCCTGTTTTCAAACTGAGAGGGTGAATCACAGTGGAACTACTATCTGGCGGCGACATCCTGATCCGTGCCCTGCACGACGCGGGTGTCAAGCATATCTGGGGCTACCCCGGCGGGGCGGCACTGCATATCTACGATGCCATTTTCCGGCAGGACAAGGTCAACCATATCCTGGTGCGCCACGAGCAGGCCGCGGTCCACGCCGCCGATGCCTATGCCCGCGTCACCGGCGAGGTGGGGGCGGTGCTGGTCACGTCCGGGCCCGGTGCTACCAATGCCATCACCGGCATTGCCACCGCCTACATGGATTCCATCCCCCTGGTGGTGATCTCCGGTCAGGTAACCCAGGACAAGATCGGTGACGACGCCTTTCAGGAAACCGACATGATCGGTATTTCCCGCCCCATCGTGAAGCACAGCTACATGGTCAAGCGTCAGGAGGACATCGCCGAGACCATCGCCAAGGCCTTCTACGTGGCATCCAGCGGGCGCCCCGGGCCCGTGGTCGTCGACATTCCCAAGGATGTCACTGATCCCAATCACAAGGTTCCCTACAAGTATCCCGAGAAGGTGCGCATCCGCTCCTACCAGCCCACCACCAAAGGCCATTCCGGGCAGATCAAGCGCGCCGTCAAGACCCTGCTCGGCGCCAAGCGCCCGGTGATCTACGCCGGTGGCGGGGTCATCATGGCCAAGGCTTCCGAGCAGCTGCGCCAGCTGGCGCGGATGCTCAACTTCCCGGTCACCAATACCCTCATGGGCCTTGGCAGCTACCCGGGCAGCGATCGCCAGTTCCTCGGCATGCTGGGCATGCACGGCACCTTCGAATCCAACACCGCCATGCACCACGCCGACGTGATCCTCGCCGTGGGCGCCCGCTTCGACGACCGGGTCACCAACACCCCGGCGAAGTTCTGCCCCGGCGCCACCATCATCCATATCGACATCGATCCCACGTCGATCTCCAAGACCATCCAGGCGGATATCCCCATCGTCGGTTCCTGCGATGCGGTGCTGCAGGAGATGATCGAGCAGATCAATGACTCCGGCAAAAAGCCCGACGACAAGGCCATTGCCGCCTGGTGGGAGCAGATCGACGAGTGGCGTGCCCGCCACGGTCTCTACACCGCGCCGCGCCACGGTGCCAGCGGCGGCGAGATCATCAAGCCCCAGGATGTGATCAAGGTGTTGCACCGGGTGACCGAAGGCAAGGCCTACGTCACCTCCGACGTGGGCCAGCACCAGATGTTCGCCGCCCAGTACTACCTGTTCGACAATCCCCGCCAGTGGGTGAACTCCGGCGGCCTCGGCACCATGGGCTTCGGCCTGCCGGCGGCCATGGGCGCCAAAATGGCGTTTCCCGAGGCCGATGTGGCCTGTGTCACCGGGGAGGGCAGCATCCAGATGTGTATCCAGGAGTTGTCGAGTCTCACCCAGCACCAGTTGCCGGTGAAGATCATCAACCTCAACAACCAGGCCCTTGGCATGGTCAAGCAGTGGCAGGACATGCAGTACGGCAGCCGCTATTCCCATATCCTCTACGAGGATTCGCTGCCCGACTTCGTCAAGCTCGCCGAGGCCTACGGCCACGTGGGCATGAAGGTGACCCGCTTCGAGGACCTGGAAGCCGCCATGGCCGAGTGCTTTGCCATGAAGGATCGCACCGTGTTTCTCGACGTCTACGTGGATCCGACGGAACACGTCTATCCCATGCACGTGGCGCCCAACGGCTCCATGCGCGATCTGTGGCTGAGCAAGACGGAGCGCACCTGATGAGACGCATTATTTCGATCCTGCTGGAAAACGAGCCCGGTGCCCTGTCCCGGGTGGTCGGCCTGTTTTCCCAGCGCGGTTACAACATCGATACCCTGACCGTGGCTCCCACAGAGGACCAGACCTTGTCGCGGCTGACTCTCACCACCCACGGCGACGACAAGATCATCGAGCAGATCACCAAGCAGCTGAACAAGCTGATCGACGTGGTGAAGGTGATGGACCTGTCCGAAGGCCCCCACATCGAGCGGGAGCTGATGCTTATCAAGGTGCGCGCCGGCGGTGCCCAGCGCGCCGAGGTGAAGCGCTGCGTGGATATCTTTCGCGGTCAGATCGTCGATGTCAGCCCCGCCGGCTACACCGTGCAGGTGACCGGCAGCAGCGACAAGCTGGACGCCTTCATCGCCGCCCTGCCGGAAGGGGATATCGTCGAGGTGGTGCGCAGCGGGGTGTCCGGCCTCTCCCGCGGTGAAAAATCCCTGCGCCTGTAACCCCCGTTACCGGCGCTAAAATCCGATCCATTGACAACGCAACAGGTGAATACCATGCAAGTTTTTTACGATAAGGACTGTGACATTTCCATCATCCGCGGCATGAGCGTCGCCATCGTAGGTTACGGCTCCCAGGGCCATGCCCACGCCCTGAACCTCAAGGACTCCGGTGTGGAAAACGTCACGGTCGCCCTGCGCAAGGGCTCCGCGTCCTGGAAAAAGGCCGAGAACGCCGGCCTGAAAGTGGCCGAGATCGAGGACGCCGTGAAGGGCGCCGACCTGGTGATGATCCTCGCCCCCGACGAGCACCAGCGGGATATCTACAACACCAGCATCGCCCCCAACCTGAAGGAAGGCGCGACCCTGGCCTTTGCCCACGGCCTCAACATCCACTTCCAGCTGATCGTGCCCCGCCCCGACCTGGACGTGATCATGATCGCCCCCAAGGGCCCCGGCCACACCGTGCGCAGCACCTACGTGGAAGGGGGCGGCGTGCCCACCCTGATCGCCATCTACCAGAACACCTCCGGCCGCGCCAAGGATGTTGCCCTGTCCTACGCCAGCGCCAACGGCGGCGGTCGCTCCGGCATCATCGAGACCAACTTCCGCGAAGAGACCGAGACCGACCTGTTCGGCGAGCAGGCGGTTCTCTGTGGCGGCGCCACCGCGCTGGTCCAGGCGGGTTTCGAAGTGCTGGTGGAAGCGGGCTACGCCCCGGAGATGGCCTACTTCGAGTGTCTCCATGAGCTCAAGCTGATCGTCGACCTGATGTACCAGGGCGGTATCGCCGACATGCGCTATTCCATCTCCAACACCGCGGAGTTCGGCGACTACATGACCGGCCCCCGGATCATCACCGAGGAGACCAAGGCCGAGATGCGTCGGGTGCTGAAGGATGTGCAGGAAGGCCGCTTCGTCCACACCTTCATGCTGGACAACCAGGCGGGCAACCCCATCCTCAAGTCCAAGCGTCGCATCGGTGCCGAGCACCCCATCGAGGAAGTGGGCGCCAAGCTGCGGGCCATGATGCCCTGGATCGGTGCCAACAAGCTGGTGGACAAGAGCAAGAACTGATTGTCGGGGAATGGCGCCGGGGGACGGTCTCCCCGGCGCCGGACCTTGGCTTGATGGGATGCGCCGGATAACGGCGCATTTTTTCTTCTCCCTTTCCCCTTTCTCCTGTTGCCCCCTGTCCGCTGTCCTCACACCCGCAGGATATGCTTGCCGCTCCCCTTGCCCGCCAGCATGTCGAGAAATGCCCGGGGCGCCTGTTCCAGGCCGTCGGTGATTGTCTCCCGCAGGGTGATTTCACCAATTCCCACCATCGCCGCCAGCTCCGCGTGGGCCTGGGCGTAATCCTCGGTGAAGTCGAACAGGCGAAAGCCCCGGATGGTCAGCGCCCCCATCAGTACCCGGCGAAAATGGGCGAAGGTGATGGGGTCGTTGTCCTGGTAATGGGCGATCAGGCCGCACAGGGCCACGCGGCCAGCGTCCCGCATCAGGGCCAGCACCGGGTCGAGGGTCCTGGCGCCGACGTTCTCGAAGTGGGCGTCGATGCCGCTGCCCGTCACCGCGGCGAGTTCGCCTTGCAGGTCGGCGGCACGGTGATCCACGCAGGCGTCGAAACCCAGTTCCTCCACCACCCCCCGGCATTTGTCCGGCCCGCCGGCAATGCCCACCACCCGGGCGCCGATCTTCTTGGCCAGTTGGCCGGCAATGCCACCCACCATGCCGGCGGCGGAGGAGATCGTCAGGGTCTCGCCGGCCCGCAGGGCCAGCACCCGGTTGATGCCGACCCAGGCGGTGAGCCCCGAGGTGCCGAGAATACTCAGGTGGACACTGTCGGAGACCCCGGGGATGGGGGTGATGGCCTCGAGGCCGTCGGCGGCCACGCAGTCGAGGGCCTGCCAGCCGCTTTCGCCCTTGATTTTGTCCCCGGGGGAGAAGCGGGGATCCCCCGACTCGACAACCTCCCCCACGAAGCGGCCCACCACGATGCCGTCGCCCCAGCGGGGATCAGGCCCCTGCCAGCCCCGCATCATGCCCACCAGGTAGGGGTCGAGGGAAAAGTAGCGGGGCCTGACCAGCACCTGGCCGGGGCCGGGGGAGGGCACCTCACACTGTTCGAGGGCAAAATCCCCGGCGCTCAACTGCGCGCCGGGCTTGCGGGTCATGCGGATACGGGGGGTGGTCGCCATGGATTGGAGCTCCTGGATTGGGTGATAGTTATAGATTGGTGAACAGGGCGTATCTCAAGCTCTTGCGTCTGACGTCAGACCTCAAAGACTCAACCCCCCATCCACGATGATCGTCTGCCCGGTGATATAGGCCGAGCGGGGCGAGGCGAGGAAGACCACCGCCTCGGCGATGTCCTCCCCTTCGCCGAACTTCTTGAGGGGCACCCGCTTGCGCTGGTTTTCCCATACCTCGGGGCTGAACAGGGTCTCCTGGAAGGCGCCGCCAAGGCCCGCGTTGATGATGCCGGGGGCCACCGAGTTGGCGCGGATACGGTAGCGTCCCTCCTCCTTGGCGATGGCCCGGCACAGTACCTCGATGCCCGCCTTGGGCACCGCCGAGAGGGCGTCCCCGGGGGGGAAGTGGTAGGGGGCGAAGGACACCACGGCCACCAGGGAGCCGCCCCCCTGGCGGCGAAAGAGGGGGATCACCGCCCGCACCAGGCGGGTGAAGCCGCACAGCTCGATGTCGATCACCCAGTCCCAATCCTTCTGCTCGATCTGGGACACGAAGGGCTGCTCGATGGGGGCGCCGCTGGCGAATACCACGGTGCCGATGTGGCCGAAGCGGGCGGCGGCGCGATCCACCACCCCTTGCACGGCGTCCGCGTCGCGCACGTCCAGGGCGCAGTAGTCGGAGGGGGTGTCGCCGAGGCTGGCCTGCAGTTGCCGGGCGGCCTCCCCGTTGCGGTGGTAGGTGAAGAATACCCCGTCCCACTCCCGGGCCAGGGCTTCGCAGATGGGGCGACCGAGGCCGCCGCTGCCGCCGATCACCAGGGCCGCGCCCCGCGGGGCTTTTTCGCTGTCTGTCATGGTGCTGTTCCTGTTATCCGTGATCCATGCCCGGTGGCCCGGGGCGATCGCCAGCAACGGCGTCTGGGGCCGGGACGCTGTCTTGGCTGCCAATGTCTGGGCTGCCACCAATGTCTGTGCTGTCAATGGTACGCTAGACTCGGCCCTGCTGTCGGCCCTAGCCAAAGATAGGTGAGGGGCACGGGCCTGCTGCGGACACTTCCCCAACCATAACAACGAAGGACCTTGCGATGATTCTGCTGAATGTGAGCCTTGCGGCCCAACAGGGCCAGGACGATGCGGTGAAATCCCTGCTGCTCGAAACCATGACCGCCTCCCAGGCGGAAGATGGCTGCATCCTGTACCGGTTTACCGCCGACCTGACCGAACCCGGGGTGTTTCATCTGGTCGAGATGTGGCGTGATGAAGCGGCCCTGCTGGCCCACCTGAAGGGCCCCGTCCTGCGGGGCTTCATCGAGCGTCTACAGGCTTCGGGCACGTTGCTGTCGTCAACCGCCTGGCGCGGGGACATGTCACCCTACCAGGTGCCACGCTAGTCATGGCGGCCTCGCTCAATCCCGACGCCAACGCCGCCGTCCGGGCGGCCATCGACAGCGCCATCGCCGAGCGCGGCGAGATCGGCATCCAGGTGGCCGCCTACCATCGGGGCCAGCTGGTGATCGACACCTGGGGCGGCATCGCCGATCCCGCCACCGGCCGGCCGGTGGATGGCGACACCCTGTTCAACGTGTTCTCCGTCACCAAGGCGGTGGCTGCCACGGCCATTCATATCCAGGCGGAGAAGGGGCTGCTCGATTACGACGCCCCCATCGCCGACTACTGGCCCGAATGGGGCTGCAACGGCAAGGAGAAGGCCACCGTGCGGGATGCCCTGACCCACCGTACCGGCACCCCCCAGATGCCGGAGGGCACCACCCCGGAATCCATCTGCGACTGGGATGCCACCGTCGCCGCCATCGCCGGGCTCCGGCCCCTGTTCCCGGTGGGCTCGGTGCCCGCCTACCAGTCCCTGTCGTTTGGCTGGATTCTGGGGGAGATCGTGCGCCGCACCGACCCGGCGCGGCGCCCCTTCGGGGAGTTCATCCGGGACGAGTTGTGCGCGCCCCTCGGCATCGACGATCTCTGGGTGGGCATTCCCGACGCCGTCGAGGGCCGTGTCGCCAGGCTGGTGAACGCCGATGCCAGGGCTCCCAAGCCGCCAGAAGATTCCCTGTTTGCCAAGTCGTTACCCAATACTGTTCAGCTGATTCCTGAAGTGTTTGAGCGGCCCGACGTGCGCCGCGCCTGTATCGCCGGCGTGGGGGGTATCTTCACCGCCCGGGCCGAGGCCCGCTTCTGGGCGCTGCTGGCGGGGCGGGGCACCCTCGATGGGGTGCGGCTGTTGTCCCCCGAGCGGGTGGACGCCGCCTGCGTGCCCCGCCCCGGGGATCAACCGGACCCGGTGTACTTCAACGCGGTGATGCCGTTAAGTCAGGGGGGCTACTGGATGCGCTCCGAAGCCATGCCCTTTGTCGCCATGATGCAGGGGACACGGACTATCTGCTGCCCGGGGGCCGGGGCCTCCATCGGCTGGGCGGACCCGGACACCGGGCTTGCGGTGGCGTTCTGCCACAACCGCATGATGCGGCCGAGGAGCAACGAGGAGCATCCCTTCCACGGCATCGCCCAGGTCATCCACGGGGTGCTTGGGCTGTCCTGACATTCGATCCATAGCGAGGATAACCAGGGGACATGGACACATTTGACTATGTGATCGTGGGGGGCGGCACCGCTGCCTCCATCATTGCCTTTCGCCTTTCCGAGCAAGGCCATCGTGTGTGCGTGCTGGAGGCGGGGCCGCCGGACAGCAACCCCTATATCCGGGTGCCCGCGGGCTTTGTGAAAACCCTGTTCGACCCCAGGGTCACCTGGCAGTACAGCTACGAGCCCTCGCCGGCCACCAACAACCGCGCCATCCAGGTCACCCAGGGCAAGACCCTCGGCGGCTCCAGCTCGGTTAACGGCATGGTCTACAACCGGGGCCAGGGCGCGGACTTCGACCACTGGGCGGCCCTCGGCAACCCGGGCTGGACCTATGCCGAGGTGCTGCCCTACTTTCGCCGCAGCGAGACCCGCATCGGCCCCGGGGACGATCGCTACCGGGGCCGGGCGGGGCCCCTCCGGGTGACCACCCAGCCCTGGTCCAGCGAGTTGGTGTCCGCTTTTGTCGAAGCGGCCCAGGGGGAAGGCCACCCCTTCAACCCGGACTACAACGGGGCCGTCCAGGAGGGGGTCGGTTATTACCAGAGCACCATTTACCGGGGCCGGCGCCAGAGCACCGCGAGCGCCTTCCTTCGCCCCGCCGTGCGCGCCGGTCGTGTCGATGTTCGCACTCGCTGCCTCGCCACCCGGATTGTGTTGGAGGGCCGCCGGGCGACCGGGGTGGAGTACCTCCGGGAGGGGCGGGCGGAGCCCCTGCGGGTGATGGCGGGGCGGGAGCTGATCGTCAGCGCCGGCACACTCAATACCCCCAAGCTCTTGCAACTCTCGGGGATCGGCCCCGCGGATCTGCTGCGGCGCCACGGGGTGCCGGTACACCACCCCCTGCCGGGGGTGGGGGAGAACTTCCGCGACCACTACAGCCCGCGCCTGGTGATGCGGGGCAGGGCGGGGGTGGATACCCTCAACGCCCACGTCAAGGGCCTGCCGCTGGTGGCGCAGATCATCCGGTGGCTTGTCGGCAAGCCCAGTGTGCTGAGTCTGAGTCCCGCCCTGGTCCATGTGTTCGGCAAGACCTATGCGGATCTGCCCAGCCCCGATTACTCCCTGGTCTACACCCCCGGTAGCTACAGGCAGGGTTTTATCGGCGTGCTCGACGACTTCCCGGGGATGACCTGCGGCGCCTGGGTAATGCGCCCCAAAAGCGCCGGCTACGTGCGCATCAGCGGCGCCGACCCGCACCTGCCGCCGCTGGCCAATCCCAATTACCTGGCGGACGAGGACGACTGCCAGCGGCTGGTGAAGGCCCTGAAGGCGGCGCGGCGCATCCTCGCCTCGGAGCGGCTGGCGCCCTTTGTGGACGGCGAGATATTCCCCGGCGCCGAGGTCGGCTCCGACGCGGATCTGCTGGCTTTTGCCCGCGCCTATGGGGTCAGCTCCTACCACCTCGTGGGCTCCTGCAAGATGGGCCCGGCCAGCGATCCCCTGGCGGTGGTGGATCATCGCCTGCGGGTCCACGGCCTCGACGGGCTGCGGGTGGCGGATGCCTCCATCATGCCCACCATGACCTCCTCCAACACCTACGCGCCCACCATGATGATCGCCGAGAAGGCGGCGGAGATGATTTTGGGTCTGACGTCTGACGCGTGACGCTTGGCGTTGGGGGGGGCTGGTGGCAAGCGACACTATCCGAAGATAGGTGCCCTTTCCGACCCCCGGGGCAATCATACCGCTATACTCAAAAGCCCCTTCGCGGCCGCCCTCGCCGGCCCGCCACCCAACCTTGAAATGGAGCAGCCATGGATTTTGAACTGAACGAAGAGCAGCGCGCGTTCCGCGATGTCATTCGCCGCTGGGTGAATGCCGAGTGCCCGAAGGACTGGATGCGGGAACTGGAAAAGGACGAGGAAAACTATCCCCTCGCCCTGTGGGACAAGATCGCCGAGCAGGGCTTCTTCGGCATCGGCATCCCGGAGGAGTGGGGTGGCCTTGGCGGCGACGTGGTGATGCAGATGATCTTCGCCCGGGAGTTCGCCCGCACCGCCGGCGGCCTGCTCTGGGTATGGGGTCTCACCTCCTTCGGCGGCGCCAAGACCATCAGCCTGGTGGGCACCGACGAACAGAAGCAGCGCTGGCTGCCCGCCATGGCGGAGGGCAAGCTCCGGGTATCCCTCAGCATGACCGAGCCCGACGGCGGCACCGATGTGCTGGGCGCCATGAAAACCGTGGCCCGGAAGGTGGACGGCGGCTGGATTCTCAACGGCGCCAAGATGTGGACCACCGCCGCCAAGGTGGCGGATCGCCTGCTGGTGCTGGCCCGCACCGACAAGAACGTCGAGAAGAAGCACCAGGGCCTCACCATGTTCTTCGTCGACGCCAAGACCCCCGGCATCACCGCCTCCCTGCTGCCCAAGCTCGGCATGCGCGCCATGGGTTCCTGCGAGGTGCATTACGAGGACGTGTTCGTGCCCGACGAGGACGTGCTGGGTGAGCCCGGCAAGGCCTGGTACAGCATGCTGCCCACCCTCAACAACGAGCGCATCATGGTGGGCGCCCAGTGTCTCGGCGCCATCGATGGGGTGCTCGAGGATGCGGTGCAGTACATGAAGGAGCGCAAGGCCTTCGGCAAGATCATCGGCCAGTTCCAGATTCTCCAGCACTATGTGGCCGACATCGCCACCTGGCAGCAGACCACCGAACTCTTGCTCTACTACGTCGCCACCCTGCAGTCCCAGGGCAAGGAATGCGGTGTCCAGGCCAATATGTTGAAGATGGTGGCCACCGAGAATGCCTGCAAGGCCGCCGATCTCGGCATCCAGATCTTGGGTGGCATGGGCTACTCCGCCGAAACCGATATGCAGCGCTACTGGCGCGACCACCGCATCCTGCGCATGACCCCCATCTCCAACGAGATGGTGCGCAACAGCATCGCCGAGAGCCTCGGTCTACCCCGCTCGTTCTGAGCGGCGGGCCTTGGCCGCGCACCTGACCGAGCCGTGGCGGAAGATTCCGCCACGGCTTTTTTGCAAGCGCGGTTTGCCCCGGCTCCGGGTACCGCCAACCCCTTATCACGTCGCCGTCCCATAACCGGGGTGGCGGCTCGCCACCACAAGGGCGATACAGTGCCAAATACCCTGACCCATCCGCTGCTCGCGAAGTGGGCGCTGCTCCTGGTGTCCATCCTGTCCATCATGGCGGGCACCTCCCTGGCGCCCGCCCTGCCCATCATTCAGGACGCCTTCGCGGGGCAGGCCAACGTCGAGGTGTTGACCCGCCTGGTGCAGACCACCCACGCGCTTTTCATTGTTCTGGCGGCGCCCCTCGCCGGCGCGGCGGCCGATCGCTTCGGGCGCAAGAAGCTGCTGGTATTCGCCCTCGGTCTCTACGCCTTGAGCGGCGTGTCCGGCTACTTCGCCGGGAGTCTCACGTCCCTGTTGGCGGGGCGGGCATTACTCGGGGTTGCCATTGCCATCAGCGCCACCACCGCCACGGCGTTGATCGCCGACTATTTCGAGGGCCCGGAGCGGGCCGGCCTGATGGGGCTGCAGATGGCATCAACCACCGTGGGGGCGGTGATCTGCCTCGCCCTCGGCGGCTACCTGGCGGATATCGGCTGGCGCGAACCCTTCCTGATTTATTTGTTTGCCGCGCTGCTGCTGCCCCTGGCGATCGCGGTGCTGGTGGAGCCGTCGCGCCACGGGGCGCCCCACGGCGGCGCGGCCAATGTCGCCGGTCGCTGGCTGATAGGCATCGTGCTGGTGGTGGCCTTTCTCGGCAGCGTGGTGATGTACTCCATTGCCGTGCAGGTGCCGTTTTACCTGCGCCAGGTTTTCCAGCTGGGCGGGTTTGGCTCGGGCCTGGTGATTGCCAGTGGCACCGTCTTCGCGACCCTGGCCTCACTGGGATACGTCCGTGCCCGCCGGCATGCCCACTATCCCGGGCTGTTTGCCGCCAGCTTTCTGTTGATGGGTGTCGGTTTTCTGTTGATAGCGCGGGCCGATACGGTGCCCCTGGTGGTGGTCGGACTGTGCCTGACCGGCACATCCACCGGCCTGCAGATGCCGACCCTCAACAACTGGTTGACCGACCTGGCCTCCAGCGCGGTGCGGGGCAAGGTGCTCGGCGCCCTGACCACGGCGTTGTTCCTCGGCCAGTTCGTGTCGCCGCTGGTGCTCACGCCACTGTTGGCGCGGCTGTCCTACTCGGCGTTTTTTGCCGCCCTCGGTTTCGCCATGCTGGTGCTTTGGCTGGTCCTGTTGGCAGCGCGGGGGGCCCTTGCGCGGTTGAGCGCGGAGACGGAGCGACAGGCCCGGGCCGGCGCGCCGGGGCAGGGATAGCGGCGCCCGAGAAATTCCTGAACCCGGGGTTAAGTGTGCCGGGGTAAGCGGGTATGATAGGTCCCCGCCAGGGGGCGAGCGGCCAACACCCCGATAAACACCAGTCCGGTATTTCACCGCAGAAGGAGGATAAGTACATGAGAGCAATCATTACCGGTTGCGCCGGAGGCATCGGCCTCGCGGCGGCCAAGCGAATTCACGAGGAAGCGGTGGCCCGCGGTGAAAAGTCCCAGCTGCTGCTGGTGGATATCGCCCGGGAGCCTCTGGAGAAGGCCGGCCAGGCGCTGGCCGCCATGGGCGCCGAGGTGAAAACCTTTGTGGGCGACCTGTCCGACGTGGAGGTGCCCGCCCGCATCGTCGCGGCCGCCAAGGAGGCCTTCGGCGGCCTCGATGCCCTGATCAGCAACGCCGGCATCATCGCCCGCGGCACCCTGCTGGACATGAGCGTCGAGGATTTCGACCGTGCCATGGCCATCAACACCCGCGCCACCTGGCTGCTGGGCAAGGCCGCCTTCCCGCTGTTGGCGGAGTCCCGGGGCTGCATCGTCGCCACCGGCTCCATATCCGGCGAGCAGGCCACCCCGACCCTCGGCGCCTACAGCGCCAGCAAGGCGGCACTGATCATGCTGATCAAGCAGATGTCCATCGACTGGGGCCCCCAGGGTGTCAGGGCCAACTGCGTGTCCCCCGGCTCCACCCACACCGCCATGACCGATGCCCGCTATTCCAACCCGGACCTGCGCGCCGATGCCGAGGCCCGCAACCCCATCCGCATCGTCGGCCAGCCGGAGCACCAGGCCGCCGCCATCGCCTTCCTGGCAAGCCCCGGCGCCGCCTATATCAACGGCGTCAACCTGGTGGTGGACGGCGGCATGTCCAACAACCTGATGGTGGCCTCCGCCCTCGGCGATCCCTGGAAAAAGTAACCACCAGACGGCAGCCCGGCGGTGCCGGGCTGCCCGGTCCCTTGGCTATCGAAGGATAGTATTGATGGCCGCCCCTCTGTTTCAGTATCGCCCGCAGCCTGTCAGGCGCCCGATAATTCCAGTCACGGCGATTCAAGGTCACAGTCAATGAACACCAACACTGCAGTACCCGCTCCCCAGGCGTCCGTGGAATCTCACCCCGTCTATTCCGGCGAGGATCCCCGCCGCTTTCGTATCAATGTCACCACCATAGGCGATCTGCTGCTCAGCGCCGCGGATCGCCACGGCGACAAGCCGGCGTTGATCTTTCCCGACGAGACGGTCAGCTACAACCAGCTGGCGGAGCGGGCATTGCACGCTGCCCGGGGGCTCCAGGCCCTCGGCGTCGGGAACCGCGACCACGTGGGCATCCTCATGCACTCCTGCGTGCGCCTCGCCGAGATGTTCTTTGCGGTGAGCCTGTGCGGCGCCGTGCCGGTGACCATCAATCCCCGCTACCGGCCGTCCGAGCTGGCCTACCTGATCGAGAACGCCGATCTGGTGACGGTGGTCACCAGCGACGAGCTCGGCGAGCAGGTGGATTTTGTCGCGCGCCTCGCGGAGGCGCTGCCCGGTGTGGCGGACCAGCCCGATCCCCTCAAGCTGTCCCTCGCGGCCACCCCTCGGCTGCGCAACTTGCTGGTCACCGGCTCCTCTGCCCCGGCGGGATTCATTCACCAGCGGCAGTTCGACGCCCTTGCCGAAACGGTCGATGAAATCGCCGTCCACCACGCCCGGGTGCGCACCCGGGTGCGGGACACGGGCCTTATCCTCTACACCTCCGGCACCACCGCCAACCCCAAGGGGTGCCTGTTGAGCCACGAGGCGATGGTGCGCAACGCCATGGCCACGGTGCGCCACCGCTACCTACTCAATGCCGACGATATTGCCTTCTCGGCACTACCGCTCTATCACATCGCCGCCCTGAAGCCGATGCTGGGGATGCTGGAAGTGGGCGGCACCTTTGTCGCCCAGGGCCATTTCGAGCCCGGTGAATGCCTGAGGATGATGGAACAATACCGCGTCACCGCTGTTTTCCTGCCCTTCGTCACTTTCCTCCAGGGCCTGCTCTACCACCCGGATTTCGCCACCACCGATCTGTCCAGCGTGCGCATCATGAACAGCTGCTTCGCCGCCCAGCCGAAATCCGTCGGCGAGGCCTACCGCAAGGCGATGCCCGGCACCATGCAGATGGGTACCTTCGGCATGACCGAGGCCAGCGGCTTCGTCGCCACCGGGGTGTGGGGCATGGACGAAGAGCTCGGCTACACCCGCCTCGGCCTGCCGCTGCTGGGGGTGGAAGTGCGCATCGTCGATGCCGAGACCGGACAGGATGTGGGCACCGATGTCCACGGGGAAGTGCTGGTGCGGGGGTTCAACCTGTTCGACGGCTATTACAGGGATCCGGTGAAAACCGCCGAGGCCCTGGATGCCGACGGCTGGTTCCACACCGGGGATATCGGCTCCCTCGACGGCAACGGCCATATCATGTTCCACGGCCGCCTCAAGGACATGCTCAAGGTGGGGGGCGAGAACGTCGCCGCCGCCGAGATCAAGGAGGTACTCACCCGCCACCCGGCGGTCAAGCTCGCCCAGGTGGTGGGCATCCCCGATGCCAAATACGCCGAGGTGCCGGCGGCCTTCGTCGAGCTGGCCCCCGGCCAGACCGCCACCGAGCAGGAGCTGGTCGACCTGTGCAGGCGGGAGATCGCCGGCTTCAAGGTGCCCCGCCATGTGCGTTTCGTCACTGAATGGCCCATGTCGGCGTCGAAGATCCAACGTTTCAAACTGCGCCGCGAACTGATCGAGGAACTCGGCATCGATCCCGAGGCGCCATGATTCACCCCCAGCAGGACACCCCATGCCCACGAGCCTGAAAACCCGCCACATCGCCGGACACCGGGTCCGCCTGGTGGCCAGCGAGGGGGGCGATACCGCCCGTCCGTCGGTGGTATTGCTCCACGGTGGCGGCCAGACCCGCCATGCCTGGAACCGCCTCGCCAAGACCCTGGTGAGTGCGGGCTACCATGTGCTGTCCCTTGATCTGCGTGGCCACGGTGACAGCGACTGGGCACCGGATGGCGACTATTCCAGCGACGCCTTCATGGCGGATATCCGCGCCGTGCTGGCGGAACTGCCGGATCGCCCGGTGCTGGTGGGCGCCTCCCTCGGCGGGCTGATGTCCCTGCTCACCGTGGGCGAAAGCGAGGAGCCCACCGCCCGCGCGCTGGTGCTGGTGGACGTCACGCCCCGCATCGACATGGCCGGGCGGGCGCGGATCATCGGCTTCATGCGGGACAACATCAAGGGCTTTGCCAGCCTCGACGAGGCAGCCGACGCCGTGTCCGCCTACCTGCCCCACCGCCCGCGCCCGAAAAACCCCGCCGGTCTTATGCGCAATCTGCGCCTCAAGGACGATGGCCGCTATTATTGGCACTGGGATCCGGGGTTTTTCGAGGGCGCCAACGCCACCCACACCGACCCCGAATCCCGCTATACCGCCGCCGCTCGCCGGGTACGCATTCCCACCCTGCTGGTGCGGGGGGAGCACAGCGAACTGGTGAAGGAGGAGGGCGTTCGCCACTTCCTCGAGGTGATCCCCGGCGCGGAATATGTGGATGTCGGCGGTGCCCGCCACATGGTGGTGGGCGACAACAACGACGCCTTTGCCGATGCCGTGCTGGCCTTTCTCGGGCGCCTGGAACCGGGGGTTGAACGCTCCACCTGAGACTGTGCCCCGGCCTTCGGCTCCGATAACTCCGCCTCTTGCAACCTGAAACCAATAAGGAACCCGATACATGACAACCCCCTCTCTCGAACAGGAACGCGCCACCCTTCAGGCCTGGCTGGCGGCGAAAATACCCGAATCGGAAGGGCTCGCCATCGCCGATCTCGGCGAGGCCAAGGGCGGCGGCTGGTCGGCGCGCATCCTGTTCGCGAGTGTTGCCTACCGCGCCGCTGGCAAGGACATCGGGCGGGAACTGGTGGTGCGCTTCCTGCCGGATTATCACCTTTTCCTCGGCACCAACCTGGAAACCCAGTGGCGCTTCTGCGAGGCGATGAATCGCCACTCCCGTATCCCGGTACCGGCCATCATCGGCGTCGAGAATGATCCCGCGGTGCTCGGCCAGCCGTTCTATGTGATGGAGCGCCTGGAGGGCAGGGTGGCCACCCAGAGCCCCAACTACAACCAGGAAGGCTGGATCGTCGACCTGCCCCTGGCGGAGCGCCCCAGGGTGTGGCAGAACGCCCTGGAAACCCTCGCGGCCCTGCATCGCCTCGACTGGCGAGAGGGTTTTGAATTCCTCGATCAGCCGCAATACGGGGAGCCGGGCATCGACCAGCTGCTCAACTGGCTGGTGGCGTGGCGGGACTGGGCGGCCAGGGGGCGGGCCCTGCCGGTGGTGGATGCCGCCATCGACTACCTCCTCCGGGAGAGGCCCAGGGACGCCACGGTCAGCGTGCTGTGGGGCGATCCCACCCCCAGCAACGTGCTGTGGCGGGAGGATCTCTCGGTGTCCGGCATCATCGATTTCGAAAGCGTGACCCTGGGGCCGCCGGAGGCGGATCTCGGCTGGTGGCTGTACATGAACAACCTGCTGAGCGAAGGCTACCGCATCAAGCGCCTCGAGGGGCTGCCGAGCCCCGAGGAAACCATCGCCATGTACGAGAAGGCCTTGGGCCGCAAGGTCGCCCACATGGACTACTACGACATCCTGGCGGCGGTGCGCATGGCCATCATCACGGTGCGCTCCGTGGATCTGCACATCGGCCTCGGCCATATCGGCCCGGACAACAGCTCCTATATCAACAACCCGGTGACCCTCTACATCGCCCAGAAGCTCGGCCTGCCGGAGCCGGAGATCGGCCGGGATTTCCACGAGTTCACCGCCAATATCTTCCCCATGGGCGACGACTGATGCTCCCCGGCGGGCGGGCGCGGGGCCCGTCCGCCGGGGCTTTTCGCGCCCGTGGCCGATCGCGGTGTGATCGTCGTTCTATTGACCTGGCTTGTCGCGAGGTCCTACCATCGACCACTCCCGGGCGCTGCCCAGCGGTGACTGGCAACCGGACACCACCTGTCAGCGCAATCCCGGATTCCTCATTCAAATATCACGGGACCGATAACGACAATGACCACGCAACCCGCCATTCCCGACCATGTGCCACCCCAGCTGGTGGAGAATTTCTCCCTGGTGATGGGCCGCTACAGCGATGAGAATCCCTTCGACCGCATCGTACCGGAGGCCTGCGAGGGCCCCGACGTGGCCTACGCCCTCGACATCGTCCCCGGCGGTGGCTCGGCCTGGATCCTGCGCCGCAAGGAGGACCTGCACGCGCTCTACTTCGACACCGAGCACTTTTCCAGCAAGGGCTACAGCTCCTTTGCCAAGTTCATTGGCGAGAGCTGGAACCAGGTGCCCACGGAGCTCGATCCCCCGGAGCACACCCTGTTTCGGGTTGCCCTGAACCCCCTGTTCTCGCCCCCGAAGATGGCCAAGATGGAGGATGACATACGCCGCCGCGCCCGCAATCTCATCGACCAGTTCAAGGACAACGGCCAGTGCGAACTGATGGGGGATTTCTGCTTTCCCTTTCCCGTGGCCATTGTCCTGGACCTGATGAACCTGCCCCAGTCCCGCATGGATGAGTTCCGCCTGTGGGAGCACATGATGGTGCACACCAGCGATTTCGCCACCCTGAGCCAGGGCGCGCGGCTGGTGACCGACTACCTGCGGGGGGTGATCGCCGAGCGCAAGGAGAACCCCGGCGAGGATCTCATCAGCTACGCCATCCAGGCCCGGGTCGACGGCCGCCCCATGACCGACGACGAACTGATCGGCTACGCCTTCAACCTGTTCATCGGCGGGCTGGACACCGTGTCCGCCAATATCGGCAACCAGGTGCGCTATTTGGCGGGCAATCCCGCGCACCAGCAATTTCTGCGGGACAACCCCGGCGCCATCAAGGGCGCTGTGGAGGAATTCATGCGGGTTTTTGCCCCGGTGACCACCTTCCGCACCTGTGTCAAGGAAACGGCAATCCGCGGCGTTGTCATCAAACCGGGCGACAAGGTGGCCACCTGCACCACCCTGGCGGGCCGGGACGCGGTGGCCTACCCCAACCCCCACCAGGTGATTCTCGACCGCAACCCCAACCATGTGTCCTTCGCCGTGGGGCCGCACTTCTGCCTGGGGGTGCACCTCGCTCGCCGTGAGCTGCGCATCGCCCTCGAGGAACTCCTCTCCGCGCTGCCATCCTTCGCCATTGCGCCGGGTGCCCGTATCGAGAGCCAGCTCGGGGGCATCATCCAGCCCACCACCCTGCCGCTGGTCTGGCCCGCCTGAGGGTTTGCCCTGGCGCCCGCCACCAGGGCCTCGTCCGCGGGTGGCGGTTGGTTGCCGCCCATCGTTCTGGAGCCTTGCCCGCAGCGGGCGTCCGCCATTCTCTCAGCCGAGGAGATTACCCATGTCCCACGACAATGACCCCTTTGCCGTCCACGAACCGGTGACGGTCATCGACCAGCTGCGGGTGCGCCCCGGACAGCGCCGGGCGGTGCTCGATCTGTTCGAGCAGGTCTACAAGCCCCTCGCCGCCGAACGGGGCCTCGAGTGGCTCCACACCCACTGTGCCCCGCCCTTCGAGCGGGAGGGGGCCGGCGGCGACATCCATATTCACTGGCGCTATCCGAGCCTCGGCGCCCTGTGGGGCGCGCGGGGTGTCGAGGAGACCGATCCCCGTCTGGCGAGCTTCTGGCGTATCCAGTTGGCGCCCCTGATCGAAAGCCGCACCCGCCAGCTCGGTCGCCCCGCGCCGTTGCGCGCCTTTCCCGTGGCGGGCCCAGAGCCCGCCGGCCCGGCGCGGATCCCGGGGCGGCGCGAGATCCTCTTCCTGCGCCCGCGGGTGGCCGTCCCCGCCGCCGATCAACCCCGCTGGCTCGCCGCCCTGGATGGGCTGGTTGGCCAGCAGGGCATTCGCGCCTGCCGCGGCGGATTCAATGCCGGCGGCTACACGGGGCGGGAAGGCGAGATCAGCTGCGATCTGCTGCTCGCGGAGGGCGCCGCGCTGCCCGTCTCGCTGATCGAGAACAGCCTGCCGGGGCCGGTCGCGGTCGACGAGGTGGTGACCCCCGCCGTGCCCGTCGCCTGGGGACGATCCTCCCGGCCCCTCGGCAATGGTGTCAAGCGCACCATCCTGCTCAAGACCCGGGACGATGCCGGCCCCGATGCCATCGCCACCATGGAGCAGGTGCTGGTCGAGTGGGCCCGGCAATTGCCGGAAATGGCCAGCTGGAGCCTCAGCCGCGTCAGTGCCGGGAACGGCCCGATAGCCTGGAGCCACTGCTACGAACAGGAATTCACCGAGGCGTCCGCCGTGCTCGGCAGCTACCTGAACCACCCCTTCCACTGGGCGGTGGTGGATCGCTACTTCCATCCCGAGGGCCACGAACAGACGGCGGATGCCTTTTTTCACAGTATCTACCCCATCACCGCATCGGTACTGGCGCCGATGCTGGCTGGCGGCGAGGGCTGAGACGTGGGCTTTTACGAGGACAGGATACTGCCCACCCTGATCGACGTGGGGTGCGCCATGGAGCCTGCCATGGCGCTGCGACGCAAGCTGGTGCCGGAGGCGAGCGGGCGGGTGCTGGAGGTGGGCATGGGATCCGGCATCAATCTGGCCCTCTACGATCCCCGCCGGGTCGAATGGGTGTGGGGGCTCGAGCCCTCGCCAGGCATGCGCCGCAAGGCGCGGGGCAATATCGCCCGCTCCCCGGTGGAGGTTCGCCTGCTGGATCTGCCCGGGGAGAAAATTCCCCTGGAGGACAACAGCGTCGACACCGTATTGCTGACCTTTACCCTGTGCACCATTCCCGACTGGAAGGCGGCGCTCAGCCAGATGTACCGGGTGATGAAGCCCGGTGGGCGCCTGCTGTTCTGCGAACATGGCCGCGCCGAGGATCCGGCCGTGTACAAGTGGCAGGAGCGCATCACGCCGTTGTGGAAAAAATGCTTTGGCGGTTGTCACCTCAACAGGCCCATCGCCGATCTGATAGCGGTGGGCGGCTTTGGTATCGATAGTCTCGAAAACTTTTACCTGGAGAGAGGTCCGAAATTCGTCGGTTACATGTATTTCGGGCGCGCCTTCAAACCCGGGGGCTAGGGTGCGCAATCCGCGCGGTCAAAAAAAACCCGGCACTGCCGGGTTTTTTGTGGGGACGGAACGGAGTCAGAACTTGACGTTGTCCTTGCCCTTGAGTTTCAGGATCTCGCGGGCTTCGTCCGGGGTGGCGATGGCAAGCCCCAGGCCCTCGAGAATTTCCCGCACCTTGAGCACCTGGGTGGCGTTGGAGTGGGCCAGTTGGCCGGGGCCGATCCACAGGTTGTCCTCGAGACCGACGCGCACGTGGCCGCCCTGGGCGGCGCTGGTGGCGGCGATGGGCATCTGCTTGCTGCCGGCACCCAGTACGGACCATTCGTAGTCGTCGCCGAACAGACGGTCGGCGGTGCGCTTCATATGCTGAATGTCATCGGGGTGGGTGCCGATGCCGCCGAGGATGCCGAATACCGTCTGGATGAAGAACGGGGGCTTGACCAGGCCGCGGTCGACGAAGTGGGCGAGGTTGTAGAGATGGGCGGTGTCGTAGCATTCGAACTCGAAGCGGGTGCCGAGGTCGCCCACCACGGTGAGCACGTGGGCCATGTCCCGGTAGGTGTTCTTGAACACCAGCTCGTCGCTGTTCTTCAGGTAGGGTTCTTCCCACTCGTGCTTGAATTCCTTGTAGCGCTTGAGCATGGGAAACAGGCCGAAATTCATGGTGCCCATGTTCATGGAGGCCACTTCCGGCTCGAATTTCAGCGCGGGTTCGAGGCGCTGGTCGAGGCTCATGTAGGGGGAGCCGCCGGTGGTGAGGTTGAGCACGGCGTCGCAGCGCTCCTTGATCTTGGGCAGGAAGGCGCCAAAGGCGGCGGCGGTCTGGTCGGGGCGGCCATCCTGCTGGTTGCGGGCGTGCAGGTGGATGATGGCGGCACCCGCCTCGGCGGCGCCCACGGCGGCATCGGCGATCTCATCGGCGGTGACGGGCAGATAGGGGGACATGGAGGGGGTGTGGATCGCGCCGGTGACGGCACAGGTGATGATGACTTTGCGCTGTTTGGCCATGGGGGTACTCCGATCGGGTGTTTAGCGGGCAATTCTACACCAACGGCAAAGGCCGCTGGTCACTTGTGGCGGGGCTTGGGGGCGGCGTTTGTGTTGCCGCTGCGCAGCTTTATGGCGGGCGCGACAGGGGGGCCGCGGCCATGATTGGGCCAATAAAAAACCCGGTGCTCGCACACCGGGTTCGGGCCTCGCCCCGGGGATCAGTAGGCGCCCACCGGGGAGATGTTGGGGCTGACTTCCAGTAGGTCGCGGCCGTAGATCTCGTAGCCGAGGGGCGGGATGTTCTGCACATGGCGCAGGGCCATGGCCACGTCGCGCCAGTAGCGGGACAGCGGGCTGTTGAGCATGAAGGCGGAGGATCCCGCCATGAACATCAGCTTTTCGGCGGAAGCGTGGATCAGCTCGATCACCTGGGCGCACTGGGCGCGGTTGCGGGCGGCCTGCACGGGCGTCATCTGCACGCCGGTGGCACCCACCTGGTCCAGCTGGCCGATGGCGTCGAACAGGATCAGTTCGGCGGCGTCCAGTTGCGCGGTGACCTTGCCGAGGTCGTGGACGAACACATGGGAATCGACACGCTTGGTGAAGAAGGTGGTGACGATGGGCTTCTTGGGCGCGTCCTGGGATACCAGCTCCAGCATGTACTGGGTGGCGCCGAGCAGCTGGGCGATACCGGTGCAGCGCACGGTGGGCACCACGGGCAGATAGTCGCTGGCGGCGCCGAAGTGCTTGATGGAGGGGTCGATGGTGCCCACCGGCTTGTCCATGGTGACCATCATGTGCTTGGGCAGGAAGACGTCCTTGGCCACGGTGGTATCGGAGCCGGTGCCCTGCATGCCGGTGACGAACCAGGAGTCCTCGATTTCCAGCTGTTCCATGGGCAGGAAGCACATGTTGATGCCGGGCACCACCGGGCCGGTGGGGTCGGCGATCAGGCAGCCGCCCATGATCCACTTGGCCTGGCGGGAGCCGGAGCTGTAGGGCCAGGCGCCGCTCACCAGGTAGCCGCCGTCCACTTCCTTGGCCTTGCCGGGGGGGTTGTAGGCGCTGCACACGGTGCTCGGACCGTTGCCGAAGATGCTCTCCTGGATGGCGTCGGAGGTGCGGGTGGCCAGCAGGGTGGAGCCGTTGATGATCTGGTTGACCCAGGACACGGAGGGATCGCCTTTGGCCAGCTGCTGCTGGACGCGGGAGAAGGCGGTCGGCGACATGCCGCTGCCGCCCCAGCGCTTGGGCAGGAGCAGATTGAGGAGCTTCAGGTCATCGAAGACCTTTTCCTGAACTTCCCGGGTGGGTGAGCGCTGCTTTTCACCCTCGGGGGCGTTCTTCTGCAGCAGGGGGCGCAGCGCCTTGATTTCTTCGAGAAGGCCGGGGAGGCGTTCGTCGGAAAAGGGGGTGATCTTGGTGTTGAGTGCTGTGTTCATGAGTGTATGCCCTTGAGTGCTGGCGGCTCGGTCCCGCGCCGTGGAGTGTAGTCCGGTTCTTTTACCTGGGGTCCGGATTGAGTGTATAGATTGAACAAAAAGGTGTCAATTCGTATAAAGCTGTACAGGTCTTGTCCCCAAATGCCCCGGGGCCGCGGTTATCGGTAACCTCAAAAATAGCACAGGGGCGGCCCTTGTCTTCCCGCCGGACGGGCCACTCAGCGCCGCGCGAAACGGGTCAGCACCTTGTAGGACAGATCGCCCGGCCCCGGCTCCCCGGCCACCGAACCCGCCACGAACTGCTGGTAGGCGGCCTGGTCCACCGGGCGCATGTCGCAGCGGTCGAGGGTGGCGGCGCGAAAGACGATGCCCCAGCGGCCACCGCGCTTTTCGTAGCGGTCGAGGTAGCGGCCCGCGGCGGTGATCTCCATGGCGTTTTCGCCCCGGGTGCGATGGTAGGCCTCGGCGTAGATCTCGCCCTCGGCGCTGTCGCCTTCAACGACGAACAGCGCGTTGCTGATGCGGTGCATGGTGATCTCGTAGTTGGCGCCGTCCTTCGCCACCAGGTCCACGAACCCTTGCGCGGGCCCGTGGTAAATACCTCCGCGATCCTCCACGGCACCCTCGTGGTAGACGCTTTGCAGCAGGGCCAGGTCGCGGCGATCGATGGCGCGGCAATAGGTGAGGGTAAGTTCCAGCAGGGCCTGCTTGTCGGCGAGGAGGGCGGGATTGGCGGCGGGGGGGAGACTCATGGGGGCGTCCTCTCAGGCAGTTGTCGTTATGGGTTTGCCGGGGAAGATCATACCCACTTTGCCGCAGCCCGTCAGGCACCGGCCGGCCCCTATCTTTTGATATGGGACTTCCACCCGCTACCGTGGTGTCATGATTTTTTGGCCAACGAGAATCCATGAGATGACCAGCGAACTCCCAGGCTCCAAGGAGCTGTTCGACAAGTTCAGTACCTACATCCTTCCCGGGCGGGTGAGCGACCCCCAGCGGGGCCTCGATGAAGCGAAGGAGGCCGAGCGCATCGGCCTTGGCGGTGTGTGGATTTCCGAGCGCTACGCCACCAAGGAGCCGGCTGTTCTGGCGGGGGCGGTCAGCCAGTTGACCTCCAAAGTGCGCATCACCGGGACCATGTACGTGACCATGCGCCACCCCCTGGTGACCGCGAGCGTCGCCAACCTGATGCAGCAATTGAGCGGTGATCGCTTTCAGCTGTTGCTGGCCAAGGCGACCCCGGATTACCTCGGTTCAATCGGCTCCCCCAACATTACCTTCCCGCGCCTCGCCGATGCCATTTCCCTCTACCGCCGCCTATGGCGCGGAGAGACCATCAACTACGACGGCATTCTCGGCAAGTTTCCCGCCATGGCCATGACGGATCGCTACGATGGTCCGACGCCGCCGATCATCTTCACCGCCATTGGCCCCAAGTCCCTGGCCTTTGCCGGGGAGCATTGCGACGGTGTGCTGCTGCATCCCTTCATCACCTGCGAAGGGGTCGCCAAGTCCGTGAGGATCGTGCGGGAAGCGGCGGAGAAGGCCGGTCGCGATCCCCTGTCGGTGAAGATCTATCACAACATCATCGTGGCGCCCGACCTGGCCAAGGCCGAGGAAGAAGCGGTGGTGGGTGGCCGTGCCATCACCTACCTGCAGGCCCAGGGCTTTGGCGAGGTGATGGTGGAGACCAACGGCTGGGACAAGGCGGTGCTCGACAAGATCCGCAACCACCCGCAGATGCTGAGCATGAAGGGCGTCAACGCGGATCAGGCCTTCACCCGCGAGCAGCTGGTGGAAGTCAGCCGGGTGCTGCCGCAATCCTGGATCGATGAGGGCGCCGCGGTGGGCACCGCGGCCCAGTGCGCGGCGAAGCTGTGCCAGTTCCTCGACGCCGGCGCCGACGAGATCCTGCTCCACGGCAGCGCCCCCAAGGACATGGGGCCGCTCACCGTCGAGCTGCGCAAGCAGCTGGCCCGATCCTCTGGCTGAAGCGCCGCGACGGCACAAAAAAAGGCGGATCTCCGCCTTTTTTTGTGCCCGGCGGGGCCTTGGCTCAGCGCAGGAAAAGATCCTGCAGTCTGTCGAGGCGGTCGGGGGTGAGCTCCAGGTTGTTTGTCAGATAGCTCTCGACGGAGCCGGCCTCCTCGGCGGCGGACTCAAAGGCGGCCTCCAGGTAGGCGCGATCGAGGCCGATCATGGTGGCCACGGTGTCCTCGCTCGGGGTGAACCCGAAACTCTCCTGGAAGGCCTCGATGATGGAGCCCGCGAAGCGGTTGTCCACATGGCGGGTCGAGAGCAGATAATCGGTGATGATGTCCTCGTGGGCGACACCCAGGGCCTTCAACAGGATGCCCACCACGAAACCCGTCCGATCCTTGCCGGCGGTGCAGTGAATCAGCACCGGGACTTTGCGATCCTCCATCAGCTTGTGAAACATGATGCGCAGGTGCGGCGCCATCACCCAGGGCATGGCGCGGTAGTTGTGGAGCATGGCCCGCCGCGCGCCGATGGCTGACGGGTTGGCCCGCAGCGCCTCCCAGCCGTCGTTGCCCGCGGCGCGCAGGTCCGCGGAGCCTTCGAAATTGAGCACGTCGATGGGCTTGCCCTCGCACCAGCGATTGGGCGCGGAAGTCCGCTCACCCTCGCTGCGCAGGTCGCACACCAGCTGGATATCGAGGCTGTGCAGGGTGGCGGTATCCGCGGCGGTGAGGTGGGCGGGGCCCTCGGTGCGCAGCAACAGCCCCGACTGGATCCGGCGGCCATCGCCGGCGGGCGTGCCGCCCAGGTCGCGGAAGTTGGGCGTGCTTTCGAGGCGCGGGACGGCGGCTGTGGGTGACGTCATGGCGTGATCCGGGTGTTTGGCGGTGAATGGGCGGGTTGGCGGAATATGACCGATACTTGAACTCGAGGACCCTGGTTGTCAGGGATGCCAGGCCCTCGGGACGCATCGGTTGGGGTTTATTGACTCGTTGATAAGGATTTTGCCTGCCGATACAATCGCCGGATTCTACATTTTGAACATAAACCCGTCAAAATGTACTACATTCAAGGCCACCGTCGCAGTGGCGTCAACAAGAGGGCCGGGGAGACATCCCTGGCCCGGCTTTTCATTCAGGGCTAGAGGTTTGGAGGCAATCATGGACATAGCAACAAAGAGCATCCGCACGCTGTCGAGCGGCAAGACGCTGGACGATCTGGTGCGTCGCGAGACCCGGGAGGTGTCGCTGGAGGTGATGAGCAACGAGGAGCTGTACCAGTGGGAACTGGAGAACCTCTTCGGGATGGGCTGGAACCTGCTGGGTCACGAGTCGGAGGTGCCGGACGCCAATGACTACGTGGTGCGCCCGATGGGTGAGGACCTGGTGATCGTGGCCCGGGACAGGGAAGGCAAGATCCACGTGTCCCTGAACGTGTGTCCCCACCGGGGCATGCGGGTGGCGCTGGGTGAAGAGGGCAACACGGCGGTGCACAAGTGCATCTACCACGGCTGGGCGTTCCGCACCAACGGCGACTTCATCGGCGCGCCGGTGGAGAAGGAACAGATGCACGGCAACATCTGCTCGAAGGCGGAGCTGGGCCTGAAGAAGGCCCGGGTGGAACTGTACGGCGGCCTGATCTTCGCCACCTGGAACCACGAGGGCCCGTCCTTCGAAGAGTACCTGGGTGAGGCGAAGTTCTACTTCGACATGCTGTGGAATCGCACCGACAACGGCCTGGAAGTGCTGGGCCCGCCCCAGAAGGTGTCCATCGACTGCAACTGGAAATGCTCCGGCGAGCAATCCGGCGGCGACGGCTTCCACACCCTGACCCTGCACCGCTGGCTGATCGAGGCGGGCCTGTTCCGCAGCGACGGTGACGACCCGACGGACCTGGCCCCGGCCATGTACGGCATCAACGTCACCGCCAACGGCCACAACGCCCGCTGCATTCCCATCGAAGGCACCTTCGACATCGCCAAGAAGATGGACGCCTCGAGCATGAGCCTGGACGAGCGCCTGGAGAAGCTGCCGCCCCCCGGCATCCACAAGGAACTGGTGCCGCAGCTGCGCAAGAACCTGTCGGAGGCGCAACTGGAACTGCTGGTGAAGGCGGCGCCCCAGGTGGGCGGTATCTTCCCCAACCTCAACTTCCTGTTCGTCTACGCCCCGCAGCCGGACGGCGAGGTGCTCGGTGCCATGGCGATCCACATCATCGTGCCCAAGGGTCCGGATCGCTCCGAGTTCTGGACCTGGATGTTCACCGAGAAGGACACCCCCGAGGAGACCAAGCAGAAGATGCTGCGCAACGCCGTGCAGCAGGTGGGCACCTCGGGCCTGATCGAGCAGGACGACACCGACACCTGGCCGCACATCAGCCTGGCCTCGCGGGGCTACAAGGGCCGCCGCGACATCACCCTCAAGTACCAGGCGATCCTGGGTGAGAACAAGCCGGAAGGCTGGCCGGGGGGCGGCAAGGTGTTTGCGGGCTTCTCGAAGGACGACACCCAGTGGGAATGGTGGGAAGCGTACTACGCCGCCATGAACAAGGCCTACGACTGATAACGGATAAGTGACGGGACAGACTATGAGCAATTTAGCGGTAACAGAGGACAAGGCGAACCTGGCGGCGGTGACGGAGCGGGTTCCCTCGGGGACGGCGCTGTACCACCAGGTGGTCGACCACCTGTACGACGAGGCGGCGCTGCTGGACAGCCTGGACCTGCGCACCTGGCAGAAGAGCTTCACGGAAGACATCCTGTACCAGGCGCCGGTGCAACTCACGGCGCGCAAGTCCGAGCGTCTGCCGAAGAAGCGCCAGATGATGCACCTTTACGAGAACTACTTCTCGATGGAGCTGCGGATCCACAAGGTGGTGGACACGGCGGTGTGCTGGGCGGAGGAGCCGCGCTCGCGGACCCGTCGCCTGATCACCAACATCCGGGTGTGGAAGACGGCGGTGGAGAACGAGTTGGCGGTGGTGAGTTACTTTCTGATTCCGCGCAACCGCTTCGAGGCCCACGACTACCAGCTGCTGTCGGGTGAGCGGCAGGACCGTTTCCGGCTGGTTGACGGTGAGCTGAAGCTGGCGCGCCGGGAGATCATCCTGGACATGTCGGTACTGAGCATGCCCAACCTCGCCATCTTCCTCTGAGGCGCAATCATCCTCTGAGGATTGCCGGGCACAAAAAAACCGCGATGCGATCGCGGTTTTTTTGTGCCCGATGTTTGGCCCGCCATTACCTGAAGCGCGATCCACAAAAAAGGCCGCCACCCAAAGGGTCGCGGCCTTTTTTGTGCGCTTGAGCGCGACAGACCTCAGTACTGGGCCTGGGGGATGGTGACGACCAGCCCGTCCAGTTCGTCGCTGACGAACACCTGGCAGCTCAGGCGGCTGTTGTCCTGGGGATCGATCACGCACTCCAGCATGTCCTTCTCGATGGAGGAGGGGGGAGTCACCTTGGCAACCCAGGCACTGTCGATGTAGCAGTGGCAGGTGGCGCAGCTGCAGGCGCCGCCGCACTCGGCGACGATGCCGTCGATGCCGTTGTCCAGGGCGGCCTGCATCAGGCTGGTGCCGTTCTCGATGTTCACTTCGTGGGCGGTGCCCGCGGGGTCAATGAAAGTAACCGTTGCCATACGTTATCCTCGATCTTTGTGGTTAAGGTTGAAATGCGTCCTGGATGTCGACGGACTCGTCCGCCACCAACTCAGGATTGGCTGTTTTCTGTTCCGCCAGCGCCTTTTTGCAGGCCATGAACTCCCGGGGCCTGTTGATGGCGTCGACGGCGATAAGACGGCCTTCCTTGTAATAGAAAGCCGCGAAACTGCGGCCTGTCTCGGTCGAGCCGCGCAGCACGACCTGATCGAAGCCCTGTGACAGGCCGGCGATCTGAAGCTTGAGGTCGTACTGGTCGGACCAGAACCAGGGCAGGGCACGATAGGGTTCGAGCTTGCCGCAGATGGTGTTGGCCGCGACCCGGGACTGGTCGGTGGCGTTTTGCACGGACTCCAGTCGCAGGTGGCGGTCGTAGATGGGGTTGTAGTGGAAGGTGCAGTCGCCGGCAGCGAGAATGTCCGGGTCGCTGGTGCGGGCGAACTCGTCCACCACCAGGCCGTTGTCCACCTTGAGGCCCGCCTGTTCGGCGAGTTCGACATCGGGGATCACCCCCACGCCGACGATGATCAGGTCGGCCTTGATCACCTGGCCATCGGCGCAGGTGACGGATTCCACCTTGTATTTGCCATCGATGGATTGCACCGAGGCGTTGCACAGAATCCTGACGCCTTCCTCGCCATGCACCCGGGTGTAGAACGCCGATACTTCCGGCGCGGTGACCCGCTGCAGCACCCGGGGCAGGGCCTCCAGCACGGTGACGTTCATGTCGAGGGAGCGCAGCGCCGAGGCGGCTTCGAGGCCGATGTAGCCGCCACCGATAATGACCGCGTCCTTGGCATGACCGAGGAATTCGCGGATATGGTCGACATCGTTGAGATCGCGCAGGTAGAACACGCCGGGCAGGTTGTGGCCGGGGATGTTGATCTTGCGGACCTTGGCGCCGGTGGTGATCACCAGCTTGGTGTAGGGGAGGTCGGTCTGGTTGTCGAGATGGACCTTTTTGGCGGCGCGATCGATGGCGGTAACCCGGGTGCCGAGGATGACCTCGACCTCGGAGCGTTCGAAGAACGTCGGCGGGCGGATGAGGATTTCCTCGAGATTCTTTTCGCCGGACAGGTAGGATTTCGACAGCGGAGGGCGGTGGTAGGGCAGGAATGCATCGGCGCTGACGATGGTGATTTTCCCTTCCCATTTGTTCAGCCGCAGGCTGGAAACGACCTGGGCGGCGGCGTGGCTGCCGCCGATGATGACGCAATGTTCTTGTTGCATTCGCTAATAGCCTCGAGGTGTTGAGATGCCAGCCTCTTGCTGCTGACGCAGGGCTCGGCGGGGCGGCCAGCCTGACCTTCCAGGGGGTTTCAAAGGGCACGAAGTATATAGAGTGAACGATTGATATACAAACCGTGCACCGGGGTGGCCAGGGTCGGGAAACCGCCCTGTCCTCCCTTCATTGATCCAGGACAAATCACTCGGGATCCCCGTTGTTCCACATCGGCGGCAGGCCGGTGTCGGTGATTTCCACCAGGCGGGTCAGCAGGCGTTTGAGCATCACTGCTTCCCAGTTCTCGAACTGGCCGAGAATGTCCGCCTCGATGGATTTGCTCTGGGCAATGATCTTCATGGCGAGATCCTTGCCGCTGTCGGTGAGGGACAGCAGCGGGTCGTCGGTGCCGGATTGAACGGTGATCAGGCCGCGGGCCGCCAGGCTGTCGAGATCCGCATCGGTGATGCTGTGCCCGGTGGGGGAAAACATGGCGTTGATTTCACGATGGCCCCGGTGATTGCGGGCCGACAGGCTGCACAGCACGAAGTACTGGGGATCGTTGAGGCCGAGCTTCTCGTGGTGGGCCCGGACCCGGACATAGATCTGGTAGTGGGCGCGGGGCAGCAGGTAGTCGAGGGAATTGCTGCTGAAGCTGCTCACCGTGGCGCGCTCGATTTCCTCGTTGGTGGGCTTGCCGGCGGCGAGGGCATAGCGCCCCTGGACAAAGACCAGGGGTTTCTTGTCGTCCCGGGCAAAGTCCACCACCCGGCCGACAAAGATGATGTGGTCGCCACCCTCGTAGGCGTACTCGGTCCGGCATTGCATCACCGAGGTGCAGCCGGGCAGCAGGGGGATGCCACCGACACCCTTTTGCCAGTCGATACCGCCGAACTTGTCCTCGCCTTTCTTGGCGAATTTGTTGGACAGGGCCTCCTGGTCGTCGGCGAGGATATGCACGGCCCAGTGCTCGGCGTTCTTGAAGACCTCGAGGCTGTTGGATGTCTTGGCGAGGCTCCACAGGACCATGGGCGGGTCGAGGGACACCGAGTTGAAGCTGTTGGCGGTAAGCCCCACCGGCTCGCCGTCGGCGGCCAGGGTGGTGACGATGGTGACACCGGTGGTGAAGGTGCCGAGGGCGTTGCGGAATTCCCGGGTATCGAATTCGCCGCTTGCTGACATGGTGCAGCTCTCCTCTGTTTCTCGGTTAGCAGACGGCCTTGGATTCGAGCAAGGCGGCTATCTGGTGGTCGCTGTAGCCGTACTCGGCGAGCACGTCGCGGGTGTGTTCGCCGAGCCGGGCGCCAATGGCGTTCACCGCCAGGCGCGAGCCGGAGAACTTGATGGGGTTGCCCAGCTGGCGCACGGCGGTGCCGTCGGGAGCCTGGGCTTCAACCACCATGTCCCGGGCGCGGAAGTGGGGCAGTTCGGTGGCTTCGGCGAGGTTGAGCACCGGTTCGACGCAGGCGTCGATGGCGGCGAAGATCGGCTGCCATTCCGCCAGGGTCTTCTCGGCGAGCACTTGTTGAATATCCGCCTTGAGGGCCATCTGGGCGTCGCGATCCGGATTGCCGGCGCGGGATTGCCACTCCGGCTTGCCGATGGCCTCGAAAAAGGCCTTGGAAAACTGTGGTTCGAGACTGCCGACGGACAGGTGACGGTGATCCTTGGTGCGGTAGTAATCGTAGAAGGTGCCGCCGTTCAACATCTCGGTGCCGTAGCCGGGTACGGACCCGCCGCCGAGGTACGAGGAACCGAACATGGTGGTCATGGCCAGGGCGGCGTCGCTCATGCTGATGTCGATGGCCTGGCCCCGGCCGCTGGCATGGCGCTCGATCACCGCGGCGAGGATGCCCATCACCGCGTGGTGGCTGCCGCCACCCACATCGGCGACCTGGGTGCCGGAGAGCACCGGCCCCGTTTCGGGGCGGCCGCTGAAACTGGCGAGGCCGGCGAGGGACAGGTAGTTGATGTCGTGGCCGGCGCGATCCTTGAGGGGCCCGGTCTGGCCATAGCCGGTGATGGAGCAGTAGATCAGCCGGGGGTTGATGGCGGACAGCGCCTCGTAGCCGAGGCCGAGGCGCGCCATGACGCCGGGGCGAAACTGTTCCACCAGGATGTCGTGGTCCCGCAACAGCTGGTGAATGATGCCGATGGCCTCGGGGTGCTTGAGGTCCAGGGCCAGGGAGCGTTTGTTGCGGTTGACCGAGGCGTGGGCGTAGGAGGCGCCGTTAATCTTGGGGTCCACCTCCCGCATCATGTCGAAGCGGGCGGGCGCCTCGATGCGGAGGACCTCTGCGCCCATGTCGGCCATCAGCTGGGTGGCGTAGGGGCCGGGGAGCAGGGTGGAAAAATCCAGTACCTTGAGGCCGCTGAGCGGGCCTTTGGCGGCTTGTGGGTGGGCAGTCATCGATTACCTCGTGTGGGGCTGTTGGGTCGCCGGCGGGCGCCTCGGGATCGGCTCCGGGCGGCCCTGGCGCGAGTGCGCAGGGGGCGTACGATAGCAAAATCCGGGGCGCGCTGGACACCGCATTCAGGCCGCACCCGCGCCGGTGGGGCCGGGATTGGCCCTGTTCGGCCAGGGTGTTTGCCCCGCGCAACCTAACGGATTGTACATGTTGAACACAATGGCGTCAAAATGTACAATGATCTCCGTGGTTGGTCTGGCCGCCACGGCATGGTCGGGGTGATCGGTGCGCTTCAACAATCATACGAAAGCAATTTCATATCAATATCAAGGGTGTGAGGCAATCATGGACATAGCAACAAAGAGCATCCGCACGCTGTCGAGCGGCAAGACGCTGGACGATCTGGTGCGTCGCGAGACCCGGGAGGTGTCGCTGGAGGTGATGAGCAACGAGGAGCTGTACCAGTGGGAACTGGAGAACCTCTTCGGGATGGGCTGGAACCTGCTGGGTCACGAGTCGGAGGTGCCGGACGCCAATGACTACGTGGTGCGCCCGATGGGTGAGGACCTGGTGATCGTGGCCCGGGACAGGGAAGGCAAGATCCACGTGTCCCTGAACGTGTGTCCCCACCGGGGCATGCGGGTGGCGCTGGGTGAAGAGGGCAACACGGCGGTGCACAAGTGCATCTACCACGGCTGGGCGTTCCGCACCAACGGCGACTTCATCGGCGCGCCGGTGGAGAAGGAACAGATGCACGGCAACATCTGCTCGAAGGCGGAGCTGGGCCTGAAGAAGGCCCGGGTGGAACTGTACGGCGGCCTGATCTTCGCCACCTGGAACCACGAGGGCCCGTCCTTCGAAGAGTACCTGGGTGAGGCGAAGTTCTACTTCGACATGCTGTGGAATCGCACCGACAACGGCCTGGAAGTGCTGGGCCCGCCCCAGAAGGTGTCCATCGACTGCAACTGGAAATGCTCCGGCGAGCAATCCGGCGGCGACGGCTTCCACACCCTGACCCTGCACCGCTGGCTGATCGAGGCGGGCCTGTTCCGCAGCGACGGTGACGACCCGACGGACCTGGCCCCGGCCATGTACGGCATCAACGTCACCGCCAACGGCCACAACGCCCGCTGCATTCCCATCGAAGGCACCTTCGACATCGCCAAGAAGATGGACGCCTCGAGCATGAGCCTGGACGAGCGCCTGGAGAAGCTGCCGCCCCCCGGCATCCACAAGGAACTGGTGCCGCAGCTGCGCAAGAACCTGTCGGAGGCGCAACTGGAACTGCTGGTGAAGGCGGCGCCCCAGGTGGGCGGTATCTTCCCCAACCTCAACTTCCTGTTCGTCTACGCCCCGCAGCCGGACGGCGAGGTGCTCGGTGCCATGGCGATCCACATCATCGTGCCCAAGGGTCCGGATCGCTCCGAGTTCTGGACCTGGATGTTCACCGAGAAGGACACCCCCGAGGAGACCAAGCAGAAGATGCTGCGCAACGCCGTGCAGCAGGTGGGCACCTCGGGCCTGATCGAGCAGGACGACACCGACACCTGGCCGCACATCAGCCTGGCCTCGCGGGGCTACAAGGGCCGCCGCGACATCACCCTCAAGTACCAGGCGATCCTGGGTGAGAACAAGCCGGAAGGCTGGCCGGGGGGCGGCAAGGTGTTTGCGGGCTTCTCGAAGGACGACACCCAGTGGGAATGGTGGGAAGCGTACTACGCCGCCATGAACAAGGCCTACGACTGATAACGGATAAGTGACGGGACAGACTATGAGCAATTTAGCGGTAACAGAGGACAAGGCGAACCTGGCGGCGGTGACGGAGCGGGTTCCCTCGGGGACGGCGCTGTACCACCAGGTGGTCGACCACCTGTACGACGAGGCGGCGCTGCTGGACAGCCTGGACCTGCGCACCTGGCAGAAGAGCTTCACGGAAGACATCCTGTACCAGGCGCCGGTGCAACTCACGGCGCGCAAGTCCGAGCGTCTGCCGAAGAAGCGCCAGATGATGCACCTTTACGAGAACTACTTCTCGATGGAGCTGCGGATCCACAAGGTGGTGGACACGGCGGTGTGCTGGGCGGAGGAGCCGCGCTCGCGGACCCGTCGCCTGATCACCAACATCCGGGTGTGGAAGACGGCGGTGGAGAACGAGTTGGCGGTGGTGAGTTACTTTCTGATTCCGCGCAACCGCTTCGAGGCCCACGACTACCAGCTGCTGTCGGGTGAGCGGCAGGACCGTTTCCGGCTGGTTGACGGTGAGCTGAAGCTGGCGCGCCGGGAGATCATCCTGGACATGTCGGTACTGAGCATGCCCAACCTCGCCATCTTCCTGTGATGGCCAAGGCGCCGGGGTCCCGATGATGGGTCCCCGGCGCCCCGGCATCGCGGTAAACTGGACAGCGTCGGAGTAAGAGGACCATTGCGTCATGACACAAGCCAATACCAAGGTAGCCGAAACCCCTATTTCCGCCGCGACGGCGGACAAGTTGCGTCCCCATGCCACCCTCGCCGATCTCAGCGATCCGGTCACCAAGGCCATCATGTCCGCCCCCAGCAGCACGCTGTCCGGGGCATCCGGGGGCAAGAAGACCCGGTCCACCGGTTCCGACCAGAGCATCACCCGTATTCTCGATGCCGCCATGGAGTCCGCCTCCCGCCAGGGATTGCGCAATCTCTCCATGAGCGATGTCTGCCGCATAGCGGGGGTTGCCCGGGGCACCCTGTACCGCTATTTCCCCTCCAAGGATGTGCTGCTCGAAAGCCTCGGCCAGCGCACCCGCTACCAGACCGAAACCGGTATCCGCGAGGCGGCGGCCAGCGCCGAGACAGGTAGCGAGCGCCTCCGGGCGGTGATCAATTTCCTGATCAGGATCACCAGCGAGACCAAGGCCCGGGACATTCTCGAGGTGGAACCGCTGTTTTTCATGGAATTCCTGCGCCGCAACATGCCCAACTACGCGGCATTGATGGCGGAGGTGCTGGGCCCCTTCTACGACGATGTCGAAAAGGCGCTGGGTCACCGCATCGATCGCACCCTGGTGTCGGAGATGATCCTGCGCCTGCAGATTTCCTATATTTTCCTGCCCGACGACCAGCCCGCCGAAGCGGTGTTGCAGCGCATCTTTGCTGCCATTGAAGCGTTGAAGTAGGGCGCGGGGTGGCCGGCTGTTTCCCGGCCCGCCCGCGGCTCACTCGCCGTAACGAATGGCGGTGATGATGTAGTGCCGGCGGGTCTCGCCGATGGCCACCGTGATGTCATCGTCGAGCCTCTTGCCGATGGCCGCCCGGGCCACCGGGGAATCGACGCTGATGTGGCCCCGGGCGCTGTCGATCTCGTCGGCGCCGACGATGCGCCAGGTTTTCTCCTCCCCCTCCTCGTCCTCAAGGGTGATCCAGGCGCCAAAGAACACCCGGGTCCGGTCCGTCGGTTCCCGGTCGACGACATTGACCTCGTCGAGGCGCTTGCGCAGGTAGCGCACCCGTCGATCGATTTCCCGCAGGCGCCGCTTGCCGTAGATGTAATCGCCATTTTCCGAGCGATCGCCATTCTTGGCGGCTTCGTGAACGGCGGCGGTGACCTGGGGGCGTTCGATTTTCCACAGATGATGGAGTTCCTCCCGCAGGCGCCGGGCGCCGTCGGCGGTGATGTAGGGGGAGCTTTTGGGCTGGGGCGGGCGATAGCGCGACATCGGTGTCCCGGCTCAGGCGTTGTTGATGGGGATGGGGGGCAGCTTCTCGTCGCTGGCGATGTGGAGAACGCGGCGGTGGAACACCAGTTCTGCCTCCAGGGCCCGCTTGATGTTGGGGGCCTTGCGAAAGCCGTGGCCCTCGTCGGGGAAACGGATATGGGCCACGGGAATTTTCCGGGCGTTGAGGGCGGCGACCATGTCCTCCGCCTGGCTCGGGGGCACCACCCGGTCTTCCAGGCCCTGGAGAAAGATCACCGGGCAGCGCAACTTGTCGATGTGGTTGATGGGGGAGCGCTGCTGATACAGCGCCCGCTGCTCGGGGTAGGGGCCCACCAGGCGATCGAGATAGCGGGACTCGAACTTGTGGGTATCCCGGGCGAGGGTCTCCAGGTCGCCGATGCCGTAGAGGCTCGTCCCGGCGCGAAAGGCGTCGGTGAAGGCCAGCGCCGCCAGCACCGTGAAGCCGCCGGCGCTGCTGCCGCGGATCAGAACCCGGTCGGGGTCCACCAGGCCCTGGGCCACCAGGTAATCCACCCCGGCCACGGCGTCGGCGACATCGGCAACGCCCCACTGGCCGGCGAGTTTTTCCCGGTAGGCGCGACCGAAGCCACTGCTGCCCCGGTAGTTGACGTCCAGGAGGGCAAAGCCCCGGGAGGTCCAGAACTGGATCTTGAGATTGAGGGCGGTGCTCGCCGCCGCCGTGGGGCCGCCGTGGCAGGTGACCACCAGGGGCGGCTTCTCCCCCGCCGGGCCACGGTAGTCGGGGTTGCGGGGCGGGTAGTAGAAGCCGTGGGCGCTGTCCCCTTCGCCGGTGGGGAAGGTAATGGCCCTCGGGTGGCTGATGTAGTCGTCGAGGGCCGGGTTGGCCGATGACTTGATGACGGCGAGGGTGCCACTGCCCCCGTCGAGGGCGGCGATGTCGTCGGGAATGCTCGCGCTGCCGGCACTGAACAGGGCCTGGCCGTCGGCGCAGTCGAGGGACGAGAGCTGGGTGTAGGGGGTTTTTATGGGGTTGAAGGTGCCCTGGGCGGTGTCGAGGACCCCGAGCCGCCAGCTGCCCTGCTCGGTGAACAGGGCGGCGATGCGGTCGGCGTCGAGGAATCCCCAGGTGCGCATGCCGAGAACCCACAGGGGCATGGCGAAGTCCGCCGCCATGGGCAGCAGGCATTCGGCCCCGTCCACGCCCAGGCGGTGGAGGTTCCACCAGCCCCTACGGTCCGACACGTAGCACAGTTCGCCACGGGGGGACCAGCCGGGCTGGAAGAGGGCTTCGCCGCGCCCGCCGGCGACACGGGTGGCGCCGACGAGGGTGCCGTCCGGGGCGAATTCACCGCGCCACAGCTCGCTGCCGTCCCAGGGCATGTCGGGGTGGTTCCAGCACAGCCAGCACAGCCGTTCGCCGCTGGCGTCGAGGGTTGGCGCGGCGTAGAAGTCCGCGCCGCTGGCGATGATGGTCACCGGGTCCGCGCCGTCATCGCCGTCGAGGGCGATGGTCGCGAGGCAGTTCCGCGGTTCTGCCTCGCCCGGCAGGTGCCGCTCCATCACGCACAGGAGTCGGCCCCGGACCGCGTCGAACACCGGTTCGCCGAAACGGGTGTCGCCCATCTCCGGGGTGACGGGCGTGGGGGGTTGGTAGGGGGCGTGGAGGGAAAGACGATGGACCCGCTGATCGCTCTGCTCGACAAAATAGAGGCTGTCCTTCGCCACCACCCAGGCGCGGCCACCGTACTCGTGGACCCGCGACCGGGCGCTGTAGGGGTAGGGCAGCAGATCCCATTCACGGCCCTCGCCGTCCCGGGCAACGATGGTGATACGGCCGTTTTCCTCGGGGCGGGATTCCTGCCAGTAGGTGACGCCGGCGACGCGGGTGGGAAAATCCCGGGCCGGGGCGCCGCGATTGATCAGTTCCGCGGTGATGGGGGATTTCCAGCCGCCGTAGGGGGCGCTGAGGGTCTCGCTGGCCATGGTCAGCCCCCCGCCAGTTTGACGTTGTAACCCTGCTTGACCAGGGCGTCGCGGATCTTTTCCCGGTGGTCGCCCTGGATCTCGATGGTGTGATCCTTGACCGTGCCGCCGGTGCCGCACAGTTGCTTGAGCTGCTTGGCCAGTGTTGCCAGGGACTCGCCATCCACCGGCACGCCGCTGATGGTGGTGACCCCCTTGCCCTTGCGGCCGCTGGTCTCGCGGCGGATGCGCACGATGCCATCCCCGGCCGGGGGGTCGCTGGGTACATCGTTCGTCGCCTTGATGCGGCCCTTGTCGGTGGAGTAGACCAGTCGGGAGTTGCTGTCGCGAGTCATGGTTCGTCTGTCCGGCGGTAAAAGGTGGATTCGGCGCCACGCCAGTGGCCCCTTTGCGGGATAGTTTGCGCATCCCGGGGTGTTTTAGAAAGGGGTTGGCGCCGCCGCTGGCGTCAGGCCCGGCAGTCCAGCAGGAGCTTGCCGGTGTGGGTGCTGCTCTCCATGATCCGGTGGGCCTCCGCCGCCTCCACCAGGGGCAGGGTGCGGTGGATCACCGGGCGCACCTGCCCGGCGGTGACCAGCGGCCAGAGCCCTTCGCCAACCGCCCGGGCGATGGCCGCCTTGACGGCGAGCGGCTGGCTGCGCAGGGTGGAACCGGTCAGTACCAGCTGCTTCAGCATCATGGGCATCAGGTCCACCTCGACCCTCGAGCCCTTGAGAAAGGCCAGGGAGATGATACGCCCCCGGCGGGCCGCCACGCGGATGTTCCTGGCCACGTAGTCGCCGCCCACCATGTCGAGAATGATATCGGCGCCCCGGCCGCCGGTCAGCGCCTTGAGGTCGGTGAAATCCTCGCGCCGATAGTTGAAGCACTTTTCAGCGCCGAGGCGCTCGCAGCTGCGGCACTTGTCGTCGCTGCCGGCGGTGGCGTACACGGTGGCGCCGAGGGCCCTCGCCACCTGGATGGCCAGGGTGCCGATGCCGCTGGCGCCGCCGTGGATCAGCACCCGGTCCCCCGCCCTGAGGCCACCCTGCTGCACCAGGTTGAACCAGACGGTGAAAGCGGTCTCCGGCAGGGCCGCCGCCTCCGCGAGGCCGATCCCCGGAGGCACCGGCAGGCACAGATCCTGATGGGCGAGGGCGTGGCGACTGTAGCCGCCACCGGCGAGCAGGGCGCAGACCGCGTCCCCCACCGCCCAGCGGGACACCCCGGCGCCGAGGGCGATGACGGTGCCCGACACCTCCAGGCCGGGAATGTCGGTCACCCCCGGCGGTGGCGGGTAGAGCCCTTGCCGCTGGATCACGTCGGGGCGGTTGACCCCGGCGCTATGGACGGCGATGACCACCTCCTCGGGGCCGGGAGCGGGCAGCGGGCGGCGGGTGGGGCGCAACATCCCGGCGCCGCCGGGGGCGCTGATCTCGATGCAGTCGGTGTGGGTGGGCAATGGCATGGCGACAGGGGTATTGAGGGGATTTGCAGTATAGGCGATCACCGGCCCCTGGCGGCGGTTGCCGGCGGCAGCTTGAATGATCCTATAATGGCCCGCCATCGGTGACAGGCCAGGGCCATGATCGGCAACATCTCCCGCGACAGACTCAACGAGATCATCTTCGGCACCGACACGCCGGCGGGCCGGCTGTTCGATGTGGTGCTGATCTACACCATCCTCGCCAGCGTGGTGGCGGTGATGCTGGACTCGGTGTCGACCATCAACGCCCGCTTTGGCCTGTGGCTGTTCTACCTGGAGTGGGGGTTCACGGTGCTGTTCACCCTCGAGTACCTGCTGCGCATCCATGTGTCGCCGCAACCCGCTCGCTATGTGTTCAGCTTCTACGGCCTGGTGGATCTGCTGTCCATCATCCCCACCTACCTGGCGATCTTCGTCGCCGGGGCCAACTACCTGTTGATCATTCGCCTGTTGCGGGTGCTGCGCATCTTCCGCATCCTCAAGCTGGTGCGCTACAGCGCCGAGGCGGGGTTTCTGCTTCGCGCCCTGTACGCGGCGCGGCGCAAGATCTCGGTGTTCTTTCTCGGGGTGCTGGTGCTTTCCACCGTGTTCGGCTGCCTGATGTTCGTGGTGGAGGGGCCGAAGAACGGCTTTACCAGCATCCCCAAGAGTATCTACTGGACTATCGTCACCATCACCACCGTCGGTTATGGCGACATCACCCCGGCCACGGTCCTCGGGCAGTTCATCTCCACCCTGGCGATGCTCACCGGCTACTCCATCATCGCCATTCCCACCGGCATCGTCTCCGTCGAGATGATGAACGAAGCCAATCGGGAGCGGGATGCCGGCAACCTCGCCGGGACCCCCTGTTCGGGTTGTGGTCGGGGCGGCCATCAGCGCGATGCGGATTTCTGCCGCTTTTGCGGCGCGCCCCTCGACACCGAAAACCCGCCGCCAGGCTGAGGGCTCCGGGGCGGGCCGCGCCCGGTCCTGTTCCGCGGGGTGAAATCCGTCGCGAAACGGCCAAAAGCCTGCCCGCAAGGCCAGTGTTTGATTTACTTTGGACGCCATTTTCGGTATAAATCGCGGGACCATAGCGTTATGGTCGGCGGCTGCCTTTTCTGTAAAAAAAGGCGTTCTATAGGGGGAATTTTTTTGAAGCCGACGAACATCCAGAATCCTGAATATTTCCACAAAGTTGTTGATTGCCAGTACGCCTGCCCAGCGCACACCCCGGTTCCCGAATACATCCGTCTGATCGCCCAGGGTCGTTACGACGACGCCTACATGATCAACTGGGAATCCAACGTATTCCCCGGCATCCTCGGCCGCACCTGTGACCGCCCCTGCGAGCCCGCCTGCCGTCGCGGCCGGGTCGAGGAAGAGCCCGTCGCCATCTGCCGCCTCAAGCGCGTCGCCGCCGACAACAAGGTCAAGGAGGATGTCGCCAAGCGCATCCCCGCCAAGGCCGCCAAGAAGAACGGCAAGCGCATTGCCCTGGTGGGCGCCGGTCCCGCGTCCCTCACCGTGGCCCGCGACCTGGCGCCGCTCGGCTACGAGCTGCACATCTTCGATGCCCAGAAGGCCGGCGGCGGTTTCATGCGCAGCCAGATTCCGTCGTTCCGCCTCCCCGAGGAAGTGCTCGACGAGGAGGTTGGCTACATCATCGGCATGGGGGTGGTCGCCCAGTACGACACCTACGTCGAGAGCCTCAAGAGCCTGCTCGACAAGAACTACGACGCGGTCTTCGTCGGCTCCGGCGCCCCCCGCGGCCGCGACCTGAAGAACCTGCCCGGCCGCCAGGAGGCGGACGCCCAGATCCACATCGGCATCGACTGGCTGGCCAGCGTCGCCTTCGAGCACACCAAGATGATCGGCAAGAAGGTCATCGTCCTCGGTGGCGGCAACACCGCCATGGACTGTTGCCGCACCGCCCGTCGTCTCGGCGGCGAGGAAGTCAAGGTGCTGGTGCGCAGCCCCTTCGAGGAGATGAAGGCCTCCCCCTGGGAGAAGGAAGACGCCATCCACGAGGACATCCCCATCATCGACAACCACGTCCCCAAGGAGTTTGTCGTCGAGGACGGCAAGCTGGTGGGCATGCTTTTCGAGAAGGTCAAGGCCGTGTACGACGACCAGGGCCGCCGCAGCCTGGTGCCCACCGGCGAGGATCTCGCCTTCTACCCCTGTGACACCGTGCTGATGGCCATCGGCCAGGAAAACGCCTTCCCCTGGATCGAGCGGAATATCGGCATCGTGTTCGACAAGTGGGGCATGCCCCAGCTCCACAAGGACACCTTCCAGTCCACCAATCCCAAGGTGTTCTTCGGTGGCGACGCGGCCTTCGGCCCCGCCAACATCATCACCGCCGTGGCCCAGGGCCACCAGGCGGCCATCTCCATCGATCTGTTCTGCCGGGGCGAGAGCACCACCAAGCGTCCGGCGCCGGGTGTCAACCTGGTCAGCCAGAAGATGGGTATCCACGAGTGGAGCTATGACAACCAGGTCGACGACGACCGGCGCTACAAGGTGCCCCACGCCGACAAGACCCTGGCCCTGTCCGACCGCAAGCTGGAGGTGGAGCTCGGCTTCGATGTCGCCACCGCCTACCGGGAAGCGGAGCGCTGCCTCAACTGCGACGTGCAGACGGTGTTCACCGACAGCCGCTGCATCGAGTGCGACGCCTGCGTCGACATCTGCCCCACCGATTGCATCAACTTTATCGACAACGCCGAAGAGGACGCCCTGCGCGCCAGCCTCAAGGTGCCGGCCCGCAACCTGACCCAGGATCTGTATGTCTCCGGGAACCTGAAAACCGGTCGGGTCATGGTCAAGGACGAGAACGTCTGCCTGCACTGTGGCCTGTGCGCCGAACGCTGCCCCACCTCCGCCTGGGATATGCAGAAATTCCTCTACGAAGTGACCAAGGCCGCCCCTCTATGAAGCGTATAGAAGCTGTTAACGATTTCGTCATCCGGTTTGCCAACGTCAATGGCACCGGCTCCGCCAGCGCCAACAACCTGTTCGCCAAGGCGGTGTTTCGCATGGGCATCCCGGTGTCCCCGAAGAACATCTTCCCGTCCAATATCCAGGGCCTGCCCACCTGGTACGAAGTGCGGGTGAGCGAGAAGGGCTACCTCGGCAGCCGCGGCGGCGTCGACATGATGGTGGCCGTCAACCCCCAGAGCATGGCCGAGGATATCGCCAACCTCGAACCGGGCGGCTACTTCTTCTACGACAGCACCAAGCCCCTCGACATCCGCTACCAGCGGGCCGATATCAACTACGTGGGCGTGCCCCTCACCGACATCTGCCGCCGCGAGTACGCCGATCCCAAGCAGCGCCAGCTGTTCAAGAACGTGATCTACGTCGGGGCCCTGTCGGCCCTGCTGGACCTGGAGTTCAACGTCCTCAAGGATCTCATCGGCGAGCAGTTCAAGGGCAAGGAAAAGCTCGTGGCCCCCAACATCCACGCCCTCGAGCTCGGCTACCAGTACGCCGCCGAGAACTTCAAGTGCCCCCTCGGCATCCGCCTCGAGCGCCGCAATAACGTCGGCGACAAGATCCTCATGGAAGGCAACGCTGCCATCGGCCTCGGCGCCGTCTACGGCGGCGCCACCGTGGCGGGCTGGTACCCCATCACTCCGTCCACCTCCGTGGTGGAGGCTTTCGAGAAGTACGCCAACCGCCTGCGCATCGACCCCGGCAGCGGCGACCGCAAGTTCGCCATCGCCCAGGCGGAGGACGAACTGGCCGCCATCGGCATGGTGGTGGGCGCGGCCTGGAATGGCGCCCGCGCCTTTACCGCCACCTCGGGCCCCGGGGTGTCCCTGATGAGCGAGTTCCTCGGCCTTGCCTATTTCGCCGAGGTGCCGGTGGTGCTGGTGGACGTGCAGCGCGCCGGCCCCTCCACCGGCATGCCCACCCGCACCCAGCAGTCCGACCTGTTCGCCGCCGCCTATGCCTCCCACGGGGATACCAAGCACGTGCTGCTGTTCCCGGCCACCCCCAAGGAGTGCTTCGACATGTCGGCCCAGAGCTTCGAGCTCGCCGACCAGCTGCAGACCCCCATCATCATCCTCACCGACCTCGACCTCGGCATGAACGACAACATGTCGGAGCCCCTGGTGTGGGACGACAGCAAGGTCTATGACCGCGGCAAGGTCTTCACCGCCGAGCAGCTCGACAACATGAAGGAGCGCTTCGGCCGCTACCTCGATGTCGACGACGACGGCATCTGCTACCGCACCTACCCGGGCACCCACCCGGAGAAGGGCGCGTTCTTCACCCGCGGCACCTCCCGGGACGAGTACGCCATCTACACCGAGAGCGGCGACGCCTACGTGCGCAACATGGAGCGCCTGCTGAAGAAGTTCGAGACCGCGAAAAGCTACGTGCCCGCCCCCGAGCTGATCCCCGCCCGGCAGGAAACCCGGGAGGGCGTGATCTTCTTCGGCACCAGCACCGCCTCCACCCTGGAGGCCCTCGACCAGCTGGCGGAGGAGGGGGTGCACATCGACGCCCTGCGGGTTCGCGCCTTCCCGTTCAACCGCGAGGTGGAGGATTTCATCGAGCAGCACGACCGGGTATTCGTGGTGGAGCAGAACCGCGACGGCCAGCTGCGCAAGATGCTGATCATCGAGTGCGATATCGATCCGAAGAAACTGCTCTCGGTGCGTTACTACGGTGGCATGCCCATCACCGCCCGCAACATCAGCCGCCAGATTCACCAGCTCCGCGGCGGTGCCACAGTGACCAAAATTCGCCGCAAGGCAGGTTGAGCCCATGACCTATATCAGACCCAACTTCCGTCACCCCGAACTGCCCCGCAACGAGCTCGGCTACGCCCGCAAGGATTACGAGGGCAGCCTCTCCACCCTGTGCGCGGGCTGTGGCCACGACTCCATCAGCGCGGCCATCATCCAGGCCTGCTACGAGCTGGCACTGCCCCCCCACAAGGTGGCCAAGATCTCCGGCATCGGCTGCTCGTCGAAGACCCCCACCTACTTCCTCGGCAAGTCCCACGGCTTCAACTCCGTGCACGGGCGGATGCCGTCGGTGGCCACCGGCGCCAACCTCGCCAACCGGGACATGGTCTACATCGGCGTGTCCGGGGACGGCGACAGCGCCTCCATCGGCCTCGGCCAGTTCGCCCACGTCACCCGCCGCAATCTCAACATGCTCTACATCGTCGAGAACAACGGCTGCTACGGCCTCACCAAGGGCCAGGATTCCGCCACCGCCGACGTGGGCTCCGCCAGCAAGAAGGGCGTCGCCAACCCCTACGAGCCCATCGACCTGTGCACCATGGCGCTGCAGCTCGGCGCCACCTTCGTGGGCCGCAGCTTCTCCGGCGACAAGGACCAGCTGGTGCCCCTCATCAAGGCCGCCATCTCCCACCGCGGCTTCGCCTTCCTGGATGTGATCTCCCCCTGCGTGACCTTCAACAATACGCCGAAATCCACCAAGGGCTACGAGTACGTGCGCGATCACCTGGCCGCCACCGGCACCATGGACTTCGTGCCCATGCGTCAGGAGATCACCGCCAACTACGCCCCCGGCTTCAGCAAGGAAATCACCCTCCACGACGGCTCCGTGATCCACCTCTACAAGCAGGACAACAGCTACGACGCCGGGGATCGCAACCAGGCCATCCAGGCGATCCAGCGCTTCAAGACCAAGGGGGATATCCTCACCGGTCTGATCTACGTTGAGCCCGACAGCCCGGATTTCCACGAGATCCAGGGCACGGTCCACAGGCCCCTGCGGGATCTGGATGCCGCGGAGCTCTGTCCCGGCAGCCGCTCCCTCGACGCCATCAACGCCAACCTGCGCTGAGGGCCCGGGGGTGGCGGGGCAGGGTTCCGGGGGCAATGTGCTGGCGGCCATTTGCAGCCTGTTCATCCCTGGCCTCGGGCAGCTGGTGCAGGGGCGGCCATTCAAGGCGCTGCTTCACTTCGTGCTGGCCGCCGTGCTGTGGCTGATCCTGCTCGGCTGGATCGTGCACCTCTGGTCGATCATCGAGGCCGCCAGGTTCGAGCCCGACAGAGCCTGAGGCGGAAGGACAAAAAGGGGGTTGGCCTGGGCCAACCCCCTTTTTCGTTCCGGCAACGGAGCCGGTCAGGGTTGGGAGAGCCGCACCCGCAGCAGCTGATCCCCCAGGAACGAGCCCACGTAGAGGTAATCACCGAGCACCACACCGACCGTACCGGCCCCCATGGGCGGGCCAACCTGTTCGTGGAGCACGGTAAGTTCCAGGGTCTCGGGGTCGATGGCCTGCACCCGGAAGGGCGCGAGGCAGGGCCCCGGGGTGGTCATGCAGGTCTCCGGCAGCGGGCCGCTGATACCGGTAACCAGCAGGCGGCCGTCCGGCGCCCAGGAGAAGTTGTCCGGGAAGGCCTTGACGTCGCCGAGTTTTTCGCCGCTTAGGTAGTCCAGCTTGCGCACCCGGCCCTCGCCCCCCTCGGCGATAAAGACGTGGCGGCCGTCGGCGCTCACCGCCACCCCGTTGGTGAGGTTGGAATCGCTGCCCGGCAGCTTGTCCACCCCCTGGCCCGGGCGCCAGCGCAACAGATAGCCGGTGTTGCCCTTGAGGGCCATGGCTTCCATCATGCCGAGGTCGTCGCTGAGGGTGACCATGTGGGACGCCAGCAGGCCGCCGCCGGGGATGGCGCTCACATCGTTGAGGGTGGTGCCCTCGGGCATCGGCACGCAGCCCCGCCAGGCGAGGGCCGGCACCCCCGCCTCCTCGACGATTTCGAACATTTCAACGGACTCCCGCCCGTGGTTCACCGCCAGCAGCTGCCAGGGGCCGTCCCCCCGTTGCGAGACATGGATGCCGTGGGCGCCAAACAGCTTGCCGGGGTTCGAGGGGCAGAGGTTGTCGTCCCAGCGGGCCGGATCCCGCTCCTCCCGGAAGGCGATGGGCGCGGCCTTGAGGGTTTGGGTGTCGAACCGGTACAGGGGCTGGGGGTGCTCGCCCTCGATGCCGCCGAAGGGGCTGAGCAGCAGGTGGCGGCGATCGGGCAGGACGTCGATGTCCTCGGGGGCGGGGAAGCCGTGGATGGCCTCGGCGTTGCCCGGCCCGGCCCGGCCGGCGAGGGCGCCGCTGGCGGCGATGGCCGCGAGGCTGGCGAGGAGCAGCGGGCGGAAGAGCTTGTTCATGTCGGTATCCTTCGAAAATGTAATGGTTATGGTGGACCGGGCGCGCCCGTCGTCCCGGGGCCTATACTAACCTCGGTATCGGCCAAAGGCATCCTGGCCAGGCACAGAACTTGCTGTATCGCCCCTACAGGGCCCGCGGCGATGAATGGGCCCCACGACAACAGCGGGAATCCCCATGACCATCGATTGGAAAACCTACGATCCCGGCAGCTTCTACGACGAGATCATCAGCTCCCCCGGCAATGCCCGGATGCCCGCCCGGCGGCTGGTGTCCTACCTCGGTTCCCTGGGCGACGACGACGTCCAGGCGCGCCGCGCCAGCGCGGACGTGGCCATCAAGCAGATGGGAGTGACCTTCACGGTGTACTCCGAGGAGGGCAATATCGATCGCTCCTGGCCCTTCGACATCATCCCCCGCACCGTCTCCCGCCGGCAGTGGGAGAAAACCGCCGCCGGGCTCGAGCAGCGCCTGCGGGCCCTCAACCTCTTCATCGACGATCTGTACCACGACCAGAAGATCGTCAAGGACGGGGTATTCCCCCGCTACATCCTCGACGAATCGAAGAATTTTCGCCCCGAGTGCGTCGGCGTGTCGCCCCGCTTTGGTGTCTGGGCGCACATCTGCGGCACCGACCTGGTGCGGGACAAGGACGGCCAGTTCTACGTGCTGGAGGACAACCTGCGGGTGCCGTCCGGGGTGTCCTACATGCTGGAGAACCGCGCCATCACCAAGCGGGTGCTGCCGGACCTGTTCGATACCGAACAGATACTGCCCATCGACGACTACCCGGCCAACCTGCTCGAGGCCCTCACCTCCCTGTCGCCGCGGCGGGTCAATCGGCCGTCCATCGTGGTGCTGACCCCGGGCATCTACAACTCCGCCTACTTCGAGCACGCCTTCCTGGCCCAGCAGATGGGGGCCGAACTGGTGGAAGGCAGCGACCTGGTGGTGGCCGACGACTGTGTGTACATGAAGACCGTCGACGGCCTGGAACGGGTCGATGTCATCTACCGCCGCATCGACGACCTCTTCCTCGACCCGGAGGTGTTCAACCCGGAGTCGGTGCTCGGGGTGCCGGGGGTCATGCGGGCCTGGAAGAAGGGCAACGTGGCCCTCGCCAACGCCCCCGGGGCGGGGGTGGCCGACGACAAGGTGGTGTACGCCTTCGTGCCCCGCATCATCAAGTATTACCTGGGGGAGGAGCCCTTGATTCCCAACGTCGAAACCTTTCTGTGCGTCAACGACAAGGAGCGGGACTACGTGCTCGCCAACCTCGACAAGCTGGTGGTCAAGCCCGCCAACGAATCCGGCGGGGCGGGCATGCTGGTGGGCCCGCACTCCACCAAGAAGGAGCAAAAGCGCTTCGCCGAGCTGATCCGCGCCCACCCCCGCAACTACATCGCCCAGCCCACCCTGGCGCTGTCCACGGTGCCGACCCTGGTGGACGGCGGCGGCGTCGAGCCGCGCCACGTGGACCTGCGGCCCTTCATCATCCAGGCGAAAAAGTCCTGGGTGACCACCGGCGGTCTCACCCGGGTGGCGATGAAGCGGGGATCCCTGGTGGTGAACTCCTCCCAGGGGGGTGGCAGCAAGGACACCTGGATCGTCGACACGGGGGGGAACTGACCATGCTGTCCCGCGTCGCCGAACGCCTTTACTGGACGAGCCGCTACCTGGAGCGGGTGGAAAACACCGCCCGCCTCATGGGGGTGTACACCAACCTGCTGCTGGACATGCCCTCGGGGGTCAATATCGGCTGGTACAACCTGGTCACCCTCAACAACGCCGAGGCCTGGTTCGAGAACCGCTACAAGGTGAAGGACGAGCGCAATGTGATGCGCTTCCTGCTGTCCGATCCCGACTACCCCGGGTCGATGATGTCCTCCCTCCAGGGGGTGCGGGAGAATATCCGCACCACCCGCGACGTGGTGCCGGCGGAGTCCTGGGAGTACATCAACGAGCTGACCCTGTACGTCCAGGACAATCTCAACATGGGTATCAACCGGGGCCAGCGCCACGCCTTCATCGCCGAGGTGATCAAGGCCTGCCAGCAGTTCCTGGGGTTGTTCGTGGGTTCCATGAACGAGGGGCGGGGGCGCTCCTTCCTGCGCCTTGGCCGCAACCTGGAGCGGGCGGACATGACTACCCGCATCCTCGACGCCGGCATCAACCTGGTGCTCGAAAACAACGGCAACGTGCTGCCCACCACCGAGTCCATCATCTGGGTCAATGTGCTTCAGTCCCTGAGCGCCTACCTGCCCTACACCAAGCAGCAGCGCAAGACGGTGCGTGGCAGCCGGGTGGCCCGCTACCTGCTGGAGGACCCGGACCTGCCCCGCACCGTCCGCTATTGCTGCGACCTGTTGCGGCGGGAATGCGCGGGCCTGCCCCGCAGCGGCCCGGTGCTGGCCCATATCGACAGCATCCTGGCCAGCCATTACGGGCCCCTCGATGACGAGGACAGGCCCCTCGACCAGGGCTTCAGCGACTACCTCAACCACCTGCAACTGCAGATTGCCGGATTGCACCACCTGTTCGCCGAAGCCTGGTTCACCCTCGACTGAGCTATACCATCGGGGGCGCCAGCCCTCGCCGTACACCACGGAAGCATTCCATGACCATACGCGTCGCCATCCACCACAAGACCCGCTACGAGTACGACCGCCCGGTCGCGCTCTCCCCCCATGTGCTGCGCCTGCGTCCGGCGCCCCATTCCCGCACCGCCATCCACGGCTACAGCCTGAAGGTGGAGCCAGACAACCATTTCATCAACTGGCAGCAGGATCCCTTCGGCAACCACCAGGCGCGGCTGGTGTTCCCGGAGAAATCCCGGGTGCTGTCCTTCGAGGTGGAAGTGATCGCCGACATGACGGTGTTCAATCCCTTCGATTTCTTCGTCGAGGACTACGCCGCCCACTACCCCTTCAGCTACGACCAGCAGTTGCGCCGGGAACTGGTGCCGTACCTGGAGACCGTCCCCGGCGGGGCCCTGTTCAGCGCCTGGGTGGCGTCGGTTGCCGACCGGGAGATGGGCATCATCGATTTTCTGGTGATGCTCAACCAGCGCCTGCAACGGGAAATCGAGTACGCCCTGCGTTTCGAACCCGGGGTGCAGACGCCGGAGGAAACCCTGCGCCTCAACAAGGGCTCCTGTCGGGACAGCGGCTGGCTGCTGGTGCAGATCCTCCGCCACCTGGGGCTCGCCGCGCGCTTTGCCTCCGGCTATCTGGTGCAGTTGACCTCCGACGTCCACGCCCTCGACGGACCCTCGGGCCCCGAGCGGGACTTCACCGACCTCCACGCCTGGTGCGAGGTATACATCCCCGGCGCCGGCTGGGTGGGGCTCGATCCCACCTCGGGGCTGTTCGCCGGGGAGGGTCATATCCCCCTCGCCTGCACCCCTGATCCGGTCTCCGCCGCCCCCATCACCGGCGCCACCGACAAGTGCAAGGTGACCTTCAGCTACCTCAACGAGGTCACCCGCATCCACGAGGACCCCCGGGTCACAAAGCCCTACGGCGAAGACCAGTGGCAGGGCATCCTCGCCCTCGGCGAGGCGGTGGATACCGAGTTCGCCGCCGGCGACGTGCGTCTCACCATGGGGGGCGAGCCGACCTTCGTGTCCATCGACGACATGGACTCTGCCCAGTGGAACACCGAGGCCCTGGGGGAGGACAAGCTGCGCCTCGCCAAGGACCTGCTGCTGCGCCTTCGCGACCGCTTCGCCCCCCAGGGTCTGCTCCATTACGGCCAGGGCAAGTGGTACCCGGGGGAGGAAATTCCCCGCTGGGCCCTCGGCTGCTTCTGGCGCACCGACGGCCTGCCTTTGTGGCAGGATTCGAGCCTGCTGGCCCGGGTCGACATGGACTACGGCTTCGGCCTCGCCGATGCCGAGCGCCTGATCGCGGCCATTGCCGAGCTGGCCGGGGTCGGGCGCGCCAGGGTCAATCCCGCCTTCGAGGACAGCCTCTACTACCTGTGGCGGGAGCGCAATCTGCCCGCCGGCATCGATCCCCTCAAGGCCGATCTCAAGGACGGCCTCGAGCGCATGCGTCTGGCGCGGGTGCTTTCCCAGGGCCTCGACGTGCCCACCGGCTACGTGCTGCCCCTCGGCTGGGACCAGGATGCGGCCCGCTGGTACAGCACTCCCTGGGAGATGAAGGCGGGCCAGCTGGTGCTCATTCCCGGGGATTCGCCCCTGGGCCTGCGCCTGCCCCTGGATTCGCTGCCCGCCGTCAGTGGCGAGGATGTCGACCCGCCCCGGGACCCGTTCGCCCCCCGGGAGCCCCTGCTGGGCATCGCTGGCGCGGCCTACTCCCCGGCCTGGGGCCAGGTGATCGGCCAGTGGCCGGGGGATGGGCGAGCGCCGCCGCTCGCGGCGGACTCGCACCCTGAACAGGCTCATCGCCGCCGGCCGCCGCAAGGGGTGCTGCGCACCGCCCTGTGCGTGGAGCCGCGCGGGGGACGGCTCCACGTCTTCCTGCCACCCCTCGACTACCTGGAGCATTACGTCAGCCTCATCAACCTGGTGGAGCAAGCCGCCAGGGCCCTCGACCTGCCGGTGGTGATCGAGGGCTACGAGCCGCCCCGGGACAGCCGCCTGCAAAAGCTCCTGGTGACCCCGGACCCGGGGGTGATCGAGGTCAACATCCATCCCGCCGGCAGTTGGCGGGAACTGGTGGCCAACACCAGCGCCCTCTACGAGGAGGCCCGCCTGTCCCGCCTCGGCACCGAGAAGTTCCTGCTCGACGGCCGCCACACCGGCACCGGCGGCGGCAACCACGTGACCCTGGGGGGCGCCACCCCGGCGGACAGCCCGCTGCTGCGCCGCCCCGACCTGCTGCGCAGCCTGGTTACCTACTGGCAGCACCACCCGGGGCTCTCCTATCTCTTTTCCGGCATGTTCATCGGCCCCACCAGCCAGGCCCCCCGGGTGGACGAGGGCCGGGAGGAAATGCTCTACGAACTGGAAGTCGCCTTCCAGCAGATGCCGGATGGCTCCATCGACCAACCCTGGCTGGTGGACCGCCTGATGCGCAACCTGCTGGTGGACATCACCGGCAACACCCACCGCGCCGAATTCTGCATCGACAAGCTCTACGCCCCCGGCACCCCCGCCGGGCGCCAGGGCATCCTCGAGTTTCGCGGCTTCGAGATGCCGCCCCACTCCCGCATGGCGCTGGTGCAGGTGTTGCTGCTGCGCTGCCTGGTGGCGCGCTTCTGGAAGACTCCCTACCAACAGCCCCTGGTGCGCTGGGGTACGCTGCTCCACGACCGCTTCATGCTGCCCCACTACGTGTGGCAGGACATCGCCGACGTGGTGGCGGATCTCAACCACCACGGCTACCCCTTCCAGCTCGACTGGCTGCTGCCCTTCGAGGAATTCCGCTTTCCCCACTACGGGCGCCTGGAGCTCGGCGATATCCGCCTTGAGCTGCGCTGGGCCATCGAGCCCTGGCATGTACTGGGGGAGGAGGTGTCGAGCTTCGGCACCGCCCGCTACGTGGACTCCTCGGTGGAGCGCCTCCAGGTGCGCGCCGAAGGGTTGACGGACGGGCGCCACGTGCTGGTGTGCAACGGTCGCCGGGTACCCCTGCGTGGCACCGGACGCCAGGGCGAGGCGGTGGCGGGGGTGCGCTACCGGGCCTGGCAACCCCCCTCGGCGCTGCATCCCACCATCGGCGTCCATGCCCCCCTGGTGTTCGACCTCATCGACACCTGGAACGGCCGCTCCATCGGCGGCTGCACCTATCACGTGGTCCACCCCGGGGGGCGCAGCTACGATACCCTGCCGGTCAACGCCTTCGAGGCGGAGGCGCGGCGGGTCAACCGCTTCGAGGCCATGGGCCATACCCCGGGGCCCCTGGCGGTGCGACCTTCGTTCCAGGCCTTGCGGGAGTTCTTCGTCAACGGGGCGCCGCCACGGCCGATGGCGCCGCCCCCGGAGGACGTGCCGGGGGAATATCCCCACACCCTCGACCTGCGCCGCCGCTGACGCCGGCGCGGGGTTTGGCGGCGGGGGACTGTGCTAGAATCCGGCCGTTTCCCCTAGCCGTAGCCATCCATGAATCTTCCCAAGCGTCTGCAACTGGCCGAGAATCCCCACTTCCGTGAACTGGTGGAGCAGCACCTCGACCGCCTCCACGACGAGCCCAAATACAGCCCCGAGCAGGAGGCCGCCCAGGTGGCGCGCATCAAGGAGCTGCTGGTGGAGAAGGACGCGGTGATCGTCGCCCACTACTACACCGAGCCGGCGATCCAGAAGCTGGCGGAGGAGACCGGCGGCATCGTCTCCGATTCCCTCGAAATGGCGCGCTTCGGCAAGCAGCACCGGGCCTCGACCCTGCTGGTGTGCGGCGTCAAGTTCATGGGCGAGACCGCCAAGATCCTCACCCCCGAAAAGCGCGTGCTGATGCCCACCCTCGAGGCCACCTGCTCCCTGGACATCGGCTGCCCCGCCGAGGAATTCGCCGCCTTCTGCGACCAGCACCCCGACCGCACCGTGGTGGTCTACGCCAACACCTCGGCGGCGGTGAAGGCCAGGGCCGACTGGGTGGTCACCTCCAGCATCGCCCTCGATGTCATCGACTACCTGGATCGCCGGGGCGAGAAGATCCTCTGGGCCCCCGACAAGTACCTGGGCAGCTATGTGCAGAAGCAGACCGGCGCCGATATGCTGCTGTGGGACGGCAGCTGTATCGTCCACGAGGAGTTCAAGTTCCGCGGCCTCAAGGAGCTGAAGGCCCTCTACCCCGACGCCGCCATCCTGGTGCACCCCGAATCCCCGGGCCACGTGGTGGAGATGGCCGATGCCGTGGGCTCCACCTCCCAACTCATCGCCGCCGCCCGCGACCTGCCCAACAAACGCATCATCGTCGCCACCGACCAGGGCATTTTCTACAAGATGCAGCAGGCGGCGCCGGACAAGGAACTGATCATCGCCCCCACCGCCGGCAAGGGCGCCACCTGCCGCAGCTGCGCCCACTGCCCCTGGATGGCCATGAACCACCTCGAGAACATGATGCTGAGCCTGGAGCAGGGCGCCAACGAGGTGGTCGTCGACCGGGATATCGGCCGCGAGGCCATGGTATCGCTGCAGAGAATGCTGGATTTCCGCGAGCAACAGCTGGCGGGCACCCTGGCGGTGGCGAAGTCGGGGGATTGATTGCCGGCCCTCGTCAGACCTCAGAGATTCTTCGTCTTCTCCTCCAACACCGCCACATCCCGCAGGCGCTGTTCCAGCATGGCGTTTTCCCGGTAGTTGTCCTTGACCAGCCGCTGGGCGAACCCCAGTTGCTGGCGGGCCTTGTCGAACACCCCTATCAGCACGAAGTACTCCGCCCGTGCCTTGTGCACCGCGACGATATCCCCCGCCAGGCCGCTCACCTCCGCCAGTTGAAACCACACCTCCGGGTCCGCTGGGCGCTTGCGGCTCAGGGCTTCCAGCACCTGCTGGGAGGCGGTGAAGTCGGCCTTCTTCATGAAGGTTTCGGCCTTGGCCCGTTGCAGGGCATAGTAGTTGCGGTGGAGCTTTTCCAGGCTGGCGATGCGTTCCAGGGCCGCGTCGAAATCTTCCCGGGCCGTGGCCAGCTCCACGGCGGCCAGTTGCAGGCTGAGGTCGCGGGGTTGGGCGGCGATCAGTGGTGCCAGGGTTTTCTCCGCGCGCTCGTGTTGCCCTGCCCGGGCGAGGGCGAGGGCAAGGCCGTAGGCGGACGCGGTGTCCGAGAGGGTTTCCCCTTCCAGCTCGTTGGTGAAGCGGTTGATGGATCTTTGTGGGTTGGCGTCGATATGGATCAGTGCCCGGGCGCGCATGTAGAGGTATTGGGCCGATGCCGGATAGTGGCGGGCCGGGTAGTTGTTGATCCGGCCCCGGGCATCGGCCACGCGGCTTTCGGTGAGGGGGTGGGTGAGGAGAAATTCCGGGGGGCGTTGGCCGGTGTAGCGGGTGGCGGCGAGCATCCGCTCGAACATCTCCGAGACCGCCCTGGGGTCGCGCCCTGAGCGGTACAGGGTCTCGATGCCGATGCGGTCCGCCTCCTGCTCGTTCTGGCGGCTGTAGCGCAGGGCGCTGTCGAGGGCGGCGGCCTGGGTGGTGGCGATGGCGGCCATGCCGGCGTCGCCACCCACGGTGGCGGCGAGGATGATGCCGGCGAGCAGCCCCGCCATGGTGCCCACCGAGCTGGCCCGCTGGTTCTCCACCCGCCGGGCGAAATGGCGCTGGCTGAGGTGGGCCAGCTCGTGGGCCATCACCGAGGCCAGCTGGTCCTCACTCTCGGCGAAGCGGAACAGGCCCGTATGGGCGCCCACCACACCGCCGGGGACGGCGAAGGCGTTCATGGTGGGGTTGTTGATGACGACGAGTTCGAGGCGCGGGTTCTCAAGGCTGCTGTAGGCGGCGAGATCCTGGAGCAACTGCTCCAGGTAGAACTGCAGCTGCGGGTCGTCGAGGGTTTGCACCCGGGCGCGGAAGGCCCGGAGCCAGGCGCGGCCGAGGTCGTACTCCTGCTGCAGGGAGATTACCCCGGAGGTGGCGTCCCCCAGCACCGGCAGGTCGAACTCGTTGGCCGCGCCCCGGGGGGAGGCGATGGCGAAAACCGCCAGCAACAGAAGCGCCACCCAGGGGGCTCTGGCCGTTGGCGAACGAAGGCGGGGCGAAATGGTGATGGTCGATACTCCGTGGGCGGCGAGGGGTGGTGCGGCCCGGGTGATGGTAACCCAAGGGCCCCGGGTACCGCCACGCCGTGCCCTGACTGGTCGGTGCTGGCGAGGGGTTGGACAGGCGGGGTGCCGGGGCGTTCCCATACCGAGGGCGCCGACCCCGTCGGTTGAAGGCGGGGCCGCCTTTGCGTAATCTCCCCTTTCCCCAAGGCGGGCGCGGTTGCCCAAGTCCGACGCCTCAGTCACGCAACTCGGTGGCGGGACCGTTGTCCCAGCTCCCCCGTCTCCCCAACAAGGAATCCCTCCAAGCGATGCGCCTGCCCACCCTTCTTCCCCTCGTCCTGTTGAATCTGTTGCTGCTCGCCGCCTGCGCCCCGGAGGGGGACGGCGCCAAGGGGGAGGCGGCGTCCCCCGCCGCCACCGCCGAAATCCAGGCGGCGCCTCCCTGGTTCAGCGCCGGAACGGCGGCGGAGCAGGGCGCCGGCCCGGTGTACCGCAGCCCCAACGACGATCGCCAGTACCGCCACCTGACCCTCGCCAACGGCCTCGACGTGCTGCTGATCTCCGATCCGGCCAGCGACAAGGCCGCCGCCTCCCTGAGCGTCAATGTCGGCAGTTTCGACAACCCGCCGGATCGGGAGGGCCTTGCCCATTTCCTCGAACACATGCTCTTCCTCGGCACCGACAGGTACCCCGAGCCCGACGAATACCAGGCCTTCATCAGCGAGCACGGCGGCGGCCACAACGCCTACACGAGCCTTGAGGAAACCAACTATTTCTTCGACGTGGACGCCCCCCACCTGATGGCGGCACTCGATCGCTTCTCGCGGTTTTTCGTTGCGCCGCTGTTCAACCCGGAGTACGTGGACCGGGAGCGCCACGCGGTGGAGTCCGAGTACCGCCTGAAGATCCAGGACGACTCCCGCCGGGAGTGGGACGTGTTGCGGGAACTCGCCAACCCCGAGCACCCCTTCGCCAAGTTCTCGGTGGGCAACCTCGAGACCCTCGCCGACCGGGAGGGCAGGCCGGTGCGGGAGGATCTGCTGGCCTTCTACCAGCGCCACTACTCCGCCAACCAGATGAACCTGGTGGTGCTCGGCACCGAGGACCTCGATACCCTCGAGCAGGCGGTGAGCGAGCGCTTCGGGGAGGTGCCCAACCGCAATCTGGCCCCGGTGGAGAGCGCCGCGCCGCTGTTTGCCCGGGAGCTGCCGTTCAGGGTCGCCATCGCCCCGGAGAAGGATCTGCGCCAGCTGAGCATTGGCTTTCCGCTGCCGACGGTCGCCGCCCTGTGGCCCACCAAGCCGGTGGACTATCTCGGCCACCTGCTCGGCCACGAGGGGGAGGGCACCCTGCTCGCCGAACTCAAGCGGCTCGGCCTCGCCGAGGCCCTGAGCGCGGGACTCGTCTACGATAGCCGCGCGGGGGCGCTGTTCTCCGTCACCATCGCTCTCACCGAGGAGGGCGTCCGCCAGGAGGCCGCCGTCACCCGGGCGTTCTTCGCCTGGCTGTCCCTGGTGCGCAACCGGGGCTTCGAACCCTGGCGCTACGGCGAGCTGGCGGATCTGAGCGAGATCGCCTTCCGCTTTGCCGAGAAGCAGTCCCCGAGCAATTACGTGCGCGCCCTCGGCACCCTGATGCACACCTACCCCGCCGGCGAGGCGGTGCGCGGGCCTTTCCTGTTCGAGGCCTACGACGAGGGGGTGATTCGCCAGATCGCCGACCGCCTGCGCCCCGACAACGCCTTCGTCACCCTCATGGCCCAGGGGGTCGAGACCGATACCCGCTCCGCCTACTACCAGGCGCCCTACCGGGTGGAGGACCTCGACGTGGGCGACCTCGACGCCGGCGGTGTCGAGCCGGTCCTGCCGGGCCTCGCCCTGGCCCTGCCCGCCCCCAATATCTATATCCCCGAGCAGTTGACGGTGCTGCGCGCCGACAATCCCCAGGCGCTCCCCGAGCGGGTCAGCGCCGAGGGGGGCAGGGTGGATCTGTGGCACTACCCGGATAGCCAGTTCAACACCCCCCGGGCGCTGTTCGAGGCGCGCATCGCCATCCCCGACCTCGACGATCGCCGCCGCGAGACCCTGCTCGACCTCTACCGCGCCCTGGTGGTGGATCAGCTGTCGTCCCGCACCTATCCGGCGTCCCAGGCGGGCCTTGGCTTCGACCTGTCCCGCTGGGACAACGGCCTCAGCCTGTCGGTGCAGGGCTACAGCGAGAAGCAGGCGCTGCTGGTCAAGGACATCGTCGCGGTGATGGCGGCCCCGGAGTGGGACTCGGCGCGCTTCGAGCGGGTCAAGAGCCAGTTGCTGCGCCAGTGGCGCAACACCACCAAGGACTGGCCCATCAGCCAGGTGTTCAGCCGCGTCGGCCCCCTGTTACGGGATACCTGGCTGCCCCTCGAAAAGGCCGAGACCCTGGAAGGCCTCGCCCTCGCCGATGTCCAGGCCTTTGCCGCCGAGCTGTTCCCCCGGGGCCACGTCCGTTTCTATGCCGGCGGCAACCTCGACCGGGCGCAGGCCCTGGCCATGGCCGCCTCGGTCACCGACAAGCTGCGCCTTAAGGCCCCCGGGGAGGGCGCCATCCCGGTGGAGTACCGGGTCCACAACCTGGCCCACCGGGATCCGCTGCCGGCGTTCGATGTCCACGTCGACCACAGCGACAGCGTCGCGGTGCTGTTCCTCCAGGGCCGCGAGGACACCCTGGCGGAGCGGGCGCTGTTCGCCCTGCTGCAGAAGCTCACCGAGGCGCCGTTCTACTCGGAGCTGCGCACCGAGCGACAGCTCGGCTACGTGGTGGGCAGTAGCATCTCCCCTATGCACCGGGTGCCGGGGGCGATGTTCTATGTCCAGTCCCCGAGCCGGGACAGCGCCGCCCTCAGGGATGAAATCGATGGCTTCCTGGCCCGCCACGAGGCGCGGATGGCGGCCCTCACCGACGCCGACCTGGAACGGATCCGCGCCGCGGTCCTGGCGGACATCGAGGAAAAGCCCAAGAACCTGATGGAACTCGGCGCTCGCCACCTCGAAGCCCTGCACCTGGGTTACAATGCCTTCGATTTTCGCCAGCGGCTGGCGGAGGCCATCCGCGGGGTGAGTCTCGACCAACTGCGGGACGCCTACCGGCGCATCCTGCTGGAGGGCCGCGAGGGCCTGTGGTTGCTGTCCTCCCGGGACCCGGGCCGCCAGGCCCTCGACCGCGCTCCCCGGGATGCCGCAGCCGAAGGCGAATTCGTGTATCCCCAGTAAGGCGCGCCAACGTCCGGCGCGCAAGCCACGGCGGTTCCGCCGGAGCCACCCGACAGCCGGGGTCGCCAACGACGGCGGCCCCGGCACCGATCCCCGCCCCTCCATCCCCGCGCACCTGGCGACGATGGCGCTTGGGCGATGGTTCGGGCTGCCGGCGACATCGTGCCCAACGGCAAAACTTTGTAGAATCCGCCGGCGTTTCACCAAATCTTGCGGGGAAAACTCTGTAGAATGAACCCCATACCGAGCAGTGAGGATGAGAGAGAGCATGCACCAGGATATTGATCCGATGGAAACCCGGGAGTGGCTCCAGGCACTGGAGTCCGTCATCAAGTTTCAGGGCGAGGAGCGGGCCGGTTACCTGGTCAAGCAACTCCTCGACAAGGCCGCCGCTTCCGGCATCCCCACCCCCGACGCCATCACCACCCCCTTCCGCAACACCATCCCCACCCATCAGGAAAAACGCATGCCCGGCGATCTCTTCATGGAGCGCCGCATCCGCTCCCTGGTGCGCTGGAATGCCCTGGCCATGGTGATGCGCGCCAACAAGAACAACGAGGGGCTGGGCGGTCACATCGCCACCTTCTCCTCCGCCGCGACCCTCTACGATGTGGGCTTCAACTATTTCTTCCGGGGCCGCAACGGCGATAACCTGGGGGATCTCATCTACTTCCAGGGCCACAGTTCCCCCGGGATCTACGCCCGCTCCTTCCTCGAGGGCCGCTTCGACGAGGAGCAGCTCGACAATTTCCGCCGCGAGGTGGACGGCAAGGGGCTGTCCTCCTACCCGCACCCCTGGCTGATGCCGGATTACTGGCAGTTCCCCACCGTGTCCATGGGCCTTGGCCCCATCCAGGCCATCTACCAGGCCCACGTGATGCGCTATCTGTCGGCCCGCGGACTGGTGCCCCGGGGAGACCGCAAGGTGTGGGCCTTCCTCGGCGACGGTGAGTGCGACGAGCCGGAAAGCCTCGGCGCCATCTCCCTCGCCGGCCGCGAGGGCCTCGAGAATCTGGTGTTCGTGGTCAACTGCAACCTGCAACGCCTCGACGGCCCGGTGCGGGGCAACGGCAAGATCATCCAGGAACTGGAGGGCGTGTTCCGCGGCGCCGGCTGGAACGTCATCAAGGTGGTTTGGGGCCGGCTCTGGGACCCGCTCCTCGAGAGGGACAAGCAGGGCCTGCTGCAGAAGGTGATGAACGAGGTCTGCGACGGCGAGCTGCAGAACTGCAAGAACAACGGCGGGGCCTACACCCGCAAGAACTTCTTCGGCCGGTATCCCGAGCTGGAGGAGATGGTCAAGGACATGACCGACCAGGAAATCCAGTACCTCAACCGCGGCGGCCACGACCCCTACAAGGTCTACGCCGCCTACGCCCAGGCCATGGAGAGCAGCGGCAAGCCCACGGTGATCCTCGCCATGACGGTGAAGGGTTACGGCATGGGCGCCGCCGGCGAAGCCGCCAACGACACCCACTCGGTGAAGAAGCTCGACCTCGAGAGCCTCAAGAACTTCCGCGACCGCTTCGGCATCCCCATCCCCGACGACCAGCTGGAGAAGGTGCCCTACTACCGCCCGCCGGCGGACAGCCCGGAAATCACCTACATGAAGCGCCGCCGCGAGGCCCTGGGTGGCCCGGTGCCATCCCGCCAGGCGGATTTCGCCGCCCTCAAGGTGCCGGATCTCTCCGCCTTTCAGAAGCAGCTGGAAAGCAGCGGCGAGCGGGAAATCTCCACCACCATGGCCTTCGTGCGCATCATCACCGCCCTGGTGAAGGACAAGGAGATCGGCGCCCGGGTGGTGCCCATCGTCCCCGACGAGGCGCGCACCTTTGGCATGGAGGGCATGTTCCGCCAGCTGGGGATCTACTCCTCCCAGGGCCAGAAGTACACGCCCCACGATTCCGACCAGATCATGTACTACAAGGAGGACAAGAAAGGCCAGATCCTCGAGGAGGGCATCAACGAGAGCGGCGCCATGTCGGCGTGGATCGCCCTGGCCACCGCCTACAGCAACTACGATTGCCCGATGATCCCCTTCTACATCTACTACTCGATGTTCGGCTTCCAGCGCATCGGCGACCTGGCCTGGGCCGCCGGGGACAGCCAGGCCCGGGGCTTTTTGATCGGCGCCACCGCCGGGCGCACCACCCTGAACGGCGAGGGCCTCCAGCACCAGGACGGCCACAGTCACCTGCTGGCGAGCACCATCCCCAACTGCCGCTCCTACGATCCGGCCTACAGCTACGAGTTGGCGGTGATCATCCAGGATGGCCTCAGGCGCATGTACGAAGACAAGGAAAACTGCTTCTACTACGTCACCACCATGAATGAGAACTATGTCCACCCCGCCATGCCGGAAGGGGCTGAAGAGGGCATCATCAAGGGTATCTACGCCCTGCAAAAAGGCGGCAAAACCGCCAAGGGCAAGCACCGGGTACAGCTGATGGGTGCCGGCACCATCCTCAACGAGGTG